>Ga0302276_10005450_pt1 | contig 10571 bp, 7 predicted proteins | sample III_Bog_N2_3_FD_198768 | JGI IMG/M metagenome (GOLD analysis project Ga0302276, IMG submission 198768) | Peat permafrost microbial communities from Stordalen Mire near Abisko, Sweden - III_Bog_N2_3 | ecosystem: Environmental > Terrestrial > Soil > Wetlands > Peat | place: Sweden: Abisko... | reverse complement strand
GTGTCAAGGGTCGAGATGAACGCCAAACAACGGCGCCCTTGACACCCCTCCGACCACAACAAGGGCCTTGTTGCGAAAATTAGTTGACAGGAGCCGACGCTGTCATACACGGCGTTACTCGTCGATGGCGTTGCTCCACGATTGGCGTTACTCCACGATTGGCGTTAGTTCCTGACTAAGAACATTGTGCGCTCATGGGGCTTTATTCTGCGCAAGGGATTCGCAATCAATCTCCTTCATTTACGGAGCGAGGATGGCGCGGCCGAGGGCGCCGGTGAGTGCGTCTTGTGCGTTGAGGGCGGCGGCGCGGGTGAGACCGGTGAGACTGCGCAGGTGGTTGGCGAAGTCCCAGGCGAGGTTGCGGGCGCTGACGATGTCCCAGAAGGCGAGCAGGCGGCCGATTTTGCCGGTGTCTTCCGCGAGCACGCCCAGCGTATCCGTGGCGAGCATGGTCAGTGTCGCGGGCATGAGGGTGTTGAGCAGGCCATTGATGGATTGGTAGTCGGCGAATTCGGGGCTGTCCGGTGCGGGGACCAGGTTCAACTCGCTGTCGGTGTCGAGCAGGGCCAGCGAGAGGTCGTGGTTGATGTGGGCGTTCATGCCAGCGAGCGCAAACTGGATGCGATCGATGCCGGGCCGGTAGCGCGCCTCAAACAGCGCACTCCATGCCGAGGGCGGGGAGTTTCCCGCGAGGAAGTTGGAGACAGCCTGGAAGTAGAGCCCGGCGAAGACCACATCGAGGCGGGTGAGCCAAACCGGGCTTTGCCAGACGCCGCCGGGAGGGTGCAGATCGACCTGCTGCGTCACCATGAGATAGAGGCGGTTGAACCACTTGAGGCCATCGTCAGGCGGCAGGAGTGCGTCGATGGCCTGCATGCGGGCGATCACGTCCTGGATGGTGGCCGCAGCCGGTTGGTTCATGAGGTCGTAGAGCGGCTGGTCTGCAAGGGACGGGGTGGCGGTGGGCATTGGTTGCCTCCCGAAGCGATTTGCAGCAGTATAAGCGATTGGGTCCACAGCCGATGCAGTCCTGGTTTTCTCTGCCAGAGTTCTTACTGGAAATCGGGAGATACAAATGCAGCAAGTTAGCTTCCGCTTCGCGGAAATCGCGAGTCAGCAAGTTGGCGACGGTTCATCCCAGCTCCAACTCGTATCGCGAGTCGGACTGCCGCTGACGAACAAACCTGTCGAGGCTGAGGCTTCCCAGGTCTCGGATGGTTGAGTTTTAAGCCGGTTCATTATCTGGCTTTTCGCCTGGAGGAGCAGACGCGGGGTGGGCGTGGCTCACGTCGGCTGGACCGGGGTTTTCCATGCGCAGTTCGCGCAGGTCGCCCAGGATGCTGGCTGCCCAGCGGTAGATGTTGTGGTCCATCACGTGACGGCGCATGCGCTGCATTCTCATGCGCCGCTCGGTCGGGTCCATCTCCAGGCCCTGATGGATGGCTTCGGCGACGCCTTCGGTGTCGTAGGGATTAACGATGAGCGCATCGTGCAGTTCGGTGGCAGCGCCGGCGAACTTGCTGAGGACCAGCACGCCGTCCTCGTCGTCGCGTGCGGCGACAAACTCCTTGGCAACCAGGTTCATGCCATCGTGCAGCGAGGTGACGAGGCAGAGATCGGCGGCGTGATACCAGGGATCCAGCTCCTCGTGGCTATACTGCTGCTCGATGAGCAGGATGGGTTTCCAGGCGGCGGTCTGGTAGCGCTGGTTGATGCGTTCCGTGGTCTCCTCGACCTGGCGGCGCAGATTCACATAGCTGGGAATGCGGGAGCGGCTGGGCGCGGCGATTTGCACCATGGTCAGCCGTTCCAGGTACCAGGGATGCTCTTCGAGGAGGTGCTCGATGGCGACCAGGCGCTCGACGATTCCCTTGGTGTAGTCCATGCGGTCGACGCCCACTATCATGCTTTCGGCGCGGAGGTTGAATTTCTTCAGCAGTTCGTCGCGAGTGGGGCGGGGCGTTTTGCGTTCCAGTTTGGAGCCGTCAAAGGCGACGCTTACTGGGTAGGGGCGCACGGTGCTGGTGTGCCCATCGCGGCGGGCGGTCATGTGTTCGCGGTCAGTGCGCGACTCCAGCACGCGGTCTACGGTGGAGAGGAAGTTATTGCAGTGCAGGGGGATGTGGAACCCGATCAGGTCCGCGCCCAGCAACCCATCGAGCAGCTTGGCCTGCCAGGGGCAGATGCCGAACGACTCCGGATTGGGCCAGGGGATGTGCCAGAAGATGGCTACGCGCGCGTCGGGACGGGCAGCCTTGATGAGGCGCGGCGCGAGGGCGAAGTGGTAATCCTGCACAAAGACGATGGGGCTGGCGCTGTCCTTCATCTCTTCCAGCAGGGCGTTGGCGAACTTCTCATTGACTTTCTGGTAGCACTCCCAGTCTGAAGCGCGAAAGATGGGACGGGTGTGCGCAATATGGCAGAGCGGCCACAGGCCCTCGTTGGCAAAGCCGTCGTAATAGCGTGCCTCCTCTTCGGCGGAGAGCCAGACCCGGCGGAGGGTGTAGCGGGGATCGTCGGGCGGAACGCGCAGGCGATCGAACTTGTCGACGTTTTTGGCATCCTCGCTGCCGCTGCCGTGGGCCACCCAGACGCCGTCGCAGGCCCTGAGCACCGGCTCGATGGCGGTGACCAGACCGCTGGGGGGAACGATGCATACGGTCTCCCGACCCTGAAGCACGTGCATATAGGGCTCACGGTTCGACAAGACGAAGATGCGGCTGGAGCCGAAGTGCTCGCGAATATGGACGGCGAGCCGCTCGGCGGTCCACTGGTGCTCGCCAGCTTCGCGCAGGCGGGCTTCGGTTTCAGCGGCGGCACGAGCCGTGATCAGGCTCTCGGCCATCGACTCCACTTCATGGGCCAGCGGCTTAAAGAAGCTGAGTTCCGTCCGGCTCTCGTGCGGAACCTCGGAAGTGTCTCCCGTGCGGAGGCGACGCAGGCGTTCCGCCAGGCGCACCATGGGCCACATGAGAAACCAGCGGACCGCCAGTAGCGTGACGCCCACGATCAGGAGCACAAACGCGGCAATGCGCCAGAAGCTCTGCTGCCACACGGACAAGCCCTCGGCGCGGATGTACCTGGCATCCTCCAGAATGACCAGCGCCGCGACAACACGGCCACCGACATGGAGCGGAACTGCTTCCTCCAGCCATTGCTGATCGTCATTATGTCCAAAGGCAGCCGATTCGACGCCCTGCTGGATGGCCTTGCCCAGCGGAGCGTGGGGCAGATCAGCGAGAGCGTCGAAAGAACCGGCTGCGGCAATCGTCCTTCCCTGGGTGTCATAGACGGCCATGGCCAACGCAAGCTCCTGCGAGCGCATGCGGGTCACGGTTTCCGCAATCTTTGCGGGTTGCCCACCGGCCAAGGTCTGCTCCATCTCAGATTGCAGATTCTTGCTCGTCCATGCGGTTCTGTGTTCGAGTTCCTGACGCAGAGCGTGCTTGTGGGCCAAAACCTCAAAGTAGGTTGAGGCGACCGAGATCAGGGTGATTCCTACAACAAGTGCAAGGATCAGCCGAAGACGAAAGAATTGCATATCACCTCTCCCTATTTTCTTCTAGTCAACCTGCCCCTTGATTCCTGTGCAATTCAGACCATTTCCTATCCCAGGCGGGGAATCCAGCTGCAGATTTTTCGACTCCGTTTGGCCAAAAAGACGGCCAAATTAGACTCCTGATGAACAAAAGGTTGACTGGAGAGTTTTACGAACAAAATCAGCAAGTTAGCTTCCGCTTCGCGGAAATCGCGAGTGAGCGGGTTGGCGGCAGTTCATCCTAGCCGTACTTTGAATCGCGATTCGAGCTGCTCAAGAGGACAGTGCAACTCCGAGGCGAACTTCAGACTCGGGATACTTGCGTCAGATCACGGACCCACGATTGGCCACCCGTTCTCAGAAATGCCGGATGGACTCGGCTGCACTGGCGGCTGGGGCGGCGGGGGGTGCGGCACTGGGCGGTTCGGCGTGGCTTTCAAGCGAACGGCTGACGAGGTCGCGGGAGCCAAGGCCGACGGCGAGAGAGAGCGTGAGGACGATGCCGCCAAAGAGGATGCCGAAGGCCAGCGCAACGATGTTGCCGCCCAACTGGAGATGGTCGAGGACCATGGCGGCGGTGAGCACGAGGACGAGCCACTTGATGCCGAGCGACAGGAAGCGCGCGTATTGGAGCTGCTCATTGACGGCTCCGATGAGGACCGAACGAGCCAGGAAGCGCGCGATGAGAGTGCCGGCGATGAGCAGCAAGGCGGCGCCTACGACGCGGGTGAGGTAGGGCAGGAGCGAGGTGGGCAACATGGCGGCGGTAGCGTAGGAGGCGTCGAAGGCGGAGATGCCGATGATGAGTCCGAGCAGGATGCTGGCCCAGAAGGAGACCCGTGCGATCAGCGCAGTGGGGGAAGTTGCGGGCGCCCAGTCGACATTGCCGCGGCCGCGCGCCAGATGGTCGTCAAACCTGGCTGCGGTGAGCCCTCGGCGCAGGAGCGCGGAAACCACCATACCGATCAGGGTAAACACGGCCAAAGCAACGACAAAGGCCAGGATACCGGGCAGGATGGCGAGGAGCAGGGAGAGAACGCGATCGAGCGACTGGTGGAGCGCGTCGGCCATATGGTGCCAGATGGAGCCGCCGTTGGCAGACGCGGGCAGCGGAATCTGGTTTGGGGCTGGCTGGAGCATGGCGGAAAAGATGTATTGCATCGGACTCACTCCTTGAATCGACTCACTTGCTTCAAACCGGAAACGGGATTGATACGCGGCCTTACGGATTGAACCGGTCGGGCCATCGCCAGCGCGAGAGGAGATAAGTCTTGTCGGCCTCGAAAGCGGCGGCGACGGTTTCGATATGTCGTTCGGGGTCGATACCGGAGGCGGTGATGTTGATGTGGCTTGCGACCCATGCGAGGTAGAGCGGGATAAGGGAGCCGAGGAGATGCCCACGATTGATGGTGCGGAGCCGGTAGGCGAGGAGAAAGTCGAAGACAATGCGGGCCCAGAGGCTCTCAGGCATGCGGAAGGCTGCGGCATCGGTTGTGGAGAGCCGCTTGAGCCCGACCAGCGAGTTGGGCGGCAGGACGAGCGACCAGATTTCGTGGAGGTTGGTATAAGCGAGATGAAAAGCCGAGAGCATGGGGGCGATATCTGCGGCCGCGTCGGTGGAAGGCGCGATGGGCACGGGCGTGGGATTGTCCGGGGGCAGCCACTGGCGGGGTCTCTGCCAGAACGCCGCCTTGGCGTCGATATCGGAGAACAGAGATCCGGTGAGCAGGGGAAGGATGGTGTTGAGATCGGGTCCGCCGGGTTGGGGTTGGGGTTGGACGCGCGGACCGACGTCGAACTGGTCAATGTTGAAGCGGGCGACTGCGGCCTCGTTGACGGGCCAGAGCGTTTCCCCGCCCTGGTTGAGCGCGGTGAAGCGATGGGCGGCGCCGGCGAGGCGATCTGCCATGCGAAGCGAGAGTCCAAGATCGGCGGCCAGGGGGAAGCGCACGGGGGAGGCAAACAGGGCGCGAGTCAGCGGGTAGAGGATGGCGGAATTGACCAGACCGGAGTGCGGCGGCAGGTCATAGCAGGGCATTGCGAGGTCAGTGGGGGTAGTGAGAACGGCGTTGGCGAGGGCACGGATGGCGGACGAAGCGAGCGAGCCGGAGCCCGCGCCGAGCATGAGGATGGCGCGCGCATTGCTTTTGCCGGCGAGTTCGTACGCGTTGAGGAAATGAGCGGCGCTGAGGGTCCAGGTGGGAGGGGTGGCGGGAAGTGCCACGGTTTGGAAAGGCGGATGGGAGTCTTCCGGGAGCGCATGAGGAGAAGCGATGAGCAGACTTTCCGCTGGAAAAGAGGCGGCCAGGCTGGCGAGAACTTGTTCGAGTTGCTCCGGCGTCATGTCGGCGAGCACGACGAGGAGGTCGGCGCCGGGGGGCGCGGAAGGGGTAGTGCTGTCGGAAATTGATTGTGTTGTCGCCATGGATGTACGAGTGGCCTGATGCTAAATCGATCTGGAGGCCTGCAACTGTCTCCAAATGACCAGCCTCCATGCGGCCAGGAGGTACTACAAGGCTAGGATGCGGAATTCTGGTGCGAGGGCTGCAGCTCGAGCCAGAGAAAGGAGTAAGGAGCGAGGGTGAGCACGTACGGGGCTTCAGTGATGGTCGGGAAGGGCACGTAGCCCAGCATCTCGACAGGCTCGGCACCTTTGTGATCGGCGAGGTCGAGAGAGACGGGCTGGGCAAACCGGCTGAGGTTGGCCACGCAGAGAACGGTCTCGTGGGAGCCGTCGCCGCGATCGAGGTCGCGGAGGTAGGCGAGGATTTTGCGATTTGCCGGGTTCAGAAAACTGAGGGTTCCACGGCCGAAGACCTGAAAGAGTTTACGCAAGGCGATCATGTTGCGGGTCCAGTGCAGGAGGCTGGACTGATCGCTGAGCTGGGCTTCCACATTGATGGCCTGGTAGCCGTAGATTGGATCCATGATGATGGGCAGGAAGAGCCGGGCGGGGTCGCACTTGGAGAAACCGGCGTTGCGATCCGAGTTCCACTGCATGGGGGTTCGAACGCTGTTGCGATCGCCGAGGTAGATGTTGTCGCCCATGCCGATTTCGTCGCCGTAATAGAGGATCGGCGTACCCGGAAAGCTGAGCAGAAGTGAGTTGAGCAACTCGATACGGTGGCGGTTGTTGTCGACCAGGGGCGCGAGCCGGCGACGGATGCCGCCGTTGACCCGCATGCGAGGGTCGTTGGAGTAAGCGATGTGCATATAGTCGCGCTCATCATCGCTGACCAAAGCAAGCGTGAGTTCGTCGTGATTGCGAAGAAACAGGCCCCATTGGCAGTTGTCGGGGATGGGCGGCATCTGGGACATGATATCGGTGATGGGGCGGCGATCTTCCTGACGAAGGGCCATATAAATGCGTGGCATCAGGGGAAAGTTGAAAGCCATGTGGCACTCGTCTCCATCGCCGAAGTAGGGGCGGACATCGACGGGCGCCTCATTGGCTTCGGCCAGGATGAGACGGTTGGCGTATTCGGCATCGATGGCGGCGCGGATTTTTTTGACGACAAGATGGGTTTCGGGCAGATTCTCGCAGGAGGTGCCGTCCCGTTCGACCAGGTACGGGATGGCGTCCATGCGCAGCGCGTCAACGCCCATGTCGAGCCAGAAGCGCATGGCTTTGAGGACCTCTTCCATCACCGCGGGATTATCGAAGTTGAGGTCGGGCTGATGTGAAAAGAAACGGTGCCAGTAGTAGGCCTTGGCCTTCTCGTCCCAGGTCCAATTGGACGTTTCCGTGTCAGTGAATATGATGCCGGCGCCCTGATAGCGTTGTTTTGTATTGGACCAGACGTACATTTCGCGCGCCGGGCTGCCGGTCGGCGCGATGCGGGCGGCCTTGAACCAGGGGTGCTGATCGCTGGTGTGATTGATGACCAGTTCGATCAGTACCTGCATGTTGCGCTGGTGAGCGGCGTCCAGAAACGCCTTGAAATCGCGCAGGGTTCCGTAGGACGGGTTGACGTCGACATAGTCGGCGATGTCGTAGCCGTCGTCCCGCAAGGGCGAGGGATAGAAAGGCAGGAGCCAGATGCAGGTGACGCCGAGATCCTGGAGGTAGTCGAGCCGCGAGAGCAGACCGGGGAAGTCCCCGATGCCGTCGCCGTTCGAGTCGTCAAAGGCCCGGACGTGAAGTTCGTAGATAATTGCATCTTTGTACCAGAGGGGATCGGTTGCGCTTGCCAGTTTCTTCACGCTTTAGTTCTCCTACTTGGTGATTAGATGCCATGCCCGCTGCAAACCCCGGCGGTGGCAGAAATGTTCGCTCGGCATCCCGGCTGACACGACCAGTCAAGAACTGCCGGGCTGTTCGACGAAACCTGTTAACCGACAAAGACGACTTTACCGCACTTCCGGCTCGATTGGCGAAGCGGTAGTTGGGTTGTTTTCAAGGGTTGCGACGACGATTTGTGTTTTTGGATCCGGCCCTATTGTGTTCGAACGGAGAAGAAGGAGAAACAGCGGCAGGTCATTCGACTCCTCTACGCTTTCGTCAGGATGAACAAAAAGTGGAATGGAGAGTTTTATAAACAAAATCAGCAAGTTAGGTTCCGCTTCGCGGAAATCGCGAGTTAGCGAGTTGGCGGCAGTTCATCCCAGCCGTAACTCGCCGCAGCGAGTCGGACTGTTCAGGATGACAGTCCTGTGACGGGCGTGAGTATTTTGAAATGTCCCTCCAAATGGCGGATCGGCTCTTCATTCCGGGCTCTGGCTTTTGCTGTGGCCATATAAAATGGTTATGTCATGAACAAAGCGACAATTCGCAGTGATTGGGTAGGACAGGTCGTCAACGGAAGATTCACTCTTCTCCAATGGTTGGGTGGCTCTGGAGGGGGTGGTGTGTTCCTCACGGAACTGGAGGGACCCGGATCGCAGAAAGTAGCCATCAAGCTGATTCCGGCCGATGCCGACGACGCGGAGTCTCGCATCGCTTGCTGGGCTCTGGCATCCACCCTGTCTCACCCCCACCTGATGCGCCTGTTTCACAGTGGACGTTGCCAGATGAACGGCTCCTGGCTGCTCTACTCCGTGACGGAATATGCCGACGAACTACTCTCAAAGGTTCTTGCCGACCGGCCGCTCACGCCTTCCGAGGCAAGAGAGATGCTCGACCCGGTTCTCGACGCGCTTTCCTACCTTCATGGGAAAGGTGTCGTGCACGGTCATCTCAAGCCATCGAACATCATGGTCGTCAACGATCAGTTGAAGCTCTCTTCGGACAGCCTTCATACCGCGGGCGAACCGGGCAAACGGTTTTCGACACCGGGAGTTTATGACGCACCGGAATGCACCACGGAGTGGATTTCCCCGGCCGCGGATGTGTGGTCTCTCGGCGTCACCCTGGTGGAAGCCCTGACTCAACATCCGCCAGCCTGGGACAGATCAACACAGAGGGATCAGGTGGTGCCGGAATCCATGCCACAGCCCTTCCTTACCATTGTGCAGGAATGTCTCCGGGTTGACCCCGCGCGCCGATGCACCGTCAGCGAAGTCAAGGCTCGCCTGGAACCTGCCAGATCACTCCCGATTCCGGTGAGCAAACCGGTTGAAAAGGCGCCTTCCAAACACCACGTGACAGCCATCGTTTTAGCATTGCTCATCCTGCTTGCGGTGGTCGCAATTCTGCACCTGCGGTCTCACAAGAAGGGGACAACCCTGGCCACCGGAACCGAACAGTCTGAGAACGCGAGCGGCGGGGTGAAGGGTGCGGTCGCTGCGCGGGTTGTGCCCGACATCCTTCCACGCGGACGGGCGTCGATTCAAGGCCAAGTCAACGTGGTGATACGGGTCACGGTAGATCCGACGGGCAATGTTTCGGATGCCAGGTTCGACTCGCCGGGGACAAGCAGGTATTTTGCCAAACAGACACTCGAGGCAGCGCAGCAATGGAAGTTCAAGCCTGCGCATGTGAACGGACGGGCCGTCCCCAGCGTATGGACCCTGCGATTTCACTTTACGCAGACCGCGACTGAGATCACGGCCGCCGAAGTTACTCCGTAGGGCTACAGTTATATTTCCTTTAAAACTTGGAATAGAAGGAACGGCCCGGGCCTAACGGCCCGACATGTTCGCTCTCCTTCAGGGGGCTGAAGCCCCCTGCTCCCTCCGGTTTTCGCCTTCAAAATGCCTGCATCTCTCTGCGTTGCTCATGCATTCCGGAGGTCGGACATCCAAACCTTGCCCGGTCTTCGGCAGGCTGCGATGCTGCTGCAATAGAATCTCTCAGGGGCTGCATCTGCTTGAAAACCAGGTGTGTACAGAACCCAGGGAAAGGTGTCTCTTGAGAAGACTTATCGCGGTACTCATGCTCCTCGGCATTCCAGCCTGCTTGTGTGCGCAGGCCAACCAGGCGTTCGCGGACGGACCGCGACCGGGTGAGGCCGATGGGATTCTGCAGTCATTTGAGAACGCCAATCTGACCGCCGCCGGAGATCATGATCTGGTGACACGAAAAGATCGCAGCGTACCGGTGGAGATGGTCTTCACGCGTTGTCAGGGGTTGGGTGTGAACCGCGAGCACGATCAATGGTGGGTTCTGCCGATCGGCGCGACGGGCGGCCGGATCGATGTGAACACTAACCTATGGATTTTGCCGGTAGATGCCACTTCAAAAGATCACTCCTGGTATCTCCATCTAAAGGACGGCGGCGCGAGCGCGACGAAGACAGTGGATGGGCTGAAGGTTCAGGTGCAAGCGGACAGCTTTGAGCTTTACGAGAGAGAAGCGCGGCCCCACAGCGATCCATTCAATCACAGATTTTCATTCAAGATCGACGGCGGTGTGGAACTTGAAGACGCGCTGGCTGCCTTCTATTGGGGAACGATGCTGCCCTCGGTGGTGGAGAAGACGATGGCGGCGAATTTCCCGTATAGCAGCGGGTATGTTCTGAGCACGTTGAATATCGATTCGTATGCGGGCTCGTATCCGGCGGTGGATCACGAATTCCAGATCAAGGGGCGGCTGGCGATGGGATCCGAGGCCGATCTGGACATTGTGAAGCGCATGATCGAGCTTCAGTTCAAG
>Ga0302276_10005420_pt1 | contig 10594 bp, 10 predicted proteins | sample III_Bog_N2_3_FD_198768 | JGI IMG/M metagenome (GOLD analysis project Ga0302276, IMG submission 198768) | Peat permafrost microbial communities from Stordalen Mire near Abisko, Sweden - III_Bog_N2_3 | ecosystem: Environmental > Terrestrial > Soil > Wetlands > Peat | place: Sweden: Abisko... | reverse complement strand
GATCTGTTGAACCTCGCCGTCCATGCGGCGCAGAGCCGCAATCCGGCTGTTCAGTTCGATGTGGTGTCGGTGGCGGCGACCATCGATGCGGCCTCGGCTGCCCAGCAGCACGCGGTGGACATTATGCGCGCGCTGCTGGAGGAGCGGGTGCCGGCGGTGCGAGTTCATCTCGGCTTGCGGTCAGATCCCACCGTGAGCAGCCCGCAGGTCCGGGTTTACGTTCGCTGAGGGCGGCTACGCGTCGCGCGGATCGAAACCCGAATATTGCAGCGGCTTGGACATCAGGACGACCCCGCCGAAATATTGCTCGTCCCACTCATCCTCAGCATAGCCGGCACTGGCGTAAAAGCCGGCCGCTTCCATCGTGGAGTAGATCACCGCCTTGCGACAACCGATCGCTCGGGCAAATGCCTCGGCCTCACGCAGCAGCACGCGACCGTGGCCCTGGCCCTGACTGTCCGGGTGAATCGCGACAAGGCGAAATGCGGCACCGCCGCCGTCCAGACTATCGATCCGAATGGCCCCGACGGGCACGCCATTCAGCCACAGCAGCAGCGGGTAGTTGCCGGGTGTCAGATCTTCATCCTGGTCGGCGGGGAGCTCGGCGGCATCGGCGTCCTCGAAATGCACGCTTTGCCGGATAGCATGGTAAGCTTGCCACTCGTGCGGCTGCGTCGGCCGGCTCAACTGGTAGGAGTCTTCGCCTGAGGACTCTGCCGCCACCATCCCACCGATCCTGGGTCAGGCCTGGCCGGGATGTCCGGCCCCAGGCTGGTTCATAGGTCAGCCGGGCGTCGGCCGCGAGAGGCAAGCCTTTTCGCACGGACCAACAGGCGAAGCGACCAATGGTGCGGTCAAGCCACGCTGCCACGTGCTTGCGTCGGGCTGGGCGCCACACGCACACAGTTCGTGAGCACGCCGTCGCAGGTCTATGATCGGATCTCGCCGATGAAGCGGCGATTGGCGATCGGATAGAAGGCGAAGCTGAAACGCGCCTCATTCGGTTTCTCGGTTTCCACCAGCTTCGGCATGATGGCGCAGACGGCGGCAAGGCCGCGGTTCCGCGATCCATGCGACTGGACCGCGTCGTTGATGGCCTCCACCAGCGGCTGGTCGAACGCACTGCGCGCGGCGCCCGCGGACAGCACCAGCAGCCCGGGGTGTCGCAGGTTGATCCGAGACTGTGCCGCTGTCACGGATGCTGTCACGGCAGAGCGCAGCGTGCCCTGGTCCCAGGGCTTGCCGAACGGCCATTCGAACACCTCGACGCGGACCGCCCACCGCTCCGTGGGACCGATCGCCAGGGAAAAGTCGGTGACCCGGCCATCGGCGGGGTCAGGTGCGGTGAAGGCGATCCGGTTGCCCGAGTCGGACAGACACTTGGCCGCGCCGAACACGGCGGTCGCGTGCAGGGAAAAACCCCGATCCGCGGCGGCGGCGGCCATCGCGGGGAACAGTGGATGGTGCGACCAGCAGGCGACGAAATGGCGGAACGCACCGACGATGGTCGTGGCGGCTGACCCTTCATCGGTGCCGAACCAGGTCCAGCCTGGCGCGCCGTGCGTCGCCCGCAGGTGCCGCACTGCCCAGGCTAGCGGGTGCGACCGAAACCCGGCGAGGGGGCCGCTGCCAGCCGCCGCCACCGCGCCCAGGTGCTCATCGAGGCGCCCGCCACTGAGCCGGTCATAGTCGGCTTCGACCAGGTCCAACAGGGTGGCATCGATCGCGCAGCGATCCGACGGCGGTGTCTGAGGCGCGTAGAGCCGGGTCAGCCGGGCAAGCTCCTCGTGGGACGCCAAAGCGGTCAGCCGCGCCACCGTGGCCGGCCTGGGCAAAGGCTGGTCCCGACGGTCGATCGGCGTGACCGCGGCCGGTGGTACGGTCTCCGCCAAAAGACCGGGCGTGGTCGTGATGGCGCCGCACCGCGAGCACCGGATATCGATGCCAAGAAGGTTGAAAGGCAGATAACCCTTCACCAGCACGGATTGGCCGCATTGGCACCGCAGGTCGTCGGTGCCTTCGCCAATGATGGCCGGGTCGTCGCCGACCTGGATGAAGTGCGGCGCTTGCTCCAACGTCAGGCTACAGCCAGGAGAACAGGCTTTGGAACCAGCCCTGCTTGCGCGGCTGGATCATCGGTATGTCGCCGGTGGTCGGGTTTTGACCCAGCGCCGCGTCCTCCCGCAGGCGCTGCGATTCCTTCGCCGGATCGATCACCGCGTGGGCGGTGTCGGGCTTGCGCCAGTACAGCAGCTTGTCGATGAAGCCCTCATCCGGGTTGTCCATCCGGGCGTCCCGGTCAACGCGCTGGCGGATATCGGTGGGCGCCGACGGACCCGCCTGCTGCACGAGTGCCGCCTGGCCGGGACTGGCGCTGGCTCGCGGGGTCCCCAGCGCGATCTGCGGCACGAGCGCTTCCTCGGCCTGCGTCCGCTCAGACTGTTCCTGCGGGCGGCTGACGCCGGGGCGGGGTGGGCGCAGGGCATAGTCGGGCGGCATCGACAACGGCGCGCGCGTGGTGACCGTGTATTCGTCCGGCGCATCGCGGGTCAGGCCGAAGGTTCGGGTCAGTTTGTCGCTGTCGCAACCTGCCAGCAGCATCGTGGTGCCGATCAACAGGACGGAGCCCGGAATGCGCAGGTTCTTGCTGGATTGGATCATGGGGCTGCTCCTTACAAGCGAAGGCGCGGGTCGGCAAGCGAAAGCCAACCCGCGGTGTCGGCTGGTACCGGCGACGGCCTGTCCGTTATGGTTCCGGTTCCCGAACGCGGGCCTTCCGCGGCGGAATAGCAATCAGCATGGCCACGAACAAGGCCGCCGTCGTCGTCCACTGGGCGAGGGCGAAGGCCTGCGCGTAAGCCCGCTCGCCATGGCCGCCGGCCAGAACCGAGAAGAACAGGCTGCCGACCGCGGCCGCGCTGATGGCGCCGCCGACCTGCAAGGCCGAGCTCAGAATGCCCGCGGCGACCCCGCCCTGATGCGGCGGCACGCCGGCCAGGACCGTGTTGAACAGCCGGGGAAATGCGATGCCCTGGCCGAAGCCGGCGAGGAACACGACGGCCGCCAGCGGCCAACCAACCGCGCCCCACCAAACGAGCACGCCGATCAGCAGGTAGCCGGCCACCTTGGATGGCCATGCCGATCGCCAGCAGCTTCGGGCGCAGACGCACCAGATGCGCGGTCGCGATGGGGCCGAGAAACAGCCCCACACCGTACGGCACGATGGCAAGTCCGGTTTGCAGCGGCGCGACGCCAAGGCCTTCCTGCTCGTAGATGCCGAACAGGAAATAGAAAGCGGTGGTGAAAAAGAACAAGGTCCCGACCAGGACCCCGCGGCTGAAGGACGGTATGGCCAGCAGCCCGACATCCACCAGCGGCATGCCGCCGCGCCGGCTCAGCCGGTCTTCATACCACAGGAACCAGGCGGCGAGCAGCGGCGCCATGCCGAGCACGGCGAAGATCCACAGCGGCCAGCCGAGATCGCGTCCCTTCGACAATGGCAGCACGATCGCGGCCAGGGTCAGGGCGCTGAGCACGGCGCCGCCGCTGTCCAGGCGCACGGATTGCCGGCCGCTGGTCTCCGGCAGCACGATCCAGGCCGCGCCCAGCGTGGCCAGGCAGACCGGCAGCTTCAGCAGGAACACCGACCGCCAGCCCAGGCCGAAGGGACTCCATTGCACCAGCGCGCCGCCGGCGAACTGCCCGATCGCCGCGGCCATGCCCATCATGATGCCGTACGCGCTCATGGCGCGCGCCAGGGCGCGTTCCTCGGCATAAAGGGCGCGCAGCGAGGCGAGCACCTGCGGCACGATCATTGCCGAGGCCAGCCCCTGCACCACCCGCCCGGCCAGCAGCCAGGCCGGCGTGACGGCGACGCCGCACATCAGGGTACTCAGGGTGAACACCGCCATCCCGGCCAGGAACATCCGGCGCCGGCCATACAGATCGCCCAGCCGGCCGCCGGTGATCAGGAACACCGCGTAGGCCCCGGCATAGCCGGAGATGACCAGTTGAAGTTCGGCCGCCGAGGCCCCGAGACTCTCATGGATCGACGGCAAAGCGACGTTGATGATGAAGAAATCGACCGGCGGCAGGAACCCGCCCGCCAGCAGCACGGCAAGCGCGGTCCGGCGTGCGCCGGCGCTCATGGGGATTGGCACGTTTTCTCCCGGCGGGCCGCGTCCGAAGGACGAACGGTGTGGCGCGGCACCGCAAAATTGAGTAGCGGGGAGGCGGCCCCGCGACAAGGCACAGGAATGATCCCGCGACGATGCGTCCACCGCAATTGATCTTCGACCCCGATGGGCTTTACGCGCGCCTCGGCGTTGAACCGTCGGCGTCCCCCGAGGCGATCGTCGCGGCGTTCCGGCGCAGGGCGCGCGTGCTGCACCCGGATATCACGGGTACCGGCGATGCCGATGCCTTCGTGGCGGTGAAGCTCGCCTATGACGTGCTGGCGAATCCGGAACGGCGGGCCAGCTACGACCGGGCGGCCCGCCAGGCCACGCTGGCGCAGCCGCCGCCGGGCGAGATCATGCCCGGTCCGATCCGATCCGGTCCGGTCTATACCCGTCAGCCACGGCTGTCGGACCTGCCGATGGCCGTCTGGATCGGCATGGGCGTGATCCTGTTCATCGGTGTCGTCGAGGTGGCCTTGCACCTGAAAGCCGCTTCGACGCCGGGCCCGCAGGCTGAAATCCGGCCCAATGCGCCGGTGGTGCCGCCCGCGACTCCGGCGCAGACTCGATCCCTGGCCTACGGGCCGGCCCCGCTGCGGCTGGCGGGCACGCCCAACTACTACATCCTGCCCGCTGCCGCCGCGGCGATGCTGTGGCGGATGGATATGGACCGAAAAGTGCTGGTGCCGGCCGGCCAGTTGCCGCCCTTCAGCGCCGTGCAGGGGTTGCGGCTGTTCCGCCAGAACGGGCTGGTCGAGGTGCGGGTGACCGATTCGGTGAACGGCTATGTCGAAGCGAGCCGCCTCACCCCCGGCGACGCCGCGGCTGCTCGGCGGGCCTATTGCGCCTATAATTCCGGCCCCACACCCGAGGACGGCGAGGTGCTGCAACGCAGCGGCACGGGGACCGGGCGGCTCGACCTGGAAAACCGCTCAGCCCAGCCGGCGGTGGTGAAACTGCGCGATCCGGCCGGCACACTGGTCGCGTCCGTCTTCCTGGCGCCCGGCGGCCACGCGGCGCTGGACGGGCTGCCCGACATCCGCCTGCGCCCCGATTTCGCGATCGGCGAATTCTGGAGCCGAGCCTGCGGAACCTTTGCGGCCGGGATGCGGGCGCAGCGCTTTGGCGGGTTTTACTCACTGGCGGCCTTGTCTCCCCTGTCGATCCCGCCGGACCTGTCCGGTGAGGCGCCGCCGGCCGATATCTCGGATCAGGTGTTCGAGCACGAATAGGGTGCGGCCATGCGAAAGTGCCTCCTCCTGCTGTGCCTGCTGCTGGTTCGGGTGCCCTTGTGGGCGGCCGACGCGCCGCGGATGCAGGTCGATCCGTTCTGGCCGCTGCCGCTGCCGCATAACTGGCTTCTGGGGCAGGTCTCCGGCGTCGCCACCGACGACCGCGATCATGTCTGGATCATCCAGCGGCCGCACAGCCTGACCGCCGACGAGAAGGGAGCGGCGCTGGTGCCACCGCGCAGCAAGTGCTGCGTGCCCGCGCCGCCGGTGATCGAGTTCGACCCGGACGGTGCCGTGGTGCAGGCCTGGGGCGGGCCGGGCAAGGGCTACGACTGGGTGGAAAACGAGCACGGGATCTATGTCGATCCGAAAGGCTTCGTCTGGATCGGTGGCAATGGCGAGTCCGATGGGCAAATCCTGAAATTCACCCGCGAGGGCCAGTTCGTGTTGCAGATCGGCCATCCCGCGCGCGGTGCCGCCAGCTACGACGTGACCCGGCTCGGGCGGCCGGCGGACACCTGGATGGATGCCGCGGCCAATGAGCTGTATGTCGCGGACGGCTATGCCAACCACCGGGTGATCGTATTCGATGCGGATACCGGCGCCTATAAGCGGCACTGGGGCGCCTATGGCCTGCGGCCGACCGACCAGCGGCTGACCTACGACCCGAAAGCGGCGCCGGCACGCCAGTTCGGCAACCCCGTGCATTGCGTGAAGCTGGCGCGAGACGGGCTGGTCTATGTCTGCGACCGGCAGAACGATCGCATCCAGGTGTTCCGCAAGGACGGCACCTTCGTCACCGAGTGGTTCATCGAGAAGCCAACCCGCGGCGCCGGCAGCGTCTGGGACCTGGCGCTGTGGCCCGATGCTGGCCAGTCGATCCTGTTCAATGCCGACGGGGAGAACAACGAGGTCCGGCTGCTGCGCCGCGCCGACGGGTTGGTGCTGGGCGCCTTCGGGCGCTCCGGCCGGCAGGCGGGGCAGTTCCATTGGGTGCACAATCTCGCGGTGGACAGCCGTGGCGATGTGTTCACCACCGAGGTCGGCGACGGCAAGCGGGTGCAGAAATTCGTGCCGGTGGGGGTGACGCCGAACGGTGCATCGCCGCCGCCTTGATCAGGGTCAAAGCGCCGGGGGGAACCGGCGTGCACAGAGCGGTCCTCGAATCGCTCTGGAGGCTGTGCCCATGCGTGCCTGGCTTGTCGCGGCCCTGCTGCTTCCCCTCGCCTCACCGGTCAGAGCGGCGGATGCGCCGGGATCGGACGCGCGTCCGGTCAAAGTGACGGCGGAGATGCGCGGCGCCGGCCAGGTGTCCAGCGGGGTGACCCTGCCCACCGCGCCGCCCGCCACCGGCACCTGGCAAAAGCCGGTGCCGTCCTGGGGCAAGCCGCTCCCTTTTCCGATCGTCATCGCCGACCGCCGCAACAACCGGCTGATCGAGGTCGCGCCGGACAAACGGGTGATCTGGGAATTCCCCTCGCCCTCGCTGGCCATCTATCGCGGGAACGACGACGTGTACTTCGCGCCCGACGGCAAGAGCCTGATGGTGAACGAAGAGGACAACTACGACATCCACATCGTCGATTACGCCAACCGCGAAATCACCTTCAGCTACGGTGTGGCGGACAACAAGGGCAGCGACGCACTGCATTTCAACTTCCCCGACGACGCGCATCTGCTGCCGGATGGCAAGATCGTCACCGCTGATATCCGGAATTGCCGGATCATGTTTCTCGACCCGGACAAGATGGAGGTGTTGCAGCAATGGGGCCAGCCCGGCATCTGCCGGCACGATCCGCCGCGCTTCCTGAATTTGCCGAACGGGATCACGCCGCTTGACAATGGCGACATGCTGATCACGGAAATTCCCGAGTCCTGGGTCACGCAGGTCACCCGTGAGGGTAAGGTGGTCTGGGCGATGCGGGCGCCGCACGTGTCGTACCCGTCCGACGCCTATCCGACTCGCGACGGGCAGATCATCGTGGCGGACTACGTCAAACCGGGGCGGGTGGTGATCTTCGATCCGAAGACCGGCAAGGTGACCTGGCAATACGAGGTCGCGAAGGGTGAAGCGATGCTGAACCATCCCTCCCTGGCAATGGAACTGCCGAACGGCGACGTGATCCTGAACGATGACGACCGCCACCGGGTGCTGGTGATCGACCGGCAGACCAAGGCGATCATCTGGCAGTACGGCGTGACCGACGTGCCTGGTCACAAGCCGGGATTTCTGTTCCATCCTGACGGCCTCGATATCGACGTGTTCCACGACTGGAAGGCGGCACTCGCCACCCAGCGCTGAGGACGCGTCCCGGACAGGGGGGTTCCATGGCGATCACGTTGCAGGAGTCGCTGCGCGGTCTGTTCTACGCGCCGTTCTATGTCGCACTGGCCCGCGACGCGTTTGCCGAGGCGGGGGTGGAGGTGCGGTTCGTCTCCGCGCCGAAGCCGGGCGACGCCGCGACGGCAGTGCTGTCCGGCGCGGTGGATGTGTGCTGGGGCGGGCCGATGCGGGTGATGCAGACCTATCACCAGGTGCCCGGCTGCGATCTGGTGAGCTTCGCCGAGGTCGTGGCGCGCGATCCGTTCCTGCTGGTGGGCCGCGAGCCTCGGCCGGGGTTCACCGTGGGGGACCTGGTCGGGTTGCGGGTGGCGACGGTCAGCGAGGTGCCGACGCCCTGGATGTGCCTGCAGGAGGACCTGCGGCGGGCGGGGATCGCGCCAGGGTCGCTGACGCGTGTGGCGGACAGGACAATGGCGGAAAACTGCGCGGCGCTGCGGCGGGGCGAACTGGATGTCGTGCAGGTGTTCGAGCCGTTCGTCTCGGAGCTGGTCGAGGCCGGTGCGGGTCACGTGTGGTATGCCGCCGCCGGCCGCGGACCGACGAGCTACACGACGTTTTACGCCCGCCGGGGCATGTTGGCGGTTCGGCGGGACGAGTTGCTGCGGATGGTGCGGGCGATCTATCGCACCCAGCAGTGGGTTGGTGCGGCGAGCGGGGGCGAGATCGCGGCAGCGGTGGCGGGATATTTTCCCGATGTGCCGCCGGGGATCCTGGCGGCGGCTTGCTCCCGGTACCAGGCGCTGGGGATCTGGGGGCGCGATCCGGTGATGCGGCGGGCGGGCTATGACCGGCTGCTGGCGAGCCTGGTGTCGGGCGGGTTTGTCGATCCCGGCACGCCGTTTGAGGTGGCGGTGGATAATGGTCTGGCGGAGGCGGTGGTGGCCGAGGGGTGAGGGGGCCGCCGCATATTGAGGCGCGCGGCCTTGGCGTTGGACAAACACTTTGCCTCATGTCGGATAAAACGCTATGTTTCGCTGTTTCCCATCTTCACAGGGTGCGTGCATGCTGACCGTGACAATCTCTTTGCCACAGCCGCTCAAGACCTTCGTTGATACGCAGGTCGCGACGCAGGGCCACGGCGATGTCAGCGCTTATATCCAGAGCTTGCTGCGTGAAGGGCAAGCATGGGAAATGACGGAAGATGCCGGCCTTGAGACCCTGCTGCTGCGAGGGTTGGCGAGCGAGGCGATCCCGCTCGATATGGCTTTCTGGAACGAACTGCAACGCGACGCGGACAGTATCCTGGCGAAGCACAACACGCCGGGGTAACGGGTGGACCCGTTCATTCAGCGTGCCGCCAGGATCGATATTCTGGCGCAATACAGTTACTATTTGGACCAGGGAGTCCCGGTCGTCGCACAACGGTTCCTGGCAGCGGTGCACAGGGCCGTAGATGAGGCGGTCGCCATGCCCCATGCCGGCGCACCGCGCCGGACCGTAAACCCGCTCCTGGCCGGATTGCGCACCTGGCCGGCGAAAGGATTCCGGGAACATCGTGTTTATTATCTCGTGCGTCACGACAGGCCGACCGTGGTCCGGGTGCTGCACGACAAGCGCGACACGGCGGCAATTTTGCGTGGGCAGAGGATTGAGGGTGCTCCGGAGTTTGGCTGATTGTTACGTGATCAACGGTATCGGTGGACCATCGCCCTTCCCCCCACCGCCCGATCCGTGCCACCTCTCCCCCATGCTGTCGTACCTGAACCGCAACCGCTCCCTCGCCGTCGGGATCACCCTCCTGGCCATCCTGCTGCTGTTCATCATCGTCGGACACTTTCTGATCGACCCGGAAGACGCCCGCCCGCTCTCGGTCCCCGCGCTGCGCCCGCCCTCAGCCGAATACCCCTTCGGCACCGACCGCCAGGGCCGGGACCTGCTGGCCGCCATGGTCGTCGGCACGCCGCTCACCCTGAAGATCGGCTTCATCGCCGGCATCCTCGGTGTCGCCATCGGCACCGTGCTCGCCTTCACCGCCGGCTATTACCGCGGCCTGACCGACACCATCATCCGCGGCATCGCCGATATCGGCCTGACCGTCCCCGGTCTGCTGGTGCTGATCATCATCGCCGTCTCGGTCCGCGGCGGCCTGTCGGTCAACCAGATGGCGCTGATCGTCGCCTCGCTCGCCTGGCTGAACCCGACCCGCACCATCCGCTCCCAGGTGCTGACCCTGCGCGAACGCCCCTATGTCGAGGTCGCCCGTCTCTCCGGCCTGTCGGGCCCCGAGATCATCTTGCGCGAACTGATGCCCAACCTGCTGCCCTACCTCGCCGCAACGTTGGTCAATGCGGTGTCCTCGGCCATCCTCGCCTCGATCGGGCTGGAGGTGCTGGGGCTTGGCCCGCTGGAGGCGCCGACCCTGGGGATGACCCTCTATTGGGTGAACTTCAACGCCGCGATCATCAACGGCTGGTGGTGGTGGTGGACCGCACCGATCGTGATCATTGTGCTGGTGTTCCTCGGCTTGTTCTTCCTGACCGTCGGCCTGGACGAAATCGCCAATCCCCGCCTGCGCCGGTCGGCATGAGCGAACCGGTGCTCAGCGTGGAGCGACTGTGCGTGCGGTACGACCATCCGCTGGGTGTGGTGCGGGCGGTGGACGACGTGTCCTTCACCTTGCAGCCGAACGAACGGTTCGGCCTCGCGGGCGAATCCGGATCGGGCAAATCGACCATGGCGCTGGCGATCCTGCGCCTGATCAAGCCTCCCGGACGGATCGACGGCGGCGAGGTCCGTCTTGGCGCCACGCGCCTGTCCGGCCTGTCCGACGCCGCGATGCGCCGGCTGCGCCTGGCCGGCATCGCGCTGGTGCCGCAAGGATCGATGAACGCGCTGAACCC
>Ga0302276_10005414_pt1 | contig 10598 bp, 6 predicted proteins | sample III_Bog_N2_3_FD_198768 | JGI IMG/M metagenome (GOLD analysis project Ga0302276, IMG submission 198768) | Peat permafrost microbial communities from Stordalen Mire near Abisko, Sweden - III_Bog_N2_3 | ecosystem: Environmental > Terrestrial > Soil > Wetlands > Peat | place: Sweden: Abisko... | reverse complement strand
CGGCCGTCCGCGCCAAAGATGTTGTAGAGCGAGCTGAGAGCGGCGAAGAGAACGTATGCAATCGCCGAAGGAAGAAAGTACTTTGAAGAGAATGCAGAAAATGCCCGGTTCATGCTGAAGATGACCACGAACATCAGCGGCGTGACCAATCCGATCAGTTGCGCTCCATTGCCGCTCAATATGAGCCACTCTTTGCGCAGGCATGCGGCCATGATGGGCGAAACAATGGCGCTGGACGAGGCAGGCGCAGATAGAGCGGCGGGTTGCGGCGCCGGTGCTTTCTTGCGCGGCGCCAGTGGCACCGATGCGCGACGGCTCCCGCCCTCGCTCAAATACTCACCAAGAAACTGTTTGTGCAGCCGGACTGCAAATACCGCCGCGAACAGAAAGGTGCTGGCCAGCAACCCTGCAAATTGGGCAAGGGCCGCCAGAGGATGCTTCACGAGCAGGATCGCCTGCGCCGCAAAACCCGACGGCAGCCAGTACAGATAAGATCCTGAGCTATGCAGAACGGCAAGCAGCCAGCTTTGCCGGGCACCTGGTGCGCGCATCGGTGTCCGCTGTAGATTCAGGAACTGAATGCTGATGGCAAACAGCGCCATCAACATGCTGAAAATCTCGCGGAAGCGGCGGTTCGCGAGCCAGCGCTCCATCCAAGCGCCGATCATGCGCGTGAGATAAATGTTCATCAATGCGTAGATCGCCAACACCGCGAGAGCGGGCAGCGCCAGCGACGCGTTGGCCACGCCGATACCTACCGCGGCGGCCAGCAAAGCCAGGCAACCCACAATGGTGCTGGGCGTCATCAGGCCGAGGAGCGAACGCAACACAAAATAGCGGCCAAAGCGGAGTGGAAAGCGCACCAGCGACGCGGGATCGAAGCTCGGGATAGTGGCGGCGATGCTGAGGCCGTTGATGCTGACAAACTGCCAGAGCAACGCAATGCCCAGCAGCAGCGATGCAAGGTCTTTGGAGTGGCCCTGGGAGATCGCCATCCACGCAAGGAATCCGCTGGCAGCTACGGGACCGATCACAATCAGCGCGAGCATGGGCCAGACGATCAGGCGCAGGAGAGTGGCAAACACCAGCCCGACAATTTGGCGCTTGCCTTTGGGCCGCTTGCGAATCATGCCATTCAAAAAAATGCGCCAGCGCAGCCACGCAACGGCCAGCAACTGCGTGCTCGCCGGAATGGGTGGCACGGAACCAGGAATGATCTCTCGGCCCGTCAGCTCAACCATGAGAGCTCCTGCTCGGGCGCTGTTGCGGCGGGATTACCTTCGCGATCGGTGCCGACAATCTCAAGGAAGATCTGTTCCAGGCTGCGTTTTTCCTCACCAGGGGACGCGACGGCATCCTGGGTTCCGGCCTGTCCGATGCGCCAGGTCCCGGCGCGCAGCTCATCAAGCGAACCCTGCGCCACCAGACGCCCGCGGTGAATGATGGCGATGTGCGTCGACAGCCGCTCCACAATCTCCAGTACGTGCGAGGTGAGGAAGATGGTCGCGCCGCGCGCAATCATTCTCAGCAGCATGGCCTTCAGCGTGCCCGCGGCCACCGCATCCACGCCCTCGAAAGGCTCGTCGAGGAACAGCACCTTCGGCCCGTGAATGACCGCTGCCGCGAGAGCCAGCTTCTTCTGCATGCCGTGCGAGAAGTCGGCGATCAGCTTTTTCTGCTCGCCGGCCAACTGCATGAACTCCAGCAGCTCGCGCGTGCGGTTGAGCGTCGTGGCGCGGTCCAGGCCGTACATGCGCCCCACGAACCGCAGGTATTCGTCGGCCGTCAAGCGGCCGAAGAGCGCCATGCCCTCCGGCACCACGCCGATCTGCCGCTTGATGTCTGCGGAGTTGGCCTGCAAGTCCTGGCCGAGGATGCGGATGCTGCCTGAAGTGGGCGCCAGCAAGCCCGTCAACATCTTGATGGTGGTGGATTTGCCCGCTCCGTTGGGGCCGAGAAATCCAAAGAACTGCCCGGCTTCAACGCGCAGGTTGACATTGTCGACGGCGGTGAAGTCGCCAAAGCGGCGGGTGAGCGCAGTGGTATCGATGGCGGGGGTGGTCATGGTCTTTCTTGCTTGCAACCACGATACACGCTGCACCACTGCTTCTCAAAAACCGCGCGGCCTGAACATGGACCTTCCCTGTTTGGGTTCGTTCAGGTTTATAACGAAGGTTCTTCATAGTTACTTCACTTGAGAAGCACCTTATTCTCCGGTATCCTCTATATATCGTTGCTCGATCTAATTCCTTCATCCCTCAGGAGGTTTTTTGTATGGCAAAGTCACCTAAGAAGACGGATGCAGCTCCCAAGGCTGCCGCAAAACCCCGCAAACCGGCAGCAACCAAGACGAACGTTCTGCAAATGGAAAAGCCTGCGAAGGCGGAAGTTCGACAGATGGAAGCTTCTGTCTTTATTTCCCACGAACAGGTAGCCGAGCTTGCGCACCGCTTCTGGAACGAGCGCGGGCGCACGCATGGGCACCACGAGGAAGACTGGTTCCGCGCCGAGCAGTTGCTGCGCAGCAATGCCGGAAAGTTGCTACGCGGCAAGGCATCCTAGAAGCGACTCATAATCCTGCCCCGCCGAGCGAGTGCTTCGTTAGCTCGCAAGGTTCTGTATTTTCACGCCTGTAATGGCAAGAACACATTCCTATCTTTGCAAAGCCTGCCACCTGCCACTGGCAATTAACGGGTCGAGAAACTCATATCCCTAAAAAGAGAGAGCGCCTGCCCGCGAGGGGCAAGCGCTCTTTTTTTTTCGAAATTTAACGATCTCTCTATTGCAGATTCGCCATCAGCGCTTCGAGCGCAGACTTGGGCGGGCGCGTTAACGACTCTGGCAGCGTGGCCAGAGGTTCCTCCACCATATTCAGTTGGTCGATGAACGTCGGCTTCTGAGTATTGATGTAGAAAACGCCGGTGAGGACTTCGTCTTTTTCCTGCGCCTCCATAAGCGTACGCACCGCGTTGGCTTTATCGGTGGGGTCGTAGTCCTCTAGCAGCTTGCGCAGGCGAAGCTGCGAGCCGTCGTGCATTTCCACGTCGTAGACCTGACCGGAATCGTAATCCACCTCGATATCGTCAAAGCTGGCCACAAATCCAACCTCGTTGATGGGTTCGTCGTGGTCCTGCAGGAACTTGTAACTTTTGGTCGAGCCCTCGTGATCGTTAAACGTGACACAGGGGCTGATCACATCGAGCATCACAGTTCCCTGGTGCGCAATCGCCGCCTTCAACATCGAAAGCAACTGCTTCTTGTCGCCGGAAAACGAGCGCCCCACGAAGGTCGCGCCCAGTTGAATGGCGAGAGCGCAGGTATCGATGCCCTGAAGATCGTTGATCACGCCGGTCTTCAGCCTGGACCCGATGTCGGCCGTGGCCGAGAACTGGCCCTTGGTCAATCCGTAGACGCCGTTGTCCTCGATGATGTAGATCATCGGCAGGTTGCGCCGCATCAAGTGCACAAACTGACCCATGCCGATCGACGCTGAGTCGCCGTCGCCGGAAACGCCCAGCGCCGTCATCGTTCTGTTGGCCAGCACGGCGCCGGTGGTCACGCTCGGCATGCGCCCGTGCACGCTGTTGAAGCTGAACGAGCGGCTCATGAAATAGGCGGGGCTCTTGGAGGAGCAGCCAATGCCGCTCATCTTCATCACGCGCTCCGGCTCGACACCCATCTCAAACATGGCGTCGATGATGCGCTCCGAAATGGCGTTGTGCCCGCATCCGGCGCACAGCGTGGACTTGCCGCCGCGATACTCCACAATCGGCAACCCAATATGATTCAGCTTCGGGCCCTTGGCCCCATTCGCAGTTGCGGTGGCCATTACAAGCCCTCCTTGGTGGCAAACTCGTCGCTGATGCTGCGCGCGTCGACGGGCAACCCGTTGTAGTGCAGAATGCTACGCAGCTTCATTACCTGCTCGGCGGGAAGATCGAGTTTGAGCAGGCTCTCCATCTGCGCATCGCGGTTCTGTTCCACCACGTAGACGCGCTCGTGGCTGGCCACAAAGTCGTGAATCTCGTGCGCGAACGGGTAGGCACGAATGCGCATGTAGTCGACGCTGAGGCCGTGCTCCTTCTCGATCTGATCGAGACTTTCGCGCATCGCGAAATCGGTGGAACCATACGCCAGGAAGCCAATCTTTGACTTGCCGTTGCGGTACGCCACCGGCGCGGGAACCTTGGTGCGCATATTCCCGAACTTGCGCGCCAGGCGCTCCATCACGGCCTGGTACTCCTCGGGCCGCTCGGTGTAGGCCGCCCCGTCATTGTGTCCAGAGCCGCGTGTAAAGTATGCCGCCTTAGGATGCATGGTGCCGGGAAGCGTGCGCCAGCCGATAGCGTCGCCGTCTACGTCGCGATAGCGCGCGAAGCTGCCCAGCTTTTCGAGTTCCTCGGCTGTGAGGACCTTGCCGCGATCGAGCGGTTTCTCGGGATACGCAAACTGTTCCGACATCCAGTTGTTCATGCCCAGGTCGAGGTCGGTAAGCACGAAGACCGGCGTCTGCATGCGCTCCGCCAGGTCGAAGGCCGCGTAGCCAAACTCGAAGCACTCCTTGACGCTGCCCGGCAACAGAACGGGATGTTTGGTGTCACCGTGCGAAAGAAATGCGGTCGACAACAGATCGGACTGTTGGGTACGTGTAGGCATGCCCGTCGAAGGCCCGGTGCGCTGCACATCGAAGATCACGCCGGGAATCTCGGCGTAGTAACCGAGTCCGGAAAACTCCGCCATCAGCGAGATGCCCGGTCCCGAAGTGGAGGTCATCGATCGCGCGCCGGCCCAGCCCGCGCCCAGCACCATGCCTATGGCCGCCAGCTCGTCCTCGGCCTGTACCACAGCGAACGTGGCCTTGCCCTCGGGCGTCACGCGGAATTTCTTGAGCAGATCCGTCGTGGCTTCAATCAGCGAAGTCGACGGCGTGATCGGATACCACGCGACCACCGTCACACCCGCGAACACCGCGCCCATGCCGCAAGCCGCGTTGCCGTCGATGATGATTTGGCCCTGCGTTTGGTTCATCGGCTCGATGAAGTACGGGTCCTGCTTGGTGAAGTTGGTCCGGGCATATTCGTAGCCGGTTTCAACCGCGCCGAAGTTCAGGTCGAAGACTTTCTGCTTTTTGGCAAACTGCTTTCGCACGCACTGTTCCACGACCTTCAAGTCGAAGCGCAGCAGTTGCGCCACGACGCCCACGTACACCATGTTCTTGACCAGCTTGCGTAGTTTGGCCTCGGGACACAACGCCGCGGTGAGCTTGTCAAACGGGACCGGGTAGAAGACCACGTCATCGCGGTATTGCTTCAGGTCCAGATACTCTTCGTAGATGGCCACGCCGCCGGCAGGCAGCGCAAGAACGTCCTCGCGCGCCGTTCCGGGGTTCAATGCCACCAGCACTTCGGACTCGCGCTTGCGCGCCACATAACCGTCTTTGCTGGCGCGGATCGTGAACCACGTGGGCAATCCGGCAATGTTCGATGGGAACAGGTTCTTCCCGCTCACGGGAACGCCCATTCCGAAAATGCTCTTCAGCAGCACGCTGTTGGCGGACTGCGACCCCGAACCATTCACCGTGGCTACATTGATGCTGAAGTCGTTGACGATGCGCAAACGCGCACTGCTTTCGCCCTGCTCTTGACCGAGGGCCAGGTTTCCAGTCGCCATGTGGCGGGATTCCCTTCCGAAAATTCTTGATCGATTTGAAGCGCCTCAACAGCGCCGAACCACCCTATAGAGAATGCCGGACTAGTTCGCTCCAATATGTGATTATAGTCACTTCTCGGCATAACTGTCTCAAGCTGCGCCCCAAGAGTAACCCCTTTTGATCAGGCGCGGGCCAGAGCCGCCCGTTTTGGAATTCATTGTTAATAACCTACCTGTTTTCAGGGTCTTACTTCGGAGGCGTACAGTTGTCTCCGCGCATCGCGCCGCCAGCGCAGGAGCAAAGCAGAGGCAATCACGATCAGCGCGAGAGTGAGCCCGATCCAAAGCCCGTAGATCCCCCACTTCAATCCGAAGCACAGAAAGAAACCCAGCGGCAAACCCAGAACCCAGTAGCCGACCAGATTGGCCCACATCGGCGCCTGCGTCTCGCCCAGTCCGCGCAATGCGCCCGTCGATACTGTCTGGATGCCGTCGAAGATCTCAAAGGCCGCCACAATGCCCAACAGCCCCGGCCCCACGGCCAGCACACGCGGATCTCGAGAAAATAATTCGATGAGCGGCCGCGGCCACAAGAGGAACATAAGCGCTGCCAGCAACATGAAACTCGTTCCCAGCCCCAGCGCCATCCATCCCGCGCGCCGCGCGCGTGCGGCATCGCCCGCGCCCACGGCGTGGCCCACGCTTACCGCGGCCGCAGCAGAAATCCCCAGCGGCACCATGTACGTGACGCTCGCGTAGTTGAGCACGATCTGGTGTGTGGCCAGCGCCACAGGCGTCAAATAGCCGGCCGAAAGCGTGGCGAGGTTCCACGCGCCCACTTCGAGCAGAATCTGCCCTGCCGCTGGCGCGCCGAGTTGCAGAAGCCGCTTGAGCCGTGCGGCTTGGGGTGCGGCCCAGTGGTGAAACAGCGGATGCCCGCGCGAGCGCTCGTAGCGCCACGCAAAACCCAACAGCGCCGCGGCCATCGTCACCCGCGCAAACGCTGTCGAGATCGCCGACCCATTCACCCCCAGCGCTGGAAAACCTAACTTGCCGTAGATCAGCACCCAGTTCCCAAACCAGTTGACCAGGTTCGCTAGCACATAAGTCACGGTAATGACGCGCACCTGGCCCACGCCTTGCAGGTAGCGCCGCGTGGCCCCGTAAAGCAGCAGCGGCAAGGTGCCCCAGTTCAAAAGGCGCAGATATCCGCTCGCCGGTCCGGCTACTTCGGGCGCAATGCCGAAGTGTCCGAATGCAATGCTCGCGAGCCAAATTCCCACCATGATGGGCACAGCGGCAATGCATGCCAGATACACACCCTGCGCCAGCCAGCGATGGCACTCGTCGTGATCGTTGCGCCCGTAGGCCTGCGCCACCAGCGTATCCAGCCCCAGCATGAGCCCCACGCCAAAGATGGAAGGCGTATAACAGATGGCGTTGCCCAGGGCAACAGCGCCGATCGCTGCCGGACCCAGGCGTCCCACCATGATGGTGTCCACGACGCCCATGGCCATCCAGCCCAGCTCACTGAGCACCACCGGCACGGCCAGCGTCACCATGGCGCGCAGTTCCCTGCTCAAATTCGCCCGTTGCTGTTCCACTACTTCACTGTATCGGGTACCCGCCTCCCCGCGCTGCCCCAGGCGCACGGTCCGCTTACGCGCTCGCACCCTTCGTCTCTACGCCGATGGCCGCAGTTCCACCCTCCTCGATGTGATCGCAATCTTCGCCGGGGCCACGCCGCTGCGCTTTGTGCTCGCCACGATCTCGATCGTCGCGGCGGTCTTGGTCGATTGCACGATGGCCTGCGCCAGGCCGCTGAAGAGCGAGCGCCGCGGCTCCTTGTCGCTTTCCTGGCAGTTGGGATCGCCGTTGCCCACGCCTATCAGCGCGCCCTCGCCCGTGACCTTGAAATCGACCAGCACATCGGCTATGGCCACGGCGCGGCCCTGGCTGTCCACTGCCGAAACCGTCAGCACAGTCACGTCCTCGCCGTCGGCGTCGATCTCTGTGCGATCGGCTGTGAGCTTCAATGCCACGGCGGGACCGGTGGTGGAGCGCTCTTCTGTCAACGTGAGCATGCCGTCTTTCCAGCCATGAGCCGTGATCGTGCCCGGCTCGTAACGCACCTTCCACTCCACGTGGCCGAGTCGCGGAACCTTCTTCTTTCCCAGGCTCTTGCCGTTCAGCAACAATTCGGCCTCGTCGAGATTCGAGTGCACCCACACCGGAATCTCGTCGCCTTCCCTGCCCTCCCAGTTCCAGTGCGGGAACAGGTGCAGCACTGGTTGCTTCGTCCACCAGGCCTTGTAGTAGAAGAAGTTGTCCTTGGGAAATCCGCACATGTCTACGATGCCGAAGTTGGAGTTGATCGACGGCCATCCATAGGGCGTGGGCTCGCCGCGATAATCGAAGCCGGTCCATGCAAAGCCACCGGCCAGCCACTCGCGCGTCCCGTAAAATGTCCACCACTCCTCGGCCAGTTCGGCCCATTCAGGATGATTCACGTCGTAGGCGCTCAGGGTGTTGCGCAGGGGATCGGTCTGGTACACGCCGCGCGTTGAAACCGTACTCGCCGTCTCCGATCCATATACGGGCATCTTGGGATGCTGTTTGTGATAGTCGTCGGGAAACTTCAGGTTGTAGTTGAAGCCGATGATGTCGAATGCTTCAGACACGCCTTTGGAGTTGTCGCCGTTCACCGCTGCGGAAACTACGCGCGTGGGGTCGAGCTCGTGACAGCGCCGCACCATGGTGGCGGCAATTTTAGCGCCCTGCTCGGACATGTCGTTTTGCAGGTGCCACTCCTCGTTGCCGATGGACCACAGAATGATGGAAGGCGAGTTGCGATAGCGCTTGATCATGGTCTCAAGTTGCGCCAACCCTTCGGGGCTCGAGCTCATCTGCCGTGTTTCGCACATCATCATCATGCCCATGCGGTCACAGGCGGCAACCAATTCGGGCGTGGGCATGTTGTGCGAGGTGCGAATTGCGTTGCAGCCCATCTGCTGCAGCACTCCGATGCGAAAGGCCTGCAAACGATCCGGCACAGCCGCGCCCACACCCGCATGGTCCTGATGGTTGCATGTGCCCTGAATTTTTACTTGCTGGTCGTTTAGGAAAAAGCCATGATCGGCGTCGAAGCGAGCAGTGCGAATGCCGAAGGTGATGCGCTCGGCGTCGCGAATGGTATTGCCGGTTTTCACAGTGACTTGGGCTATGTAAAGTTTGGGATGTTCGGTCGACCAGAGAGACGGATTTGCGAATTTGATTTCCCCGGTGTAGGTCTCCGACTCTCCGGGCTGTAATGGATTCAGTCTTGACGTTTCAACTCCGGTCGGCGCTGCACCCCCTCCGCTTTCGTCAAGAATTTCCCACCACACGCTGACGGGTTGCGGCGAGTTGCTCTCGTTTATCACCGACGTGCCAAACGAAACGACTGCAGTGTTCCCTTCCAACTTGGCCCGCACCCAACTCTCCCACCGGCCCAGATGCAGCGCATCGGTCTTAGTGAGCCACAAGTGCCGGTAAATCCCCGCGCCCTCGTAGAACCAGCCGTCGCCAAAGCTCGCATCCACGCGCGCTACGATGCAATTCTTTTGGCCGATAGCGAGAAAATCCGTGATGTCGAAGCGGAACGGTGCGTATCCGTGGTCGTTGCGGCCCACGAAGCAGCCGTTCACGAACACCAGCACGTCGCGAAAGGCGCCGTCAAACTCAAGGTTGACGCGGCGGCCCGCATCGCTCGACGGAATATCGAACTCCTTGCGGTACCAGCCCACGCTGGTCTCGGGATAGCGGCGGCCCAGCGGCTTGTAGCCGTGCGATTGCAGCGCGTCGTCGCGCACGAACGGCAACTCCACCGCCCAGTCGTGCGGCAGGTTCAGCGCGCGCCACTTTGAGTCGTCGAATCCCACCTTGGCAAACTTGAAATCGCCGGTCTTGGCAAAGTCATCCTGGCTCTTGCCGAATCCGAGATCGCGCGCGGGGTCAGTGCCGTGCCCAAAGGTGAACTTCCATCCAAAATCGAGCAGGAATTGCTCGCGCGGAGTTACTGCGACGGCGGCGCCGGGCGCGGAGCTTTGCCCGGCGGCCTGCGGGTCACGAGCAAACAACGCGGCCGTGCGCGCCCACGCGGTGCGCGCCATCAAGCTGGAAGTGGAAAGCGCCAACCCTGAACCAAGTAGATCGCGACGGGAGATGCGGGGCATGGAAAACCTCTTTCAAGTTAGATTGGTTCTGCGAAGCAATAATCTGCTTGCCGCGCCTCGCTTCGACGGAGAACTCGCACTGTATGCAGCCGATCTCGGCTGAAGTGTTGTTCCACGTGGGCACAAGTCTCTGAGGAGCGCTCAACAACGCACTATAAATGGGCAGGCGTCTCCAGGTAAACGCTTTCATCGGCCTGTCAGATTCCGCTTCCCTGCACCCGCGTCACGCTTCCATCCGGCGCCGGTGGCTCGTTCCAGGCTCCGACTCGCCGAACCGCGAGTCTTCGCATGCCCCTTGCCGCGGCCACGCGCGGTTATACTAGGAAGGAACCGGAAACTATTCTCGTACACTTCTTCCGCGGAGAGATGGCCGAGTGGTTTAAGGCGCACGCTTGGAAAGCGTGTGTACTTTAACGAGTACCGTGGGTTCGAATCCCACTCTCTCCGCCAGCCCGCAATGCAAGTTCTTGATTCTACTCGTAATTAATAGATAATAAACAACTTGTGCGCGATCACCCACGACACATGCTTCACCTGAATGTCTTACAATACCCCTGATTCCGCTCAACAACCATAACTTTTGAAAATCACCATAACACGCTTTTGTCCGGAAAGAAGAGCGAACGGCCGCGGCAGTACCGACCTGCGTCGGCGGATGTGCGTGGAAGCGGCAATGCGACGCATGGATGCGCCCCTTCGTTGTTGCAGTTCACCCCATTAAGAAACTGGTTGCGG
>Ga0302276_10005411_pt1 | contig 10600 bp, 8 predicted proteins | sample III_Bog_N2_3_FD_198768 | JGI IMG/M metagenome (GOLD analysis project Ga0302276, IMG submission 198768) | Peat permafrost microbial communities from Stordalen Mire near Abisko, Sweden - III_Bog_N2_3 | ecosystem: Environmental > Terrestrial > Soil > Wetlands > Peat | place: Sweden: Abisko... | reverse complement strand
ACCAACAGCGCCACCATCGAGATCCAGACGAACTCGACGAAACCAATTCCCAGCCAACCAAACGTGATGACGAGCAGTCCGAGGAAGAACCCCTTCAGAATCCCGAAGTGGATCATGCACGCGATCTCCATCGGGAACCACGCGAAGAGCCAGTTCACGACGGGGGCCACCACGACGGCGCCCACTCGTCGCCGCCAGCCTAAATAGACGCCGAGAACGGCCGAGAACGCGAATCCGATGAGGGTGACCCCCGCTGAGGGTCGAACCACCTCGATAAAGAGGACCACCGTCATGGCAATCGCCCACAACACCATCACCGAGGACACGTGACCCCGAGCCCTCTGACGAAAGACGTAGACCGCACTCATGTCTCCAAACTAGCCACCGGCCCAAGGTGAGTGTCCCACGCGCACGGTACGCTGAGGCGATGGCCCGTGGTGTACTCGCTCTTCTCGGTTCGGGCGAAACTGCCCCAGGGATGACCAAAGTCCACCGAGAACTCCTCGGAAGGCTCACGCCGCTAACGGCGGTGAATCTCGACACGGCCTACGGATTTCAACTCAACGTCCCCCAGATGAGTGAAAAACTCGAAGAGTACTTCTCGACCTCACTGCACGTCGATCTCACGACCTTGCACTTCGTCTCCTACGGACGGTCGAGTGAACTCGAGCGCACGCTCTTTCGACAGCGAGTGAGGGCAGCCAACTTCGTGTTCGCCGGGCCCGGAAGCCCCACGTACGCCTTGCACCAATGGTTTCCCTTGCATTTCGACGACGATCTTCTCAGCGTGCTCGACGCCGGAGGAACGCTCTGCTTTGCATCTGCGGCAGCCCTCACTCTGGGCGCATTCACCGCCCCGATCTACGAGGTCTACAAAGTGGGAATCGAAGAACCACGTTGGAGCGAAGGTCTCAATCTCCTGGGCGCGTTCGACCTCAACTGCGTCGTCATACCCCATTTTGACAACAACGAAGGTGGTAATTACGACACGCGATTCTGCTACCTCGGTGAACCTCGATTGATTGAGTTAGAAGCGCTACTTCCGTCCGGAGTCGCGACCTTGGGTGTCGACGAGCACACCGCAGTTATCTTCGACTTCGAGATGGATACGCTCACTGTGAAGGGACGATCGAATGGCTACTGGCGTCTCGGTGGGGAAACAATCATTCTCGAGAATTCAACGGTCACGCCGCTAGACGACCTTCGGAACTCCACATCCTTACCTCGGGAGGCGTTGATGGCGGTGACACCTTCGACGCCCACCACACCTCTTGAATTAGCTGAACGGGCGACGAAGGGTGGAGAAGAAGGACGTGAGGCCCTGGCCACCCTCGTCCAATTGGCATCTACCGGCGGAACCGGCTTTATCGATCCGACAGACCTTGTCAACGGCATCTTGCTCGCCCGCGAGAAAGCCCGAGCGAGCGGCCGATACGACCTGGCCGACGAACTCCGTGACTCACTTCTCAACGTCGGCATCAACGTCAACGATAGTCCCGAAGGGGCGAGCTGGTCACTCAACGCTAAGGACTAGTTGTCCGATTCGCTTTGCTTCGGAGGTCAGGGACCTTGAACTTCACGTGAGTGAACGAACCAATAGGGAAGGCCCGCTCTTTCGAGCGGGCCTTCCCTTTCGAACTTCTAGTGAAGCAACTAGGCCTTGATGTTGTAGCCAGCCTTGCCAGACTTACCGTTTGCGAGGTGAACGGTGAGCAGGTGCTCGCCCTTCAGACCTGGCTTGGTGTACACCTTTACGGTGAGCGCCTTGCCAGAGTCCTTGCTCACAGCAAACCTCGAACCCGCAGCGGAGCTGGTGATCTTCGGCTGACCGTAGAAGCCAGTACCGGTGATGACCACGGTGACCCACTTGCCAGCAACCGCAGCTCCGTGCACACCACTCACGTGGAAGACGGGGGGAGCGGGAGTCGACGGAGCAAGCACCGGCGCGGACGTCACTGAACCGCCATTGGGGTTAGTAACGACCAGGCTCGTAGCAACCGTGCCGGGCAGGCCAAGGGTGCAGGTGACAGCAATCGTCGTTGAGGACGAAACGGTCGTTACACCACAGGTCCCGTTAGCCGGTGACAACGTCACGACAGCGCCAGCAGCAAAGTTGGTACCAGCAATCGCGAACGACGTCGTGGCACTTGCAGCACCTGAGGTCGGAGTCACTGAAGTGATGGTCGGGGCAGCCCCAATGTTCAGCGTTGCAGCGGTGCCGAACGCGGCAGACTTAACCGATCCGCCATCAGTGTTGGAAATCGTGAAACCATCGGAGGCGTTCGTGTCGGTAGCCGCGATGGAGATCGTTCCAGTGATCGTCGTCGCGGTGACGGCGGTCCCTGTGAACGTGACACCAGCGTCAGCAACGCCGAAGGCGTTCACGAAGGAGCCAACTGTAGCGCCCGTGTTGAAGCCAGTACCAGTGATGGTCACTGGAACTTTTACCGCACCAGCTCCGATCGTGTTGCCGGTGGTGCCGGTCACGACGATCGAGGCGACCGTGGGCAGTGGGTCAAGCGTCACCTTGAACGCGGGGGCCGACACCGTAACGCCCGCAGACACCGTCTGACTAACCACAAACGACGCAGATGCGGGAAGTGTCGGGTTGGTGACTGCAGGCGAAGCCGTAACCGAGTAAGTCGCGGTCGTGGGGCTCGTTACTGCAAACACACCCGTAAGGCCGGTGGCGTTCGTCAGTGTCACCGCGGCGGTTGCTGAACTGTTAAGGCCAGTGCCAGTGAAGGTCAAAACCGTGCCAACTGCAGCACCAGAGGCAAGGGCCGTGGGCGCTACTGACGCAATCGCGGGACCAGCGACCGTGATGGCCGCAGCCGACGGAGCGCTTCCAACGGCGTTGTTAAATACCTCGACGCTGTCAGTTCCGGCTACAGCGCCAGAACCCACAACAACCGGGCAGGTCAAAGTCGTGCCACCCGAGTTAACGGTGCAGGTGCCAGTGACGGCCGCATCGTTCGTCAACGACGTACCGTTGAAATACTCAGCAACGCTCCCAGAACCGAAGCCTGAACCGGTGATGGTCAAGGTCTCAGGAACCGTTCCCGAGGTACCGGGAACGATAGGCGCGTTGGGGCTCAGTGCGGTTGCCGTAATCGCGGCACCGCCCGTAGCCGCTACACCAATGCCCAGCGCAGGGGAAGCAGAGAAGATGGCCGCGTTGTTGCCGTTCGGCGAGGCGGGGTTGTGAACCTCCACCGTGCATCGCGCAGCCGTAGCTGCAGTAACGCCAACGTTCGTCGTGATCTCTGCGGGACTAACGACAGCCGTGCCTGAAATCGTCGCGGCAGTGCAAATCGCCGCGCCACTCAGAGTCACGACCGCAGTGGGCTCAAAGCCGGCACCAGCGATGGTCACTGGGTAGGTACCGGTCGTGTTAGCAACTTCGGAAGGACTCACGTTCGTGATGCCTGAAGCTACAACCGTGATCCCAGCGGCAAGCGTTCCCGTACCACCATCAGCGTTCGTGACGCTCACTGAGTAGGTGCCCACAGTCGCGGGTGCTCCACCAGTGATGTTGGTTCCCGTAATCGTCCCGGTGAGGGTCGTGGAGTTGGTGAGAACGAAGCTATTCACAATGTTCACACCAGTGGTCGTGTTGGTCACTGTCACGGTGTTAGCCGTGAAGCCAGTACCCGTAATCGTCAAGGAAGGCGAGGTCTGACCTTGGGCAACTGAGGTAATCGAAAGGCTTGAGACAGTTGGGTCAGCGTTAATTACCAAGACTCCAGCGAGCGAAGCGGAAGTTCCGTTGTCGTCGGTCAAAGTAACACCGTACGACCCAGGTGCCGTCGTGGCTGAGGTCGCGACGTCAGCCGTACCGGTGGTCGCGCTCGTCTCGTCAACACTCGTGAACGTAACGCCAGTAGCGGTAGTTGCCAGGCTGTACGTGCCGCCGTCGTAGGCGAAGCCCGATCCAGTGAAAGCAACCGTTCCCGAGCCCCCCGCGCCAATAGACGCGGGAGTCGTTACGAAGGTCGACAAAGTCGGAGCCGTCGCTGCGCTCGCCGCTGTGGCGATAGCCAAAGGCAGCGCCGCAGCTGCCAGCATGGCGCCGGCAGCAAGTGCCTTTACCAAGTGGCGTTGTATCCGTCGTGGATTATTCATGGTCAATTCTCTCCATTCATAAGGGTCAAGCTTTTCGACCTTTAATTTTCAGATCATGCGGCACTGCGTCACAGCTCACAAGGTAGGGCCTCGTGACATGACACGGCCGTTTCCTTAAGGTCAAGTATAGGTAAGGGGACCTCGCCGAGAGAAGTGGCGTGAGTTTTCTTCGTCGCATCACAGGAAAGCATTCGGCCTCGATCGAAGAGCCAAAAATCCTGATAAACATCGCTATACGAGAAGGGTCTCTTGAGGGATTCCCTATTTTGAATCGCCCTCAGAAAATCGTAACCATATTGTAAGCAGGCGTTTTGCCTCAGAGCCCGCACTTTTCATCGTGATTCGAATCGCTACAAACGCACAACAAAACACGCGCCCATCATCGTTAATAAGAGGAACGTAATACGCGTCGCTTCAAAAATCTCGCGTCGAAATTCAACTCGGCGGCGTTGACGGCTAGCGACGGTATTACACCCGCGGCGTTGATCCCGGTCGACGGCGCCGACTCGGTTTCGCCAGAGCGAAGGTAATTCAACTACGCAATCGCGCAACGGTTCGGACCAACTTCGAGCGCGGAGGCATCGACGTCACCGGACGCGCCGCCCGCATTGATACGAACGATCTCGCGATAGTTGCCCGGGCGATCCTTCACGTTCTTCACGGCCCACCCGACAAACTCGGCTTCACTAAGGCGCAGGGCTGGCAGCGTCCGCCGGAGCGAGCCCAGGTCCCGGGCTACAAACTCACCCGTTGTCACCTCAACGCCCGAGCCGTAGTGGGCCGGAAAGACGGTGATGTCGTCGTCTAACGGCAGGATTCGCTCGTGGAGGCTGTGATAGAGGTGATGCGCGTAGCCTTCGGCCTCGTCGGCCAAGTCGGGCCGCCCGACGCTCTCTAAGAACAAGGTGTCGCCGGTGAAGATGGCCGCATCAGCGATCTGGTACATCGTCGAACCTTCGGTGTGGCCCGGCACCGTCACCGAGGAGACGGCGAGGTTGATGCCCGGGGTGAGTTCGATCGTCTTTCCATCGCTTAACGGCTCGAACTCGAAACCGAATGGATCGGCCGGATTGAGACAGAGCGTCGCGCCGCTCACCGACGTGAGTTCTCTGGCGCCACTGAGGTGGTCGGCGTGAAGGTGCGTGTCTAGGACGTGCGTAATCTCCCAGCCGTGGTGAGCGGCGACGTCCAGGTAGCGCTGCACGTCGCGCGAGGGGTCGATCACGACCGCCCGGGTGCCGGCGCCCACCACGTAGGAGAGGCATCCCTTGCCGCGGCGACGGAGTTGGACGACCGTCGCGCCACCGAACTCACCCGTGACGATGTCGTAGGTCGAGGCCCACGTGCCCATGCCGCCCTCTAAGACCTCACTGGAAATGCCCCGCTCGGCGAGGAGGTCCGCCCCCTGGTGCGCCCTCGCGCCCATCGCGCACACGACGACGAGGTCCATGTCGCGGGGCAACTCGTTGAGTCGCTCGACGAGGGAGCCCAGCGGGATGTTGTGGGCGCCAGGAATATGCCACGCCTCGACCTCGTCGGGCTCTCGCACGTCGAGGAGGAACAGGCGCGAATCGTCCATCCGAGCGAGGAAGTCATCCCCGTTGATGGAAGAAATCGTCGCGGTCGCCACGTCTCCAGATTAGGACTCCAATCAAGGCGTCCCGCGACCTCAGTGTCGCTTGGGACTTAGAACGATTTCCCGCCCGCAGCCACTCGACGTCTCCGGACGGTCGGCGGTTCCACGGTGAAGGAGTCGCGAGGTAAGTTCGGCCCTGAGGGCGCCAACGCCCCCTTGGTGAGTGAAAGAGGACAGTATGGCGATTCGTGAGGTCGACGCCCAGGGGGCACTCGAACTGCTCGATGGCAACGCGGTGCTGATCGACGTGCGCCAGCCCAGTGAGTGGGACGCCGGACACGCGCCGATGGCGACGTTGATCCCGTTAGCGGAACTACCCGATCACCTCGACGAGTTGCCCCGAGACCGCGTCATCGTCTGCGCCTGTCGCTCGGGGGGACGTTCCTTGCGAGCGGCAACGTTCCTTGAGGAGAACGGCTTCGACGTCGTCAACCTCACTGGCGGCATGATCGCCTGGTTTGGCGACGACCTGCCCTTTGAGAGCGACGACGGCGAACCGACTATCGACTGACCGCCCTCAACGAGGCGTCTCCGACCGAGCCTCGAGCCCGGTCGGAGGAGTTTTCTGGCAGTCCCAACGGGATTTGAACCCGTGCCTCCACCTTGAGAGGGTGATGTCCTAGGCCACTAGACGATGGGACCATGAAAGCGCCAACGTTACCGTTGACTCATTCGCTCGGGGGCAAGGACTCGAACCCTGAATAACTGGACCAGAACCAGTTGTGTTGCCAATTACACCACCCCCGAAGGGCTCGGCAATCTTACCGGAGGTGGCTTCTTACTTGCCAGACGAGTGGTGGAGTTTCAGCGGCGTGGTCGTCCACGAGCTCAGACGTCCGTACCCGATGACCCGCCCGACGCCGACCGCGAGGGTCTCCTTGAGGTAGTAACGCCAGAGTTGATGCTTGATCGTCGGTGAGTTTCGCACCGGTGAGGGATAGGGCGTGAGGCCCTGGGCCGCAGCGATGGCCATGGCGCGGTACTCGTGGAACGGGTCGGTCACGGTGATCACCGTGGTGATGTGGTGACGCGCCAGGGAAGGGATGACGCTCTCGACGTTCTCCCAGGTGTCAGAGCCCGAGCCCTTGATGATCCGGTCCTTCGCGACACCGTGGTCCTCTAGATACGTCGCCGAGACGCCCGCTTCGGTGTAGACGTCACCGGGCCGGCGCCCGCCGGTGACGACCATCCAGGGGGCGCGGTGGTGGCGGTACAGGTCAAGCGCCTGGTCGAGGCGCGCCCGCAGTTCCGGCGACGGCGTGCCGTTGTCCTCGGTGGTGCCAAAGACGAGGATCGCCTGCGCGTCGTGAGTCGTGTGCTCGTGGCCCCGCCACCAGATCTGAATGAACGTCACCGCGAAGTAGAGCACCAGCGCCACGAGGAACAGCCCGATGATCCGCGCGACGATCTTGAAGGGACCGAGGATCACCCCGGTCGCTCGAGGGCGGCTCGCACACGCTCGATGGTCGTGGCGCGTCCGAGGAGCTCCAAGGACTCAAAGAGCGGGGGGCCCACCAGCGTGCCGGTGACCGCACAGCGGATCGGTGCCTGCGCTTTGCGCAGGGCGAGTCCCATGCTCTCACCGAGTTCGGCGACCGCTTCGTGCAGCGACGCCGCCACCCACTCCCCGACCTTCTCGAACCTCTCGATCGCGCCCTCGAGCAGACCTCGCCCGTTGGCGTCGTTGGTGATGACCTTGGCGAAGGCCGTCTCGTCAATGCGCGGTTCGTCGAGAAAGAAGAATTCGACCATCGGCGCGATCTCCCCGAAGGTCGCCACGCGCTCTTGGATCAGCGGGGCCACGCGCGCGTAGAGCTCGGCGTCGAACTGGTCCTCGCGCCAGGGCGCCTCGCGGTCACTCGGTCGCCACCCGCTCGCCCACGGGGCGACCCAGGGCGCACTGGCCGCGATGAACGCCTCGATGTCGAGTGCTCGCAGGTACTCGCCGTTCATGTGGGTCAGCTTCTTCACGTCGAAAAAGGCCGGCGAGTGCGAGACGTCCTCCAAGCGAAACTCCTCGACCATCGTCGAGAGCGGCACGATCTCCTCGTCCCCCCTCGGGCTCCAGCCGAGCAGCGCCAGGTAGTTAACGAAAGCCTCGGGCAGATATCCCTGGTCGCGGTAGAGCTCGGTCGCGACGGCGTCGCGCCGTTTGGAGAGTTTCTTACGCTGCTCGTTGACGAGCAGCGGTAGGTGGGCGTAGAAGGGCAGCGGCACGTCCTCGCGCGCGGCCGCGTTCAGGGCCGACCAGAGCAGGATCTGCTTCGGGGCGTTGGCCAGGTGCTCCTCCCCGCGGATCACGTGGGTGATGCGGTCGTGTCGGTCGTCGTTCACGTTCGCCAGCGCGTAGAGCACGTCGCCCGAGGACTTCGCGACGACGAAGTCCTCGATCTGGTCGTTGGCGAACTCGACGTCGCCGCGCACCAAGTCGTGCACCACCGTGACGCCCTCGCGCGGCGTGCGAAAGCGCAGCGCCGTGTCGACGTCGCGCTCGAGGCCGCGGTCGCGACAGAACCCGTCGTAGCCGGGTGGGGCGCCGGGGGCCTTGCGGGCTTCGACCATCGCGGTCGTGCAGTCGCAGTAGTAGAGATACCCCATTCGACGGAGCAAGAACGCCGCCGCCTCGTGCGCGGAGCGCGCCTCGCTCTGTCGATACGGTCCCTCGTCCGGGGTGAAGCCGAGCCACTCCATCGAAGAAGTGATCGCGCCCACCCACTCTTCTTTGTTGCGCGACTCGTCGGTGTCCTCGATGCGCAAGATGAACACGCCCGCGGGGCTCTGGCGCGCGATCAGCCAATTGAAGAGCGCGGTGCGTGCGGTGCCGACGTGGAACATGCCCGTGGGCGAGGGTGCGATGCGGACCCGAGGTCCGCCCGCCTTACTCCTCAAGTGAGATGGCGCCGTTGGGACAGCCCGCCTCGGCTTGACGCAGGCGCTCGGTCAACTCCGGTCCGGGGCTCTCGTTCAAGACGTAGAGGAAGCCGTCGTCGCGAACCTCGAAGACCTCGGGGGCGATTCCCATGCACACGGCGTTGGACGTGCACAGGTCGAAATCAACGTTGACTTTCATACGTCCTCCTTTCTTCTTATCGTACAAGCGACGCTTCGGGGACCGCGTCGAGCGCCGTCCTATGCTCGTCCCTGGCAAAGGACGGCTCTTCATGGATCATCGCTCGCTCGGTTCCCTCTCGGTCTCGGTCGTCGGGGTCGGGTGCAACAACTTCGGCGCCCGCCTCGATCAGGTCGCCACCACCGCCGTCGTCGACGCCGCATTTGAGGCGGGGATCAACTTCTTTGACACCGCCGACATCTACGGCGCGACGCAGTCCGAGGTCTTCTTAGGCGTCGCCCTGGGTGCTCGACGCAGTGAGGTCGTCGTCGCCACGAAGTTCGGCATGCCCATTGACGACACGCACTTCGGCGCGAGTCCCGCCTACGTGCGAGCGGCCTGTGAGGACTCGCTGCGCCGGCTCAACACCGACTACATCGACCTCTACCAGTTGCACTACCCCGACGCCACCGTGCCGATCGAAGAGACCCTCGGCGCGCTCGCTGAACTCGTCGCCGCCGGCAAAGTACGCGAGATCGGCTGTTCGAACTTCACCGCCGAGCAACTCAGAGCGGCGAAGGTCGCCGCGGGCGGTGGGCCGTCCTTCGTCTCGGTGCAGAACCAGTTCTCGCTCCTCGACCGCAGTCCCGAACGCGACGGTGTGCTCGAGGCCTGCCGTGAACTCGGCGTGGGATTCTTGCCCTTCTACCCCCTCGCCAACGGGCTCTTGACGGGCAAGGTGCGTCCCGGCGAGGCACCGCCCGCGGGCACGCGCCTCGCCGCGATGCCCACCGAACGCAGCGCCCACTGGTTGAGCGAGGAGATGAAGAGTCACGTCGCGTCGCTCATCGCCTACGCCGACCGTGCCGACACGCCGCTGCTCAGCTTCGCCTTCTCCTGGCTGCTCAGCCACGACGTCGTCGCCTCGGTGATCGCCGGGGCCAGTTCGCCCGCGCAGATTGAAGCCAACGCGGCGGCGTTGCGTGAACTCACCCCGGGTCAGCTCGAGGAGCTGGCCCGTTTGACCACCTAGTCGCTATGAGGCCTTCACGACCGCGACCAGTTTGGTCAAGGTGTCCTTCGCGTCGCCGAAGACCAGGATGGTCTTGGGGTTGTAGAGCAACTCGTTGTCGATACCCGCGAAGCCCGGCCGCATGGAGCGCTTTAGAAAGACGACGTTCTCGGCGAGATCGGCGTGGATGATGGGCATGCCGTAGATCGGCGAGGAGGGATCGTTCGCGGCGGCGGGATTGACAGTGTCGTTCGCCCCCACGACCATCGCCACGTCGGCCGTCTGTAGTTCCGAGTTCGCCTCGTCCATCTCGATGAGATCCTCGTAGGGCACGTTCGCCTCGGCGAGTAGGACGTTCATGTGACCGGGCATACGCCCGGCGACCGGGTGGATGGCGTAGAAGACTTGGACATCCTTCGCCTCAAGCAGCTCGGCGAGCTCGCGCAACACCTGCTGAGCCTGGGAGACCGCCAGCCCGTAGCCGGGGATGAGGACGACTTTGCTGGCGAAACTGAGGAGCACCCCGATGTCCTCGGGGGTTCCTGAGCGAACACTGCGCGCCTCGCCGCCGTCGGCTCCCGTGGCCGTGATGACCGAACCGAAGGCGGAGAACAACACGTTCGACAGGCTGCGCCCCATCGCCTTGCTCATGAGCCTCGTCAACAAGATGCCCGACGCCCCGACGAGGGTGCCCGCGATGATCAAGAGGTTCGAGCCCAGCGTGAAGCCCGAGGCGGCGACGGCGAGTCCCGTGAAGGAGTTGAGGAGCGAGATCAAC
>Ga0302276_10005403_pt1 | contig 10608 bp, 7 predicted proteins | sample III_Bog_N2_3_FD_198768 | JGI IMG/M metagenome (GOLD analysis project Ga0302276, IMG submission 198768) | Peat permafrost microbial communities from Stordalen Mire near Abisko, Sweden - III_Bog_N2_3 | ecosystem: Environmental > Terrestrial > Soil > Wetlands > Peat | place: Sweden: Abisko... | reverse complement strand
CGAGCAGTTGCGCGCTCATCTTCGACTCCGGCTGCACGGTCGCTGGGAAGATCTTCTCCCACGTGCGCAGCAGCGGGTCGCTCGGATCCCAGGCGTACAACGTCACCTTGCCGCTGTATGCGTCGACCGTAGCCTTCACCGAATTACGGATGTAGTTCATGTTGTCGAGCGAATACGCTGGCGCACTGACGTTCGCGTCAGCAACCACCTGGCTGAGCTGCTCCACCGTCGAGTACGGGTACTGGTCCGTCGTCGTGTAGCCGTCGACGATCCAGACGACACGCCCGTTCACGATCGCCGGGTACGCATCCTTGTCGAGCGTCAGGTACGGCGCAACAGCGGACACACGCGAGCGGGGATCACGGTTGTACAGGATCTGCGAGTCCTGGTTGACCGCATTCGAGAGCACGATGTCTTCCGACTGGAACTTGATCGCATAGATGAGCCGCGTAAACAGGTTGTTGAGCACCGGCCCACCGCTGCCGGTGAAGGTGGTCTTCTTGTTCTGGGCGCTGTCATTGCCAGCGGGATAGTCGAGCTCGAGCGGGGTCGAACCCTTCGGTGCCCCCACGATCGAGTACTCCGGCGAATTCTCGCCGAAGTAGATGCGCGGCTGGTAGTTGCCCAACGCGCCCGTACTCGGGATGCCCGACTCCAGGAAGACCGGCTGGCCAGACGAGGTGCGCTCGTTGCCGTAGGCAGCGACAACGCCGTAACCGTGGGTGTAGACGATCGTGTTGTTGTACCAGCTCTGCGACGCCCCAAGGCCGCTCTGGCTGAGTTCTCGCGCCGCAATCACGGTGTCCTGGGACTTGCCGTTGATCGTGTAGCGGTCGACATCCAGGTGATTCTCGAACTGGTAGAACTGCTTGAACTGCTCGAGCTGGCCGAACGACTTCGACACCAGGTCAGGGTCGAGGATGCGGATGCTCGCCGTCGTCTCCGCATCCGTCTTCAGGGCGCCCGCCTTGGCGTTCGTCGTGGCGTTGTAGGGCACGGTGGAGACGTTCGCGACACCGTACGCGGCGCGGGTGGCATCGATGTTGCGCTGGATGTAAGGCGCCTCGAGGGTTTGCGCGCTCGGAATGACGGTGAGGCGCTCAACGAGCGCCGGATATATTGCACCGATCACGATCGCGCTCACGATGAGCAGCGCCGTACCGATGATGGGCAGCCGCCAGCGACCAATGACCGCGGTGACGAAGAACAGGATCGCAACCAGGGCAGCAATGACCGCGAGGATCTCCTTGGCCGGGATCGTCGCGTTGACCTCGGCGTAACCGGCACCCGTCGCAAGAAAGCCCGCGCTGGCACTCGTCACCGTCGCGTACTGGTCAAGCCAGACGCTGACCGCTTGCAGGGCGATGTAGATGCCGACCGTTGTCGCGATCTGGACGCGTGCGGTGCGCGAAATGCGCAGCTCGCGGCCATTGAGCCGAATCGCGCCATAGAGGTAGCTGGTCGCGAGGGCGGCGATCACCGAGATGATCAGCACAGCGGACGCAAAGGCCACCACACCGCGCCAGAATGGCAGGTCGAAGACATAAAACGACACATCCAGGTGGAACTGGGGGTCCTTGACACCGAACGACGTGCGATTGAAGTATTCGAGCACCGTCTGCCAGCGGGAAGCCGCGGATGCCCCGGCAAAGATCCCGATGATCGACGGGATGCCGTAGATCGCCAGGCGCCTCAACGGCTCGACGACCTGCTGGTAGCGATCAAGCTGCGAATTCAGCTTCGCGTACACCGGTCGCCAGCGGAACGCGATCTCGATACTCGCGAAAACCGGCACCGCCATGGCGATGAATCCGATGAAGAACAGCGCCAGCTGCGAATACCACTGCGTCGTCAACACCTTCAGGAAGCCGAGCTGCTGGAACCACAGCCAGTCCGAGTAGAGGCCCGCAAAGACGAAGAACAGGATGATCAGCACGGCAAGGATGATCGCCGTGATGGTCAGCGTCGCCCGGGTGCGCGTTGCCGGCCGATCGTTCTGGGCCGGTCGGTTCGGGGTTGAGGTCACGTGACCACTCCTGGCTCTTCTAGTAGTGCTGTCATCTTAACCGCAGGTCTGCAACTTGTTCAGACCGTGGCCCGACGCGATCGCCTTCAGGTCGGTCACCGACTGCTTCAGCGTCGAGGTCGCAAAAACCGTGAGACCCGACGGGATGTGACCGCGCACCTCATCGCAGTTGCTTGCCGGAGCGAGAAAATAGGTTGCCCCGGCAGCCCGTGCACCGTACATCTTCTGGCGGATTCCCCCGATGGCCCCCACCAGCCCGTACGCGCTGATGGTGCCGGTGCCGGCAACGTGCCTGCCGCCGTTGAGCTCGCCGGGGGTGAGCTTGTCGATGATTCCGAGAGCGAACATCATCCCGGCGCTCGGGCCGCCGACATCCTGCAGCTGCACCTTCACCGTGAACGGGAAGGTGAACTTCTCGCCAATGTAGACACCCAGGTAGGCGCCGGCCTGAGTGACCTCGGGAGTCACCTTCGCCGTCTGGAGGACGCCCTTTCGCTCGAACGTAATCGTCGCGGGCTTGTCGGTGCCGTTCGCCACCACGAGGCTGTGCAGTTGGTCCGAGTCGATAAACGACTTACCGTCGAGGGTCTTCAGGACGTCCCCCTTCTGCAGCGATTTGGAGGCCGGTGAACCCTTCGCCGTACCCTCGACACTGATGACGCTGTCGAAGGTGATACCCAACTGGTAGAGCGCGGCCGCCGTCGCCTGCTGCTGCGAGTCCGCCATCTCCTCAGAGCCCTGCTGGTTGGACTGCTGCACCGTCTCCTGAGGCGCATAGATCTCATCGATGGGCGTGATCGTCTTGCTCGGATCGAACCATGCGGTCACGATCTCCGACCAGCTCGGCCGATGGATCGGGTCACCGGCGATATTCACGGTCAGCATGTCGAGGGAACCCGAGGTGGGGTAGGTCGGATGACCGCTGATCGACAGCACAGGCACCGTCCGGGTGCCCACCGTCGTCGTTCCCAGCGTGTTGAAAACCGGACCCGGTTCCTCGATGACATACGAGGAGGGCAGCACAGCCACAACGATTGCCACGACGACCGCGACCCCGATCAAACCCCAACCGATGCGCCTCGCACGCCTTCGCCGGGCCGCCCGTTTATCGCCAGCGGTAAAAATCGCCACCGTCATCCTTATGTTTTCTGAAGAACCTGGCGGCCGGGATTCGACTGTTCGCCACGGGCGCACATCCAAAGCTGCCCGGGAGCTGTCCATTCCGGGTCCGTTCGGGTGCGCAGCGGCTAGCGTAGTTTGCATGCCTGATGATTCGCGGGAAGAGCCCGACGACGACTTCGACGCGTCCGAAAGCGACCTGAGCAAACTGCTCCGCGATTTTCTCGGCGGCAACACCTCGATCGATCCCGCGCAGCTCGCCAGCGCGGCCGGCCTTCCGAACGATCCTGAGCTGATCGGGCGACTCATGGAGCAGCTCCAGAGCGCGCTTCAGTCCAGCGCCGAAGGCGTCAACTGGACGCTCGCGCTCGACCAGGCGAAGATGATCGCCTCGCGCACCTCCGTCGTCTCGCTGCCCGGCGAGCGCTCGCAGCTGGAGCAGGCGCTGCACGTCGCATCCCTCTGGCTCGACGAAGTCACCTACGTATCCCAGCTCAACTCCGAGCCCCGGCTGATGAGCCGCTCCGAGTGGGTGAGCGCGACCATGCCGCTCTGGCAGCAGCTCGCCGAGCCCGTCGCGAACTCCATCTCGGACTCCCTCGCCGAAGTGCTGCACGACCAGGCACCCGAAGAAATGGCTGGCATGCTCGGGGACGCCAGCAAGCTCATGAAAAACGTCGGCGGCACGCTGTTCGCAATGCAACTGGGCCAGGTGGTCGGCCAGCTCTCCACCGAGGTCGTCTCCGGCGGCGACATCGGCATCCCGCTGCTCGACCAGGGCGCCGCACTGCTGCCGCAGAACGTGTTCGCGTACGGCGCCGATCTCGACATCCCCGTCGACCAGGTTCACCTCTACCTCGCGGTGCGCGAACTCGCGCACGCGCGCCTGTTCCGGCACGCGAAATGGCTGCGGCTGCAGCTGCTCTCCTCAATCACCGAGTTCGCCCGGGGCATCCACATCGACACCAGCCGGCTGCAGGAGCTCGCAGAAGATTTCGACCCGGCCAACCCCGAAGAGTTGCGCGCGGCAATGACCAGCGGTGCCCTCATCCCGCCGAAATCCGACGAACAGCTTGTCGCGCTCGGCCGGCTCGAAACGATGCTTGCGCTCATCGAGGGCTGGGTGGATGTGGTCACTGCAGACGCCACGACACGCCTGCCAAAGAGCGACGCGATCGCGGAGACTGTGAAGCGACGTCGCGCATCCGGTGGCCCCGCCGAGTCGGCATTCGCAACGCTCGTGGGGCTCGAGCTTCGCCCGCGTCGCCTTCGCGAGGCAGCCGCCATGTGGCGCGCGGTAACGGATGCGGTAGGGCCCGAGAAGCGCGACGCCCTGTGGTCCCAGCCCGACCTGATCCCGTCCAGTGACGACATCGACTTCCCCGACCTGCTCATCGCGCGCATGACCGGTGAGGCCGAAGCGCGCGACGACATCGACCAGGCGATCGAAGACCTGCTGAACGATGAGGGCGATCGTCCGCACGAGTAACACCGCTGTGGACGGTTTCGACGCGTCATCGCACGGATCACTGACACTGTCGGCATGGTGCTTCGACTCGACTCACGCTTCGCTGTTGTGTGGCGCGACCCGTTCAGTCTCCAGCTCGGGGTCGACCCGTCGCGAGTTGTGCTTCGGGAGATCAGCACCGCAGAGGAGCGCATGATCGCGGCGCTCGAAGGCGGGGTGAGCCGCTCAGGGCTCGCCATGATCGCCACCAGCTCGGGCGGCGCCGCCGCGGATGTCCCGGTGCTGCTTCGCAAGCTCAAAGCCGTGCTCCTCGACGAAGAACCCGCGGCACCCCCATCGCGGGTATCGATTGCCGGTCACGGCGAGACCGTGGAGAGGATTGCGAATGCCCTGGCCATTGCCGGCATACAGGTAGCGGTCGCGCCGACCCTGACCGACGAGGAATGCGACCTGGGGCTCGCTGTGGGCCACTACGTGCTAGATCCGCAGGCCTACGGCCACTGGCTTCGCCGGGACCTGCCGCACCTGCCCGTCGTCTTCGGCGACGACTCCGTCACGATGGGCCCCCTGGTTGAGCCCGGACGAACCGCCTGCCTTTACTGCCTCGAGCACTATCGACGTGACGCCGACGCATCCTGGTCGGCTATCGCTTCGCAGCTGTGGGGCCGGCGATCCCACTCGGAAACGCCGCTGGTGTCAGCCGAGGTCGCCGCCCGCGTATCGCGCATGGTGCTCGCCCGGCTGCGCGGGCCCGCACCACGCCAGGGAGCCGGTCGATCGTTTCGCCTCGCCGTTGACTCCGGCGAGGTGACTCGACGTGACTGGATGCCACACCCCGACTGCGGCTGCGTCGCGGTACCGACAGGCCTCAGCGCAGGTCGGCCAGGAAGCGACTCGGAACCCGGTTCGGACCGGCCCACGACAGCCGCAACCGCAGCCGCGCGCGCGTGATGCCGACATAGAATAACCGCCGTTCCTCCTCCACCGCAGAATCCGTCCTCGCGTACGAGATCGGCAGCAGTCCCTCAGAAGCTCCCGCAATGTAGACCGAGTCCCACTCAAGGCCCTTTGCACTGTGCAGCGTCGCCAGGGTGACCGCCGACCGTGTCGGCTCGTGCTGGCCGGCCTGGCGCTCCAGCAGCTCCGCCACGAACTCGGCGAGCGTCGTATCGGCGGGAGCCTCATCCGCGAGACCCATGAGCGCGTTGAGCGACTCCCAGCGATCGCGCACCGCCCCCTGCGTGGCCGGGGCATCCTGGGTCCAGCCCAGCGACCGCAGCACGTCGCTCACCGTCTGGAACAGCGGCTCCGGGCGGGTGTTGACCGATGCGCCCTTCAACAGCATGATCGCCTCCTTGACCTCCCGCTGGTCGAAGAATCGCGTTGCCCCGCGAATAACAGACGGGACGCCCAAATCCCCCAGCGCCGCCTCAAGCACAGCGGACTGCACATTGATGCGGTAGAGAATCGCGATCGACTCCGGCGCCGTACCGCCGGCGATCTCGGCGCGAATCGACTCCGCGAGCGCCCGCGCCTCGGCGCGATCGTTAGGGAACTCCAGCACCGACGGCGCAGGCCCCACGGGCGCGCCGGGCGCCGAGTGCAGGTCAAGCGCCCCGGGGCGTCCGCGCATGACACGGTTGGCGGCATCCACGATCGCCGGCGTCGACCGGTAATTCTGTTCAAGCCGCACCACGGTCGCGTCGTCGTGCGCTCCCGGAAAGCCCAGCAGGTAGTCGGGGGTCGCCCCGGCAAACGTGTAGATCGTCTGGCTCGCGTCGCCGACCACGCAGACATCGGAGCGCTCCCCCAGCCACAGCTGCAAGAGCTCATGCTGCAACGGCGAAACATCCTGGTATTCGTCGACCACAAAAAACCGGTACTGCTCCCGCACCTGCTGGGCCACCCGCGGCTCCGACTCGATCATGCCCGCGGTAACCAGCAGCACATCCTCGAAATCCATCTGGCGACGCTCGTCTTTGACCCGCTCGTATGCGCGCTGGAGGTCGACCATCTTCTCCACGGTCAGCGACGGCGGCAGCGTGCGCCCCGCCGCCGCATACTGGTCGAGCGTCAGCCGCGAAACCTTGCGCCACTCAATCTCCGCAGCCGTATCGCGGAGGGTCGCGGTGTCGAGCTTCAGCCGCAGCGACTCCGCAGCATGCCCGATCATCCGGCCCTTGCTGTCGAGAAGTTTGGGCGCCGTGCCCCCAACCACCTGCGGCCAGAAGAACCCGAGCTGGGAGAGCGCGGAGGCGTGGAACGTGCGCGCAGAAACCCCGCCTGCCCCGAGGATGCGCAGCCGGGAGCGGAGTTCGCCCGCCGCGCGTGCGGTGAACGTGAGAGCCATGACCCGCGACGGCGAGTACACGCCCGTCGCGACACCGTACGCGATCCGGTGGGTGATCGCCCGGGTCTTACCGGTGCCTGCGCCCGCCAGCAGAACCACCGGACCGAGCAGCGCTTCCGCCGCCTGCCGCTGCTGCTCGTCCAGACCCGTCAACAGGTCGTCGGGACCCGTCACCACATTCCGTCGACGATCGGCTCGCCGAACCACTCCTCGATGATGGCGTGCGCGATCGAGGTGGGACCGGGAAGCAGAATCTCGCCGCGGGACGCGCGCAACTCGTCGCGGGAAAACCAGCGAAGCGCCAGGATCTCCGCACCGTCGGGCGTGAGCGTGCTCGCGCGCCCGGGGTCGACCGTGGCCCTGAACCCGAGCATGAGCGACGCAGGGAACGGCCAGGGCTGGCTGCCCAGATAAACCGGATCGACCACACGGATGCCGGATTCCTCGAAGACCTCGCGGATCACCGCAGCCTCAAGCGACTCCCCCGGCTCGACGAAGCCGGCAAGCAGGGAGAAACGATTGGCCTCCCAGAGGGCGTTCGATCCGAGCAGGATGCGGTCGTCAGCATCCGTGACCCCGACAATGATGGCGGCGTCGGTGCGCGGGAACATCTCGCGGTCAGAGGCGGGGTCGCGACGCACCCAGCCGCCCTTCTCGCTGACCGTATGGCCACCCGTGAGGGGTGAGAACGCGTGCGTGGCATGCCAGTTCAGGATGCCGAGCGCCTCGGTGAGAAGGCCGGCGTCCCGGGCGCTGAGCCTGCTGCCGAGCGCCCGGAGGTTCGCCCAGGGACGATCCTCGAGCTCGCCGCGGCTGGGGATGCTCGCCGCGACCACCGGAGTGCCGACCGGTTCCGTGTCCGTGGCTGACGTAGTAAGGCCGAGGTAAACCAGGATCGACGTCTCGGGAAGCTCATCAAAGCGCACCAGCGCGAGCTCATTATCGGATTTGAGCGGAGCCTGGCCCTCGAAAATGGGCAACACCCGCGCCGCCGGATTGGCTCTCAATTCGTCGAACAGGCCGGGGCGCTCCCGCGCAAGGTAGTCGCGATCCACCTCGAAACGAGACAGCGGTAGCCGCCCGAGGAACGATTGCGACATATCTGTGACCTTTTCGAAAGGCGTGGCGTGCGGGGGATGTTGTTTGACCCGGACCTACCCTCAAGGTATGGCTCGATCCCATCTAACTTTAGCCGCGCTAGCCACCGCGGCCGTGCCCGGCCTCGACCTGGTGGAAGCCTCGCCATTCGGGGGCACCGGCGGAGGCTTCGACTGCGCCCTCCTCACCGGCCGCGACGGCAAACACTGGCTCGTCCGCGTTCCCCGGAACGAGCGTGCGGAGGCGGAACAGTCCGCCGACCTCGTCGCCCTTCGAGCGCTCAGCGCGGGCGTCCGGACCCGGCTGCACTTCTCCGTGTCCGCCTTTGCCGGGCAGACCCCGATCAACGGCACCCGCGCGATCGTCTACGAGTTCGTGTACGGCTCCAAGCTGCCGCTCGCATCCCTCGACGTCGCGAAGGCGTCATCCATCGGTCGCGCCGTCGCGGCCATCCACGCACTTCCGACCAGCTTCGTGGCCGACTCGGGCCTGCCGGTGCTGAGCTCGGTCGAGTGCCTGCGCGCGTGCGTCTCAATCATCGACCGTGCCGCCGCCACCGGGCTGGTGCCCGCCGCCCTGCTCACCCGCTGGGAAGCCGCCACCGAAGAGACCAGGCTGTGGCAGTTCCAGCCCACCGTCATCAACGGGTCGCTGTCGACCGACTCGCTGCTGTTCGCGGGCAGCGAGGTTACCGGTGTGCTCGGCTGGCAGGAGCTTCGCGTCGGAGACCCCGCCCGCGACCTCGCGTGGCTGCTCGGCTCGACCGACGAAAGCGTGCCCGAAGTGGCCTTCGACGCCTACAACGAGGTGCGGGGTGGCGCCGATCGCCAGGTACGCCAGCGCGCGATGCTCTACGCGGAGCTGGAGCTCGCCAAATGGCTGCTGCACGGCACAGAACTGCACAGCCAGGACATCATCGATGACGCGGTGGACTTGCTCGCCTCGCTGACCGATTCCGTGCATCGCGACGTTCTCAATCCCATTGGCGCGCAGACCATGCCGACCATGGCCATCGAGGATGTCGAGAGGATGCTCGCGCACACCGAGCGCGCGATCTAGCCCACCACCCCCAAAAAACCCATCGAGTGTGCTCCAGATGCGGGTGCGCGTGGAGCGGAACCCACATCTGGAGCACACTCGATGAATAAGCAGGAGGAGGAGATTGGGATGCCGGTAGCCGACCCATCAGACCTGATCGACATCGACAGCCTGCTGACACAGGACGAGACAGCGCTGCGCGCCTCAGTGCGAGCCTTCGTGGATGCCCGGATCAGGCCAAATATCGCCCAATGGTTCGACAGCGCGCACTTTCCCGCCGAGCTCGCCCCCGAGCTGGGCAAGCTCGGGGTACTCGGCATGCAGCTCACAGGATACGGATGCGCTGGGAAAAGCGCCGTCGACTACGGGTTGACAGCGCTCGAACTGGAGGCCGGCGACTCCGGAATCCGCACCTTCGTGAGCGTGCAGGGCTCGCTGGCCATGACAGCCATCCATCGCTACGGCTCAGAGGAACAGAAACAGCAGTGGCTGCCCGGGATGGCCGCCGGAACCACGATCGGCAGCTTCGGTCTGACCGAGCCGACCGCCGGCTCAGACCCCGCCAGCATGAGCACCTTCGCCCGGCGCGACGGTGCCGACTGGGTGCTCGACGGCTCCAAGCGCTGGATCGGACTCGCCTCGATCGCACAGGTTTGCGTCATCTGGGCGCAGACCGACGACGGTGTGCGCGGATTCCTCGTTCCGACCGACAGCCCCGGCTTCACCGCGACACCCATCACCGGGAAGCTCTCGATGCGGGCATCCATCCAGTGCGACATCGAGCTGCAGGGCGTTCGCCTTCCCGCCGACGCCGTGCTGCCCGGCACACGCGGAATGCGGGGACCGTTCGAGTGCCTGAACGAGGCCCGCTACGGCATCGTGTGGGGGTCCATGGGGGCGGCGAGAGACAGCTATCTCGCCGCGCTCGCGTATTCGCTTCAGCGCACGCAGTACAACTCGCCGCTCGCACGGTTCCAGCTGACGCAGCAGAAACTCGTCAATATGGCGCTCGAAATCAACAAGGGCCTCCTACTCGCGCTGCACCTTGGCCGACTCAAGGATGCCGGACGACTCGAACCGCACCAGATCTCCGTCGGCAAGCTGAACAACGCCCGGGAGGCGATCGCGATTTGCCGGGAGGCCCGCACGATCTTTGGCGGGAACGGGATCACCTTGGACTATTCGCCGCTGCGTCATGCAAGCAACTTGGAGAGTGTGCGCACCTACGAGGGCACGGATGAGATGCACACCCTCATCCTTGGGCGGCACATCACGGGAATCGGCGCGTTCGAGTAGCGGCCTGGCGGTTTGGCGGCCTGGCGGTTTGGCGGCTGGCTGTTTGGCGGCTGGCTGGCTCGGGTCTGCGCAGGCTGGCTCGTGCGCAGGCTGGGGTGGACGCAGGATGGGGTGTGCGCAGGATGGGGTGTGCGCAGGCTGGGGTTGCCGGTTGGGATTGGCGGTTGGGATTGGCGGGGGAAACTGCCTCGCGGAGGGAGTTGTTACTCCCGC
>Ga0302276_10005393_pt1 | contig 10622 bp, 12 predicted proteins | sample III_Bog_N2_3_FD_198768 | JGI IMG/M metagenome (GOLD analysis project Ga0302276, IMG submission 198768) | Peat permafrost microbial communities from Stordalen Mire near Abisko, Sweden - III_Bog_N2_3 | ecosystem: Environmental > Terrestrial > Soil > Wetlands > Peat | place: Sweden: Abisko... | reverse complement strand
CAGCCCTGATCGCCGCGGGCGTGGTGCTGGATGTCGTGGGTACGCCGCAGGCTAGCTTCGGCTGGACGGCATACGCGCCACTGACAAGCACCACATTCGTGCCGATGCCGAGCCCAAACCTCGTCGAGTATGCCCTGGCTCTGATCGCGATCGGCCTGGTGCTCGTGGCGGGCTGGGTCGGGTTCCAGTTGGGTTTTCGTCGACGAGGTGCTCGGTAGCGAGCGCCCGATTGAGAAGCGCGATTCGCGCCAGTGTGGCCATCGCGCTTGGTGCGGCGCTCATCCTGATTCTCGCCGGATGCGGCACCCAACACTCCGCAACAAACGAGAGCAAATCGCAAACTGCAGCGTCCCCGGTCGCAGCACCGGTCGCAACACCGCACCGGGTTGCCTCACCAACCGCACCCCCGACCGTCAATAACTCGCGCGAGCTTCCGCCCGTTGGCGGCATCTGGGATTACCAACTGGGTGGCGACTACACGCCAGTACCGGACGTGAGTATCGTCACGCGCGACAGCACCTCAGGTGCTGTGCCGGGGCTGTATTCGATCTGCTACGTGAACGGGTTCCAGACCCAGCCGGGCGCCGTGTGGCCATCCGGCCTGATCCTGCACACCGGTTCCGGGGAGCCCCTCGTGGACCCGAACTGGCCCGACGAGCACATCCTCGACATCTCCAGCCAGACCAACCGGGCCAGCGCTGCGGCACGGCTGGATCCTGTGATCGACGCGTGTGCGGCGAAGGGTTTTCGTGGGATTGAGTTTGACAACCTCGACTCGTACACCCGCTCGAACGGCGCGCTGACCCTGTCGGATGCGATCGCCTTTGCGACCCTGTTGGTGGCGCGAGCCCACACCGATGGCTTGGCTGCGGCGCAGAAAAACACGACCCAGTTGGGCGCTAGAGGACGAGATCAGATCGGCTTCGACTTCGCCGTCGCAGAGCAATGCGACCGCTACCAGGAGTGCGCTGCCTACACGAGCGTGTATGGCGAGCACGTGCTCGATGTGGAATATGCGGATGACCTTCGTCGCCCTTTTGCTCAGTTCTGCGCGTCCTCATCCCGTCCGTCGACGGCGATCCTCAGGGATCTCGAGCTCGTTCCTCGAGGAAGCGCGGGATACGTCTACCAGCACTGTTGAGCTGGAGTGGCGGGAGGCCGAATGATGCGTGCCGCAGCTTTCAGCCGTCGAGCCGGGACCGGATGACGCGGAGCGCCGCGTTCTGGGCGCCAGAACCGTTGTCCTGCTCTTCATGTTGCTTCTGGGCTGCGTAGTCGGGAAGCCCGCGCATGTCGGTGCGCATTCCGAACGCATCCGATGCCCGCGATTGCCTCGGCACAGCCCACACCGCGACGGAGCCGCTGGTCGTCGTGATCGTGAGCAGCCACCGCATCTCGACGGAGCGAATCGAGGTCCACGCGAAGCGTCGCGATCTCAGAGGATTGACCACCAGGATTCCAGCGTCGGTGACTTCCAGTCGTGGCCGCCACAGAAACAAATACAGAGCCACCGCTACCAGGGCCAGCGCCGCAGTCGCGACAATGCCCGCTGAAATCCTGTGGTTGACAAAAAATTCGACGGTTCCGAGGACGCCGATCGCCAGTATGACGGCGGTCAAAAAACGCCCCGACCTCGAATAAAAGGTGGCGTCTTTGTAGCCCGTGAACACTTGTGCCTCCCGCTACAGCCTCGCAGTTAGCGAGAAGAAGTCAACTGTCTGGATGCGCAGTGCCAGCCCCGATGAATATGAGTGCCCTCTAGACCGTGACCTCGGGTGCCAATCTTGATTCTCCGGCTTTTGAATTCAGCGCGGCACCACCAGCGAGAAATAGCAGCACACCGATCCCGATTTCGAGCCCGCTAATCACCCAGCCGCGCACAAGATCAGGCATCAACAGCGTGTCGACGGTCTCCCCTGCTGGTTCGAGCGTGTCGAAACCGAAGCCGCTCACGGCACCAAAGATCATTCCGCTGAAGTAAATAAGACCAAGCACAACAAGCAAGAACATGGAGGCAGCAAAAAGGCGGCTCGCGGGTGAAGAAAGCGGGGCCCGCGTGAGCGTGAAGATGCATGCGATCACGCCGCCACCCACCGAAAGCGCTTGGATGACAATAAAGGCGGTGTCAGGGTCCGCAATCACGATGAGTCCGGCGAGCCCATAAATTGCGAGGCCAATGGCCACTAATGCGAATCCGGTGCGAGCTAACCACCCCGACGCAAACCGCACCGCGACGAGTCCCAGGGCTCCTGCCAGAACCAACTCGCACAACCAGCCGAAAGGCGGCAAGTTGTCCACAAACACTTGGGTGGGGCCGTCGGGATCCCCCACCAAGGGGAAGACTAGGCCACGCAACAGAGCGCGAACGTTATCGGCGACGAGCAGCACCCCCGCGGCGACCAGCGTCAGACCGAGGACGCGACGCCACCAGGAGTGCGCTGGGTTCATTCTCCAGACGATACTGCGCTGACCCGATCAGCGAATGCCCCGAAGCGTTGGACTTAATCGAGGAACCGCCCGTGGTGCCGGAGGCGCCCAACGGGCGCACCTGATTTATGTCGACCAACCCCCGCGGGGCCCTTATGGGGCTAGGTCCCTAGTTTGCGGTTTCGGTCGGCGATCTGACCACAGCTCGGGGTGTAGTCGAAGCCTGAAAGAGGAGTTGAGGTAGCCGAACGCGACGACAGCGAACAGACTGCAATTGACTACCGCCACGGCCAGGTTGGGTGCAAGACCACCGCGGGGCAAGAGTTCCTGGGCGGCACCGAACAGAGCAAACACATGCAATGCGCCCAGCCAGAATCCTGCCCTCGGTCTTCCCGTCCACCTCCACCATGCACGGGGTTCGACCACCGGCTCGTGGTACCCACGAAAGATACGAACGCCGAGGAGTGTGTATCCGATGTTGATGCCAAAGTCGAGCACAGCGTACGGCGAAGAGTTGGCGCTCAGAAACCAGGTTCGGAGCACGAAAAACAAGGACGCAAAGACGGCATAGCCAATCACGATGTACAGCGTCTTCTGCCAGATCTGAGTGATTCGCCAGGGCCTCCTCATGCGATAAGACTACGGGCGGTGCAATCTGTGTTCAGAAAAGGATGGCTGTGACGGGAGTCGTCAGCTCTCGCCGGGATGCTGGCCAGTTACGCATAGGGTCTTTGTGCCGACTGGGCGAGCGATACCAGTGCACGGGACCGGCTGGACGGCACCCGCGAGTGGTACACGCTTCCCTCGGGCTCTCACGAGCGCTGTGCCGGCTGCCGCTGGCGAACAGCGGCAGCCGACACGGACAGGTCTTACTTGGTGAAGGCATCCTTCACGTCTTCGCCCGCCTTCTTGACGGATGCTTTGGCCTGGTCGGCCTGGCCCTCAGCGCCGAGGTTGTCATTGCTTGTGGCGTTGCCGATTGCTTCCTTGCCCTTTCCGAGCAGGTCCTCGGCGGCATTCTTGATCTTGTGTTCTGCGCTCATGACGCATCCTTTCGCCATCACCCGGCGGAGAGGTGCTGGTTCGAGTGAGCCGCGTCGTCATCTGAGCGCCAAGTCGGGGATCGCGCACAGTCAATCCATAGCCAACTGCGGCCCCATTCTTTGGGTCCCGGGTGATCGTGGAATGATGGTGGCTCTCGGATCCGTGCTCGCGCTTGTCAGCATGGGGGTCGCATCCCTGGGCGGGCCCGCGGGCACCGCAGCGCCGTCGTCAGCGGCCTCAACGGCTGTGACCTCACCATCACCCGTCCAGCCAGCCCTGCAGGTGCTGACAATCGGCGATTCCATCATGAGAGGTCACGGGCTCGCAAGCACGCAAGCGTGGCCATTTCTCGTGGGAGAGGCGGATGGCTGGTCGGTCACCAACGACGGTTGTGACGGCGCTGGTGTGCTCACACCCGGTGCCATCGAGCAGTGCGGTGGCACCGACTATGCGGGAATCATCGTGGGCGCTGCGGCATTGCAACCGGACATCGTCATCATCGAGGGCAGCAGCAACGATTTCGGGCAGGACAATTCGGCGCTCGAGGCCGCCACCACAAGTGAGGTGCGATCGATCAGGTCTGAGTTTCCGTCCGCGCAGATTGTGGGGCTCAGCACGTTGTGGGGCTCGACAGTGCCGCCCGCACAGCTTTACCAGATCGATGCCCAGGTAAAGCAGGCGGTCGAGGCTGTCGGCGGAACGTATCTCGATATCGGGCAGCCGATGGAGGGCCACCCGGAGCTCATGCAGGCGGGTGACGTGCATCCGAATGAGGCCGGACAGGCCGTCCTGGCAACGACCATCGAGGCTGCACTAGCCCCGGTGGAACGCGCCGCAATCGCTTCTGAGCGTGTTGCGCAGATCAGGATGGCCCGGATTTCGAAGCTCGTGGAGCTGCGCGTTCTCATGTAGGCGTGCGCGAAGCGCGGAATCATCCGCGCCTGCGGAAACACTCCGAACGGCGTGGGTAGCCGGCCCATCGCAGCCCTTCGGGTTAAATTAGCTCGGGTGGAGAGTGCGGGGGTTCCGGTGAAAGCACGTGGCGTCGTGGCCATGGCATCACGTCCTGGCCGTCGTCGAATTCGTCGACGACTGTCGGCGATCGCGATGGTGACCACTCTTCTGATCGCCGGCTCGCTCTTTGCCGGCGGCGCACCGGCGGCATTCGCGACGACCTACCCGACCTGGGCTGACGTGGTCGCTGCCCGCGCCAGCCAGGCCGCGGCAAAGGCTGAGGTCGCCGCCATCCAGGCGGATCTCGCCAGCCTGAACAGCCAGCTCACGACGGCGAATGCGACCGCGGCGGCAACCGGGCAGGCGGCGGCCGTGTCGGAGCAGAACTACACTCTCGCGCTCCAGAAGGAGCAGACGCTGCAGGCGCAGGAGGCCGCCGCCGCTGCGAATGCGGCCAAGTCCAAGCGAGAACTGGCCGGTTTTGCCTCACAGCTGGCGCGCGGGCCGGGCGCGGGTGAGAGCTGGTCCACCATCTCCCTGTTGCTCAATGGCAAGACCGCGGCACACCTGTTGAACAATTTGGGCGCGATCGGCCAGATTTCGAAGCAGGAGAACGGGCTCCTCGAGAAGGCCCTTGCCGACCAGAATTCGGTGAAACAGCTCACCGCGCTCGCGGATGCACAGTCGAAGATCCTGGACCAGCAGAAGCAGGCGGCCGAGGCAGCCGAGGCGAAGGCCGCAGCGGCCGCGGCCGCACTCCAGGTGGCCGTGGATGCCGCAGCCGCTCACCAGCAGCAGCTCACAGTGCTGCTTGCCGCCCTCACAACGAACCTGAACATGACCGAGCAACAGTACGAGGCCGGGGTCGCGGCGGCCAACGGCGCTGGGCAGGCGGGGGTCGTGGATTCGCAGGGCTGGGCCCTGCCGACCGCCGGTGTGATCACCTCGCCCTGGGGCTATCGCTACGATCCCGCCCAGGGCTACGCATGGGCGTTCCACTACGGCGACGACATCGCCCACGGCTGCCTCCAGCCGATCTATGCGGCGACGGCAGGTACTGTCACCTTCTCCGGCATCTACAGTGACTACGGCAACTACATCCTGATCAATCACGGCGGTGGGATTTCGACCGCCTACGGCCACATTGCCAATGGCCAGGTTTTTGTGCACGCCGGGCAGCACGTCGAGGCGGGCCAGAACATCGCGCGAACGGGGTCGACGGGGTTCTCGACCGGCTGCCATCTCTACTTCGCTGTGATGGTGAACGGCAGTTGGACCGATCCGGTGCCGTTCATGCGGGCTCGCGGAATCACGATCGGCTGATTCAGGCGAGCTGTAGGGCAGGCTTCCGAACAGCGAATCCGGCAAGGAACGCCACCAGAGCGAGCGCTGCCGCGGCGGCCCCGAACAGGGGGACGAGGCTCGAACCGCCGAGCCCCAGCGCAAGCGCGCCCAGTGGGGGAGCGATCGCGATCCCCGCGTACAGTGCGGTCGAAAACCATGAGATGGCGACCCCCGCTGTGGCGGGGTCGATTTGCACGAGCCGATGCTGCACCGGCAGGGAGACCGCGTTGGAACTGACACCCCAGATCGCGAACACGATTGCCGTCGCGACGAGGCTGTGCGACGCGAATACGATCGCGACCAGGGAGGCGACGAGGAGCACGAAGATTCCGATGGCCACGCGTCGGCTGCCGAAGCGGTCCGTCAGGGGGCCGGCGGCGGAGTTGCCTCCGATCCCGGCAACGCCGAAGATCAGCAACAGCAGGGCGAACAGCGACGGCGATCCCGCGGTGACCACGGACGTTACCGATGAGCTGAAAATGTAGACGATGTTGAATCCGCTCACGGCGAGGAGGGTAGCGATGAGTGCAAGGAGGATCCGTGGATCCTGCAGGACGGCGAAGCGTCGTCGTGCCGAGATGGGGTCGCCAAGCGGGATGTGTCGCACAAACACCGCGACGGCAATCGCTGTCAGCCCCGCGAGAGCCGCGAGCCCGAACAGGGGCACCCGCCAGCCCCCGATTCCCGCTATAGCCGTGCCGATCGGAGCGCCGAAGGCGATAGCTGCCGTAAACCCAACGCCGACGATGGCGATGGCGCGGCCGCGACGCTCTGGCGAGGCGAGGATGGCGGCCGTCGCGGTTGCAGGTGGAACCAGAGCGGCGCCGCCGAACGCGGCAATGACGCGACCGAGGGTGAAGACGACGAGGGTTGGCGCGGCCGCGGCTACGACAGTGCCGAGCAACACGAGCACCAGTCCGAGCGCCATGAGAGTCGTGCGGGAAATCCGCGCTAGCAGGATCGACACGATCGGCGAGGCGACGGCGACGACTATCGCATAGTAGGTGATCGAGTAACTGACGGCACTCGCCTGCGTGTGGAGCGTCCTGGCGATGGAGGGCAGTAACCCGGCGATGACGAAGCCGTTGGTCCCGACGATGAACAGGCCTACAGCCAGGATCGCCAAGCGCGGGTACAGCCGGTGTGGGTACGATAGTTCAACGGTTGTCATACGATCGAAGATAGCATAGTTCAATAAAAATTGAACGATTAAGGAACGCGTGAGCGCAGAATATCCGGCCCCCGACATGGCGGATGTCCAACTCGTGGACGTTCTCCAGGCTCTCGCTGATCCGACCAGGCTGGAGATCGTGCGCCTCCTCGCTGACGGCTCACCGCATCCGAAGAGCGCCAGGGAGTGGGATTTCGGCATGCAGAAGTCGGCGCTCGCCTACCACTTCAAAGCGCTGCGCGAAGCGGGCATTACGCTGACGATCGTCAATGGGCGCACTCACGACATCCAACTGCGCAGGGACGAACTCGACGTTCGGTTTCCCGGACTGTTGGATGCGCTCATCCGGGCGAGGTAGCCGGAGTCGCCTGCCCAGCCGGAGCCGCCGATATTACCGGCTCAGTCGGCGTTACCGATTGCTGTCGCGCCCGGGAACGGGTTGGCGTTCTCGATGCGGTCGAGCGGCGTCTCTGCCGGCTGGGCGATCTCGCCGCGATCCGCGGCACGGAGAGCCTGGTGTACGCGACTGAGAACGATCGCGGCGGCAAGGAGCGTCGCAGTGCCGAGCAGGAACGGAACCATCGGATTGAACGCCGCCACGAGCAGCCCCGCGACGAACGGCGCGAGGCCGCCACCAATGAACCGTACGAACCCGTACGTTGCCGAGGCGACAGGGCGCTCGACGGGTGCGATCGACATGACTGCCGTTGTCACCAGGGTGTTGTTGATCCCGATGAACGCTCCCGCGACTATGACGCACACGATGACGACAATCGGGTTGGTGTAGAAGATCGCGATGACCGCGAGATCGATCGCCATGAGGACAAAGTTGACGTAGAGCGTCCGCGGCGTCCCGAAGCGACGCTGGAGCCACGGAGCACCCCAGACCGCGAATACCGCGACCAGCAGGCCCCAGCCGCAGAACACCAGGCCGAGCTGAATGGGGCTGTCGATGCCCATCAGGAACGGCGAGTACCCGAGAAGGGTGAAAAACGCCCAGTTGTAGAGCAGGCCGACAATGCTGGTGATCCGCAGCGAGCGGTATTTGAGTGCCGCGAGTGGCTCTGAGAGTCGCTGCCTGCGCGCCGGGCGCGGGGTCTTGGGCAGGAAGAAGATCGTCGCCACCAGGGCGATCGCCATAAGAACCGAGACGCCGAAGAAGGGCCCACGCCAGCTGATGTTTCCGAGCAGGCCGCCGATGAGCGGGCCCAGGGCGATGCCGATACCGAGCGCGCTTTCGTAGAGCACGATCGCGCCCGCGAAGCCTCCCGATGCGGATGCGACGATGACGGCGAGGGAGGTTGCGATGAAGAGCGCGTTGCCAAGGCCCCAGCCGGCCCGGAAGCCGACGATGCCGGCGATGCTGCCCGTTGACCCGGCAAGGGCGGCGAACACCACGATCAGCACGAGCCCGGCGATTAGGGTCCATTTGGCCCCGATGCGGCTCGATACCCAGCCGGTGATGAGCATCGCCACGGCTGTTACGACGAGGTAGCTCGTGAACAACAGCTCGACCTGGGCCGGAGTGGCGTTCAACTGGCCCGCAAGCGTCTTCAGGATCGGGTCGACGAGTCCGATGCCCATGAATGAGACGACGCAGGCGAATGCGACAGCCCAGACGGCACGCGGCTGCGTGAACGGGCTCGGACGACGTTCGCCGTCGGTTGTTGTGGCGTGGGAGCTCACGATAGTTGCCTCTTCATTGTTGGCGTTTTCTGTATTGTCATGGCGGTTTCCAGTGGTGCGACGAACTCGACCAGTGCGGGCAGTGCCGCAATCAGCGCCGCCTGGTGTTCCTCGGAGAGTGCGGCGATGCGGTCGAGCAGCAGTGCCGCACGGGCATCACGATGCGCTCGCACCCGTTGAACCCCGGCGCTCGTGATGGTGACCCTGACGGCGCGACCGTCGCGGGGATCGGGCTCACGAACGGCCAGGGTGGCATCCTCGAGCCGGTTGATGAGGGTCGTCATCCCGGGCTGGGTGAGTTGTTCGAGTTCCGCGAGTTCCGTTACGCGAAGCGACCCCATTGACTCAAGGCGGCTCAGCGCGCTCAGTGCGCTCGCCGACAACCCTGAGGGCTCGCGGGACTGACGCAGCCACGCGATGACCTGCTCGAGCGCCCGCGCCACCGCCAACTGGTCGACCTCGCGGGTTTGCATGCATCCATTATATAGATACGCTATGTAATTTGTTGGCGAGTGCCGTCCACCGAAAGACGGATGACGTCCGTCGATGTCGGCCACCTCCTACGATCGAAGCATGACCATTGCGCTCACCGGCACCACCGGAGGTATCGGGCGAGCGGTTCTCCGCACGTTGGAGGGCTCACACATCCTCATCGGCCGAGACCTGGATGCGCTCGCCCCCGGGTACGAACACCGCGAAGCGGCCTACGGCGATGAGCGGATGACCGCGGCACTCGCGGGGGCAGAGACGCTGTTCTTTGTCTCCGGTCGCGAGAGCGCCACCCGGCTGCAGGAGCAGCTCTCCGTCGTTGACGCTGCTGTGAAGGCGGGCGTCCGTCGAATCGTCTACCTCTCGTTCCTCGGTGCCGCGCCCGACTGCACGTTCACGCTCGGACGCCACCACTACTTCACCGAGCAGGCGATCCGCGACAGCGGGCTCGCCTTCACGTTCCTCCGTGACAGCCTCTACCAGGATTTCCTGCCCTTCATGACCGGGGAGGACGGCGTAATCCGCGGACCCGCCGGAGACGGCCGGCTGAGTGCAGTGGCGCGCGATGATGTCGCCGAGGTCGCCGCGCAGGTGCTCCGGCATGCCGGCAATGGAGCGCACGACGCAATGTCATACGACCTCACCGGCCCCGAAGCCTTGACGCTGACCGAAGTAGCAGCACAGCTGGCCGCGGCATCAGGATCCGCGGTGCGCTTCCACAACGAGACCGAACAGGAGGCGTACGCCTCTCGCGCCAAATTCGGCGCGCCGCCGTTTGAAGTCGAAGGCTGGGTCACGTCGTACCAGTCGATTGCGGCCGGGGAGATGTCACGAGTGAGCGACGACGTCGAGCACCTTCTCGGCCGTCCCCCCGTGCCTTTCACGGCCTTTCTCGCTGCCCACCCCGAGACCTTTGCGCACCTTCGCGCACACGGCTGACGCCGGTGATTCCCGGATGGCTCGAAATCGGCTCCCTGATCGTCATGGGTGTCGTCATCGCAGCCGACCTCGTCGTCGCGTACCGACGGCCACACGTTCCGAGAGTGAGCGAAGCGGCGATCTGGATCGGAGCGTACGTCGCGCTTGCGGTGCTGTTCGCCGGCCTGCTTTTCGCATTCGGGGGCAGCAGCGTGTCTGGGCAGTTCCTCGCCGGCTGGCTCACCGAGTACAGCCTCAGCATCGACAACCTGTTCGTCTTCGTCATCATCATGAGCCGATTCACCGTGCCGAAGAAACTCCAGCAGTCGGTGCTGCTGGTCGGAATCATCATCGCGCTCGTGCTGCGCGGAATCTTCATCCTTTTGGGGGTCACCCTGATCGAGCACTTCAGCTGGATCTTCTACCTCTTCGGCGCGTTCCTGCTCTACACCGCCGTGCACCAGCTCATGACGGCCCGTCGGGAGACCGTGACCGAAGAGAGCAGGGTCATTCGCTTCCTTCGCCGGCACATCCCGATCACCCCGCACTACAAGGGTGGGGCGCTCGTCATCCAGCGCGACGGGCGCCG
>Ga0302276_10005391_pt1 | contig 10625 bp, 6 predicted proteins | sample III_Bog_N2_3_FD_198768 | JGI IMG/M metagenome (GOLD analysis project Ga0302276, IMG submission 198768) | Peat permafrost microbial communities from Stordalen Mire near Abisko, Sweden - III_Bog_N2_3 | ecosystem: Environmental > Terrestrial > Soil > Wetlands > Peat | place: Sweden: Abisko... | reverse complement strand
GGGCGAGCGCGCCCTCGCCGGCCCGTTCGACGATGCCGGCCACGAATGCCCGGCCCCGGTCCACCTGCGCCTGTTCGAGGTCGAGGCCGAACAGGGCTCCAGCCGCCTCCTCGCCCTTGCCGCGCTCGGTGCGGCGGCGGTACCAGGCCTCGGCCAGCTGGGCGTGGGAACCGACGAGCTTGGCGCCCACCTGGGTGGCGATGTGGTCGGCATAGGCATCGACCACGACGGCCAGCGACGTCAGCTGGTCCGAGGTGTGCCGGCTCTCCGGCGTGAGCAGGTCACCGAGCAGGGCCTCGGGATCGCCGAACATGCCCTGGATGGACTCGAGGTCCATGCCGGCCCCGAGCATCGGGTCACCACCCTCGCCGGTCATCAGTCCGCGCAGCTTGCCCGCCACGTCCTGCTGGGCGGCGGCTTGCGACGCGGCCAGTGCCAGCAGCAGTTCCTCCAGGTGGCTCCGGACGGCGGGCCGGCTCAGCACGGTGTTGGTCGCGAGCTCGCGGGCGCACACCCACAGGAGGGCCTCCTCCTCCGGCAGGCTCCAGTCGGAGGCGAACTCGGTGATGTTGGCCGTCACCAGAAGGAGCTCGTCGGACGGTGCCCACGGCACGGCCAGCGGGTACTGCCCGAGCGTGCGTTGGGCCAGGTGACCGACCACGGAGCCCACCTGGAGGCCGAGGAACATCGGCCCGATGGCGGACGCCCACTGTCCGAGCATGGCGGCCATGCCGCCCGTCGGGTCGTCGCCCAGCGGATCGAGACCCGACGTACCGGCCGGTGCGGGCACGGGGTCGGTGCCGGCGGCCGGGGGGGCGGCCAGCGCCGAGAGGACCGGGCGCCACGACTCGAGGGCCCGAATCGTCCAGTCGCCGCGACCCACGGGCACGCAGGTGAGGCGCCGGCCGTCCGGTGTGACCGGCAAGCCGGTCGCCTCCATGACGTTGAGCTCGGCGACACGTGACAGCTGCTCGACCTGGATGCGATGCAGCGGCTCGACGTTCGACTCCGGCGTCCCGCCGGTTGCCACGTTGAGGGCGAACGACCGGGTCATCTCCCACTGGTCGGGTCCGTTCGACCCGAGCATGTTCATCAGGTCGCCGAGCAGTGACTGGAACGGATTGCCGGCGTCCCCGGGGTCGGACGGTGTCATGGGTCCATGCTACGGCGGTCCACCCCCGTTCGGGACGGCGGTCCGCCCGGCCCGCCGTCGGGTGCGTCAGGTCGTGAGGACGACGACGGCATTGAACGAGGTGCCGCCCCGTTCGACGGTGACCCGGAGCTCGGACCCGGGCGGGTCGCCGTAGAGGCGGGTGGCCAGCTCGGCCACCGACCGCACGGAGTACCCGTCGACGCCGACCAGCAGGTCACCGGGCTGGAGTCCGGCCTGGGAGGCGGCACCTCCGGCCGCCACGGAGCTGACCTCGGCGCCGTCGTGCCCCGAACCCGGGGTCGGGTCCACGACGCCGACGCCGAGCGACCCGTGGACGACCCAGCCGTGGCTCACGATCTGGTCCGTGACGTCACGGACGAGTTCGGCGGGCAGGAACAACGAGGTGCGACTGCGCCCCGTCCCCTGGACGTCGTCGAGGATGCCCGACACGGCGCCGTTGGCGTCGACCAGTGGACTGCCGAGGTCGCCGGTCGAGAGGGGTGCGTCCACGCCGGTGGCGCAGAACTCGCCGCCTTGCCACGTGTCCGTCGCCACGCCGGCGAAGACCACGGTCCCGGCATAGAGACGCACGGTCGGTGACGCGTCGCGACCGACACCTCCCTCCTCGGCTTCGGCCACCGCCACCGAGCCTGTCGACGGGTCGGAGGTGGAGAACGTGGCGGGAGGCAGGTCGTCGCCGATGCGCAGGACGGTGATCCCGGTGGTGGCGTCCGCGCCGACCAGGACGGCCGGCTGACGCGTCCCGTCCGGCTCGACGACGGTGATGCTGCGGGCGCCGGCCAGCGTCGGTTGGAGCCCGACCACGATGCCGCCGGCCTCGGCCACGATGCCGGTCCCGACGGTCGTGCGCCCGGCGCGGTCGACGATGAGGGCGACGGTGGAGGCGTGCGTCGATTCGGCCACCGCCGTCATGTGGCGGGTGGTGGTGAGGCTGCTCAGGTCGACCTCGGTGGTGGGCACGCCGGTGACCCATGTCCCGTTCGGTGACGAGGCGTCCTGCGAGCCGTCTGCCGTGACCAGGACCATCCCCACGACCACCACGGTGAAGGCGACGCATGCGGCCAGTCCGCCCACCACCCACCGCCCCCCCGCCGGTCGCGCCGTCTGGTGCCCGGTCCGGACGGCCTGGGCACCCGGTGTCCCGGCGCGCTCGGACGGGTGGAGCCAGAGTCGGTCGTCCCGGGGGACCCAGCCCCGTAGGGGGCCGTCGTCGTCACCGTCGTCGATCGGCGCGTCTGCGTCGTCTGGTGGGTCCCCGAGCACGGAGCGAAGGTTACCGATCACGGGGTCGGAAAGGACGGCGCGCCGGGCCCGCCGGGGTGCGCGGCGTGAGGGGCCTGCCCGCGGGCCGTCCGGACCGCCCTACGATGAGGGGGTGGCCCGGGACCTCGCGATCGACCTCGGGACCTCCAATACCCAGGTGTTCGCCAAGGGCAAGGGGGTCATCCTCGAGGAGCCCACCGTGATCGCCCTCAACACCCGGACCCACGAGGTGCTCGCGGTGGGTGACGAGGCCCTCCATCTGATCGGGCGCACGCCCGGGTACATCGTCGCCGTCCGCCCGCTCCGCGAAGGGGCGATCACCGACTTCGACATCACCGAGCGCACCATCCGCCTCCTGCTGCGGCGGGCCGGGGTCACGAAGCTGAATCGGCCGAGGGTCCTGATCTGCGTGCCGTCGGCCATCACCTCGGTGGAGCGGCGAGCCGTGAAGGAGGCGACCCGCCGGGCAGGCGCGGCCGCGGCCCACCTGATCGAGCAGCCGATGGCCGCGGCCATCGGTGCCGGACTCGACATCCACGAGCCGGTCGGGAGCATGGTCGTTGACGTCGGCGGCGGTACCACGGAGACCGCGGTGATCTCGCTCGGCGGCATCGTGGCCTACCGGGCCGTCCGTTGCGGCGGGCACGACATGGACGCGGCCATCCAGGAGTACGTCCGCCAGAAGCACGGCGTGGCCATCAGCGACCGCACCGGTGAGGAGCTCAAGATCGGCATCGGCTCGGCACTCCCTCTCGACGAGGAGATGCGGGCCGAGGTGAAGGGGCGGGAGGTGACCACCGGCGAGCCCCGCACGGTGGTGCTGACCGGTGAGGAGATCCGGTACGCGTTGTCCGAGCAGGTGGAGCTGATCGTCGACACGGTGCTCGGCTGCCTGGCCGAGGCGCCGCCTGAACTCGCGCAGGACATCATCTACGAGGGGATCCACCTGCTCGGCGGCGGGTCCCGACTGCGTGGGCTCGCGCAACGGCTGGCCGCGGCTACCGAGGTGCCCGTCCACGTCGTGGACGAACCGCTCGAGTGCGTGGTCCGCGGTGCCGGTCTGTGCCTCGACTCGTTCGACAGCCTGCGCCCGATCTTCGCCGCCGCGGAAGTGTGACGGCCGCCCGACGTACCGGGCCGGCCCGCACCGCTCAGTCGATGGCGAGCAGGTCCTCGGCGACCTGACGGACCTGCCAGTCCCTGTCGTCGAGGCAACGGCGGAGGGCGTCGTCGACCTCGGGTCCGTCGAAGGCGGCCAGGGCCACCGCGGCCCGACGACGGACGGCCGGCTTGTCGTTGAGCGCCTCCAGCACGGCGGGTAGACCTCCGGGGTCGCCGATCGCACCGAGTGCGGCCACCGCGGCCTCCCTGCAGAGCGGGTCGTCGTGACCGCCGTCTGTCGGTACGAGGCGGACGAGTGCCCCGACGGCGCCGGCCTCCTGACGTTCGCCGAGGGACCACGCCGTCATTTCGACGACCGAGGGATCCGGATCGGCGAGCAGCGCCGCCACCGGAACGCTGGGATGGTTGGCGGCCAACTCCGCCGACCGGCGACGCACGGACGGATCGGGGTCGGCGAGGCCGGCGGCCAGCTCGGTGTCCTCGAGTACGCCCAACCGCTCGAGTGCCCCGAGGGCGGTCGCCCGCACGGTCGGGGCGGGGTCGATCAGGCCCGCTCGGGCGGTGGTGGCATCGCCGACGTGGCCGGCGACCGCCACCACGCGGCGTCGCGCGGTGACATCGCCATCGTCCGGTTCCGTGGCAGGCTGCACGGCACCACTATGACCGACGACGAGCACCCGACCACGCCGGACGCAGCGGAGGAACGGGACCCGGCGGCACAGCGCCTCTTCCCCTCGGCGCCCAGCGGCCGCGGTCCCGAGGACACCCCCGTGCCACCGGTCCCGCCCGACGCAGCGACACCACCACCGGCTCCTCCGGCCGGCGGCCCCTCTGCCGCTCCGACGGCGGTGCCCGAGTTCCGCATGATCGACGGCACGGGCCCGCGTGAGGACGAGATCGTCCGCCAGACTCCCATCAGAAAGAGGCACAGCCTCCGCTGGGTGTTCTGGGGAGTCGCCCTCGTCGTGGTCCTCGGCGTCTTCGTCGCCTCGCGAATCAACCTGAACTACTACGCCATCCAGCCCGGAACCGCGCAGGCGGTCCAACCCTTCATCACGGTCCCTCCGGGGAAGGGGCACCCGGTGGCCGACCCCGTCCTCCTGACGGACGTCGAGGAGGCCCGGGTGACCGCGCTCAGCTACCTCTTCTTCAAACTCCAGTCGGACACCGCCCTCTACTCGGTGCCGTCGGTCACCGGTGGCGTATCGCCGGGTGAGCTGGACGCCCAGGGCGCACTGCAGATGTCGCAGGCCGAGACGGCGGCCAAGGTCGCGTCGCTCCGACACCTCGGGTATCCGGTGCCGGGCGTCCCGGTGGGTGCAGTCATCGCCGGTACGTTCCCCGGAACGCCGGCGTACGGGGTCCTCAATGTCGGCGACGTGGTGACCGCGGTCGACGGCAAGGCGACGCCCACCGCACTCGCGCTCGAGACCGCTCTGACCCCGTACCGGAGCGGGCAGTCGGTCATCTTCACGGTCCGGCGCAACGGCACGGCGCCCCCGGGGCCCGTCACCCTCACCCTGCGACGGACGGTCGTGGACGTCGATGGGGAGAAGGTCGTGGTGTCGGTGGGGATCGAGCCCCAGGACCAGGTCGCCTACAGCTACCCGTTTCCCGTCTCGATCAACGTCGTCGACATCGGCGGACCTTCGGCGGGCCTGGCCATGACCCTCGGGGTCATCGACACCCTGGGCGGGGGGCACCTCACCGGCGGCCACAAGGTTGCGGCCACCGGGACGATGGACGCGTCGGGCGACGTGGGCGACGTCGGCGGCGTTGCCCAGAAGACCGTCGCCGTCGAGAACGCCGGAGCCACCATCTTCCTCGTGCCTCCCCAGGAGTACGGGGCGGCCAGGTCGAAGGACCGCCCCGGGCTCAAGATCTACGCCGTCTCGACGCTCGACCAGGCCCTTCGGGTGCTGGCGGCCAATGGCGGCCACGTCCCGACCGGCACGCTCGACGCTGCGGCCAGCAACGCCGCGGGATGAGCCGATTGGGCGGGCGGCAGTCGTAGGCTCTGCGCCATGCCTGAGGAACGCCGGATGACCATCACCTCGTCACCCCACCTGGCCCCAGACGACGTCGCCCGGCACACGTTCGCGTCCGTCCGCCGGGGGTTCGATCCCACCGAGGTGCGCGACTACCTGGAGTCGCTTGCGGGAGGACTGCGCGGACTGGCCGAGCGCGAGCAGGAGCTCCGCCTCGCCCTCGAGTCGGCCGAGGAGCGCGCCGCCAACCCCGTCATCGACGACGCCATGCTGACCAACGCGGTCGGTAAGGAGACGGCGCGGGTGCTGCAGAGCGCGCACGAAGCTGCCGCGGAGATGGTCGCCAACGCCACGGCTGAGTCCGAGCGCCTGGTGTCCGAGGCGCGGACCGGCTCCGAACGCCTCCTGAGCGAGGCGACCGAGATCAACGGGCAGGCCCAGGCCCGAGCGGATGCGCTGCTCGCCGAGCGCACGGCCGAAGCCGAGGCGGCCGCGGCGTCACTACAGGAGCGGACGCAGCAGCAGGTGTCCGCCTCGCTCGACAAGGTGCGTGCCGATGCCGAGGCGCTGACCGAGCGGGCCCGTGCCGAAGGCAGGGTCATGGTCGAAGAGGCTCAGCAGCTCCGTGCCCGGGTGCTGGCCGACCTGTCGCGGCGCCGCAAGGTCCTGCACGCGCAGATCGAGCAGCTCCGGGCGGGACGGGAGCGGCTGGCCGAGACGATCACCGAGGTCCGACACGCCGTCGACTCCATCGCCGAGGACCTCTTCAACGCCGAGAACGAGGCACGCCTGGCCGCGGAGGTCGCCGGTCGGGAGCTGGCCAGCCGGAGCGACGACCAGACCCCCGAGGAGCTGGCCGTGGCCCTCCTCGCGGAAGAGGCGGCGGCAGATGACCTGCCGGCAACGGCAGAACCCGACACGACTGTCGACGTCGAAGCCGTCGTCGAGGCAGAAGTCGAAGCCGTCGTCGATCACGCCGAGGTTGGCGGAGAGCCGGCGAGCGGGTCCGCTCCAGCCGCTCCCGTGGAGAAGGTCGACGCCCTGTTCGCCAAGCTGCGTGCCGCCCAAGGGGACGAGGGCGAAGCCGATCCCGAGGGATCGGGCGGCCACGCCGACGGGCCACCCGCCGACGGACCGGTGCCTGCGGAAGCCGTCGCGGCTGAGGTTGAGGAGGCCGACGGGGACGGAGCCACCACCGACGACGAGGGATCCGACGGCCCACCTGAGGCTCGGCACCCGCTCGCCGTCGAGCGGGACGAGCTGATCGCCCCCATCGTGACGGGACTGTCCCGACGGTTGAAGCGGGCACTCCAGGACAGCCAGAACGACCTGCTCGACCAGTTGCGGGCCAAGGGGACCTCCTGGTCCCCCGACCTGCTGCCCGACGAGACGGAGCACGTTGATTCGCTCACGACCGCCGCCCTGCCACTCCTCGAGGAGGCTGCCGCCGCCGGTGCCACACTCGCCGGTGGTTCCGAGGACCGGCCGTCGGCCGATGCCCTCCTGGGCATCGCCCACGAACTGGCCGAGTCGATCGTCCTGCCGTTGCGCCGCCGCCTGACGGAGCCCGACGGTCTCGACGGTGCCGAGGAGTCGGTCGTGACCGAACACGTCGGGTCGGCCTATCGCGAGTGGAAGGGCGAGCGAATCGAGGGGCTGGCCGGCGATCACGTGGTGGCTGCGGTGTCGCTCGGAACCCTGGCCGCCGTGGGCACCGGGGGGACCCAGCTCGAATGGCTGGCCGTGGCCGCGGCCGACGGCACCCCGTGTCCCGACTGTGAGGACAACGGGCTCAATGGGGCCCAGGCCCCGGGCGAAGAGTTCCCCACCGGGCACGCGTACCCGCCGGCCCACCCGGGCTGTCGATGCCTGCTCGCACCGGCGACCCCCTAGGCTGCCTCCGTGCGCACTCCGAGTGACATGCCCGCGGCCACACGTCCGTCGACCCATCGTGGTCGTCGTTGGATCATCGCCGTGGTGGTGGTGCTCGTCATCCTGTTCGCATCGCTCCACACATTCGCCGTCTTCTACACGGATGCCCTGTGGTTCTCCTCGATCAATCTGCACTCCGTCTGGCTGAAGCTGTTCGAGGTCAAGGTCGGATTGATGGCGGCCTTCAGCGCCATCTTCGCGGTGCTCCTCCTGGTCAGTCTCCTGGTGGCCGAGCGGTTGGCCCCGAAGGGCCCGTCCATCGACGCTGAGGATGAATTCGTCAAGCGCTACCGCGAGGTCATCGGGCCCTACTCGCGATGGCTGCGGGCGGTCGTCGTCGTCGTCCTGTCCCTCATCGTCGGGTCGCAGGCGCTCGGTCAGTGGCAGAACTGGATCCTCTTCCGCAACAGCACGCCGTTCGACGCCACCGACCCCCAGTTCCATCGCAACGTCGGTTACTTCGTCTTCACGTTGCCGTTCCAGCAGTTCGTCATCCATTGGACACTGGTGGCACTCGTCGTCGTCCTGCTGGTGACCGCGCTCAGCCACTACCTCAACGGCGGCATCCGCATGCAGGGCCCCCGGCCCCGGGTGCGCCCCGCGGTCAAGGCCCACCTGTCGGTCATCCTCGGGCTCATCGCGCTCACCAAGGCCGTCGGCTACTACCTGGCCCGGTTCAACCTCGACCTGTCGTCCAACGGGTACGTGCAGGGTGCGGGGTACACCGACGTGCACGCCCGGCTGCCCGCCCTGGAATTGCTCATCCTCGTGTCGCTGGCCGCCGCCGCGCTGCTGATCTACAACATCCGCCGGCAGGGTTGGGCCCTCCCGATCCTGGGCGTCGGACTCTGGTTCCTCGTCGCCCTGACGGCGGGCACCATCTACCCCGCCGCCGTCCAGGCCCTCAAGGTGAACCCGGCCCAGAACACGCTGGAGCGTCCGTACATCCAGCGCAACATCGACGCCACCCGTGCGGCGATGGGGATCCGGAACGTGACGAGCGAGCCCTACGCGGCCTCGTCGTCGCTCACCGCCGACGAGCTGTCAGCCGACGGCGGAACACTCGCCAACGTCCGGTTGTGGGATCCGCTCGAGACGCAGCCCACGTACGACAAACAGCAGGACACCCGCTCCTACTACCAGTTCAACAGCCTGGCGATGGACCGCTACGACGTGAACGGCGTCGAGACCCCGACGGTGGTCGGCGTCCGGGAGATCAACGACCAGGACCTGCCTTCGACGTCATGGGTCAACACGACACTCCAGTACACCCACGGGTACGGGATGATCGTGTCGCCCGCCAATGTCGCGACCTCGTCCGGGACCCCCCAGTTCGCCGTGGGCAACGTGCCCCCGACGTCGACCGAAGGCCTGCCCACGATCGTCCAGCCGTCGGTCTACTTCGGCCTCAACAACACCGGCTACGTGGTCGCCAACACCAAGCAGCCCGAGATCGACTACCAGACCTCCACCGGGCAGAACATCGAGGTCCACTACAAGGGCGATGGCGGCGTGCAGCTGTCCTCGTTCTTCAAGCAGGTGATGTTCGCGGTCCGGTTCAACGACCTCAACCTCCTCATCTCGAGCCAGATCACCAACGACTCCCGGCTCATGTTCGACCGTGGTGTGCAGGCCCGGGTGTCCAAGGCGGCCCCGTTCCTGAACCTGGACGCCGATCCCTATCCCGTGCTGATCGGTGGCCACATCGACTGGGTGCAGGACGCCTACACGACGACGGACAACTATCCGTACGCCCAGAACGCCGACACGAGCGCGGTGGCCCAGGGCAGCGGTCTGAGTGGCACCTTCAACTACGTGCGGAACTCGGTCAAGGTCGTCATCGACGCCTACACGGGCAAGATGACGTTCTACGTGATGGATCCGAGTGACCCGATCATCCGGACGTACGAGAAGGCGTTCCCGGAGATGTTCACCCCGGCGTCGAAGATGCCCTCCGAACTCCGCGCCCATCTGCGCTACCCGGAGGACATCTTCACCGTCCAGGCGACGATGTACGGCAAGTACCACATCGTCAAGGCGGCCAGCTTTTACAGCGCCGCCGACGCCTGGACGCTGTCGCCCGACCCCGGCTCGGGGTCGCCGAGCCAGGCGCTGGCCACGACGCAGACCGTCAACGCCCAGGGTCAGGTCGTGTCGACGGGACAGCTGGTCCGGATGTCTCCCATCTATCAGGTGATGCGGATTCCGGGGGAGACCAACCAGTCGTTCAACCTCATCGACGCGCTCGTGCCTGTGTCGACGGGTAGCCAGATCCAGACGTTGTCCGGGTTCATGGTGGCGGGATCGGACCCTGCTCACTACGGCCAGCTCCAGATGTTCGTGACGCCACGGGACAACCCTGTCAACGGTCCGGCCATCGTGGCAGCCAAGATCAGCGCGACGCCAGGGGTGTCGAGCCAGATCTCGCTCCTCAACCAGAACGGATCGTCGGTTCTGCTCGGTAACGTGCTGATGATCCCGGTGGCCAACGCGCTGCTGTACGTGCAGCCGGTCTACGTCGAATCGTCCAGGAACCCCTTCCCGGTCCTGCAGCGGGTCATTGCCGTCTACGGCAACCAGCCGGCCGCTATCGGCAACAGCCTGTCTGCGGCTTTGACGCAGCTGTTCTCGGCGCCGGTGCAGGTGAGTCCGACGACGGGCGGATCCTCGACGACGTTGTCGCCGCAGGCCGAGGCGCTGTTGGCCCAGGCCCAGGCCGCCTACACGCAGTCCCAGGCCGACCTCAAGGCTGGCGACCTCGGCGCCTACCAGAACGACATCAACTCGCTCGAGACGTTCCTCCAGCAGGTGCAGGCGCTGACCGGCGGTCCGGTGGCCAGCACGACGACGACCACGACGACCAGCCCGACCCAGGCGGCTATCGCCGGCCTGAGCAGCTGAGCAGGAAGCCCGCGACCGCCGCCGTCCGATGACGGGTTGCTGGACGGTGGCCCTCGGGGGAGTGGTACTGTGTTCCTCCACGCCGCGGGGTGGAGCAGTCTGGTAGCTCGTCGGGCTCATAACCCGAAGGTCGCAGGTTCAAATCCTGCCCCCGCCACCAACAGGTGTTCGTAGACGCTTGCGGACACTGAAATCGAAAGTCCCCGGAACCGAGGCCCCAGGCCCCGGATCCGGGGACTTTCGGC
>Ga0302276_10005380_pt1 | contig 10633 bp, 11 predicted proteins | sample III_Bog_N2_3_FD_198768 | JGI IMG/M metagenome (GOLD analysis project Ga0302276, IMG submission 198768) | Peat permafrost microbial communities from Stordalen Mire near Abisko, Sweden - III_Bog_N2_3 | ecosystem: Environmental > Terrestrial > Soil > Wetlands > Peat | place: Sweden: Abisko... | reverse complement strand
CCTCCGGCGCGTCGCCCTCGACGTTGGAGACCAGGTGCATGACGCGGGCGTAGCGTTCGACGAAGAAGCTGGCGGTGACCCGCACGTGAGGTCCTTTGCGCGCGGTCCTGGGCTCGTTGCGGCCGGCCTGGTTCAGCATCGCCACCCGGCCGACGTCGTTGCGGCCCAGGTCCAGCAGCATCAGGTGCTCGGCGTGCTCTTTCGGATCGGCGATCAGTTCGGCCTCGAGGGCGGCGTCCTCCTCCGGCGTTGCGCCGCGCGGGCGGGTGCCGGCGATCGGCCGGATGGTGATCTTGCCATCGCGCAGACGCACGAGGATCTCCGGCGACGAGCCGGCCAGCTGGAACTCCGGAAAGTCGAGGTAGAACAGAAACGGCGAAGGATTGGTCCGCCGCAGCGCCCGGTAGAGGGCGAAGGGATCGTGCGCGAACGGCGCGCGCAGCCGATGGCTAGGCACCACCTGGAAGACGTCGCCGGCGCGGATGTAGTCCTTGGCCCGTTCGACGATCGTCCCGTAGTCCTGACGGTCGACCGGGGTGGTGAAGCTGTCCGGCTGAGGTTCCGCCGCCGACCCGGGCGTCGTCAGGGGCTGGCGCAGGGCGCTGACCACGCCCGCCAGCCTCGCCGAGGCGGCGTCGTAGGCGGCTCGCGCCGAGAGCGCGGAGGGCCGCACGGTGGTGACCAGGATGATCTCCTGGGCGACCCCGTCGAAGATGGCCACGATCGACGGCCGGATCATCACCGCGTCGGGCAAGCCAAGCGGGTCCGGATTGACGTCCGGCAGCTTCTCCACCAGCCGGATCATGTCGTAGCCGATCACCCCGAACACCCCCGCGGCCATTGGCGGCAGGCCGGCGGGCAGGTCGAGGCGCGAGCGGGCGACCAGGTCGCGCAAGGAGTCCAACGCGTTCTCGCCGTCCGGCCGGAACACGCCGGCGGCGATGTCGTCGCCTTCGGCGATTTCGGCGGCGGTCCCGCGGCAACGCCAGACCAGGTCCGGGGACATCACGACCGAGGAGTAGCGGCCGCGCCAGGCGCCGCCCTCGACCGACTCGAACAGGAAGCTGTACGGCTGGCCGTGGCCGATCTTCAGGAACGCCGAGACCGGTGTTTCCAGGTCGTCCACCAGCCGTTCGACCACCACCTGCACCCGGCCGGCGCGGTAGGCGGTCTCGAAGCCCTCAAACGCAGGCTCCAGGCTCACTTGGCGGGTCCCGACCCCTTGGCGGGCGTCTTCGGACGGAGCTTGTCGAGGGTCGCCTGGTCGATGCCCATGGCCGAGTCGGCCAGGGCCAGATCGGTGGTCGGCTTGATCAGCTTGACCGCCGCCGCCCGGCTGGCCGCGGCGATGCCCTGCAGATAGGTCTGGTCGGCGCGCTGGCGCAGCGGCTCGATCATCTGGGCGATGGCCGTCGGATCGGCGGGGTGGATGGCGTCGATCCGCCCGACCACCAGTCCGCGCAGAGGCGCCGAGCCGGCGGTGAAGGTGGCGCCCGGCTTGGTCTGGAACATCGCCCCAAGCAGCTCGTCGCCGAGCGTCTGTTCGTACTGTCGCGCGTTGACCCGCTCAATGCCCAGCTGGTGGTTGAGCTTGCCACCGGCGGCGGCCGCCGCGGCCTCGAAGGACTCGCCCTTGGCGATGGCGGCGGTGGCGTCGGCGGCTTTCTTCTGCAGCTCGGCGACGATGATCTGCTGGGCGTAGAGCTGCATCAGCGCCGGACGCACGTTCGGATCCGCCAGGGTGCGCAGGCGAGGCGGCAACACCTGATCGACGTGCACAGCGTAATATTCGCCCTTGTCGGCTTCCGACTCGACCTCGCTGTCGCCGTTGGGACCAAGGCCGAAGGCGGTCTTCAGCAGCTTGTCGCTCAGGGACGGGTTCGGCTGGCCGGTGTTGACGTCCTTGCCGTCGGCGGTGATCGGCCCGACGCTGATGGTGGTCGCGCCGACCTTGCCGGCCGCCACAGCCAGGCTGTCGCCGCTATCGGTCGCGTCCTCGAACTTCTGGCTGAGCTCGTCGATTTTGACCAAAGCCTCCTGCTGACGCAGGTCCGCCTCGATCTGCGGCCGCGCGGCATCGAGGCTCGGCGCCTGGCCGGGGGTGATCTTGGTGACCTTGATGATCACGGTCTTGAAGTCGCCCTGTACCGGACCGCTGACCTGGCCGGCGGCCAAGGTGAAGGCCGCGGCGGCGGCCTTGCTGTCGGCGATCGCCGATTGCGGCTGATCGGTGTAGGCGACCGCAGCCACACCGACGGACTTGGCGACGGCGTTGGGATCCTGGCCGGCGGTCAGCCGCTGGGCCACCGCCGCGGCCGTGCTGGGATCGTTCAGCGGTATCTCCACCAGCGAGCGCAACTCGGGCTTGCCGTAGCTGGCCTTGCGCGCCTCGAACTGCTGCTGCACCGCCGCCGGGTCGATGGTCATGGTCGGGGCGAGCGCCTTGGCGCTGAAGCGGACGATGGTCAGCATACGCCGCTCGGGCAGCATCAGCTGGTCTTTATGCTGGCCGATCAGCGCGGTCAGCTGCGCGTCGGTGGGCGGCGGCGGCGGCGGGACGCTGCTCTCGGGGATCACGAAATAGGTGACGTCGCGGGCCTCGGTGCTCAGCGCCACCTGCACCGCCGAATAGATCCGCGGGGTGCGGAAGCCGTCGCTGACGGCGCTGCCGAACTCCTGATTGGCCAGGCTGTCGCGGCGCTCGCGGTCGAAGGCTTCCTCGGTCAGGCCGTTGGCGTTGAGCAACTGGGCCAGCAGGTCCGGCCGGAACTTGCCGGTGACGGAATCGAACACCCGGGCGAGCTCAGGGTCCTGGCCCGACTGGGCGGCCCGCACCGTCTCTGAGACCAGCACGTCGTCGGAGGGGCGTACGCCGGCGCGCTGCAGCATCTCGAAATAGGACTGTTCCGAGGCCAGGCTGTCGACCAGATCCTGGTCGACGTTGGCCTTGATGGCTTCCTCGAGCGGGTAGGGCTGCTGCGACTGCTCCTCGTAATTCTGCTTGATATTATTGAATATCTTGGCGAATTCCTGCTGCGACTTGGTGTGGGAACCGGCCTGGACGACGGCGTCCTCGATCTTGCCGCGCAGGACATCGCGCACCCCGCCGCCCAGGATGCCGAAGGCGACGACCAGCAGGCCCATGATCAGGGGACCGAACCAGGATTTGGCGAAGGCGCGGAAGAAACGGAGCATCGCGGGGGTATAGAGGCGCGGGGGCGTCCCCGGCAAGCGCGGCCCAAAGCGCGGCGCCGAGCGTGACAGCCGCGTGACCATGGCTTAGTCGCTGGCCGTCGTCCTAAGAAGGCCATTCCGATTGAGCCCGCCCCGACCCCTGATCGCCGGAAACTGGAAGATGCACGGGCTGGCGGCGTCCCTGGGCGAGGCGCGGGCGATCACCGGGGCCGTGGCTGAGCGGCCACCGGCGGCGCGGGTGGCGATCTGTCCGCCGGCCACGCTGATCGCCCGTATGGCGCATCTTCTGGCCGGCTCGGTGGTGGCCATCGGCGGCCAGGACTGTCGGGCGGAGCGCGAAGGCGCGTTCACCGGCTGCCTCTCGGCGGAGATGCTGGCGGACGCCGGCGCCAGCCTGGTGATCCTCGGCCATTCCGAGCGCCGCGCTCATTATGCCGAGACCAGCGCCGACGTGGCCGCCAAAGTCGGCGCCGCGGTCAGGGCCGGGCTGGAGCCGATCGTCTGTATCGGCGAGACCGAGGCCGAACGGGACGCCGGCCGGGCGCTGGAGGTGGTTTTGACCCAGCTCGACGGCTCGCTGCCCGACGCCCTGGCCGGCCACGACTTCTGCGTCGCCTACGAGCCGATCTGGGCGATCGGCTCGGGCCGCACGCCACGTCTTGAAGAAATTGAAGATGTGCACGAGGCCCTGCGCGTGGCGCTGGTCGCCCGCTGGGGCGAGCCGGGCATGAGGGTTCCGATCCTCTACGGCGGCTCTGTGAAGGCGGCCAACGCCGCCGAAATCCTTGCCGCTCGCGAAGTCGGCGGCGCCCTGGTCGGCGGCGCGTCGCTGACGGCGGCGGACTTCCTGCCGATTGTCCGGGCGGGCTAGAGGAGCAGCCCGAAGATCATGCAGTCGCGCCATTCGCCGGCGCGCTGGATGTGGCCGCGCAGGAAGCCCTCGGGCTCGAAGCCCAGGCGCTCCAGCAGACGCTGCGAGGCGTCGTTGCCGGCGTGGGTGCGGGCCCACAGGCGTTTCATCCCCAGCGACGCGGCGTGATCTACCACTGCCCGCATCGCCTCCAGGCCATAGCCCCGGCCCCAGGCGTCCCGGGCGAGCACGAACCCCACCTCCGCCCGGCGATGCCGCCAGTCGATCGCCGAGAGGTCGCAGGCGCCCAGGAACGCCTTGTCGGCGGCCAGTTCCACCGCCCAATAGCCGGCGACGCCCGCGGCCATGTCCTCGACCTCGGCGGCGACCAGCCGTTCGGTGATCTCCGGATCGACGATCTCGGTGGAGTCCCAATAGGTCATGACCAGGGGATCGCTCATGATCGGGTAGAGCGAGCGCCAGTCGCTGGCCACAATAGGTCGCAGAACCAAGCGGTCGGTTTGGAGAATCACGGGACTTGGACCGAGGCAGGAGCGTTCCTAGCTATGGCGCGGGCGCGTCGCGGATGCTAGAGGGCCGTCGCTCCCGCACCCTGAATATCCCTATCGCCTCGACGTAGGTTGTCTGAATGCTGTCCGGTCTGCTCATCACGCTCAACGTCCTGGTCTGCGTCGCCCTGATCGCGGTGGTGCTGCTGCAGCGCTCTGAAGGGGGCGCGTTCGGCATGGGCGGCGGTCCGACCGGCCTGATCACCGCGCGCGGCGCCGGCGACCTGCTCACCCGCACCACCTGGGTGCTGTTCACCCTGTTCCTGGCGCTGAGCCTCGGCCTCACCCTGCTGGGCGCGCACGATCGCGGCGCCTCATCGGTGTTCGAGAAGCTGAAGGGCCAGAAGCTGAACCCGATGGCGGTGGTGACGCCGCAGGTTCCGACGACGCCGACCGCGCCGCTGCCCGGAACGCCCAGCGCGCCGCTTCCGGCCGCGCCGATCATGAGCGCGCCGCCCGCCGCCCCGCCGGCAGCACCCGAGCAGGCCGTGGTCGCCAAGCCCGAGGCCGCGAAGCCCGTCGTCAAGCCGGCCGCCGCCAAGGCCGTCGCCGCCAAGCATTCCGCCACGCCGCCGGCGCAAAAAGCCACGACCCCCGCCGCGCCGGCGGCCAACGACACCGCCCACGCCGCGCCGGCCAAGTCTGACGCGACGCCGCCTCCCGCCTCACCGCCGGCCGACTCTTCGCCCAAGCCCGACGCGAGTTCCGGTTCGCCCGCGCCGCAATAATCGGCCGCCACATTAAAATCGCGAATCACCCGCGGGACGCGGGCCTCGAATCGGGACTAAGCTGAACTTCCATGGCCCGGTACATCTTCATCACCGGCGGCGTGGTCTCATCCTTGGGAAAAGGCTTGGCCTCCGCGGCGCTCGGCGCCCTCCTGCAGGCGCGGGGCTATAAGGTCCGCCTGCGCAAACTCGACCCCTATCTGAACGTCGATCCGGGGACGATGAGCCCCTATCAGCACGGCGAGGTGTTCGTCACCGACGACGGCGCCGAGACCGACCTGGACCTCGGCCACTACGAGCGCTTCACCGGCGTTTCGGCCACCAAGGCCGACAACATCACCACCGGCCAGATCTACAAGACCATCCTGGAGAAGGAGCGGCGCGGGGACTACCTCGGCGCCACGGTGCAGGTGATCCCGCACGTCACCGACGAGATCAAGCGCTTCGTCCTCGGCGATCCGGGCGACGGCGTCGACTTCGTGCTGGTGGAGATCGGCGGCACCGTCGGCGACATCGAAGGCTTGCCGTTCTTCGAGGCGATCCGACAGCTGGGCCAGGAGCTGCCCCGCGGCCACGCCTGCTTCGTCCACCTGACCCTGCTGCCGTTCATCAAGACCGCCGGCGAGATGAAGACCAAGCCGACCCAGCACTCGGTCAAGGAACTGCGCTCGATCGGCATCCAGCCCGACATTCTCCTGTGCCGCTGCGAGCAGCCGATCCCGCCCGAGGAGAAGCGCAAGATCGGCCTCTTCTGCAACGTGCGGCCCTCGGCGGTGATCCAGGCGATGGACGCGCCCAACATCTATGCCGTGCCGCTCGACTATCATGCCCAGGGCCTCGACGCCGAGGTGCTCGACGTGTTCGGCATTCAGGATGCGCCGGAGCCGAACCTGGCTCGCTGGGAGGAGATCTCCGAGCGGCTGGTGCATCCGGACGGCGAGGTCACCATCGCCGTGGTCGGCAAGTACACGGTGCTGAAGGACGCCTACAAATCCCTGATCGAGGCGCTGATCCACGGCGGCGTCGCCAACCGGGTGAAGGTCAACCTCGACTGGGTGGAGAGCGAGGCGTTCGAGGGCGACGAGAACGCCGCGGCGACACGGCTGGAGGGCGTGCACGGGATCCTAGTGCCCGGCGGCTTCGGCGAACGGGGCTCGGAGGGCAAGATTCGCGCGGCCAAATTCGCCCGCGAGCGGCAGGTGCCCTATTTCGGGGTCTGTTTCGGCATGCAGATGGCCGTGGTCGAGGCCGCCCGTAACGTCGCCGGTATCCCTTGCGCCTCCTCCACCGAATTCGGTCCCACCAAGGCGCCGGTGGTCGGGCTGATGACCGAGTGGGTGCGCGGCAACGAGAAGGAAGTGCGTTCCGGCGAGGACGACCTCGGCGGCACCATGCGCCTGGGCGCCTATGAGGCGGTGCTGACCCCGGGCTCGAAGATCGCCGACATCTACGGGACCACCACCATCAGCGAGCGCCACCGCCACCGCTACGAGGTCAACATCGGCTATCGCGAGGCCGTCGAGGACGCCGGCCTGATCATCACCGGCATCTCGCCGGACGGCCTCTTGCCGGAAATCGTCGAGCGCCAGGACCACCCGTGGTTCATCGGCGTGCAGTTCCACCCGGAACTGAAGAGCCGCCCGTTCGCCCCGCACCCCCTGTTCGCCAGCTTCATCGCCGCGGCGCTGGAGCAGAGCCGGTTGGTGTGAGGAAGCGGCATTTGTGGTAGGGTGAGTTGATGGACGTGCGCCTACCTCCCGAACTGGAAGCCCTCGTCCGCGAGAAGATCGCGTCCGGTCACTATCGCGACGAGGCCGAGGTTGTGGCTGCCGCGCTACAGGTCCTAAAGGCGCGCGACGAGGCCAAGCTGGCGGCGTTACTCGCGGCGATTGACGAAGGTGACGCGGACCTTGAGGCCGGCCGATTCATCGACATCGACAGCGAAGAAGAGTTCGACGCGTTCATCGCTGGCCTATGAGGCGACTGCGGTTCACCGTCGCCGCTCGCAAGGACTTCTCCGATATCGCCAGGCAATCGCAGGTCCGTTGGGGTCCAGACCAGCGAACCAAATACGTGGAAGCGATACATCGCCGCCTCAACCAGCTGTGCGAACGACCTGAATTGGGACCGGCGTTCGGGCCCGATCGACCCGGGCTTCACCGCTTGAACGTGGGAAGTCATCTGATTTTCTACCGGTTTGACGACGCGCGCCTGCGGGTAATCCGGATTCTCGATCAGCGAATGGATCTGGCGGCCCGGCTGGGAGAGACCGACGAGCCATGACCCGCGACGACATCCGCCGTCTGGCTCTGGCGCTTCCGGAGGCGGTCGAGGCCGACCATCACGGCATCCCGTCGTTTCGGGTGAACGGCAAGATCTTCTGCACCATCCACCTCGAAAAGCCGCGCCTGATGGTCAAACTCGACCCAGAGGACCAGGCCAACCTGGCCGCCGGCCATCCGGGGGTGGTCGAGCCGGTGCCTGGCTATTGGGGACGCAAGGGATCGACCTTCGTCGCCTATGAGGCGGCGGACGAGGCGTTGGTGCGGACGCTGCTGCTGATGGCCTGGACGGGCGTCGCTCCGGCGCGGCTGAAGGTCGCCGGCCCGCGCGGCGCTTGAATTGCGCGGGCCTTTGCTGCATAGACGCGCGCTCATTTTCACCGCGCGAAGTTCACCATGGCCGTCCCGAAGCGAAAAGTATCTCCGTCCCGGCGCAACATGCGCCGCGCGCACCACGCGCTGGAGGCCAACACCTATGTCGAAGACAAGGACACCGGTGAACTGCGTCGCCCGCACCACATCGACCTGAAGACCGGCATGTACCGTGGCCGGCAGGTGCTGACGCCCAAGGAAGACTAGCCCCGCCGGCGACGGGTTGCCGCTGTTGCCGCCCCGCGGCGTATCAGGCTAAGGCTCGGCCCCTTTTCAAGAGAGCCCGGCCGTGACTGAAATCATCGACATCGTCGCCCGCGAGATCCTCGACAGCCGGGGCAATCCGACCGTGGAGGTGGACGTCACGCTGGAGGACGGCGCGTTCGGCCGCGCGGCGGTTCCGTCCGGCGCCTCCACCGGCGTGCACGAGGCGGTCGAGCGCCGCGACGGCGATCCGAAGCGCTACGGCGGCAAGGGCGTCCAGGGCGCGGTCGATTCGGTGCTGGGCGAGATCTTCGACGCGCTGTCCGGCTCCGACGCCGAGGACCAGCGTCGGATCGACAAGATCATGATCGAGCTCGACGGCACGCCCAACAAGAGCCGGCTGGGCGCCAATGCCATCCTCGGCGTCTCCCTGGCCACGGCCAAGGCGGCGGCGATCTCGGCCGCCCTGCCGCTCTACAAATACGTCGGCGGCGCCAACGCCCACCTGCTGCCGCTGCCGCAGATGAACATCATCAACGGCGGCGTCCATGCGGACAATCCGATCGACATCCAGGAGTTCATGATCCTGCCCACCGGCGCGCCCACCTTCGCCGAGGCGCTGCGGATGGGCTCGGAGATCTTCCACGCCCTGAAGAAATCCCTGCACGACGCCGGCCAGGCGACCAACGTCGGCGACGAAGGCGGCTTCGCGCCCAATCTCGCCACCGCCGAAGAGGCGCTGGCCTTCATCGTCAAGGCCGGCGAGAGCGCCGGCTATAAGCCGGGCGAGGACTTCAATCTCGGTCTCGACCCGGCGGCCAGCGAGTTCTTCAAGGACGGCAAGTACCGCCTGACCGGCGAGGGCAAGGTGCTGGATCAGGCCGGCATGGTCGACTACCTGGCCGGCCTGGTGGCCAAGTTCCCGATCGTCAGCATCGAGGACGGCTGCGCTGAGGACGACTGGGAGGGCTGGGCGCTGCTGACCAAAACGCTCGGGAGCAAAATCCAGCTCACCGGCGACGATATCTTCGTCACCAACCCCAAGCGCCTGGCCGAAGGCATCGAGAAAGGCGTCGCCAACTCGATCCTGATCAAGGTCAACCAGATCGGCACCCTGACCGAGACCCTGGACGCCATCGCCATGGCCCATCGCTCGGCTTACACGGCGGTGATGAGCCACCGCTCCGGCGAGACCGAGGACACCACCATCGCCGACCTGGCCGTGGCCGCCAGCTGCGGCCAGATCAAGACCGGCTCGCTCTCCCGCTCCGATCGCCTCGCCAAGTACAACCAGCTGCTCCGCATCGAGGAGGAACTGGGCGACCAGGCCATCTACGCCGGCCGGGCGGCGCTGAAGCGCTAGGGCCCACGCTCTTCCCTCCGCGCAGCGGGGGGAAGTGTCACAGGCGAGGGAGCGAGAGCGACCGAAGCGTGACGATGGGGGGACCCCTGCGACAAGGCTTGCACGACGGTCCGTGCGAGCCTCCCCACCGTCTCGCGTCGCCTGCTTCGCGGGCTCGCTCCGACACCTCGCCTCACCTGAAGTGAGGGGAGGAGCGATAGTCGCCAGGCCCGAATTAGCCCCGCATTAAGCACGACTCGCCGATGGTCCGGCCGTGCTCGCGCGACTGCTCACCTTTGTCCCGACCGCGGTGCTCGCGGTGCTGATCGGATATTTCGCCTTCCACGCCCTGACCGGCGACCGGGGGCTGCTGACCGCCCGTGCCCGGGAGGCCACCCTGGCCGAAGACGAGAACGAGCTGAAGCAGCTGCGCGCCCAACGCATCGATCTGCAGCGCGACGTGCATCTGCTGAGCGACAGCAACCTCTCCGTCGATCTCCTGGAGGAAAGGTCGCATGTCCTGCTAGGCTTCGCCGACCCCAGGGACTATGTGATCCGCACGCCCTCCCAGCCTCGTTGAACCCGACGCGCGCTCGGCGGTTTGGAGGGCGGCGGGTGAAGCTGGACGGAGATCGCGATGGCCCGGGCCGCCAAGCCCAAGGATAAGCCGGCGGCCGACGCGGTCGGCAAGGACCAGCTGCTCGACTTCTATCGGTCGATGCTGCTGATCCGCCGCTTCGAGGAGCGGGCCGGGCAGCTCTACGGCATGGGGCTGATCGGCGGTTTCTGCCACCTCTACATCGGCCAGGAAGCCATCGCCGTCGGCGTGCAGTCGGCCAAGCAGGCGAACGACCAGATCATCACCGGCTACCGCGACCACGGCCACATGCTGGCCGCCGGCGTCGAGGCGCGGGCGGTGATGGCCGAGCTGACCGGCCGCGCCGCCGGCGTTTCCCGGGGCAAGGGCGGCTCGATGCACATGTTCTCGCTCAGCCACCAGTTCTACGGCGGCCACGGCATCGTCGGCGCCTGGGTCAGCCTCGGCACCGGCCTCGCCATGGCCAACCGCTATCGCGAGGACGGCGCGGTGG
>Ga0302276_10005379_pt1 | contig 10635 bp, 14 predicted proteins | sample III_Bog_N2_3_FD_198768 | JGI IMG/M metagenome (GOLD analysis project Ga0302276, IMG submission 198768) | Peat permafrost microbial communities from Stordalen Mire near Abisko, Sweden - III_Bog_N2_3 | ecosystem: Environmental > Terrestrial > Soil > Wetlands > Peat | place: Sweden: Abisko... | reverse complement strand
ATCTCTTTGTTCTTCTTTTCCAGGCTTGCGCCGAATCGCTAGCCAGCGAGAACGCGAGCCGACTCGCGTCCATGCAGCGGGCAGAGAAGAACATCGAAAGCATGTTGGATGACCTGAATCGGAAGTTCCACCGCCTACGGCAGGAAGCAATCGATGAAGAACTCTTCGACGTCATCGCCGGATTCGAGGCCCTCGCAAAAAAACACGTTCCACCCCAAAAAGGTCCGTGAGTGAGACGGGCGATTTTCATGTAAGAGGGGTCTATTTGAAAGCTCCAATATTACAGTCGGAAGGTTGGATGGAATGAAAAGACTTATCGTATTCGATCTGGATGGAACTCTTGCGCAGAGTAAGTCACCCATTGACGGGCCAATGTCGAGCTTGCTGCATGAACTCATCTGCATCGTCAATGTAGCCGTGATTTCCGGGGGAGACTGGCCTCAGTTTCAAAAACAAGTGATTGCTAAGCTTCCTCCCGGCGAGTACCTCGCCGGGCTGTCTCTGCTGCCGACTTGCGGAACCAAGTTCTTTCGTTACTCTGGCCAATGGACGAAAATCTATTCCGAAGACTTTACCACGAGCGAAAAGAGCCAGATATTATCCGCTTTCCACGAAGCTATTGACGAAGCCGGCATCAAGCCCGAAAAGATTTGGGGTGAGCTCATTGAGGACCGGGGAAGCCAGATCACCTACTCGGCGTTGGGTCAACAAGCACCCCTGGCAGAGAAAATAGAATGGGATCCCAACTACGCGAAACGGAAGGGAATTAAGGAACGTCTTGACGTGCTTCTTGTGGGATTTTCCATTCGGATGGGAGGTGCAACGTCCATCGATGTAACAAGACCGGGTATCGACAAGGCGTATGGTATCAAAAAGCTGACCAATGTCCTCGGCATTTCCAGCAGTCAAATGGTGTACATCGGCGATGCACTATTTGCAGGTGGGAACGACTATCCGGTTGAACAAGTGGGCGTTACTTCCATTGCAGTCCGAGACCCGGAAGATACCAGGAGAGTTGTCCAGACGATAATCGCCTGCCTCGACGACTCTCGCACGGAACTCCAAGGAAAGGGCTCGCCAGGTATTTAGCCATGAACAAGTGGGTTGCCGCTGTGATCCTGGTCACGTCGGCAACTCACTGATAACTAGAACAAGCTACACGACAAGAAAGTCTAAAGCGGCGCAAGGCCCTTGCGGCTCGATCCAGCGCCTAACCAAACTCGAAAAGTTAGCTACATGCGCGAAAGTGGGCCAAGGAGATGACCATGCCAAGAAGGACTCGGCACCCAGAATCGACCGTTTTGTCTTTCCATGACAACATCAAAGAAGCGGCAAGAAACAACCAAGCATTCTCCCAGATAGTCTGTACAGGAGCCTTCAGCGAATTGGTGGTCGTCAGTATTCCATCCATGGGAGAGCTCGGTGAGGCCGTACATGACAATGCGGATGTAATCCTGTTCATTGTCGAAGGCAAAGGAGAAGTGATCTTCGGCCTTCGAAAAGAGGTCGCCAAGAGGCATGACGCGATCCTAGTCACTGCGGGACGACTACACAATCTAAGAAACATTGGCCATGGCGCCTTGAAGATTTTTGCTGTCTTCTCTCCTCCGCCCTCCGGCGCGAGTACCGTTGTTCACAGAGCCGGCGCCGAGGCTGCCGAAGAGCAATTAAGGTATGAGTGGGAACAGTAGCGAGTCTACAGATTGTCATGCCGCATGGTCCATTCCGATGCATTTCAGGGGGCGCTTTCCGTTTTCTGCGAAGACGATTTTGTCTCCGACCGGGCCAGACTTCGGATCTCCGGCCACGATCCCGGCCTTTGGGATGCGGTCACTCACCTGAGGCTGGCTGGCCACGCGCCGTCCGAACTCATCGTCGTCGGGGTTACTCCCGCCTCCTGTATCTTCGCCGATGGGATAAGTCCATCGATATTGCGAATCGCCTCCGACGCGTCCGCGACTATCGCCCAACTACTCTTCGATCGGGGCGTTGCATGTAAACTCCGCACAACATACGCGAAACCAAATCTCTGGTGGCTACCCTTATCTCAAGTCGAATGTACCGGGTCGGGATGAGCCAGTAATGAAGAATGCAAATGCCACAGCCCAAGAGTCATCAACGTTCGGGGCTGTTCCGATGCCAACGATACAACATCGAGATTTCGCCTGAATCAAATGCTGTACATATCATGAGCACAGCGCAGGAGTGTCATAGGTGAAAGCCGCAGTCTATAACGGAGTGCCCGCGGTAGATGGCGTGCACCTTCGAATCGAAGACGTGCCCCGCCCCCAGCTTCAGCCAGGCTATGTGCTGCTGCGTGTGATTGCATGTGGAGTCTGCCGTACTGACCTGCATATCGTTGAAGGCGATCTGCCGCCCTTGCGGCCTCGATTGATTCCAGGGCATCAGATTGTTGGCGAGGTCGTTGAAAGCACGACCGAAACGGTGCCGCTGAGAACCCGGGTTGGCGTCTCCTGGATGGGTGGAACCGACGGAGATTGCTGGTTCTGCAATCACAAGATGGAGAATCTCTGCGACCATCCAATCTTTACGGGCTACACAGTAGATGGTGGCTATGCCGAGTTCACCCTCGTACGTGCAGACTTCACGTTTCCACTGCCTCAAGGTCTCGATGAAATACATGTCGCGCCTCTTTTGTGCGCTGGCATCATAGGCTTTCGGAGTCTGCGCGTCGCTGGGGTGCAACCGGGAGAGCGGGTTGGGCTATTCGGCTTTGGGAGTTCTGCGACGTTAGCCGTCCCGATTCTGCAATCGTGGGGGTGTGAGACCTATATCGTGACACGGGGAGCATCCCATCGAGCTGCCGCGCGCGAACTTGATGTGACGTGGGTGGGCAGGGAAGATGATCGGCCGCCCGTGAGTTTGGATAGGGCGATCACGTTTGCGCCCAGCGGAAAAGTAATCGTCGATGCTCTTTCGAGCCTTCGCAAGGGTGGGGTTGTCGCTATTAATGCGATACATCTCGATGAGATGCCGGCATTCAACTACGACAAGTTGCTGTGGGGAGAGCGGCAGATACGGAGCGTCGCGAATATGACCCGCGACGACGCGCAAGACTTCCTCAAGATCGCCCACGATCTCAACATTCGACCGCGGGTTACCAGCTACGCGCTGGACGATGCCAACCAGGCTTTGCTGGCGGTGAAGAATGAGACTGAAAACGGGTCAGCCGTCATCATTCTTTGAGTCACTATCACGCTGCTGAGATGATTTTTGCTGGCTTTTTCTTCTTTGTGATCGTACGCAGGGGGTCGAGTACAACCGGCCTGTTGGCGGTTTGATCTGGCAGTCGATCGTGAAGTACAACGTTGAGCAACGCTTTGTGGACGTGGATGCGGCCGTTATAACTGATGTAGCCCAGCTTGCGAAAGTTGTTCATAAACTTGCTGACGCGAGACCGTGTAGTCCCAATCATCTCGGCAAGTTCCTCTTGAGTGACGGGTGGAATCATGCTCTCTGGTTCGCCTGGCTGGCCAAATTCGGCCATGATCAGCAGAGTACGTGCGAGACGCTTCTCGCTATTGTTGAACAGCTGATCAATAAGGTCTTCCCTGGTCCTGACCCCCCGGAGTAGGACGAACTTCAGGAAGATATCGGAAAATTCGTGCTTCTTATGCAGTAGCGACACCATCTCTTTCCGACTAAGCTTGAGCGCTTTGCAAGGAGTTACGGCCGTCGCGGTCGCATTGTGCACCTCAGCGCCTCCGGAAAGCGACTCCTCTCCAATGAAGTCGCCTGGGGCGAGCATCGTGACCGTCGCCTCTTTTCCTCGTTTAGAGACAACGGTGAGCTTTGCCCTGCCTGAGTCAAGGAAAAAGATTTCGTCGGCCGTGTCTCCTTGAGTGAAGAACGCGTGCCCTGGTTTCACTTGGATCATTCTTTGCGTCACGCCCGCTGCCTGCAAAAAACGCGCAGGATCGAACAGAGTTCTTTTCGTGACCGGCATTCAGATTTCCTCAGTCCTTCTTCGCCACAGACACGAAAAAGGTGTACGTCAGTCTAGATCGTCTGTGGGTGATTTCAGGCAGAAACTTCCGCTCTATCCACAATAGTCATATGGCAGGCGCGCTTCTGAGCTATATTGCTCAGAAGTTGCCCACCTCCACTGAAGCCCCATGCAGATCGTGGAGAACCATTAGTGCTCCGCGACTTGAGCGTCGGCTTGCTGTAGCAAACGGGTATAGTCGCTTTGCTCAGGCTCGTATTAGGCATCCGGCGAATACCACGGCCCTCCTCACCCCGGAGTCTAAAACTGCTGACTAATCTGGGGATGAAGTAGTAATCCACCGACACAGAACAGAAACGCCGTCGACTGTGCGTTTTGCGGGCCCGCGAGTTCGCAGACGCTGAGCCCAATTGCTCAGCTTTGACAAGATCACAGTGAAAGACTTGAGCTTGCGCAGATAGCGGGTGGTTGAGGTTTGTCCGGATTCCTCCGGCACATCGCCCAACGCAGATACACCCAGAGGCGACGAGGTTCATGTCAAGGAGTGACGCGAGCAGCGAGATACAGACCGTCACGAGCGGTACGTTTCGCCCCGTGGTGCTGATGGGGAGCGGGCCGATCGCGGTCGAGTTTATGTCCTATGGCTGCTCACACTGCCGAGCGTTGGAGCCGGCTCTTCAGCAGATTGCGGAGATGCTCAAGTCCAAAGAGAAAATAGTCAGAGTAAACACGGCGACCGAGCAAGGGCTTGCGGAGCAATATCAGATCCGGGGGACACCAACGTTAATCATGTTTCTGGATGGAACAATCGTCGGAAGAGTCGAGGGGCCGAGCCCTGATGAGTCGAGTTTGTTAGCAGCAATCCGCCAGCCTTACGAGAACCCAGATGAGGTTGTTTCTTGACGATGCCGGAGCTTAAGAAGCCGATCCTGTTGTTTGATGATGAATGTGGGGTCTGTCGCCACATCGCGGGCTGGGTGTGGCGCTTGGCCCAAACCAAGTCCGGTAACATGACAATCCTGATCAGGCCGATTGGCGACGATCCGGAAGAGCTTCGTGCTCTCAATTCATCACTGGATATCTGGGATGCTTATGAAACAATCCATGTTCTGATGCCCGACGGTTCCATGAAACTCGGAGGGGAAGCAGTGGCCGAGGTGTTTCGGAATCTGCCCGAGACGAAATGGTTTACAGGTGTCTTCGCAATAAGCATCTTCGGATTCCGGCCGTTCCAAGCAATACTCAACTTGTCCTATGGCATTCTGGCCGATGTCCGCCCGCTCTTCGGTTGCGAGAGTTGCGGTACGCCGCGTCTCTGGGTGAGGCCGATTAGGCGAATCATTCAATGGGCGGAGGACATCTTTGGCGGGACTCCCCGTCCGAAGCCGATACCGCATTTCACTTCATATTCAACGGCCGGTCGGCAGACATCACATGTCTTGGAAGATCGATCTGCCAAAGCACGGCCTTCGTGAAGAATCGCTGGATGACGACCGCTGTCCGGTCAACCTAACCTTGCAATCTAGCGGCGGTCTTGATGCTTTCAGTAATTACTGAAGTGCAGTTGCTTAACGGAACATGGTTAGCACTAAGGATGCGAGTATTGGTCGCCGAATCACGAGCCTTCGGAAACGGATTTCGGCATCACATACGTAGGTGCCCACAGCGGCGGTGCCACATTCATCCAAACAACTAGTCGCCGAAGATTCACCCAAGTGACAGGAGAAAAATGTCCAAATTGGATTGCGTAGTTGCGGTATACGACACTCACGTTCAGGCCGAGCAAGCAGTAAAGGGGCTTCAGGAGGGTGGAGTCGATATGAAGAGCCTCTCCATCGCAGCAAAGGACACCCACACCGAGGAGCATGTCGTCGGATACTATAACGCGGGCGATCGAATGAAGTACTGGGGCAAGATCGGTGCGTTCTGGGGCGGATTTTGGGGACTGCTATTCGGATCCGCGATGTTTGCAATCCCCGGTCTCGGCCCGGTCCTCGTGGCTGGTCCCCTCGTCGCATGGATCGTTGCGGGTCTTGAAGGAGCCGCAGTCTTCGGCGGAGTGAGTGCAATCGGTGCCGGTCTAGCAAGTATCGGTATCCCGAAGGACAGCATCTTGCAATATGATGTGGCGCTAAAAAGCGACAAGTTCCTCCTGGTCGTTCATGGAACGCGCGAAGCTGTTTCGAAAGCCGAGGGAATCATCTCCGGAACCGAGCCGGTCTCTTACAGAATTCATGGTGAAACTCTGCTGCTCGGACGAGCCTGACAACTGCGGGCACAAGGAGCCGGATGCAAACGGCGGTCCGGCGCCGCTCCCACGCAACCGTCCCAGTAATCTCCTCCATGCCCCAATTCGTTTTCACCGTTGTCCTCGGTTCCCTAATCCAACTGACCTTGCTCTAGGAGTAGAAACATGCCAATCGCCCCGAGTCCCTACGCCACCCCTGCAAAGATTCTCCTGCCAATGGATTTTAGCGATTCATCTTACAGCGCCCTCGATATGGCGGGGGATCTCGCTCAACGCTGTCACGCTCAGCTTCATCTCGTGCATATTATTTCCGAGGCGCCCGTATTTACTGGTGTGGATTATTTTCCGGAGACAGCTGTGCTCGAAGAACGAAGAAGCGGTATTGAGCAACGATTGGCTGACTGTAAGTCCTCACTCGCTGCAAAGGGAGTTGACGTTACGTTCAGCATCGAAACTGGAAATGACGTAGTCGGTAACATCATGTTGATCATCGAGCGAGAGCATACCGACATAGTGGTTATCTCGACGCACGGCTTGTCAGGTTGGCGGCCGATTGTCTTCGGGTCAATCGCAGAAAAAGTAATCAAGCTGGTTGAATGTCCACTACTTCTTCTTAGATCCGCGAAACCTGTCGTGGTGTCTGAAGACTCCACTCACATCGTTGTGCCGGGATCCTCGGCCAGTCACGATCTAGCCCGCAGTTTACGGCCATCGACTATTGGCCAAAATAGAGTTCCGGACGCGGAGGCCAAGAAACGACTGGAAACAATCGCAGACGATGCCGCCAAGCGAGCTGGAAGCACAGAACAGCAATACGATCACGACCACCCAATTTTCACAAAATAGTAAGGCTCAATCAAACAGTGTGACGGTTCCTCGTTCTTTTGCAGCTCAGCGTTTTGCCCGGGACCGCATTCTCGAAACACGTGTCGACACGACATGTCTGGATTTGCTCAGACAGATGTACCAACGAGGAGTTGGATTCGGACCATGATCTCATCAAATAGAACTGCCCTTCTCATTTGCGGACAAGATCCCCTTGCCCTGTTCCCCAAGAACGTTGGAAACTCGAAGATGGACACACTAGGGTCCCTCGTCGCCATTTTTGACACCCGCGAACAGGCAGAGATTGCCGTTCGCGAGTTACAACAAACGCGCATCGACATGTCTAGTATCTCGATCGCAGCAAAAGACAGGCGAGTCAACGAACACCCTTGGAGTTTCTACAATGCCAGAGATCGAATCAGACGGTGGGGTAAGCTCGGAGCGATTGGAGGCGCATTGTGGGGCTTATTGTTCGACTCTACGCTGTTTGTGATGCCAGGTATCGATCCGGTGTTGCTCTCGGGGCCCCTCGTCTCCTGGATTGTTGCGGTTCTGGAAGGAGCGGTGGCCTTCGGAGGGCTAAGCGCTCTTAGTGCCGGTCTCATTATTACGGGCATACCGAAGAAGGCCGCTTTGGAATACGAGACCGCTATCCGGATGGATAAGTTCCTGATCGTAGTGCATGGAACTCCTGCTGCGATCGGGAATGCAAAAGAGGCGTTCCACCGAACACACTGCTGCTATACCGTTCATGGCGACAGATCCTACGCTAAATCAGCTTGAAGGTCGGGAGGCATGCCATGAAGATCGCTTTTCTTCACAATGATGAAAACGAGTTCAATGTGTTGCTCCAGCGGGAACTTCGAGAGCGACTAAGTTCCCACGAGATGCTGTCATGGATCGTAGGTGAAGCGGCTCCGGCCAACGACCTGGACATAATCATTGCCAATACTAGCGTTCGACGCGAGCAGTTATTCGACCAGCCGAATCTCGCGCTGATTCAAACCGCGACTACCGGATACGAGACTGTCGACATCGAAGCTGCGACATCGTTGGGCATCTGGGTATCCTATGCACCGTCTGACGTAACTGGAAATGCCACATCGGTCGCAGAGTTTGCGATTCTTCTAATTCTTGGAGCTGCGAGACACATTGGCCAGGTAATTGAGTCAGGACATGGCGGTCCGGCATACCCCATGCACGTTAGCTCAACACTGAATGGGAAGACCGTATGCATCGTAGGACTCGGCAACATAGGTCAGCAGATCGTTGATCGGTTGCGGCCGTTTGGTGTTCTCATGCTGGCGACGGACGAGCATCCAGAAAACGCACCTACAGATGTGACGGCCTTTCCGGTCGACAAGTTGGAGGTAGCGGTGGCGGACGCGGATTTCGTAGTCATCTGTGCTAGGGCCAACGAGGAGAACAGTGGTCTTATTAGCGCTTCTATACTTCGTGGCATGAAGCATGGCGCTATATTGGTGAACGTCGCGCGGGGTTCGCTGATCGACGAGAATGCACTCCGCGAAGCATTGGAGGACGGTCAACTCTCGGCTGCGGGCCTTGATGTGGTGTGCAGCGAGCCGCTCTCACTGGCGAACCCATTGTTGACGCTTCCCCAGGTGTTGTTGATGCCTTCACGGATCTGATGCTAGTCGGCACAGTCGACCTGATTGGCCAGGTAGTCAACGAGTTTGAGAGCGGCAGAAAGTCGAGGTCCATTCTGAATGCCCCCCGACACCCGCGCCGCCTGTTAACTCCTGGCAGCATGTCGATGTGCCGCGAACGGCCGAAGAAGGTGGCGATGTGACTGCTACGGTCAGAAGGGCATTGAGGTGCATCAGCACAATCTTTATATCGATGTTGATCTTGAGTGTCGCACATCGATCGGAAGCATTTGCCCAAAGACTCCTACGTGATGTGAACGGAATTGTTTCCGATCAGCATCAAGTACCGCTGAAAGGGGCGGTTGTGCAGGTTCGAAACCTGGATACGGAAGAGGTGATCTCCTACATCACCGGCGTCGACGGGCGCTACAGCTTCAAGCGTCTAGAGGGCAACACCGATTACAGCATTTGGGCCAAGGTTCATGGACGCCGATCCAAGGCGAAGAACTTGAGCATCTTCGATTCGAGCAAGCCCAAGACTATTAACTTTGTGATTGGCTTCAAATAGCCATGTATAGCTGTACAGCCAGCACAAAACTCGCCAGGGAGTTGAGAGAGTGCCTGAATCGCGTGTTTGCCGGGGGCAACCTGGAGGCAAGCTAACCTCCAGGATCTATCGAGCGGCGGGCGGACGAACAACTGAGCTTCGACAGGCTGTCTCGCACGTGGTTCGCTCAGAATTGGCTGGCAGCCAAATCCGCTAAACTTTGAGTTTTATCGGGACCGCCGTGTGACTGGAGTAGCCTCGGCATCCCTCGACTTACGAGAAATCGCGATATCGCGTTTCCAAAGCCGGATTTCTCAAGAATGCGGATGGGATTGGCAGCCTTTATCCTTGCCGTGCAAGTTCAGAAAGCCGTTCTTGTATGAGGGGGACTCTCTCGTTATCCAAGACGAATCCAGGAAGCACGTCAAGGAACCGAGGTTCAGCGAGCAACATCTTTGCTGCCTCGGCCAGATAACGCCGAAGATCTGGCGGAGATTCTGCGATCTCCCGAAGCAAAGTATCTCGTCCCTCGATTACAGCCACGAAATCTTCAAGATCGTGACTGGCCTGAAAATCCGTCTTGCCGCGTCCCCGAAATGCTTCCATCTTCGTTCCCAGGAAAAACGGCGCGGTAATCACTCGGATCGATTGTCCTCCGGGCAAAGTGACTCGGAACGCATGACGGAGCGCGGATTCATACCAGATGTTTGAGAATGAGTTTGGCAACTTGGCTTGGCCCACTTCGGCGGTTTGTTTTGGCCCACCCTCTGGGACGTTGATGTTGAGGGAGTTGGGTTCTGCTGGAGCGTAGCCCGGAGGGCGTAGCGGAAGCAGAACCTAACTCCCGGGGCTTACTCTTTTGTCTTCTTCCGCAGGGTTCTACGGAAGCGATAGGACTCCGATCCAGTCTCGATGATGTGTGCCTGATCGGTGAGCCGATCGAGCACGGCCTTGCAGAGCCGGGCGTTGGTGAAGACCTGGGGCCACTCCGAGAAGGGCAGGTTGGTGGTCACGATGATGGCAGCCTTCTCAGCTCTCTCGGCGATCACCTGGAAGAGTAACTCGGCGGCTACTTCGGCAAGCGGAACATAACCAAGCTCATCGATGACGATCAGTTCCACACGGGACCAGCGTGCCAGCATCCGGCTCAGGCTCTGTTCCCGTTGCGCTTCGACCAGTTGGTTGACCAAAGCGGCGGCAGTGGTAAAGCGCACTCGCTTGCGTTGACGGCAGGCAGCAATCGCCAGGCCAGTGGCAAGATGACTCTTGCCTGTGCCTGGATCGCCGACCAGCAGGACCGGCTCGGCGCGTTCTAGGTAGCCGCCTTCGGCCAGGGCTCGGATGCGGGCGGCGGGGATGTGCGGCGACTGAGCAAAGTCGAAATCCTCGAGCGTCTTGATCCTGGGCAGATGCGCCTCCTTCATCCTCAACTCGATCGAGC
>Ga0302276_10005376_pt1 | contig 10639 bp, 11 predicted proteins | sample III_Bog_N2_3_FD_198768 | JGI IMG/M metagenome (GOLD analysis project Ga0302276, IMG submission 198768) | Peat permafrost microbial communities from Stordalen Mire near Abisko, Sweden - III_Bog_N2_3 | ecosystem: Environmental > Terrestrial > Soil > Wetlands > Peat | place: Sweden: Abisko... | reverse complement strand
GAACGCTGAGGCTGCAATCGCGCAGCCCCCAGTTCGCCCGGTACCTGCGGCCGAGGCCGATCGTCTCCAGTGCAGCGGTCATCGCCGTGCCTCCCTTGGTGTGGTTCGCATCGCCTCCGCCACCAGCGCGGCGATCCCTTCGTCATCGAGTCCGGCGCCCCGGGCCTCGCGGACCCACCCCTCGAGGGTGTGCTGAAGGTCGGCCCGGTGCTCGGGAGCTGCGTCCAGCGACCGCTTCACGAAGGTGCCGCTGCCCGGTCGCCCCTCCGTCAGGCCCTGCTGCTCGAGCTCGCGGTAGGCCCGGTGCACGGTGTTGGGGTTGATGGCGATCTGGCGGACCACGTCGCGCACGGTGGGCAGCTGGTCGCCGGGTCGGAGGATCCCGAGCTGGAGTGCCTGGCGGACCTGATCGACCAGTTGCCGGTAAGCGGGCACCCCGGAGGTACGGTCGAGGCGGAACTCGATCGTCGGCTCCGGATCCATCGTATTAATGTACTAATATATTAATACAATTGCAAGGAGCCGTCGAGGGTGTCGGGTCCGCACGTCTTCCCAGTTCACCGGCCTGTTGACCCGGCGGACCCCGGGTTGACGGGTACACTGGAGGTCGTGGTCGGGTGAGTGCCCACCACCGGGGTCTTCCTCATCCTGTTCTCCCGGCCTTCCACATCGGCTCGGACAATGACCCGAGGCGGGCCCGTAGGCAGCCGTGACTCGCACGGTGCTGACGGTCGGCCTCGGCCGTCGATGAACGATGAGAGAGAGCTTCTGAACCCCATGACCACCCTGACCGATCCGTCGGATCGCGCCGTAGAGACCGGCCTCGGGACCGATCCCGACGCCCTCGCACCCGACAAGCAGAAATCCTTCGCCGAGCTCGGTGTCGACCCCGCCATCGTCGCCGCGCTCGAGGAGCAGGGCATCCACGCCCCGTTCGCCATCCAGGCCATGACCGTGGAGGACGCCCTCGCCGGGCGGGACGTCTGCGGCAAGGCCAAGACCGGCTCGGGCAAGACACTGGCATTCGGCGTGCCGCTGCTCCAGCGCACCAAGGCGTCCCCGTCCACCGCGCCGGGTCGACCCAAGGCACTCGTACTGGTTCCGACCCGGGAGCTCGCCGTCCAGGTGAGTGAGGTGTTCGAGCCCCTGGCCGAGGCGGCCGGGCTCCACACCGTGGCCGTGTACGGAGGCGCCGACATCGAGCGCCAGATCAAGAAGCTCCGCCGGGGCGTCGACGTGATCATCGCCACCCCCGGGCGGCTCATCGACCTCGGCGACCGGGGTGAGCTGTCGGTGGCCGACCTCGAGACGCTCGTCCTCGACGAGGCCGACCGCATGGCCGACATGGGCTTCATGCCCCAGGTCGAGTGGGTACTCCGTCGCCTCGAACGGGACCACCAGACCCTGCTGTTCTCGGCCACCCTGGACGGTGCCGTGGACCGACTGGTGAGCCGCTACATGACCGACCCCGTGCTCCACGAGGTCGCCTCACCCACGACCACCGTCGAGGCCATGGAGCACCGCTTCCTCGAGGTCCACCAGATGGACCGCGTCAAGGTGTGCGCGGCCATCTGCCGCAGCGCCGACAAGGTCCTGGTGTTCGTCCGCACCAAGCACGGCTGCGACCGACTGGTCGAGCAGCTGGGCAAGGAGAACGTCCGGGCCGGTGCCATCCACGGCGACCTGCGCCAGGCCCAACGCGAGCGGACCCTCAAGGACTTCACCGAGGGGAAGCTCCACGTACTTGTGGCGACGGACGTGGCCGCACGGGGCCTGCACATCGACGCCGTCGACGTCGTGATCCACTTCGATCCGCCCGAGGACCACAAGGCGTACCTGCACCGTTCGGGCCGCACCGCCCGCGCCGGGTCCGCCGGCCTCGTGGTGTCGTTGGTCCAGTGGAACCAGATCCTCGAGATCGAGCGCATCCAGACCCGAATCGGGAAGCGCATGCCGATCGTCGAGATGTTCTCGAACGACCCCCGGCTCGACGACCTGGTCGCCTGGGATCCCGAGGAGTCCTGAGCCCGCCGCCCGGGAGCGCCCGTCGGAACCGACCGAGGCCACCGCCCGCCCGCCCGGCTGCACCACATCCGCCACACCACACCACGCCACATCCTGAGGAGCGACGCGTGCCTGACCGATCCGAGCCGCTGACCATCGACGACGGTACCGACGACGTCGGTCGGATCCTGGTGGTGACCGCCCATCCCGACGACGTGGACTTCGGCGCCGCCGGCTCCGTGGCCACGTGGACCGGCCGGGGCATCGACGTGTCCTACTGCATCGCCACCGACGGCGACGCCGGAGGGTCCGACCACTCCATCACGCGGCCCGAGATGGCCGCCATCCGCCGCGAGGAGCAGTTGGAGGCGGCCCGCGCCGTCGGGGTCACCGACGTGACGTTCCTGGGATTCCCGGACGGCCGCGTCACCGCGAGCCTCGAGCTCCGGGCCGCCATCTCCCGGGTGATCCGCCTGGTGCGCCCCGACCGCGTCGTCAGCCAGTCGCCGGAGCGGAACTGGGAGCGGATCTATGCGAGCCACCCCGACCACCTGGCCACCGCCGAGGCGGCGGCCTGTGCCGTGTACCCCGACGCCCGCAACCCCTTCGCCTTCCCCGAGCTGCTGGACGAAGGCCTCGAGCCGCACACCGTGCCCGAGCTGTGGATCATGGCCACCGAGCGGGCCAACCGCGTCGTCGATGCCACCGACGCCTATGACCGGAAGCTGACCGCCCTCCGGTCCCACCGTAGCCAGGTAGGTGACGGCGCCCACCTCGACGAGCTCCTCCGCAACTGGATGACGGGCACGGCGCTCGCCGCCGGACTGCCCGAGGGTCGGCTGGCCGAGGCGTTCCACGTGGTGAACACGGCCTAGTGGCCGCCGCGTCGGCTCCGTCGGCTCCGCCCGCCCGTCCGTGGGCGATCCTCCAGCACGTGGCCCACGAGGGCCCGGGCTCGATCGGTCGGGTGCTGGCCGAGCGCGGCGTCGACGTGGTCGTCGTACATCTCGACCAGGGTGAGCCGTTGCCGTCCGCGGATGCGCTGGCCGGTCTGGTGGTGATGGGCGGTCCCATGGGGGTCCGTGACGACCTGGCCTGGCTGGCCCCGGAGCGGGATCTGCTCCGCCATGCCGTCGACCGGGGCCTGCCGGTGCTCGGGGTGTGCCTCGGTGCCCAGCAGCTCGCCGCGGCCCTCGGTGCCGAGATCACGACGGGTCCCGGGGAGGAGGTCGGGCCGGGTGAGGTCCACCTCACCGCCGACGGTCGACGGGACCCGGTGCTCGGTCCCGAATACACGGGACTGTCGGGTACGACCGTGCCGTGCGTGCACTGGCACCGCGACACCTTCACCCTTCCCGACGGCGCCGTGCACCTGGCCGCCACCCGGACCTTTCCCCACCAGGCGTTCCGGGTCGGGGCCCGGGCCTACGGCCTCCAGTTCCACGTCGAAGTCGACGCGGGCCTCGCCGGATCCTGGCGCCCGTTGCTGCCTGATGGCGTCGTGCTCGACACCGACGACGTGGCCCGCGTCGAAGTCGTGGGTCGACGGGTCCTGCGGCGGTTCGTGGACGTCTCGACCGCCGGCCCGGAGGAGGTCGCGCCGTGAGCGACGCGTCGGGCGCCCGGCCCTCGGTCCGGGACCCGGAGGACGAGGACGAGGACGACAGCCCGGTGAAGCCGAGACTGCGCGGCGTCCTCCACCAGATCGCCTTCTTCGCGTCACTGGTGTCGGGGGCGTGGCTGGTGTGGGACGCGCCCACCACCTCCTCGAAGCTCATCTGCCTCGTCTACGCCTGCGCCATCTCCCTGCTGTTCGGCGTCAGCGCGCTGTTCCATCGCCACACCTGGGGTCCCGTCGGTCGCCGGCGGATGCGCCGGGCCGACCACTCGACGATCTTCATCGCCATCGCCGGCTCCTACACGGCGGTGGCGGGCATCGCCCTCACCGGGTGGGCCCGGACCGCGGTACTGCTGATCGTCTGGATCGGGGCCGCCGCGGGGATCACCCTCCGCCAGGTCTGGCTCGACGCCCCCAAGTGGGTGATCGCCCTGCCCTACGTGGTGGTGGGCTGGGCCGCCGTGGTCGTACTGCCGCAGCTCGAACGGGCGCTCGGGCCCGCCGGCTTCGTCCTCCTCCTGCTCGGGGGACTCGCCTACTCGACGGGGGCCGTGGTGTACGCCCTCAAGAAGCCCAACCCGGTGCCCGGCGTGTTCGGGTACCACGAGGTGTTCCACGCGTGCACGATCGTGGGCGCCGTGCTGCACTTCGTCGTGATCGCGGTCTACGTGCTGCCCCTGGCCGGCTGAGCGGTGGCTGCAGACGTCTGACCGCGGTGTCCGCCGGTGCCCGGTGCCTACGATCGGGCCATGGCCCTCACGGTGTACGGAGTCGTCGCGCTGACCTTCATGATGTCGATGTACGCCCTCGAGCGACGGGGGAACGGCTACGTGCTGGCCTTCGCCGTCGGGTGCGCGCTGTCCTCGGCCTACGGCTTCGCGTCGGGGGCCTGGCCGTTCGGGGTGGTGGAGGGAATCTGGACGGTCATCGCCGTCCGGCGCTGGTGGTCGGGCACCCACCCGGTGCCGGCCACCTGACCCCCCGACTGGCCCGTCCGAGGGCCGGCGTGGGACCCTGGGACCGATGACTCAGCACACACGCCTGGTGGTCTGCGAGGGGGACGAGACCGGACAGGAGCTGCTGGACGAGGCGCTCCGGGTGCTCGACCCGTCCGTGGTGGGCGTCCCGCTCGACCTGGTGCGGTTCGACCTGTCCCTCGAGAACCGCCGCCGTACGAAGAACGCCGTGGTGTCCGAGGCGGCCGAGGCCATGGTGGAGGTGGGACTGGGACTCAAGGCGGCCACCATCACCCCACCGGAGACCGGTGACGTCGGCTCGCCCAACCGCATCCTGCGCGAGGGGGTCGGGGGCTCGGTGATCGTCCGGACGGGGCGACGGATCCCGGGCGTCGTCCCGCTGGCCCCGGTGGTCCACCCGATCGTGGTCGTGCGCATGGCCGTGGGTGACGCCTACGGAGCGGCCGAGGGGCGGGACGGCACCCCCGGTGACCCCGGCGAGCAGGCCTGGCGGACCGAGCGCATCGACCGGTCGGTGTGCCGGTCGGTGGCCGAGTACTCGTTCCGGGCCGCCGAGGGACTCGGGGCCTGCGTGTTCGGGGGACCGAAGTGGACGGTGTCCACGGTCTACGAGGGCATGCTCAAGGAGGAGATGGACTCGGCGGCGGCCCGGCATCCGGACGTGTCCTACCGGCCGATCCTGATCGACGCCGCCTACGCCGGGCTGCTGACCGAGGCCGACGACCAGTCCCTGGTGATCCCGGCCCTCAACCGCGACGGCGACTGCCTGTCCGACCTGGTCCTCGCCCTCTTCGGCTCGATCGCCGGGGCCGAGTCCGTGCTCCTGGCCCTCGACGACGACCTGCGACCGACCGTGGCGATGGCCGAGGCGCCCCACGGCACCGCGCCGTCGTTGATGGGCAAGAACGTGGCGAACCCGATGGCCATGCTGCTGGCCTGTGCGGCCGCCCTCGACCACGCGTCGATGGTCCAGGGCCACGCCGTATCCGATGCCGCGGCGGCCATCCGTGAGTCCACGCTGGGTGCGGCGGCCGACGGGATACGGACCTTCGACCTCGGGGGCGACGCGTCGACCAGTGGGGTCGTCGACGAGGTGATCCGCCGGATGCGGGAGCGACCGGGCGCCTGACGGTGGGTACCCGACGGACGCCGGACGCCGGACGTCGGCGACCGCGCCACGGCACCACTGTCCGGGCGGGGCAACACGCCTTGCCGACGCGCTGGGTGGCCGGATCCGGAAATGTCGCCATCGGCGATTGCAATCGTCCGCGTTCGGGCGGAAGCTCGGGGATGGCGGGGAGGCGAGTGTTCCCCCGGCGGAAAAGGAGATTCACCATGCACCTCATCACCACGTGGAAGAGCCGTCCCCTGAGCCCGGAGCAGTTCGACCGGCTCCTGAAGGTCTGGGGCAAGCTCGAGGAGCGGTCGGCGGCCGACTCCAGCAGCGAGCGTGTCTGCTGGTTCCAGTTCAGCGACGGGTCCGGCGGCGTGACCATCGACAAGGTCAAGGATGTCGAGGCGGCTCTGGCCCTCGGACTCGAGCAGTCGCTGACGCTGGGCGAGTTCATCGAACTGGACACCAAGATCGGGGTGGACCTCGATGCATCGCTGCCCCTGATCATGAAGGCCCAGGAGAACGCCCGAGGTTGAGCCTGGTCCCCGGTCGCTCCGCTGCCCCAGGGCTCCGGCCCCCGGGCCGCGGCGCGTCCGGACGAGCCGGATCGCCCCCTGCGGCCGCGACCGGTAGCTGCCCGCCGGGTGGGGCGGCCCGACCCCGGCGCTACCATCGCCGTCTTCGACCTGGACGACACCCTCATCATCGAGGTCCCCTTCGCCATGACCTCCTTCCGCGAGGCACTGGCGACGCTGCCGGGTGTCGATCCGGACGCCTCCGAGGTCGATGCGCTCGACGCCGTGCGGTCCGTGTGGACGAAGGGTGCCGACCACGAACTCGCCGTCAGCCTCGGCTTCGCCTCGTGGGAGGGACTCTGGTCGACCTTCGCCGGCAACCACCCTTCACTGGCCGGCCTCGAGGCATGGGCACCGACCTTCCGGGCCGGGGCCTGGCGGGCCGTGGGCTCGCTGTTCGGCATCGAGGACCAGGCACTCCTGGACGGTGCAGCCGACACCTTCGACGAGGCGCAGCGCCGGGGTCATCCGGTGATCGCCGGCATGCACGACGTCGTCGCCGGGGTCGCCGACCGCCATCCGGCCTCATCACCAACGGCCCCTCGGACATCCAGCGGCTGAAGCTCGAGCAGTCCGGGCTCACGGGTGCCTTCGGGCGGGAGGTGATCTCGGGCGAGCTCGGAATCGGCAAGCCTGATCCCGCGGTCTTCCACGGGCTGCTCGAGGGGCTCGGCGCAGAGCCGTCGGCCTCGGTGATGGTCGGGGACAGCTGGGAGCGTGACGTGCTCGGCGGGCTGCACGCCGGCATGTCGGCCGTGTGGATCGCCGACGGACGACCGGTTCCGGAGCACCGGCCGAGGGTGGTCGTCGTCGACTCGGTGCTCGAGCTGCCCGACGCCCTGGACCGGCTCGACTGATCCGGCGCCACGGGCCGGGTGGCGTGCGGGCGGGAGGCTCAGCCCGCCATCTGGCGCAGCATGTAGGGGAGGATCCCCCCGTGCCGGTAGTACTGGGCCTCCATCGGCGTGTCGATGCGCAGTCGCGCCTCGAACTCGACGGTGCGGTCGCCGTCGGTGGCCCTGACGGCGACCGTCTTCGGGCTCACGCCGTCGTTGAGCGAGCCGATCCCGGTGATGGCGAACACCTCGTGTCCGGTCAGGCCGAGCGACTCAGCCGTCTGACCCTCCGCGTACTGGAGGGGCAGGACACCCATGCCGATCAGGTTCGACCGGTGGATGCGCTCGTAGGACTCGGCGATGACGGCGCGCACGCCGAGGAGCAGGGTGCCCTTGGCCGCCCAGTCGCGTGACGACCCCGAGCCGTACTCCTTGCCGGCCAGCACGACCAGCGGTACGCCGTCGGCCTGGTACTGCTCGGAGGCCTCGAAGATGCTCGTCTCCCGACCCTCGGGCAGGTGGAGGGTGATACCGCCCTCGGTACCGGGAGCCAGCTGGTTGCGGAGTCGGATGTTGGCGAAGGTGCCCCGGACCATGACCTCGTGGTTGCCCCGCCGTGTCCCGTAGGAGTTGAAGTCGACCTGGCGCACGTCGTGGTCGAGCAGGTAGGTGCCGGCGGGCGTCGTCGGCTTGATGTTGCCGGCGGGTGAGATGTGGTCGGTCGTGACGCTGTCGCCGAGTTTCGCCAGTACGCGGGCATCGACGACGTCGGTCACCGGGTCGGGGGTCATGGAGAGGCCCTGGAGGAAGGTCGGTCGCAGCACATAGGTCGACGCGGGGTCCCACGAGAACGTGTCGCCCGTGGCCGTCCCGATGGCCTTCCACCGCTCGTCGCCCTCGAACACCGAGCTGTAGCGCTGGCGGAACATGTCGGAGGTCAGCGACGTGCGGATCGCCTCGGTCACCTCCTCGGGGCTGGGCCACAGGTCGGCCAGGAAGACGGGGTTCCCCTCCCGGTCGGTGCCCAGGGGCTCCGTGGTGATGTCGAGGTCCATGGTGCCGGCCAGCGCGTAGGCGACGACCAGCGGCGGTGACGCCAAGTAGTTCATGCGGACGTCCGGATGGATGCGGCCCTCGAAGTTGCGGTTGCCCGAAAGGACCGAGGTGACGGACAGGTCACCGGCCTGTACCGCCTCGGACACGCCCGGCAACAGGGGGCCGGAGTTGCCGATGCAGGTGGTGCACCCGTAGCCGACGAGGTCGAACCCGACGGTGGCCAAGGGAGCGGTGAGCCCGGAGCGGTCGAGGTAGTCCATAACCACGCGTGACCCGGGGGCGAGGGTCGTCTTCACCCATGGCTTGGCGACCAGGCCGCGGTCGACGGCGTTGCGGGCGAGCAGGCCCGCCGCCACCATGACCTGGGGGTTGGAGGTGTTGGTGCACGAGGTGATGGCGGCCACCACGACGTGCCCGTCGCGGATCTCCTCGTCGGGCCGTCCGTCGAGCGTCGCCGCCTGGGCCTTGGGAGTGCGGCCGAGCGCACTGCGGAAGGCGTCGGCCGCGGTGTCGAGGGGGACCAGGTCCTGCGGTCGGGAGGGGCCGGCGATGCTGGGCACCACGGTCGCCAGGTCGAGCTCGATGACCTCGGAGAAGACGGGTTCGGGACTGTCGGCCGTGAGGAACATGCCCTGGGCCTTGGCGTAGGCCTCGACGAGGTCGACGTGGTGGTCGTCGCGACCCGAGAAGCGCAGGTAGTCGAGCGTGGCGTCGTCGATCGGGAACATCGCGCACGTGGCCCCGTACTCCGGGGACATGTTGCCGATGGTCGCCCGGTTGGCCAGCGGGACGGAGGCGACGCCGGGGCCGAAGAACTCGACGAACTTGCCGACCACGCCGTGCTTGCGCAGCACGTTGGTGATGGTGAGGACGAGGTCGGTGGCGGTGGTGCCGGTCGGCGCCTCGCCCGTCAGCCGGAAGCCGACCACGGGAGGCAGGAGGAGGGACAGGGGCTGTCCGAGCATGGCCGCCTCCGCCTCGATGCCCCCCACGCCCCAGCCGAGCACGCCGAGACCGTTGACCATGGTGGTGTGGGAGTCCGTGCCGACCAGCGTGTCGCAGTAGGCGCGGCCGTCCTCGGTGGCGAAGACGACCCGCGACAGGTACTCGAGGTTGACCTGGTGGCAGATGCCCATTCCCGGGGGCACGACCCGGAAGCCGTCGAAGGCCTGCTGGGCCCAGCGCAGGAGCTGGTAGCGCTCGATGTTGCGGTGGTACTCGATGTCGACGTTCTCGTCGTAGGCGCTCGCCCGGTTGGAGGCCTCGGCGATGACGGAGTGGTCGACCACCATCTCGACGGGTACCAGCGGGTTGATCCGGGCCGGGTCGCCCCCCAGCTCGCGCAGCGCATCGCGCATGGCGGCCAGGTCGACCACCCCGGGCACGCCCGTGAGGTCCTGCATCAACACCCGCTCGGGGGTGAGGGCGATCTCGGCGGCGTCCGCCCCACCGACGCCGTGACGACCGGGGTTGACACCCCAACCGGCGACGGCCTCGACATCCGACGCGGTGACGGCGAGGCCGTCCTCGTGCCGGAGCAGGTTCTCCAGGATGACCTTGATGGAGTAGGGCAGGCGGGCGACGTCGAAGCGGTCGGCGAGGGCCCCGATGCGGAAGATCTCGTAGGTGCGGTCACCGACCGTCAGGTCGCTGCGGGCGCCGAAGGAGTCGGGGGCGGTGGAGGAATTGGCCATGCCCCCATTCTGCCGCGTCCCGGCGCCCGGCAATTCGGTCGGGGCCTCAGGTGCGGGTGCGGTACCGGCGGATGGCCAGGGGGATCAGGACGATAAGGAACAGGGCCGACCAGAACAGCGAGCGGGACGTCCAGAACCAGGTCGACTGCCCCGTGACCTGGGAGCCGACCATGAGGGCCCGGCAGGCGCTGACGGTGACCGACACCGGTTGGTAGGTGGCGAACCCCTGGAGCCAGCTCGGCATCTTCTCGACCGGGACGAATGCCGAGCTGATGAAGGTCAGCGGGAAGAGGATCGGGAACGACATGACCTGGGCCGTCTCGGAGTTCGGCGCCGAAAGCCCGATGACGGCGAACCCCCAGGACAGGGCGTAGGCGAACAGCAGGATCAACAGGATGGCCGCCGTGTAGGAGAGCGCACCGGTCGAGGGCCGGAAGCCGACGGCCAGGCCGACGCCGGTGATGATGATGACCACGAAGACGTTGCGGACCACGTCCGCGGTTGTCCGACCGGTGAGGACCGCCCCACGGGACATGGGAAGGGCCCGGAACCGCTCGATCAGACCCTTCTGCAGGTCCTCGGCCAGCCCGATGCTCGTGCTCACGGCGCCGAACGCCACGGTCTGCACGAAGATGCCGGGCATCAGGTAGTCGACGTACGGCAGTCCGCCCGGGATGGCGATGGCGCCGCCGAACACGTAGCGGAACAGCAGCACGAACATGATCGGCTGGATCGTGGAGAAGAACAGCGCCTCCGGGATCCGGG
>Ga0302276_10005366_pt1 | contig 10659 bp, 10 predicted proteins | sample III_Bog_N2_3_FD_198768 | JGI IMG/M metagenome (GOLD analysis project Ga0302276, IMG submission 198768) | Peat permafrost microbial communities from Stordalen Mire near Abisko, Sweden - III_Bog_N2_3 | ecosystem: Environmental > Terrestrial > Soil > Wetlands > Peat | place: Sweden: Abisko... | reverse complement strand
CGAGGGCGCGCCGGCGCGGCTGACGGTGCGCAGGAAAACCGGATCGACGCTCTCGATCACCAGCGGGCGAAAGATCACCGCCAGCACCAGGAGCGTGATGGTGGCGTTGACCGCGATCACCATCAGAGTGGCATTGTCCATCGCCAGGATGTTGCCGAACAGCACGTGCAGCAGATCGATATTGGTGCCCTTGATGGAAACGATGGTGACGCCGAGCGCCAGCGACACCAGATAGAAACTGGCGAGCGAGGCATCCTCCTTCTGCCCGGTCGAGCGCGCGACCACGCCGGCCAGGATCGCCACCGCAAAGCCCGCGATCAGGCCGCCTGTGGTCATCGCGAACAGATTGAGGCCCGACAGCAGAAAGCCGATCGCCGCCCCCGGCAGGATCGCATGCGCCATGGCGTCGCCGACCAGGCTCATCCGCCGCAGCATCAAAAACACCCCGATCGGCGCGCCGCCGAGCGACAGCGCGATCACCGCCGCCAGCGCCCGGCGCATGAATTCGAATTCGGTGAAAGGCGCGATCAGCGCATCATGGATCATCGCAAATGGCCCATGGGTTCAGGCGGCCCGCGACGGCAGATCGTCGACCGCGCAGGCCGGCGCGGAATCGTCGAACGCCTCGCACATGCGGCGGGCCTCGAGCAGGTTTTCCGCGGTCAGCACCTCGGCGGTCGGGCCCCAGGCCACTTCGCCGCGCGCCAGCAACAGGGTTTCGGGGAAATGGGCGCGCACCAGCTCCATGTCGTGCAGCGCCGCCAGCACGGTGCGCCCCTCGGCGTGCCAGCGCCGCACCAGATCGAGCAGATCGGCCGAGGTCTTGGCGTCGATGGCGTTGAATGGTTCGTCCAGCACGATCAGGCGGGCGTCCTGCAGCAGCACGCGCGCGAACAGCATGCGCTGCATCTGGCCGCCGGACAGCGTGCCGATGGGACGGTTTTCAAAACCGTTGAGGCCGACGGCGGCGAGCGCGTGGGCGATCTTTTCGCGCGCGCCCTTGCCCATGCCGCCGAAAAATCCGGTCACCCGCCACAGCCCGGTGCCGACGAAATCGTACACCGAGATCGGAAAGCTGCGGTCGATATTGACGCTCTGCGGCAGATAGGCGATATCACGGACATCGAGACCGCCGGTCAGAATCGAGCCGGCCAGCGGTTTCAGGATGCCGACCAGCCCTCGAAACAGCGTGGATTTGCCGGCGCCGTTGGGGCCGACCACCGCGAGCAGCGCGCCGGCGGCGACCTCGCCCGAAAGGTGATGCACCGCCGGATGCCGGTCATAGCCCAACGTAACGTCGCGGAATTGCAGTTGCGCGGCCATGCTCACCTCATCGCCATGAGCACGATGGCCCACAGGGCGGCGCTGACCGCCAGCGCCGCACCGAGCCGGGCGACCACCGTCATGCGCAGAATCGACCAGGGCGCTGCTTGCGCCGGATGCGGCGACGCCGGGCCGTGGCTGTGGGCATGCCCATGGGCGTGGTCGTGGCTATAATCATGGGGGCGGGAACCGGGCATCAAAAAATGTTATATTATAACATTACTTCTGTCCATCGCCCCTGCCGAAGCCCCTACGGCTTGCCGATCGCCATGGCGATGGCGGCGGCCAGGAACGGGAACGGCAGCGACACCGCGGCGCGGAACCAGACGAAACGCGCCGGCATAAACGGGATTTCCCACAACAGCACCCGCTGAAAGGCGAACAGCGCCCAGGCGATGACATAAGCGATCACCTGCGGCGGTCCACCGCCGGCTTTCAGGGCCACCGCGCCGATGGAAAAGCCGATCACCGGTCCGCCGGGGGTCGCCGCACCGGCGATGGTGGCAGTGAGGACCCCGAGCCAGCCGGAATCCGGCCCCAGCCAGCCGGTGATGATTTCCTGCGGGATCACCGCGGCGATGTAGCCCGAGCCGATCACCCCGAGCGCGATGCGCGGCACGATATTGACGAAATCCATGCTGCCTTCGCGCAAGGAAGCGACCAGCACCGGCCGGCCGCGCCGGAATGCGATGAACCCGACCGCGGCCACCGAGGCCCACAGGATGATGTCGATGATCAGGGCAGCACTCATTCCGGCTCGTCCTTCGGATAGATCCGGACATAGACGAAGCGGCCGAGCGCGCCGGCCAGCACCGGCAGCGGCAGCGAGATCACGATGCGCCACAGCGTGAAGTCGGTGCCCATGATCGGCAATTCCCAGGCAATCGCCCGGCCATAGCCGATCAGGGTCCAGCTCACGACCATGGCGATGGTGGCGCCGAAATCGGCGCCGACCGCCAGCAGCGCGCTCGCCACCGGATAGGCGGTGAACGGGCCGCCTGGCAGGATCGCCCCGAACGCGGTCCCGATCAGCAATCCCGTCAGGCCGGAATTGGGCCCGAGCGATCGCGACACTTTCTCGTGCGGCAGGATTTCGGCGATGAAGGCGCCGAGCAGGCAGCCCGCCAGCACCCGCGGCAGGATGCCGCCGAACAGGCCGAGATCGTGGGTGAGGATTTCCAGAACGCCCGCGGTGCCGTCGCGCCGCCAGACCAGAGCGGCGCTGACCGCGACCAGCCCGCCGATCACGATCATCGACCAGCCGACCGGCTTTCGGATGTGTCCGGGACGCGGCTCGGCGTCGTCGGCGGGCGCCGGGTCTTTCAAGGGAAGTTCTGACAAGGGGGTGGGTCTGGCGCGGTGGGAGACCAAGCCTGCTTAGTCGCGCCTGCGGAGCGATGCAAACGGAAGTGTGACGATATCCATGCGTGCCTCAGGGAGGCCCATGCGGGAATCACGCCGTGGACGTCAACGAACTTGGACGCCAACGAAAAGGGGCGGAGCGCGATGCTGCCGCCCCGATTCTCGGCGCCTTGAAAAAATATCAGAGCTTCGAGAACAGCTGCTCGACATATTCCCAATTGATCAGGTGGTCGACAAACGCCTTCAGATAGTCCGGGCGGCGGTTACGGTAGTCGATGTAATAGGAATGCTCCCAGACGTCACAGCCGAGGATCGGCGTGCCGCCATGGACCAGCGGGCTCTCGCCGTTGGCCGTCTTGGTGATTTCCAGCTTGCCGTTCTTCATCGTCAGCCAGCACCAGCCCGAACCGAACTGGCCGACACCGGCGGCGGCGAAATCGGTCTTGAACTTCTCGAGGCCGCCGAGGTCCTCGTTGATCTTCTGCTCCAGACGGCCGGGCAATTTGCTGCCGCCGCCATTGGGCTTCATCCAGTTCCAGAAATGCATGTGGTTGTAGTGCTGTCCGGCATTGTTGAAGACCGCGGGATTCTTGCCGAACGAAGCCTTGACGATCTCCTCGAGGGATTTGCCTTCGAATTCGGTCCCCTTGATCGCGTTGTTGCCATTGGTCACGTAAGCTTGGTGATGCTTGTCGTGATGATATTCCAGCGTTTCCTTCGACATATGGGGCGCAAGCGCGTCATAAGCGTAAGGCAGGGTGGGAAGCGTAAAGGTCATGGGGTGATGTCCGCAAATGATGGGAGACGTTGGCTCAGGAGAATTGGTTCAACGGGAACCCTTATAGAAGGTTCCATCGATCTTAAACACCCCATTCGGGATTTGGCGGGGCGCGGTCCGACGGCCTGTGGCGCGAAAACCTGGAATTTTATTCCACCGCCGCCCGGGGGCGGATTAAATCGCTGCGTGGTGCATAAAAAGGCAGCTAAAAGCGGCGCGCAGCGCAGCGGAGACCTGAGCCAGGATGAGCATCGAAATCGACGTCTTGAACGGAAACGAATCCTGGCCACTGGTCGAACCGCTGTACAACGCGGTCTGGCCGTCCGAGGTGCTTGCCACGCTGCCGTGGGCCGATATCGTGTTTGCTCATGCCGATCTGCGCGTGCTGGTGCAGGCTGAACCGGAAGGCGTCGTCTGCCACGTCGGCATCTATCGACGCGAGGTCACCTGGAACGGCCGCAAGTTCAAGGCCGGCGGAATTGGCGGCGTCCTGACGGCCGAGGACAGCCGCCGCAAGGGCTATGCCAGCGTTGCGCTCAATGCCGCCGTTCAAACCCTGAAGGATGAAGGCGCCACCGATTTCGGGCTGTTGTTTTGCGAACCGCATCACGCGCCATTCTACATGGGGCGCGGCTGGAAGCCGTTTGACGGCGAAATCTGGTGCGAGCAGTCCGGCGGGCGCGTTCGGCTCACCACCATCGCGCCCTACGTCTACCATATCAAACGCGCACCGCCGACCGGAATCATCGACCTATGCGGACTGCCGTGGTGACCGATGCGGTTCGGCACCACGCTGGTCGCGTTGGCTGAGACGTCCGCTATCGGGCGGCTCGGCACCGAGCCGCCGGTGCGCCCGCTGGGCAAATAATCTTCGCCACAACCAGGGGTATATTTTTCAAATTTGACTGTTTTCTTCGACGGGACCGCGATCCATTCGCAATACGCGGCCGCGATGACAGTGGATATGGCATTGCACAAACCGAATTTGTTGTTAAGCAGGCCTGTTTTCCGGGGAGTGCTTCATGACTGGCCGATTTGGTTTCATTCTTGCGATTCTGGCGGCATTGCTCGCCGCACCGACAACGAGGGCTCAGGCCGGCGACGAGGCAACCGGTGTGTGGCTGACGCAAGCGGGGGATGCAAAAGTGCGGGTCAGCAAATGCGGCGGCGGCATCTGCGGCGTCGTGGTCTGGCTCAAAGACCCTATCGACCCCGCCACCGGCAAGCCGCAGGTCGACGACAAGAATCCCAACCCGGCGCTGGCCAGGCGCCCGATCATCGGCCTGCCGTTGTTCAGCGGCATGCACCCCGCCGGCCCGAACAAATGGTCCGGCCAGATTTACAACGCCGACAACGGCAACAGCTATGCCAGCAATATCTCGCTGGCGGGTCCGGACAGCCTGAAGGTCGAAGGCTGCGTCGGCGCGCTGTGCGGCGGCGAAACCTGGAGCCGGGCCGGACGCTGACATTCCGATGTCATAGCGTCGCCTTCAGCGCGGTGGCCGCCGAGGCGTAGCCGCCGCGCGCGCCGTCGATAAAATGCACGTGATCGCTGCGCAGCGCCGAGGGCGTGAAACAGGTCATCATCGCCGCATCCTGCCGGTGCAGCCCATAGCGCGCGATTCCTGCCGACGCAGCCTGCGCCAGGCGCTGCGTCAGCGCGCGCTCCAGTTCCGGCGTGCAATCCAGGATCATGCGCAGGCCGTCGTCATATTTGCGGAAGTCGGAATTCTCCACCACCTGCTGCACATAGATCTTCGGCACGAAGCCGCCGACAGTGATGCCGTAGCGCATGATCAGGTAGGCGAACAGCGTGTGGAAGAGGACGCCGGCGCGCCGCTTGAGCAGTGGTCCGCCGCGCTGCGCGCGCGCCTCGTAATCGAGGCCGGCCGGCGGCCATCGCAGCGGCGGGCCGCCCGACGGCAGCGGCCGCCCGGCATCCGGACTGCGCTCGACCAGCGCGACGACGTCTTCGATCAAGGTGCGGAACGCGCCCGGATCGGCGCCGCGCGCGGGCACCACCAGCACCGAGAGGATGAGGCCGCGCGCGGAGGGAATCTCCTCGAACCGGCATGACAATCCGGTGAGATCCGGCTGCGTGCCCGGCGGTGCGACCTCGACCGCGAACTCGCCGCGCTTCATCGCCGTCTCCGCCCAGCCGAGACCGCCGCCGGAAAACATCGCATAAGACAGGTTCGCCGACGGCCCGAACCGGGCGACGCGAACATCGAGGCCCTGCGCCCGCACGGCAGCGACCGGCACCAGCGCCACCCGCATCGCGAGGTCGAGATCGTCCCTGACCCAGGTCGCGGTCGCCGCCAGCGCGTCGCGGGCGACGGCGAGATCGTCCGGCGACACCGCGAAGCTCGCGCCATCGCCGCCGAACACGAAGGGGAATTCACGTCCCTCCAGCGCGTTGGTGACCGCCGCGATCACGGCGGCGCCGGCCATGTTGACCGCCTTGTAGCGAGCCTGCGCGATCGCCTTGGTCGATTCCACGATATCGGCGACCCCGATGCTCCAGTCGTCCGGCAGCGGCGAATACAGATCCGGGTCCATCAGGCTGCCGAAGCCGCGAAAGACCGGGATGCCGCCGTAAAACGTATTGCTGCCACCTGGTGTGGTCATGGGCGCGGGGGTCCGGGTTCTAACCGTCAAATAGCTACGGGCGGATTCGGAATCGGGGTTCACGTGGGGCGCGGGCTTGCAACGCCATATACGGAAATCTAGTTACGGCTCTTAGCACTTCCCGGGCGGGTTGACCTCCCCTTCCCGCTCCTTGCCGTTTCGTTGCGCGGCGGAAGCGGCGCCGGCCTGCGCTCGACATCGCCTCGCAGGCGAAGACCGTCGACGAAGACATCCAGCAACCGCACCACGCTGTTCTGCCAGCCGGGCTGGTCGTGCAGATAACACATGCCGACGAGGGCCCGCAGCACGTCTTCCGGGCTGATGTCGGAGCGTATCTCGCCTGCGGCGACGGCGCGGTCCAACAGGGCGCCGACCGCCTTGCTCAGGCGATCGAACGAAAAAGCGGTGAGTTCCGACGAGCTCTGCACCGCAAGCGCCAGCGCCGCCGACATGCCCTTCTTGGTCGCGACGAATTCGACATTGGAGCGCAACCAGCGACGCAAGGCATCCACCGGGTCCGCCTCGCTCTTCAACGCTTCCGCCAGTTCGCTGAGATGTTGCACCTCGCGGCGATAGACCGCTTCGAACAGGGCTTCGCGGGTCGGGAAGTGGCGATACAGCGTCCCGATGCCGACCCCGGCCTTTCTCGCCACGGCCTCCAGGCTCGCCTCCGGCCCGCCGGCGCTGAACACGGCCTTGGCAGCCACCAGCACGCGCTCGCGATTGCGGATCGCGTCGGCACGGAGTTTTCGAACGGGTGCTGCGGGGTGTGCTGCCATCGGGATCTATCTAGATCACATTTCTTTTACTGCCAGCCGATCATCATCTCATCGCGTTGTTCGCGCATCATCTTTTCGAGATATCGGCCGCATTATTCCAGACGGTGAAGCATCCTTGAAAAACGGAGGATGCCTCCGTATATGCGGATTAGCATGTGCCGTCGAACCCCTTCGACGGCCGCGCATTGATGTCCACCATAGCATTGATCGGAGCACTGCATGAACCTCTCCATCAGCCTCACCGTGAATGGCCTGCGGCGGGACATCGAGCTTTCGGATCCGCGGGTCACGCTGCTCGACCTGCTGCGTGAGCGTCTCGATTTGACCGGCACCAAGAAGGGATGCGACCGCGGCCAATGCGGCGCCTGCACGGTGCTGGTCGACGGCCGGCGGATCAATTCCTGTCTCGCCCTCGCGGTCAGCCTCGACGGGGCCGACATCCTCACGATCGAGGGCGTCGCGCATGGCGACCAACTGCATCCGGTCCAGGCAGCTTTCATCGCCCATGACGGCCTGCAATGCGGTTTCTGCACCCCCGGCCAGATCATGAGCGCGATCGGCCTGATCGACGAAGCGCAAGCCGGCGACGACCCCGAGCGGATCCGCGAAGGCATGAGCGGAAACCTCTGCCGCTGCGGCGCCTATGCCGGAATCACCGAGGCGGTGCTCGACGCCCAACAAGCTCTCGCCACCGCCAACCAGAGGCGCTCCGCATGAACGACTTCGAATATATCAGGCCCGCGACCGTCTCCGACGCCATCGCCGCCGCGGCTGCCCCGGATGCGGCCTATCTCGCCTCCGGCACCAACCTGCTCGACCTGATGAAGGGCGGCATCAGCCGTCCGAAACGCCTGGTCGACGTCACGCGCCTGCCCGGCCTCGATCGCGCCGAACGGCTGGCCGACGGCGGCATCCGCATCGGCGCGATGGTACGCAACGCCGATCTCGCGCACGATCCGGATTTCGCCAAATCCTATCCCGCGGTGGCCGAGGCGCTGTTGTCGGGAGCCTCGGCTCAGCTTCGCAATGCCGCCACCGTCGGCGGCAATCTGCTGCAGCGGACCCGGTGCGGATACTTTTACGACACCGCCAGCGCCTGCAACAAACGCGAGCCCGGCGCGGGTTGCGATGCCCGCCATGGCGAGAACCGCCTGCACGCCGTGCTCGGCTGGAGCGAGGCCTGCATCGCCACCCATCCGTCGGACTTCTGCGTGCCGCTGGTCATGCTCGACGCGATCGTCGAGATCGAGGGCAGAAGCGGCCGGCGCGAGCTTGCGCTCGAGGCACTTTACCGCCTGCCGGGCGATACGCCCGAGCGGGAAACCGTGCTCGAGCCCGGAGACCTGATCGTCGCGCTGCGGCTGCCCGGCGAGGCGCGCGCGTTCGCCGCGCATGCCCGCTATCTCAAGGTCCGCGAACGAACCTCCTACGCTTTCGCCGTGGTGTCGGCTGCGGCGGCCTTGAAGGTCGAAGCCGGCAAGATCCGCGAGGCTCGGCTCGCGCTCGGTGGCGTCGCGGCCAAACCGTGGCGCGCCCGGGCGGCGGAACAGATTCTGGCCGGCGCGCGCGCCGATGCCGTCACGTTCCGCCGCGCGGCGGAGGTGGCACTGAGCGAGGCAACACCTTCCGGTGACAATCTCTTCAACGCATCATCGTGCGCGCGCTCACGCTCGCCGCGGCGGGAACGCCGGCGCGCATTGCCGCCCTTCCCGCTTCCCCATTCGCATCCGTATCCGGAGTGCTCCATGACGCTTGAAATGACGCCTGAACCCAGACTTGCCCAGGCCCCCGCCCACGCGCGGCACGGCTCGAATATCGGTCAGCCGCTGACCCGCCGCGACGGCGTCCTCAAGGTCAGGGGCGAGGCGCGCTACGCCGCGGACAACCATCCGCCCGGAATGCTCCACGCCGTGATGGCGGTCAGCAGCATCGCGCGCGGCAGCGTGAGCTTTCTCGACGTCGAGGCGGCCAAGGCCCACCCCGGCGTGGTCGAGGTCATGACCCCTGCCAACCGGCCTGCGCTCGCAGAGGATCCAGACGCCAAGACCAACCCTTTCATGTTCCGGCTCGACCTCCTGCAGAACGACCGGGTGCGCTATGCCAACCAGCCGATCGCGGTCGTGATCGCGCGGACGCTGGAAGCCGCGACGGAAGGTGCTGCGCTGCTTTCGCCGCGATACGAAGTGCTGCCGGCCCGCGTGGGTCTCGATGCCGGTGAAAGCTTCGTGCCGTCCGCCGTCGGCGTCGGCAATCCTTCGGAAATGCGCCGCGGCGACGTCGAAGCGGGCCTCGCTTCGGCATCAAACCGCATCGACGCGACCTATGAGACGCCAGCCCAGTACCACAATGCCATGGAGCCGCACGCCATCGTCGCGGCCTGGGACGGCGACAAACTGTTGATCGACACGCCGAGCCAGGGCCTCGCAATGGCGCAAGGCCGGCTGGCCGGATTGTTCGGTATCTCGCCGGACGGGATTCATATCCGCAGCCCCTTCCTCGGCGGTGGCTTCGGCTCCAAGGGCTTTATTTCCGGACCGCAAATACTCGGCGTCCTGGCGGCGCGGCTGGTCGGCAAGCCCGTCAAACTCGTGCTGCGCCGTGAACACATGTACGGCCCGGTCGGTCATCGTTCGGCCTCGCGCCAGCGGCTTCGCATCGGCCTCGATGGCGACGGCTTGCTGACGGCGATCGATCACCACGCCCGGGTCGCTTCGAGCAGCTTCGATGATTTTTTCGAGCCGGCCGCCGACGCCTCGCATACGCTGTATGCGAGCCCCGCCATCGCCACCTCGCACGACGCGGTGCGGGTCGATACCGGCACGCCGTTGTTCATGCGCGCGCCCGGCGAGGCCACCGGATCGATCGCGCTGGAGAGCGCGATCGACGAAGCGGCCTGGGCCTGCGGGATGGATCCGCTCAGCTTCCGTCTCAAGAACTACGCCGAGGTCGAGCCGATTTCCGGCAAGCCGTTTTCCTCCAAGGCGCTGCGCCAGTGCTACGCGCAGGGCGCCGAGCGCTTCGGCTGGGCCAGTCGGCCGCTTCAGCCGCGCCAGATGCGTGACGAGGCGGGCCTGCTGGTCGGCTGGGGCATGGGCACCGCGACCTTTCCGGCGCTGATGTTTGCGGCAGAGGCGCGCGCGGTGGTGCGCGGCGACGGCTCAGGCCTGATGGAGATCGGCGCCCACGACATGGGCCAAGGCGCCTGGACCGCGCTCGCCCAGATCGCCGCCGACGGTCTCGGGCTCGACATCGATCGACTGGAGTTCAGATCGGGTACGTCCGACCTGCCGGACGCAGGCATCGCCGGCGGCTCGGCCCACACCGCCACCGCGGGCATGGCGATCCACCATGCGGGCGCTGCGGCCATCGCCAAGCTCGCCGATCTCGCCACCGGCGACGAGCGCTCGCCCTTGTTCGGCGCCGGCAATGCCGGCGTGGTCGCGCGCGGCGGCCGCCTGTTCCGCCGCGACGGTGAGGCGCGCAGCGACAGCTATGCCGATATTCTCAAGCGCGCCGGCATCGCGCAGATCGAGGCCAGCGGCAAAGGCGCCGCCGATCCCTTGGCACAATCGACCTACGCCATGCATGCCCACGGCGCCGTTTTTGCCGAGGTCAAGGTGGATCCCGATCTCGGCCAGATCCGCGTCACCCGCATGGTCGGAGCTTTCGCGGCGGGACGGGTCATCAATCCCCGCATGGTGCGCAGCCAGATTTTTGGCGGCATGATCTGGGGCATGTCCTTTGCCTTGCACGAACAGGCCGTGACCGACCGCCGCTCGGGCCACACGC
>Ga0302276_10005364_pt1 | contig 10661 bp, 7 predicted proteins | sample III_Bog_N2_3_FD_198768 | JGI IMG/M metagenome (GOLD analysis project Ga0302276, IMG submission 198768) | Peat permafrost microbial communities from Stordalen Mire near Abisko, Sweden - III_Bog_N2_3 | ecosystem: Environmental > Terrestrial > Soil > Wetlands > Peat | place: Sweden: Abisko... | reverse complement strand
GGCTGCGCACGTTGTAATTGAGGATGGACGAGAGCAGGGTGACACCGTTGAATTCGATGCCGTCGTTTTCGAGGGCGGCGACCAGCGCGGCCGAGCGCGGGGTGCCATAGGATTCGCCGAAGAGGAACTTGGGCGAGTTCCAGCGCTCGTTGAGCGTGATGTAGCGGGTGATGAACTTCTCGAATGCGCGAACGTCCTCGTCGACGCCGGCGAACTCCTTGACGGTTCCTTTGCCGACGAGGCGGGAGAAGCCGGTCATGGGAGCGTCGATGAACACGAGGTCGCTCTTATCGATGAGGCTGGACTGATTGGCGACGACCTGGAACGGCGGCGGAGCGGAGGCGTCGGGGCTATCGGTAACAACGCGGACCGGTCCGAAAGAGCCCATGTGCAGCCAGATCGTAGCGGACCCGGGACCGCCGTTGTAGAAGAAGGTGACGGGGCGGGTGCGGACGTCGGCGCCGTCCTGGGTGTAGGCGACGTAGAAGATGCTGGAGTTGGGCTTGTCCTTGTCATCCGTGATGAGCAGGTTGCCAGCGGTCGCGGTGTAGTGGATAGTCTGGCCGCCAGCGGTCCAGTCATGCTTGGTGACGGACGATGTCTCGGGTGGAATGGGGATGGCAGTTTCGTCGGACTTTTCGGTTTTCTCTGCGGGAGCAGTCTGGCCAACTGCGGCGGACGCGAGCAGGAGAAATCCGAGAACGATTGAGAGACACCGGTTGATCCGCGTCATAGACACCTGTTTTGGCTGCGTTGGAGGCAGCGCGCTGAATTATTCAAGCGGGAACAAGGCTATGATAGCCGAGTTTTGAACGGCTACGGGTTTGGATTAGCGGAGATGCAGGCCTGGAAGTAGGCAAGGGATTTCTGCAGGCCTTCGTGGAGAGAGACCTTCGGCTCCCAACCGAGCAGAGCACGGGCCTTGGTGATGTCGGGACGGCGGCGAGTGGGATCGTCCGGCGGCAAGGGCCCGTGAATGATTTTGGACTTTGAGCCGGTTACGGTGAGGATCTCGTTCGCGCACTCGATCATGGTGAACTCGACCGGGTTGCCGATGTTGACTGGGGTGGGTTCGCTGGAGGCGGAGAGGCGGACGATGCCGTCGATGAGGTCGGAGACGTAGCAGAAGCTGCGGGTCTGGAGGCCGTCTCCATAAACGGTGAGGGGTTCGCCGCGCAGGGCCTGCATCATGAAGTTGGAGATCACTCGTCCATCGTTGGCCTGGAGGCGCGGGCCGTAGGTGTTGAAGATGCGAACCATATGAGTGTCGACGCCATAGTAGCGGTGCCACGCTGTGATGGCTGCCTCAGAGAAACGCTTGGATTCGTCATAGACCGAGCGCGGGCCAATGGGATTGACGCGGCCCCAGTAGGTTTCGACCTGGGGATGGACTTCCGGATCGCCGTAGCACTCGGACGTGGAGGCGTGGAGGTAGCCGGCGTTATACTTGCGGGCGAGGTTGAGGGTGTTGATGGTGCCGGCGGAGCCAACGAGGAGGGTTTCGGGACCGAGACGATCGTAGTCGACGGGGCTGGCCGGCGAGGCGAAGTTGAAGATGTAATCGACGGGGCCGGGGTCGAAGGGCAGCGTGATGTCCTGGTTGAGGAAGGTAAAGCGGGTCTCGCCGCTGAGGTGGGCGAGGTTGGCCATGCTGCCGGTGCAGAGGTTGTCTACACCCAGGACCGAGTTGCCGGGGGATTGGGCGAGCAAAACGTCAGTGAGGTGGGAGCCGAGAAAGCCAGCGGCTCCGGCGACGAGAATCTTGGTAGCAGTCATGTTCTCCATTTCCGGCGTTCTCGGCTAAGCGCCTTTGGGGGCGGCGAGTTCGACCTCGCGGACGGGGTACACGGCGGGGCGCCCGATGCTGATGTAGGTGAAACCGTGGGTGTGCATCACCTTGGGATCGAAGATATTGCGACCGTCGACAATGATGGGGTAGCGCATGACGGTGTAGAGGCGCTTGAGGTCGAGCGAGCCAAACTCGGCCCAATCGGTGAGGACGAGCAGGGCGTCGACATCGCGGGCGGCGGTGTAGGCGTCTTCGACGTAGCGAAGATTTGCGCTAGAAGGGAGTTCCTGCTGGGTACGCTTGATCGCGGCGGGGTCGTATGCGGCGATGGAGCAGCCTTCGGCGAGGAGCATTTCTACCAGGTCGATGGCGGGCGATTCGCGGATGTCGTCGGTCTCCCCCTTGAACGCAAGGCCGAGGACGCCGAGGCGTTTGCCGCGGAGCGTCCACAGAGCTGAGCGCACCTTGGCCAGGAAGCGCTTCTTCTGCTGGACGTTGATCTTCTCGACTTCCGTGAGCAGGTTGAAGTCTATGCCGAGCTGGTCGGCGACGGAGCGGAAGGCGGCAACGTCCTTGGGGAAGCAGGACCCGCCGTAACCGATGCCGGGGCGAAGGAAGCGGGGACCGATGCGGCTGTCGAGCCCAATTCCGCGGGCAACCTGTTCGATGTTGGCGTCGGTGGCTTCGCAGAGGTTCGAGACAGCATTGATGAAGGAAATCTTGAGCGCCAGGAAGGCGTTGGAGGCGTGCTTGATGATCTCGGCCGACTTGGTGGAGGTGGCGAGCAAAGGTGGAGGAGTAGCGGTGGAGCACATGCCGGGGATGGCGTCCGCCTGGGCATAGTAAGCACCGCTGGTGAGCGGCGCATAGATGGCGGCAAGCAAGGCTGCCGCGGCTTCGCTGTCGGCGCCGACCACGATGCGATCGGGGTGCAGGAAGTCCTGGACCGCGGTGCCTTCGCGCAGGAACTCAGGGTTGGAGACGACGTCGAAGAGGCCGCGGGCGACGCCATTACGCTCGATGGCGCGGCGAATCCACTCGTTGGTGTAGACCGGAACGGTGCTCTTCTCGACGATGACCTTGTAGCTGGTGAGCGAGCGGGCTATCTCGCAGGCCACGGCTTCCACGTAGGAGAGATCGGCGTCGCCAGTCTCCGACTGGGGCGTGCCGACGGCGATAAAGATGGCGTCGCTGCCTCGGGTGGCTTCGTGGAGGTCGGAAGTGAAGCGGATCTTGGTTCCGCGGTAGCGCTTGAGGAGTTCCGGGAGGTAACGCTCATGGATGAGAGTATCGCCGGAATCGAGTGCAGCGACTTTACGCTCGTCATTATCGACGCAGACGACATTGTGGCCGATCTCTGCGAAGCACACGGCCGCGACCAGGCCTACGTATCCGGAGCCAACAACTGCAATTTGAATAGGTTTGTTCATGGTTTCCCAGTGGAAATATCCTTGCCCGATAGTACACGCAGTCTAGCGGACTTTCGGGTGATCGGAAACTCCACTTAAGTTGGGCAGACGGGGCGATCCCTACTAGGCAACATCACGGCTGGCTGCATCATCTCCCTGCCGGACAACTACCTGCGTGCCGGGGATGGGGAGTATTCCACTTCCTCGCATGGGGGCGTGTCGGGTAGACTAGCAGGAATGGGTCCCCAGAAAACGCAATTGCCTCCCGCCATCGGCGCGCCTGACCCGCAGCGACTGGGCAGCATGGGCGCTGAAGCCGGCGATACATCGTTGTCGGAGGCAGTGTCGACACTGCGCAAGCGGAAATGGATAGTGATCCTGGCGGTCGTCCTTGGCGTGGCGTACGGCTCATACAAGGCGTTTACTCAGCCCAAGCTGTATCTGGCGACCAGCATTATCCAGGTTCACAACGGAGCGTCAAACGCATACCGGGTGGAAGCGTCCTACGACTTCAGTGACGACTCTCAGACCAAGATGAATTCGGAAGCGTTGATTCTGAAGAGCGAGACGCTTCTTTATACAGTGGCCCGCGAGATGGACCTCGCAAACAATCCCGACTTTCTGGGGGCGAAGGGTCCAGTCGCCCATCGTTCGATCGACGAGCCGGAAGTGCGTGCGGGCGTAGTGGGCGAGCTCAAGGGTAATTTGCAGATAGCCCTGATCCCCCGCACGGAGATGATGAGCATCAGCTACCTGAGTCCAAGCGCGAGGCTCTCCGCAGAGATTGTGAACCAGGTCGTGAACGACTACATTCTGCGGACGTTCTCTACGCCCGTGGGACAAACGGTGCAGGTTTCAAACTTTCTCGCCGGCAACATGGACGAGCTGAAGTCGGAGTTGGAGCGGGCTCAGGACCAGATGATGAACCTACAGCGGAAGCTGGGCGTGCTGGGCTACGATCCGACATCGACGCATAACCAGTTGCAAACGTCGCTGGAAGACCTGTTGACAGCAGAAGAATCCGCGAAGATCGCGCGCATGACTACTGAGTCGCGCTACATGATGATCAAGAGCATGGACCCGAACGCCATCGAAGGGTCCATCGAGATGACACCAGGCACTTCTCCTGCAATGTTGAATCAGCTGCGGTCGCAACTTGCGATGGACCAGGCGGAATATGCGAGTCTGACTGCTCCAAACGGGTTGGGACCCAACCATCCGCGCGCGAAGGCATTGCAGGAAACGATCACGACACTGACCAAGGAGCTCAATGCGGAGCAGGGCCGGATGGAGTTGCAGGCGAAGGAAACGTATCTCGCGGCCAAAGCTTCCGAGGACAAGATCGAGCAGGAATTGGACGCAAAGAAGAAGGAAGCCTACGACCAGGGCAACGATCTGGTGCAACTGACGGTGGTGCAGCGCGAATATGAACAGGACCGCGCTCTCTACGAAGGTCTGAAACAGCGCCTGGAGACGGCGAAAGTGGAGTCGGGGCTGGATGCCTCGGAAGTGGACCAGGTGGATAAGGCGACTCCGCCGGTGAACCCCACCATACAGCCGCCACAGACCATCATTCTTACGACCACGCTGTTTTTCCTGCTAGGCGGAATCGTGATTGCTTTCCTGGTCGAGAGTCTGGACACCGGGCTGCATAACATCCAGGAGATCGAGCAAGCGATGGAGATGCCCTCGCTGGCACTTATTCCGAAGGCAAAACGTCCGACCCCGGAACAGGCAGCGTCGATGTCTGCGGCTCAGCGAAACCTGAATGTTCTGACCCAGCCGAAGTCACAGTTTACGGAGGCATTCCGCTCGCTGCAGACCTCGCTGTTGCTGGCCACGGCGGGGCAGCCACCGAAGTTCATCCTGTTTACCAGCGCCACCCCGTCGGAAGGCAAAACCACAACGGCAAGCAATCTTGCCTGCATCCTGGCGCAGGGCGAGGGGCGCGTTGTGCTGATCGATGCCGACCTACGCCGGCCCACCATGCACCATCGCTTCGGACTGACAGGAAAGACCGGACTCACCACCATCCTGGCCGGTACATCGAGCTTCGAAGACGCCGTGAAGACGGTTGCTGAATTGCCCAACCTGGACATTTTGCCGAGCGGCCCGGTGCCCCCGTTCCCCACCGAGATGTTGAGTTCCGAGGCGATGAAGGCGCTGTTGGTCAAACTGGGCGGGCTGTACACCCACGTGGTAATCGATTCTCCCCCGATTCTTTCGGTGACCGACGCCGCGATTCTGGGACGCATGGTAGATGCGGTTGTGTTGGTTGTCCGCCACGGCAAGTCGAGCAAGAATGTCATGCGGCGGGCGCGCGATCTGATGATCCGGTCTGGGGCCCCGATCGCCGGCCTGGTGTTGAATGCGGTCGACATCAACTCGCCCGAGTACTACGGCTATTACGGATATTCGGGATACTCGTACGGATCCGCGGACGCCGACACCTGGGAGACGCAGTCCCCCACTGCCGGCGCCGCGCCCCCGGAAAGGAAGGCCAAGCGATGAGCGGAGGCTTTCTGACCGAAATCTCAACAACCGGAACCGTGGCATGCGCGCCACGTTTGGGCCAGGTAGCGGCGGCCTCGCGGAGGCGGGCGCGGTGCTTGCTGCTGTGGGCACTGGCAGCGTTTTGCTGGGCAGGCGGAGCAGGGTGGGCGCTCGGGCAGACAGTGAGCGGCACTGGGACTCAAGCGGGTGCGACAGCCGTTGGCGACGCGACGACGCTTGCCGGCGAGTCGATGCTGTACCCCGGCGAAGACTTCAAGTTAGGCGCTGGAGATCTGATTGCGGTGAAGATCTTTCAGGAGCCGGACTATCAGGCCACCGTACGCGTGGATACAAGTGGCAATGCCCTGCTGCCCTTCATCGGCAGCGTAAATGTAAAAGGGCTGACAGTTCGGGCGGCCCAGGCCCTGATTGCAGATCGCCTGCGGGTGGGGCAGTTCTACAAGAACCCTGATGTCATCCTCGAAGTGCTGGACACAGTGAATGGCACGGCGATCGTCACCGGGGAGATTCACACCGTCGTACCGGTAGCCACCGAGCGGAGCCTTAGAGAGGTCCTGCTGGTCGCTGGGGGGCTGCCGGCGACTGCGAGCCATACGGTGAAGATTGTCCGTCCGGGCCAAGCCGATCCGATCGTTGTCGATCTCGGCACCGATCTGGCGTCAAGCACGGCCGCCAACATTGCGGTGCATCCGCACGACATCATCCAGATCACACGCGCCAGCGTCGTGTATGTTCTGGGAGCCTTCGCGCGCCAGGGTGCGGTGCCTCTGGATCAGGCCGCGCCGCTTACGCTGTTGCAGTTGGTTGCGCTCAGTGGCGGAGCCGGCTTCGAAGGCAAGTACGAGGACCTCCGACTGATTCGGACCGTGGGAACAGAGCGCAAGCTGGTTGAGGTCGACGTCAAGAAGGTGCGCGAAGGCAAGGCGCCGGATCCTGTGCTGCAGGCAAACGATATAGTTTTCCTGCCTACCAATCCGATGAAAGCAATGCTCAAGAGTCTGGGGACGGGCGGCGTCATCGGACTCGTATCGGTCCTGATTGCCCTCCATTCTATCTAGAGGCGGCCCTTCGGGCGCGAGACTTCTCCCGAAAGAGGGCAATCGGAGATTGGAGATACGGATGACCTCCGAAGCGCAACCGCAGTCCCCCCGCGCGAGGCGATGCGTGCGGCTGGCCTACCTGGTGAGCCATCCCATCCAGTATCAGGCCCCGTTGCTGCGACGCATTGCGCTCGAATCGGACATCGACCTCACGGTGTTGTTCGGGTCGGATTTTTCCGTTCGGGGATACCGCGACGAAGGTTTCGGAGTAGGGGTGAAGTGGGACATTCCGCTGTTGGACGGCTACAAGCATGAGTTCCTGCCCAGGTTGCGGGATGGCAACGATGTGAGCGTGCTGATGCCCCTGAATTACGGCATCGTCAGCCGACTGTGTGGGGACGGCGGCGATCCCGCGTTCGATGCGCTTTGGGTGCATGGTTATGCGAGCGCGAACTCGATGCATGGAATGATAGCGGCGAAGGCGCTGGGGATTCCCGTGCTGCTGCGGGCGGAGTCGTGGCTGCAAGACCGTGGGCGCAGCGGCGTGAAGCTGGCACTGAAACATGCTTTCTTTGCCGGGCTGGAGTTGATGGTCGACGGGGTGCTCCCGATCGGGACAGTGAATGCGGAGTACTGGCGCTATTACTTTGGCGACGATGTGCAGCAGTTTCTGATGCCCTATGCGGTGGATAACGGATACTTTGCCCAACGCGCGCGCGAGGCCAAGGCCGGGCGGGCGAGCCTGCAGGCAGAGCTTGGACTCGACGCGCTGCGACCGGTAATTTTATTCGCGTCGAAGCTGCAGGCGCGCAAGCATTGCGATCATCTGATTGAAGCGTACGCCCGGCTCTCGCCTGCGCCGGGGACGGACCCGAAGCCGTATCTCGTCATTGTGGGCGACGGCGAGGAGCGGGCAGCGCTGGAGCGACAGGCGGCGGCCACGGGTTTCAGCAGCATTCGCTTCTGCGGCTTTCGCAACCAGTCGGAACTGCCACGGTTCTTCGACCTGGCCACGACGTTTGTGTTGCCGTCGCAGCACGAGCCGTGGGGGCTGATCGTGAACGAGGTAATGAACGCGGCGCGGCCAGCGATTGTGTCAGACGACGTGGGCTCGGCGGTGGATCTGATCGAGGATGGCGTGACCGGATGCATCTATCCGGTGGGCGACGTGGAGGCGCTGACGCATGCGCTGCGGAGAGTGCTGGATACGCCGGGGGTTGCGGAGGCAATGGGCCAGCGGGCGTTTGCGCGGATTCAAAGCTGGGGATTTGAGGAGGACGTTCTAGGGCTTCGGCGAGCGCTGGCGAAGGTTGTGCCGGGGTTCGAGGGGTAACGGCTTAAACACTATGCGGATCCTGCACGTCATTCCGTCGCTTGACCCGGCCACCGGAGGCCCGGTGGAGGTGGTTCGCGTCCTGCTGAACTACGGGCCTGAGAACTATGCGCAGGAGGTGGTGACGCTGGATGATCCTGGCGCGAGCTATCTGGGTGAGATTGGTTTTCCGGTGCATGCGTTGGGGCCCCGGACCTCAGTGTATGGACGCAATGCCAAGTTGATCCCGTGGCTGGAGGCGAATCGCGGGAGGTTCGACGGCGTGGTGGTGCATGGGATGTGGCAGTACACCGGCTACGCGGTGTGGCGGACGATGCGTGGGCGCGTGCGGTATGTGGTGTTTTCGCATGGGATGCTCGATCCTTACTTCAAACGGGCGTTTCCGTTGAAGCACCTGAAGAAGTGGCTGTACTGGCTGCCGGTGGAGTATCGGGTGCTGCGCGGCGCCTGGCGCGTGCTATTTACCTGTGAGGCGGAGGCGAAGCTGGCGAAGCAGAGCTTCTGGCTGCATCGCTGGAATGAGTGGGTGACACCGTTTGGAACGATTCCTCCTGAGGGCGATCCGGGCATGCAGCGGGAGACATTTTTCACGGCTTGTCCAGCGGCTCGGGGACGGCGGCTTCTGTTGTTTCTGGGGCGGATCGACCGCAAGAAGGGTTGCGATCTGCTGGTGGATGCGTTTGTGAAGCTGGCGGCTGGGGATCCGGCGTTGGACTTGGTGATGGCGGGGCCAGACCCGCAGAACTGGCGGGCGGAGCTTTTGCGCGGAGCTGAGGCTGCCGGTGTGACGGCGCGCATTCACTGGCCGGGAATGCTGCGGGGCGATGCAAAGTGGGGCGCGTTTCATGCGGCGGAGGCATTTGTGCTGCCGTCGCATCAGGAGAACTTCGGGATTGCGGTTGCCGAAGCGCTGGCGTGCGGAAGGCCGGTGCTGCTCTCGGACAAAGTAAATATCGCGGCGGAGATTGCTGCCGACGGAGCGGGATTGATCGATACCGATACGGCCTCGGGCACGGAGCGGCTGCTGGAGCGTTGGATGGCGCTGCCGGCGGCAGAGCGAGAGGCGATGGCGATGCAGGCGAGCGATTGTTTCCTCCGGAGGTACGATATGCGCGAGAATGCAAAGACGGTGATAAAGGCAGTGGTTAGCGGTTAGTTCGTCTTTAGTTGAGGAACCGAGTACCCGATGGCGAAAGAGGCACAATACAACGCGGCGGAGCATATTTCGGCGGAGACGGCGTCGGACCCTTATCTGCGGCCGGCGTTTGCTGCGAGTGACCGCGCGCGGCGTCTGGCGTGGAACGTGTGCCGAGCGCTGCTTTATCGTCCGTCGCCGCGACCGATGCATGCGTGGCGCGCGTTTCTGCTGCGGTGCTTTGGCGCGAAATTGGGGCCGGACTGCCACTTCTACCCGGCTTCGAAGGTGTGGGCTCCTTGGAACCTGGTGTGTGCGGACCAAGTGACAGCGGCGGACGGTGCGGATATCTACAACCCGGCGCCGATGCGGTTTGGGTCGCATGCGATTCTTTCGCAGGACGCGTTTGTGTGCGGAGCGACGCATGATTACGACGATCCGAGATTCCCTCTACTGGCTTACGCGATGGACTTCGGGGCGTATGCGTGGGTGTGCGCCAGAGCTTCGGTCGGCCCCGGAGTGAGCATGGGCGAAGGTGCGGTGCTTGGACTGGGATCGGTGGCGACGCGCGACCTGGAGCCGTGGGGAATTTACGCCGGCGTTCCAGCGGTGAAGGTGAAGGAACGGAAACGGCAGTCTGGTTCGGCTTAAGCCACATCTCAGACGCGGTTAGACGGCAGGCCATTCTGGCTACGAGGGTCGCGATCTCTCACCCTCGCAAAGTCAGACCGGGGTGCCCGCACCCGGTTGTGTCTACCATGATTCACTCATAAGAGAGAGGTTGCGGGTATGTATGACCCACTGCTGGGACAAATTCTTATGTTATTGAAACGCGATGGGTTGCAAGTGAGTGTGTCTTAATTGCCACACATTCTTGTTGTAATGATTGGGGTTGCGGGTGAGTGTATACGATTTACCACACTTTTGTTCATGGGCTAGACGAAGCCACCTTTCCAATTCCAATGTTGTTAAATGCGACAGCCCGACTCGATGGCCGGGCTTGTCCATTTCTGACTTACTACTTTAAGTATACCAGCGGAACCATAACTCATCTGCCATCTATGTTTTGAATGGAATCATGGAGTTAGGTGATTTTGGGGGTTGACAATCGATTTTGCTGAGGTTTTTAGCGAAAGAAAAACCGAATCACAGAGAACACAGAGGAAAGGAGAGGACGCAGAGGGTTCTGGGGTCAGATGGAATGCGGGACCGAGAACGGATGTGCGTGTGTAAGTTCTATGAGTGCTTCGCGGTGGGACTCTTCAGCAGTTCCCCTCCCACATCTCAGAAGCGAGATGTAGGGCACCTGGCCGCCATGGATTCTTGTGGCACGACTTCCCGCCCTAGCGAGCCAGGACGGGGCACCCACTTCCAAGCGGTAGGGTGGGGCCCCGGATTTGTGGTGGGGTTAGCCGCGGAGTTTGGCCAGGAGGTCGGTGGG
>Ga0302276_10005363_pt1 | contig 10662 bp, 9 predicted proteins | sample III_Bog_N2_3_FD_198768 | JGI IMG/M metagenome (GOLD analysis project Ga0302276, IMG submission 198768) | Peat permafrost microbial communities from Stordalen Mire near Abisko, Sweden - III_Bog_N2_3 | ecosystem: Environmental > Terrestrial > Soil > Wetlands > Peat | place: Sweden: Abisko... | reverse complement strand
AGGTGTACACCCTGAACATCGCCGCTCCGCGCACCGGGACCTTCCAGGACGCACGGAATTCGGTTTCCTATCCCATCAAGAAGTTCGGGAGCACATGGTGGATGATGAGCAATCTGGATGTCAACGGGCCCCATGCCGGCGGCTCATGGGCCTGTCCGGACGGCACGACCGACTCCGCGACGCCATCCTGCGAATCCTTTGGGATGTTGTACGACTGGAATGTCGCCATGAATTTCATGCCCGGAGGGGCTGGTGTGCAGGGGATCTGCCCGGACGGATGGCACATGCCCCTTTCCGCGGATTTCAATGCCATCACCAATCCACCGACGGCCTTGTCCATCCAACTGCCGGATGGCACGAACGGGGTCGTCTGGACAGCCGACGTCATGACCGACCTGAGCACGGCGGACGAGTTCTCCGTGTCCGGGAGCAGGTGGGGCAGCCTATCGACGGGCACATCCGACTTGGCGAGCGTGCGTTGCATCCGTTAGACTCCAGGTCCGAAACACGCCCGCGATGAAGGCGTTGCGGACCCGAGATCTCCGGTGAGGGGAAGGGCCCCGAGGACCTATTTTTGAGGGCGACCCGCCTCCACCATGACCCAGGCTTCGAAAGGCGCTCCATGTCCATCAACCCTTTGGCGGGAAAGCCGGCTCCCAGGGAGTCCCTCGTCTACATCCCCAGTCTGGTGTCCGCCTACTACACCGGCAAACCCGATCCGAACGTGGTGGAGCAGCAGGTGAGCTTCGGGACGTCCGGCCACCGCGGAGACGCCTTCAAGACCGCCTTCAACGAAGACCACATCCTGGCCGTCACCCAGGCCCTGGCGGAGTACCGCCGGGAACAAGGGATCACCGGCCCCGTGTTCGTGGGGATCGACACCCACGCGTTGTCCGTGCCGGCCCGGGACACGGCCCTGGAAGTCCTGGCGGCCCACGGGGTCCACGCCCTCGTGCAACCCGGAGGGGGATTCACACCCACCCCCGCGGTCAGCCACGCCATCCTCGCCTACAACAAGGGGCGCGCGAACGGCCTGTCCGACGGCATCGTGATCACCCCCAGCCACAATCCCCCGTCGGACGGCGGTTTCAAGTACAACCCGACCAACGGCGGCCCCGCCGACACCAACGTGACCAAGAAGATCCAGGACCGCGCCAACGAGATCCTGCGCACCGGACTCAAGGACGTGCTGCGGGTGCCGCTGTCCAGGGCGCGATCTTCGGGGAGCGTTTCGGAATTCGATTTCCTGAAATCCTACGTGGAGGACCTGGGATCCATCATCGACTTCGAACCCATCGCGAAGTCCGGCCTGAAGATCGGGGTGGACCCGATGGGCGGGGCGGCCGTGAAGTACTGGGAACCCATCGCGGACAGGTACGGCCTGTCCATCGAGGTCGTCAATCCCTGGGTGGATCCCGCCTTCGGGTTCATGACCTTGGACTGGGACGGCAAGATCCGCATGGACTGCAGTTCGCCGTACGCCATGGCCGGACTGGTGGCGCTCAAGGACAAGTTCGGCATCGCCTTCGGAAACGACGCGGATTCCGACCGCCACGGCATCGTGGCGCCCTCCGTGGGGCTCCTGAACCCCAACCACTACCTGGCCGTGGCGATCCGGTACCTGTTCGGCGGCGCGCGTCCCGGCTGGAACGCCGGAGCCGCCGTGGGGAAGACCCTGGTCAGCTCCTCCATGATCGACCGGGTGGCCGCCTCGTTGGGACGGAAACTGTCCGAAGTGCCGGTGGGCTTCAAGTGGTTCGTGGACGGGCTTGTGGACGGCACGCTGGGATTCGGAGGCGAGGAGAGCGCAGGGGCGTCGTTCCTGCGCAAGGACGGTTCGGTGTGGACCACCGACAAGGACGGCCTGATCCTGAACCTCCTCTCCGCGGAAATCACCGCGAAGACCGGAAAGGATCCCGGCATCCACTACAAGGAGCTGGAAGCCGAATTCGGATCTCCGGTGTACGAACGCGTCGACGCTCCCGCCACCCGGGAACAGAAGTCCAAGCTGGGCAAGCTCGGCGCCCAGGACGTGAAGGCCACCACGCTGGCGGGAGAGAAGATCCTGTCGAAGCTGACCAGCGCCCCGGGGAACGGCGCGGCCATCGGCGGACTCAAGGTGGTGACGGAAAACGGCTGGTTCGCCGCACGCCCCTCCGGCACCGAGGACGTCTACAAGATCTACGCCGAATCCTTCCTGGGATCGGACCATCTCCGGAAGATCCAGGCCGAGGCCCGCGAGATCGTGTCCGCGGCGCTGGCTTGAGACTTCCCGGCCCCGCGGAACCGCTGCGGCGATTCCTGTCGCGGTTGGGACTCGAGATCTCGGGGCGGGAGACCTCCGCGCGGCGGCGCGCCTTCCTGGAGACGCTGGAGGAATGGGCGGTGGCCGACTTCGACCCGCCTCCCGGAGAGCCGCTCTCCGCCACCGGGATCGTATTCTCCCGGGACCGAGCCCTGCAGCTGCACGCGCTGCTGGAGGGTTGGGCCGCCTGCGTTCGGGGACCGGCCCGGCTGGTGGTGCTCTGGACCGCCTCCGACCCCGCCCACGAAACATCCTACCGGGAGCTGTCCGCCCTCTGGGAAGGGCGGGTCGGGTTCCGCCGTGAAACCGCGTTCCGGGCGGATGTCCTCCACGAAATCGAATCGTCCGCGGCGACGCATCTGTTCTTCCTGACGGACGACGGCATGGTGCTGCACCCCTTCGACCTGTCCGGCTGCCTGCTCCCCGGTCCCCAGAGCGCGATCTTCTCGCTGACGCACGGGCTCTGCCTGGACTGGTGCTTCGCCGCCCGCAGGGCCCAGCGAATCCCGCTCCTGTCGGACGCCGGGGGTGGATGCCTTTCCTGGGTCTGGAAGGAGGGCGAGCCGGGCACGGACTGGTCCTGCCCCCTCTCCGTGGACGGAAAGTTCTTTTCCCGGCGGGAAGTCCTGCTGCTGCTGTCGCGGTTGCCCTTCCGCAACCCCAACACGCTGGAGATGGCCCTCCAGGTCTATTCGCCCCTGTTCGCGCGCCGGAAGGGGATCTGCTTCCCGGATCCGGCGCTGGTGAACGTTCCCTGCAACACGGTGCAGACGGAATGTGTCAATCCGGACACGGGACACCACGGAGTCGGGGACCTGCTGCTCCGCTGGCGGGCCGGGGAACGGATCCGGTCCGAGGAATTCCTGGGCTTGTCTCCGCGGGAAGCCGAGACGAAGATTTTCGGTTTCATGACAAGAAGTTGACAATTTGCACTTGCCGTCTCCGGAAGGAACCACGATATTATTCGGCCACTTCCCGATTGTCCAAACCTCTCCAAGGAGAAGATGATGTCCACGGCACAGCTGCAAGAGGTCGCGCGGAAGATCCACGAGGCGTCCTCCTTCCTCCCCCAGTTGCAGACCGAGCTTTCCCGCTCGGTGCTCGGGCAGGAGCGGCTGACCCACGACCTCCTGCTCGCCATCCTCGCGGATGGACACGTGTTGCTGGAGGGCGCTCCGGGGCTCGCCAAGACCACCGCGGTCCGCGCCCTGGCCGGAGCCGTCCAGGCGAGCTTCTCGCGCGTGCAGTTCACTCCGGACCTGCTCCCCGCGGACCTGGTGGGAACCCAGATCTACCGACCCCAGACCGGGACGTTCGAGATCCGGAAGGGCCCCCTCTTCGCCAACCTGGTGCTGGCCGACGAAATCAACCGCGCACCGGCGAAGGTGCAGTCCGCGCTCCTGGAAGCGATGCAGGAGCACCAGATCACCTTGGCGGGACAGACCTTCCCGCTTCCCAAGCCCTTCTTCGTGCTGGCCACCCAGAATCCCATCGAACAGGAAGGCACCTACCCCCTCCCGGAAGCGCAGGTCGACCGGTTCCTGCTCAAGCTGGACGTGGGCTATCCCGGTCGCGATGCCGAGCTCCAGATCCTGCAAATCGTTTCCGGTCCCGGACTGCCGCAGCCAAGGGCCGTGGCCACGCCCGAACAGATCCTCGCCGCCCAGGCGTTGGTCCGCGAGGTCTTCGTGGACCCTCGGGTCCAGGCGTACATCGTGGATCTGGTCCGCGCTTCGCGGGCCGTTTCGGAAGGCGGACTGGCCGCTCTGGAGGGACTCGTGCGCTGGGGAGCCTCCCCGCGCGCCTCCATCGCCCTCGCCCTGTGCTGCAAGGCCCAGGCCTTCCTGGACGGACGCGCCTTCGCGACGCCCGACGACGTGAAATCGGTGGCCCGAGGAGTCCTGCGCCATCGCCTGGGACTTTCCTACGAAGCCCAGGCGGAGAACGTCCGGCCCGAAGACGTGGTGGAGAAGATCCTGTCCGGAGTCGACGTGCCGTGAACACCGTCGACAGCCTGGCCCGCCGGATCGTCCGACGGGTGAGGAAGATCGAATTCCGCGCCCGTGGACGGGTCTCGGATCCGCTCTCCGGTGGACACCTGTCCGCTTTCCGCGGCACCGGCATGCGCTTCCGGGAGGTCCGGTCCTACGTGGACGGCGACGATCCGCGCAGCATCGATTGGAACGTCACCGCCCGGCTCGGCGAGCCGTTCGTGAAGGTCTTCGAGGAGGAGCGTGAACTCACCGCTGCCTTCATCGTGGACCTTTCCGGCAGCATGGACGCGGGGAGCCGCGGCACCGTGATGCGCGAGGCGGCCGCCGAGTTCTGCGCCGTCCTGGCCCTCTCCTGCCTGGGAACCCAGGAGAGCCTCGCCTTGCTCACCCACACGGACCGCGTGGAGTCCTGGCTTCCTCCGTTCCGTGGCCCCCAGGTGCTGTCCCGTGTCCTGCGCGAAATCCTGGAGCGACCGGTCGTGGGTCGGGGAACCGACCTCTCGCTGGCCTGCGACCAGCTGGGGCAGCGGCTCACCCGCAGATCGGTGGTGTTCGTCGTCTCGGATTTCCGCGACGATCCCGCCCGCTACGCACCGGCGCTGCGACGGCTCGGCGTGCGCCACGACTTGAACCTGGTTCGCCTGGAGCCGGCCGGGTTCGATCCCTTGCCCGGAGCCGGCCTGGTGACCTTCCTCGATCCCGAATCCGGCGCGGAGTTCGAGCTCGACACGTCGGACCCGGCCCTGCGACGGGAATTGTCCAAAGCGGTCGGCGTGGAGCTCGACGCGCTCCTGCGCGAGGCCAAGCGGTCGCGCGCGGTGGTGACGCGGCTGCGCACGGGAGCCGATCCGCTGGAGACCGTGCGGACCCTGGTGCGCTCGCGCGCCCTGGCCCATGGGGAGGCGCGGGGATGATCCTCGTAGAGCCCGATTCCATGGCCACCGGTGACACCGCCCGCATCCGATGGGAACTCCCCGCCGGAGCGAGCGTCCTGCGCGGCCCGGCCCCCACGGACAGCCTCTCGGTGCGAACGGACTCGCTCCATCCGGGCCAATGGGCCATCCAGCCCTTCGCTCCCGGCCGCTTCGGGGGCGACACGCTCCAGGCCGTGGGTCCGCATGGCGACACCATCACGGAATCCGTCCCCACCTGGTACGTGCACCCCCGGATCCAGGGGTCCGACAGCGCCGCCGCTTCGCTCCTGCCTCCCCAGCAGGTTCCCGTCCCCTTCCCCTGGGACGTCGTGGGCTGGGTCTCCCTGGGGCTGGTCCTGGCCCTGCTCGCGGTCTGGGCCTGGTCCAAGCGGAAGAAGAAGGCACCCAAGGTCCCCGAGGCTCCGCCCCGCGACCCTGTCGACGTCTGCCGCGAGCGCCTGGAGAAGATCGCCGCGAGTTCCGATGCCGGGACGCCCGCCAGGGAAACAGCGTTCGCCTGCGGGGAACTCCTGCGCGAACTCCACGGCGCCCTGCACGGGTGGTCGGATTCCGTGGAATCCACCAGCCTCGAATGGCGGAGGTGGGCCGGTGCGAACCGTCCGGAACCGGAACGGGTAGCCCTGGACGATTTCCTGGCCGAGGCCGACGCCTTGCGCTACGCCGACGCCACCACCGAGGCACGGCTCCTGCTCGCGCAGTCCAGGCTGCTTCTGGAGTCGATCGGCCGCCACCGCGCGGAGGCGCCATGAACCCGGTGCGTGGTCTGGTCTGGCTCCATCCCCACGTCCTCTGGCTCCTTCCCCTCCTCCTTCCCCTCGGTTGGTTGGGATGGAAGTCCCGGCGCCGCGTTCCCCGCATGCTCCACCCGGGCCTGCCGAACGGGTTCCGGCCACGACGCGGCCTGCGCAGAAACCTCTCCTCCCTGCCTCTCTGGCTGCGTGTCGCCTCGGCCGGCCTGCTCGTGGTGGCGCTCTCCAGGCCCGTCACGCGGCTTCCCTGGAGCGAGGACACGGTCAACGGCGTGGACATCGTCCTGATGATCGACGTCTCCACCTCCATGCAGATCCACGACGTGAAGCCCAGTCGCATCGAGGCGGCGCGTCAAATCCTGTCCGAATTCGCGATGTCGCGCGACCACGACAGGATGGGCCTGATCGCCTTCGCCGCCCGGCCCGTGACCCGTTGCCCCCTCACCACCGACCGCGAGGTGCTGCGCGATCTCATCGACTCCACCTCCAACCAGGGACTCGAGGACGGCACCGCCATCGGGGACGCCCTCCTGATGGCGGGCAACAGGCTTCGCGGCTCTCCCGCCAAGTCCAAGGTGGTGGTGCTGCTCACCGACGGGGAAAGCAACATGGGCGCCGTGGATCCCATTTCCGCGGCCAGGGCCCTGGCCGCCCTGGGCATCCGCATCTACACCATCGGGCTGGGAACGGAGGGCACCTTCGTGCAGGACTTCAAGCTGCCCGACGGGTCCGTCCAGCACGGACAGGTGGAGTCGGACATGAACGCGAAGGACCTGGCCGAGATCGCGCGGATCTCCGGAGGCCATTTCTGGAGGGCGCTGGACCGGGACGCCCTGGTGAACGCGTACAGGTCCATCGACAGGCTGGAACGCACAAAGATCTCCACCCATGTCCACTGGGAGACGCTGGAACGGTTCCGCCTGTTCGCCGAACTCGCTCTCGCGCTGACCCTTGCCGCCTGGATCCTGGAAACCACCTGGCTGCGGAGGAACCCGTGATCGCCTGGGCCAATCCCGAGCGTCTCGCCTGGCTGTGGGTCGTGCCCGCGCTGGTTTTCGGATTCGGCTTCGCCGTCTGGCGCAACCGGCGACGCCGCCGGACCCTCGCGGACGAGGACATCCTGGGAAGGGTCGTCGTGGGGGAGACGAGAGGGGTGGACATCGTCCGCGCCCTGTCGGCCTCGCTGGCCGCCACCGCTTTGGTCCTCGCCCTGGCGCGCCCCCAATGGGGGGAACACCTGGTCCCCGCGCCCTTGCGCGGAGCCGACGTGGTCATGGTGGTGGACGCCTCGCTCTCCATGCTGGCGCAGGACGTCCCTCCGGACCGCCTGGGCCTCGCCCGGCGCGACCTGAGGCGGCTCGTGGACAGCGTGGGTCCCTGCCGGATCGGGCTGGTCGCCTTCGCGGGCAGCGCCGTGCGACAGATTCCGCTCACCGAGGACCGCGGCGTCCTGGCGACTCTGCTCGACGCCGTCTCTCCGGACATGCTCCCCTACGCGGGCACCGACATCGGAACGGCCCTGGAGGTGGCCGCCGGAATGGTCTCCCGCTCCAACGCCACCCGCAAGGAGGTCGTCCTGGTGACCGACGGCGGCGACCACGGAGGCGGCGCCGACAAGGCCGCGCAGGAAATCGAGCGGGCGGGTGCGCACCTGTGGGTCGTTGGGGTGGGCGGAGACAAGGAGGTTCCCATCCCCTTGGCCGGCGGAGGTGTGAAGTACGATCGGGAAGGGAACATCGTGAGCGTGCGCCTGGAGAGGGGCCCCCTGGAGGAGCTGGCGAAAGCCGCGGGCGGCACCTACCTGGAACTCTCCCCCGTCTCCTGGAATCTCGCCCCGGTCCTCGCTACGGTCAATTCCGTGGTCGCCGAAGGCGGACACCCCGGGATGCGCATGGAGAGGATCGACCGATTTCCGTGGTTTTTGGGGACGGCGCTGTTCTTCCTTCTCCTGGAAACCCTGCTCCCACGCGGTAGGAGGCGGAAATGGTGACGAATCTCGCTGTGATCGCGGCGGTTCTGTGCGGATCGGGCGCCAGGGAAAACCAGAAGGGGCTCCAGGCCTGGACCGAAAAGGACACGGTGGCGGCGATCCGGCACCTGGAGAAGGCGGCGCAGGACACCTCCGACCCCCGGTACGGGTACAACCTGGGCACCCTGCAGTCGCTTTCCGGCCGTCCCGGTGCTCAGGATGCCTTCGACCGCGCCCTCCGCTTCGCCAGGGATTCGATGCAGCGCGCCCGGATCCTCTACAACCGCGGGACCGCACGCCTGGACTCGGCGCGCTCCAACCACGGCGATCCATCGGCGGCGGCCCAGGACTTCCGCGACGCGCTCAAGCTGCACCCCGGTTGGCAGCAGGCGGCGCGCAATCTGGAACTCGCCTTGCGGAAACCCCCGCCCCAGAAGAACCAGAACAAGGACCAGGACAAGAAGGAAGACAAGAAGAACCAGGACAAGAAGGGCGGGAACAACCAGCAGCAGAATCCCAAGGACTCCACCAACCAGGAACAGCAACCGCAAGCGCAGCCGGGCGGAATGGACAGGCAGGATGCCCAGCGCCTTCTGGACGCGGCGAAGGCGGACGAGGGCAAGCAGCTCAAACGTCCCGTTCGCAAGGAGGAGACCGATGGTCCCGACTGGTAGGATCGCGATCGCCGTTCTGGCCGCCGCGACGCTGTCCCAATCGCGCATCCTCGACGCGCAAGCGCAACTCGCGAACCGGCAGGTCCGCGTCGGGGAGCGAACGGCGCTCTACGTGACCGTGAGTTCGGACAGCGAAGGCCAGGCCCTGCCCTGGCCCGAGGTCCAGACCGGCCCCGGTCTTGCCGTGGTCGACAAGAACCGCAACGAAAGCAGCTCCGAGCAGATCTCCATCGTGAACTTCAAGATGGAGCGCAAGCGGACCGTCAACGTCCAGTTCGTGTTCCAGCTCGCGGCCTCCAAGCCGGGCAACTACGCGGTGGGCCCCATCCTCTTCCAGGGACGGAATCTGGGGAGCGCCCAGATCAGCGTGGTGGATGCGCCGCAGGACGTGCGCATCGCGACCATGGTGGGGAAGAAGACCATCTACGTGGGCCAGCAGATCCCGTTCACCTGGAGGCTTTCCGCCGACCGCCCCTTCGAGGTCCTGAAGTTCCCCGACGTGCGCACCGCCCTGGGATCCGGGTTCTACAGCGAATCTCCCGACAGCCAGCAGCTGCGGATGAAGGTGGTGGACGAAAACGGGAGGAAGGTCGGACGACTGGACCTGACCGGCAGCCTGTTCCCCTTGCGAACCGGGGGCCAGACGCTCCCCTCCACGTCGCTCGACTACCGGATCGTGGAACGCTCGCCGGGCGTGGATCCCATGGAAGCCATGCTCTCCGGACAGGATCCCTTCGAGGCCATGATGGGCACCAACAACGTGATCCAAGGCACCGCCCGGACCCAGGAGGTGGGGTTGCAGGTCCTGCCCGTGCCGGAGAAGGGACGTCCCTCCGCTTTCCAGGGCGGCGTGGGAACCTTCCACATGGAGGCCAAGCTGGAGAAGACCAGGCTCCGCGCTGGCGACGGCACCACCCTGACCATGGTCCTGGAGGGGACGGGACAGCCCCAGGCCAGCGGCGGCCCGGTCTGGCAGGCGCCGAGCGGCGTGGAAACCTACCCTCCGCAGGACGACTGGGTTCGGGTATGGAAGGACGGCGTGCTCACCACGCGCCTGACCCGGCGCATCGTGCTGGTTCCCCGCCACGCGGGGCACGTGGACCTCGATTCGGTCCGGTTCGCGTGGTTCGACCCCGCGGCCGCGAGGTTCAGGACATCCGTTCTGGGATTGAGCGGACTTTCGGTGGATCCCGCGCCGTTCGTGCCCGGGACGGTGGATACGGCGGCGCTCCGGGCGCTGGGACCCGCCCTTTCGAGAATGGACAGATTCTGGATCCTCTTCGGAAAGGTCTCGGCGATCCTGTGGGCGGCGCTGCTCGCCGCAGGCATCGGCCTGGGAGTCTGGAAATGGATCCGCGTCCGGCTTTCCCGCGAGTACGCGCAGAGGAAGGCCCTGCAGGTCCTGGAGAGGCGGTTGTCCATCCTCCACGCCACCCTGCCGGCTCCGCGCTGGGCCGGGGAACTGCGCAGGATCCTGGTGACGGCCCTGGCCGTCCGGGCGGGCGAGGAATCCCGCGCCTGGACCTCCGAGGAGATCCCGGAGGGTCTGGTGCGACTCCTTTCCTGGTCGGAGGACGAGGCCAAGGCCGTCGGCGAATTCGCCCTCGAACTCATGGCCGCGGAATACGCGAACGATCCGTTGCCGAAGGATGGACGAGCCCGGTTGGCGCTCATCCTCCAGCGACTGAGGCCGGGACGGTCGGAAGCCAAGTCCCCGGGATAGCTCCCGGGCCTACCAGGTCAGACCGTAGCCGTAGGGATAGAGCGGCGCGTAGTTCGCGTCTCCCACGTTCATCGGAATCTGGCTCGCGGACGCCGGCCAGGAACGGGGAAGCACGCCGGTGGGCTTGACGTCCCCGAAGAGCACGTCCGCGACGCCTTCTCCTTCCGAGCCGGGCAGCCATGCCGCCACGATGGCGTCCGCCTGATCGGCCGCGGCGCCCAGGATGCGGGGACGTCCCGTCACCAGCACCAGCACCACCTGGGCGCCGCCGCTCTTGAAGGCGGCCACTGCGGAGAGCACGCTCTGGCTCAAC
>Ga0302276_10005351_pt1 | contig 10684 bp, 5 predicted proteins | sample III_Bog_N2_3_FD_198768 | JGI IMG/M metagenome (GOLD analysis project Ga0302276, IMG submission 198768) | Peat permafrost microbial communities from Stordalen Mire near Abisko, Sweden - III_Bog_N2_3 | ecosystem: Environmental > Terrestrial > Soil > Wetlands > Peat | place: Sweden: Abisko... | reverse complement strand
TGTGCGACCGGGTAGTGCTCTTCCACCGCGAACTGCCCGAGCGGAGTGAGGCTGCCATCCGACTGCCGGTAGCGCCCGCCGAGCGAGGCCGTGATGAGCGCTCCGCGCGTGGGCAGGATTGCATCGTCCAGGGTGATGCGCTCCAGCCGCAGACGCGGCGCAACAAAGGCACCATCGCCAGCCACCGGCGCCGTGCTGAGAACAAAGAACTGCAGACGCTCATAGCCAGCCTCCACGCCCGCCCGCAGACGCCAGCGCGGAGTGGGCGCGTAGCCCACGTCGAAGGCGGCGGAGTACACATCCTGCCAGTGCGTCTGCTGCGAGCCGCCGAAATAGGTTTCGGTGTTCGTGCGCTGAAGGGCTAGCGCGGGCGACCAGAACCAGGCGCGGGCAAAGTCGTGCTCCCAGGCGGCTGCAAGGCCCGGACTGTAACCAGCCGTGGCCGAAAGACGCAGGCGCGAGGCGTAGTCGTTGGAAGGCAGATAGGTGGCCGCGGCCGTGACGGCTCCGCGCGCGCTCTCGCCGTTAGCGGTGGCAAAGTCCACGGAGGGACGCAGGCGCCACTGGCCCCCGGTGCGGGGCTCGGCCTCGACCGCAATGGAAGACGCCGATTGCGTTAACGAAGCCTGTGGGCCATTCCCCGCCGGCCCGCCGAGGCGGTAGAAGACGCCGGGCAATCCTTCGGCGGCGGCCAACTCCTGCAGCCGCTGGCTTAACTGCTGCGATGTCAGCAACACACCCGTGGGCACGGCGCGGTCAACGGCCTCGGCCAGGGATGCATTCGTCGTCACGCCCGGCGTTGTGGATCCTGCGCGCCGTACGGCCGCGGGCGCAGGCAGCAGGCGCGCGTTGCGGGCAGCCACGTAGGCGGCCCAGTCGGCATCCTTCAGGGCGAGCGTGGCCAGGAAGCGTTCTTTCTGCTGCGCCGCCTGGTAGCCGCGCTCGGCCAGTTCGTGCGTGTGCGCGGAGTCCAGTCCGCCGAGGCCGGTGAGTGACGGCACGAGCAGAAGGTCGGCCATGCCCATGTGCTCGCGCTCGTTGTAGGCGATGGTCACGCTGATGGACTGTTCGGCCACATTGGGCAGACTGCGCAACTGCTCCGGGTTGGGCACGGGCAGCGCAAAGTAAACGCCGATTACGACGTCTCCGCCCATGGCGCGGGCAACGTCCGTAGGCAGATTGTCCACCAGCCCGCCATCCACCAGGATGCGGCCATGGTCTTCCACCGGGGCGATCAGCCCGGGGATGGCGACACTGGCGCGCACGGCGCGCGGAAGGCTGCCGGCATCCAGAGTGACGGAGCGTCCGGTGCGAAGGTCGGTGGCGACGGCACTGAATGGCGTGGGCAACTCGGCGAAGCTCTGTACCGCCGAGTAGGCCAGCATGTTGTGGGAGACGAAGAGATCAAAGGCCGTGCCCGTGCTGAGCCCGGCCGTCAGCGCGCCGTGCGTGCCCAGGTGCAGTTCCAGTTCGCTGGCCGAGGTGGCGCGCGCCAGGCGTTCGGCCTCCGGCAGCACTGTGTAGGCATCGGTGATGCGCGTGGCGTCGCGCCACTCCGCCCCGCCCATCAGATGCTCAATCTCCTGGGGCGAATGGCCGGTGGCATACAGGGCGCCGATGAGGGCTCCCATGCTGCTGCCTGCAATGCCATCCACCGGGATGTGATGCTCCTCGCAATAGCGCAACACGCCAATGTGCGCCAGGCCAAGGTTGGCTCCGCCGCTGAGGGCCAGCACGACGCGCGGACGGCTCGCAGGCGGAGTGATCCTGTGTTCCGTGGGCTGGGCTTCGGATGGTGTCGCGGATGGTGCCGCAAACGATGCAGCGGACGATGCGGCCGGTGATGCCTGCGCCAAGGCCAGCGAGCACAGTGCCAGCAGGCTGCTGAGAACGATCACAAATCTGGCTTGGCGATGCACGCTGCGACCTCCGAAGACCAACAGAATGAGCATAACGCGAAGGCACCCCGCAAAGGGTGCCTTCTTTGTTGCGGTTGGAGACGGAGTTACAAAGTAAGCTCGGCCAGCACCAGGTTGTCTTCCAGATCCGGCGCGCTCAGGTGGAAGCCCAGCTTGCGGCACAGTGACTGCATCTCCTTGTTCTCTCCCAGCATGTTGGAGTGCACCTTTTGCAGCTTCTGGTCGCGTGCCACCACAATCAGGCGGCGGTAGAGCTCGGCGCCAAGGCCCTGGGCCTGCAGCTCGTCCTGCACCAGGGCGGCCAGCTCGGCCTCTGGACGGCCGTGAATCTGGCTGAGGCGGCCGACGGCGATGATGTCCGGCGAGCCATCGGGTTTCTTGCGCTCGGCCACCAGGGCCATCTCGCGGTCGTAGTCAATAAAACAGATGCGGGTCAACCGCTCGTGTGCCGTGCGCTGCGTGAGCTTGAGCGGCTGGAAGTAGCGCAGATACACCGAGCGTTCGCTGAGCTTCTTGTGGAACTCGATCAACGCCGGCTCGTCCTCTGGACGGATGGGGCGGATCATCACTTCCTCGCCGCCCTTCATCTTCCAGGTCTCCACGTACTTCACCGGGTAGGGGCGGATGGCCGAGTGTGGAAGCTGATCGTCCGGGATGGACGCATCGTGCACCAGCACGCGGGCGTCCAGGGCGATCAACTGCTCTGGGCTGGCCAGTACAGGATTGATGTCAATCTCCTTGATCGCCGGATTCTCAATGACCAGGTTGCTGAAGCGCACCAGCAGCTCTTCGAGGGCCGCCATGTCCACCGACTTGCGGCCACGCACGCCCTTCAAAGCCTTGTAGATGCGGGTCTGCTCCATCATGCGGCGTGCGAGCGTGGTGTTCAGCGGCGGCAGGGCCAGCGAGCGGTCCTCGAAGACCTCGACGAGCTGGCCGCCGGTACCGAACAGCAGCACGGGGCCGAACTGGGGATCGAGTGAGGAGCCAAGAATCAGCTCATAGCCATCCGATTGCTTGGCAAAGGGCTGCACGGTGACGCCCTGGAAGTGGCCGGGGCCGGCCTTCGCCTCCACCGACTCGCGAATCTGTACAAAGGCCCGGCGCACGCTGGCCGCGTCGGGAAGGTTCAACACCACGCCGCCCACGTCCGTCTTGTGCGTGATGGTGTAGGAGTGCAGCTTGAGCACCACCGGGTAACCGATGGCCGCCGCCGCCTTCTCGGCTTCGTCCTCGCTGGTGGCAATCTCGGTGGGGATGCTGGGGATTCCGTAGGATTCCAGCAGCTTCTTCGACTCGTACTCGGTGAGGATGGTGCGCCCCGAACCGCGCACGCTGGTAAGAATCTGATGAGCGCGCTGGCGATCGGGTTGATAGGCCATCGAGTTCAGCGAAGGCGTCTCATACAGTCCCTTCAGGTTGTAGCTGTAACGCCACATGTAGTTGAAGGCGCGCACGGCCGTATCGGGATAGTAGAAGCTCGGGATGCCGGCCTTGTTCAGGATGGCCTCGCCCGCGGCCACCGATTCGCCTCCCATCCAACTGGCCAGCACGGGCTTGCCAAGGCCCTTGCCGTAGGGCTTCAGTTCATCGGCAATCTTGGTGGGGTTGGTCATGCCCTGCGGAGTCATGATCACCAGCATTCCATCAATATTGGGGTCTTTGGCGGCCACTTGCAGACTCTTGGCGTAACGCTCAGGCTCGGCGTCGCCCAGGATGTCCACGGGATTGTTGTGGCTCCATGCGTCGGGAAGAAACTCGTTGAAGGCCTTCATGCTGTCGGCACTGATCTCCGCCAACTCGCCGCCGCCCTGGATGAGCGCATCAGTGGCCAGCACGCCGGGGCCTCCGGCGTTGGTGACAATGCAGAGGCGGTTGCCGCGCGGCCGGGGCTGCTTGCTGAGCACTTCCGTCATGTAAAAGATTTCGGCAATGGAGTTGACCCGCAGCACGCCGACGCGGCGGAAGGCCGCTTCCAGCACGTCGTCACTGCCGGTGAGCGAGCCGGTATGGCTCGCTGCGGCCTTGGCTGCGGCAGCGGTGCGGCCGGCCTTGATGACGATGATCGGCTTGGTCAGTGAGACCTCGCGGGCGGCGGAGAGGAACGAGCTGGCGTCGCCGATGCTCTCCATGTAGATGACGATGGAAGACGTGCGCGTGTCGTTGCCGTAGTAATCAATCAGGTCGCCCCAGTTGACGTCCAGCATGGAACCGATGGAGACGAAGCCGCTGAAGCCGACGTTTTCACGCATGCTCCAGTCCAGTACGGCCGTGCACAGGGCGCCGCTCTGGCTGATGAAGGCCACGTTGCCGGGCCGGGCCATGCTGTTGGCAAAGGTGGCGTTCAGCCCGAGCACGGGATTCATGACTCCCAGGCAGTTGGGGCCGATGATGCGCATGCGGCCGCCGATGGTCTGCATGATCTCCGTTTCCAGCTCCGCGCCCTTGGCGCCCGTCTCCTTGAAACCGGCGGAAATGACGATGCCGCCGGGAATACCGAGTTCGACACTCTCTTTGAGCAGGGCCGGAACGCCTTCCGCCGGGGTGCACAGCACAACCAGGTCGGGAACCTCCGGCAGTTCCTGCAGCGAGGGGTAGGTGCGGATGCCGAGCACGTTCGTGCGCTTGGGATTGACCGGGTAGATGGTGCCGCCAAAAGGGCTGCTGATCAGGTTCCACAACACGGTGCGGCCCACGCTGCCGGCGCGTTCGCTGGCGCCAATCAGGGCTACGCTGGTGGGTTTGAAGATGGGGTCCAGAGGATGACGGTCGGCGCGCAGCACGTCGTGCGAGGGGCTGACGTTCTTGACCGGAACTTTGCCGATGGGGGCCATAGGTGTTCACCTTTTTCGAACCGATGATTGCCAACCCGAAATCATACCCCGTGGGGCGCCGGCAAGGGATGAATTTCCGCCGTGCTGTAGCGGCAAATTTCCACCATGTTATAGGGGGCGGAAATGGAAAAGCCCCGCCGCGTGGCAGGGCTTGGAAACGGTTGAATTCCTGCGCCTAGCGAGCCTCCAGGGCCTGGGCCGCAGAGCTTTGCGCGCGCTGCGCCTTGGAGCGGTAGGAGGAGCCTCCGGTGGCCACCAGGGCCACGGCCAGGCCGCCCACGGAGCCGATCCACCAGGGTTGGTGAGCCAGGTCGGCGGCCATCTGCACGGCAAAAAAACAGCCCATCAGCAGAAAGCAGGCACCCAGCAGGCTGACCTGCGCCAGCAGCTTCGGGGCCTGCATCGGGCTGGCACCAACCACGGCGAAGACCTGTCCGGGTCTGCGTCGCATCCAAAGGCCGGCAAAGGCCACCAGTAAACCAAAAAGAACAAAAAGCCAGTCGAGGAGTCCCATGCCATCCCTTATCCCGGTAAGAAAACTGCTATCCGACCCAGTATGGGATTCGACGGCGGCCCCGGCAACTGCCCAAGGTTGGTGACCTTCTGTGACGACTTGGCGCGGGCGACGCTTTTTGCGCTGCTTTTTACCCCGCTTTCGGCGCGCCGTACCGCTTCAGAATGCTACAATCAAAGAGCCCGGAACCCCCGAAAATCCCCACACGGACGAGACGACTTTGGCTGAGCCATCCAACAAGAAGAGCCTGACCTACGCCGATGCAGGCGTGGATATTGAGCAGGGAAATCGCACCAAGCAGCGCATCAAGTACCTGGCGCATCGCACCTTCAACAAATGTGTCCTCAGCGAAATTGGCGGCTTCGGCGGCCTTTTCCAGGTGGACAAGCGCAAGTTCAAGGATCCCGTGCTGGTCAGCAGCGTGGACGGCGTGGGCACCAAGCTCAAGCTGGCCTTTCAGATGGGCGTGCACCACACCGTCGGCGGAGACCTGGTAAACCACTGCGTCAACGATATTGCCGTGCAGGGCGCCACGCCGCTGTTCTTCATGGATTACCTGGCGGTCGGCAAGCTCGAGCTGGAGATCGCCGAGAAGGTCATCAGCGGACTGGCCGAGGCATGCAAGCACAACGGATGCGCCCTGATTGGCGGCGAGACGGCCGAGATGCCGGGCTTCTACCCCGATGGCGAATACGACCTGGCGGGCTTCATCGTCGGGGCCGTGGAGCGCGAAAAGATTCTGACCGGCAAGGCCGTCGAAGTAGGCGACGTGCTCGTCGGCCTGCCTTCCACCGGACTGCACACCAACGGTTACTCACTGGCCCGCAAGCTGATGTTCGAGGTGGCCGGCTACACCCCGGACACCTACGTGAACGAGATGAAGGGCAAAGTGGGTAGCGAGCTGATGAAGCAGCATAAGAGCTACTGGCCCGTCGTGCGTCGCGTGGTGGATGGCGATTGCGTAAGCGCGATGGCTCACATCACCGGCGGCGGCATTACGGAAAACCTGCCGCGCGTGCTGCCCAAAGGCATCGGCGCCGTGGTGGAGTTGGGAAGCTGGCCCGTGCTGCCCATCTTTGAGCACATGCAGAAGATCGGCTCCATTGAGCAGGCGGAGATGATGCGCACCTTCAACATGGGCATCGGCATGATCCTGGTGGTGCCGGCCAAGAAGTTTAAAAAGGTGCAGGGCATTCTGGACCGCGCCGGCGAAAAGGGCTACGTCATTGGCCGCACCGTCAAGGGCGACCGCAAGGTGCAGTACAGCTAAAGTTCTTTACGATTGTTCCAACGCGAAAAATCGCGGACGCGCCCAATGGGCCGTCCGCGATTTTGTTTTTGCGCCTGAAGCCTGCCGCTGAAAGGAACTATCCGCCGAGCCCCGCCGCGATCTTCTCCGCCGCCTGTTTCCCGTTGCGCACGGCATAGTTGGTGCCGCGGTCCTCGGGATAAACCTGCCCCATGGCGGCCACGTAGAGACCCTTCAGCTCGCCTTCGAATGGCGGAATCTTCTGGCTGTGGTGCAGTCCGACGATGGGCTGCGAATAATCCGCTCGCCACACCCAACTGCGCGTCAGCCACTGGCGCTCGAACTTCGGGAACATGCGCTTCAAGGCCGCCACGGCAAAGTCCACCGCCTCTTCGTCGCTCATCTGGTAGAGGCGCTCTTCGCGCGGCAAATACTTGGAGAGATAAACGATGTGACGTCCGCCGTAGCTGGTGGTGGGCTCAAAGTTGGTGTGCTCAATGACGGCGACGAAGGGGAAGCCCGGATCGTTGACGTTGAGCCAGTAAATGCTCGACAGGCTCTCGGAAAGCTCCAGCACGATGCAGACATTCGAGAGATACTGCATGTCGCGCAGGCGTGCCAGGTAAAGCGCGCTGCACTGGCCCTCCAGCAAATCAGAGGCGATGGGCAGCGGCGTGGTCAGCAGGACGCGGCGCGCGGGGATGTCTCCCTGCGCGGTGGCCAGGCCCACGGCCACGCCATTGCGCGCGAGAACCTTGCTGACCGCACAGCCCAGCCGCACCTCGCCTCCCAGGCGGCGAATCTCGGCAATCACGGCATCCACCAGCGCGGCAAAGCCTCCGCGATAGTAGCTGAGAACCTCCTGCCCCGAAGAGCCGCGGCTGCCTCCGCGCAACTTGAGCTTGTTCCATATCCATACGGCGCTGACCTGATCGGCGTGGCGTCCGAACTTGCCCACCAGCAGCGGCTCCCACACAACTTGATAGACGCGCGGGCCGCAATGCTCGAGCAGCCATTCGCGCGCGGTCACCGACTCCAGCTCATGCCAGTCTTTTACGCGGCGAGCGGCCAGTGCCACCCAGCCCAGGCGCAGGCAGTCGAGCAAGCCGAGCGGCGGAAAGCGCAGCACGTCGAGCGGCGTGCTGAGGCGGAAGAAGCGGTGCGCGTAGTACATTCCGGTGCGCGTCGGGCGTTGCAGCACCTCAGATTCCAGGCCAAGGCTTTGGATGAGTTCCAGGATGTCGGTATCGGAGGCGAACCAGTGGTGATAGAAGCGCTCGAGGCGTTCCTGACCCTCGCCGCCCTTGTCGGCGACGCGAAAACTGCCAGCCAGGCCGCCGGCCTCGGAGTCTTTTTCAACGACGACGACGCGCAACCCGCGGCGTGCGAGTTCCAGTGCCGCCGCAAGGCCGGTAAAGCCCGCACCGGCGATGGCGACATCTACCGTTGGGTTATCGCTGGACATTGTCAGCGGCAGAAGAGGATGAGTGGGAGAGCACTTCGCGCACCAGGTAAAGCGGGCGCTGTTTGACCTCCGTGTAGATGCGGCCAATGTATTCGCCGACGATGCCGAGGCTGAGCATCTGCACGCCGCCAAGGAAGAGCATGGCGATGAACAGCAGCGTCCAGCCCGGCACCCATATGCGGGTGAAGAGGCGCAGCACCAGGGCGTAGAGAATTCCCAGGCCAGCAATCAATGCGGCCGTCAGTCCCATGACGCTGACCACGCGCAGTGGCACCACCGAGAAACTGAGCACGCCGTCCAGGGCGAGGGCGATCATGCGGCGCAGGGGATACTTCGTCTCGCCGGCCGCGCGCGACGCTCGCTCGTAGCGCAGCGGATGCTGACGGAAGCCGATCCAGCTGGACATGGCGCGCAACAGGCGATGCTGCTCTTTCATCTGCAAAAGGGCGTTGACGGCGCGGCGGTCCAGCAGGCGGAAGTCACCGGCATCTTCCGGTATGGGGCGCTCGCTGAGGCTGTTGAGCAAGCGGTAGAACCAGCGCGCGGTGGCCAGCTTGAACCAGCTCTCACCCTGGCGCGTGTCGCGCACGCCGTAGATGACCTCATAACCCTTTTGCCAGAGATCAAACATCTGGAGCAGCACTTCGGGCGGATCCTGCAGGTCGGCGTCCATAATGGCCACCGCCTGTCCGCTGGCGTATTCCAGGCCGGCGCTGACGGCGCGCTGATGTCCGAAGTTGCGCGCCAGCTCGACGACCTTGACGTGTGGGTCGGATGCAAAGAGCGCACGCAGCAGGTCGCCGGTCGAATCCTTGGAGCCGTCGTTGACGAAGACAAGCTCGTAGCTTTCGATCTTGCCCGCGCCAACCGTGGCAAGCACGCGTGTCAACTCGCGATGACAGGCGGCAAGCACCTCCTGCTCGTTGTAGCAGGGCACCACGACGCTGAGCTGGCAGTCACTCATTCGCACACTCTCTCCCGCCGTTAGTGTATAGCGCAGAGGGCCATCGGGCAGCAGCTTTTTCCCGCTTCCATGGGTTGACTACGATGCTTCCCCGCGTCTTGCCTGCGGGCGTCACTTCCGGTGTAATCAAGCGATGAGCGAGCAGAAGTCCACGGACCGAGCGGAGGCCGCCTCTCCGGCGAAGGAGTTCCTCTCCCGCCTGGCGGAGCCCTTCGCGGCCATCGATCATCCCGGGGCAGACGATCGCACACCGCAATCCCGCGTGCTGGCCACCCTGTGCTTTCTGCTGGCCCTGGCCCTGCTTGTGCGACTGCCCTACTATCACGGGCGGCTCTTCCCACTGAACGATGGCGGCATGTTCGCCGAGGTGCTGGACAACCTGCGCGCCGCGCACTTCGCGCTGCCTACTCAGACGACTTACAACTTCCTGCACATTCCGCTCTCCTATCCGCCGCTGGGCTTTTACCTGGGAGCGCTGTGTACTCTTCTGCCGGGGCAGACGGCGGTCACCGTGTTGACCTGGCTGCCGCTGGTCATCAACCTGGCCAACGTGCTGCTGATTTACTTTGTGGCCCGGGAGATTTATCCCTCGCACTTTTATGCCAGTGTGGCCGCCTGCTGCTATGCCGTCATGGGCCGCAGCGCAGAATGGCTAACCATGGGCGGCGGACTGACCCGCGCACCGGGCGCGGCCTGCGCGGCCGTGGCCATCCTCTTTTTCCTGCGCGCCACGCGGCGCAACAGTTGGAGGCTGGCAGCCTTCAGCGGCCTGTGGGCGGGGCTGGCAGCATTGTTTCACCTGGAAGGCGGAGTCTTTGCCGCGCTCTCACTGGTCATGCTCAGCCTGTTGGAGCCGGGGCGCGTGGCCAACCTGCGGCGGCTCGTGCTGGCCGGCGCGGTGGCCGTGCTGACCGTTCTGCCCTGGCTATGGTGGGTGTATCTGCGCGTCGGGCTGGAGCCGCTGCGCAACGCGGCACACTCCGGCGGAAGCTACCAGTACACCAGCCCGTCCATGTTTGTGCTGCTGGTGGCGGCCATGGCCATCGCCGTGGTCACCCGCTACCCTTACCTGGTGTGGCTGGCCATCATCCCGTTCGTCATGCGGCGCAGCCCCACGCACTATGGGCCGATGGTCGGCGGCATCTGCATGGTGTGGTTTGCCAACGCGCTGGTGGTGCTGGTGGTGCGCAGCCGCCGCTGGCTCCAGGCACAATACCGGCAGCAGTCGCTGGTGGCAATCGTGGCACTGGGGATGGCATTGCTGCTGGGCGGAATGCCTTCCGCGAGCAGCGACCGGCTGACCGATCTGCGCGACAACGCGCGCGCGCAACTGAGCCCCGCCGAGCTGGATGCCATGCAGGCCGCGCGCCGGTTGACTCCGCCCGAGGCACGCTTCTTTGTGTTCAATCAGCGCTTCGGCGCCTGGCCGGTGGACATGGTCTCCGAGTGGTTCCCCTACTTTGCGCGGCGCCACGCGGTGAACACCGTGCAGGGGCAGGAGTGGCTGCCCGGCCGCGCCTTTGAGCGCGCCGCACGCGCCGAGGCAGATCTGGAGATGGCCGGCTCGCCGCGCGTGGCCGCCGAGCGGATGCAAAAGGCGGGCGCCGATTATCTCTACCTGGCCGGGCCGCTGGATGAAAACCAGCAGTGGCTGGCGCAGGCTTTGCTTTCCGCCACCGATGGCGCTCCTATTTATCGCAACGCCGAGGTGGCGATTTACCGACTGAAGCACGCCAACT
>Ga0302276_10005333_pt1 | contig 10703 bp, 10 predicted proteins | sample III_Bog_N2_3_FD_198768 | JGI IMG/M metagenome (GOLD analysis project Ga0302276, IMG submission 198768) | Peat permafrost microbial communities from Stordalen Mire near Abisko, Sweden - III_Bog_N2_3 | ecosystem: Environmental > Terrestrial > Soil > Wetlands > Peat | place: Sweden: Abisko... | reverse complement strand
TGCGGGCCAGCCACACCGCGCCCATCCCCCCCTCGCCGAGCAGGCGCACCAGGCGGTATTTCTGCGCGATGATGTCGGCCGCGCGGTAGAGACCGCCGCCGGGTACGGGGGTCGCGACGCGTTGCTCGCCGCTCCGGTCCGCGGTCGGGTCCGAGGCGAGACGGTCGCGGGGCGGCAGCGAAGTCGCACGCGGGGCGCTCGGCAGGTCGTCGCGGGGAGGGGCGGGCATGCGTGTCTCTGGCACCTGCCAGGTTACACGATCCCGGACCGTCGCCTCGGGCTCTTCGACATCCGGTCGGGGAACGCTCTCGGGCGCTCCCCGGAACGATCGGCCTCGTTCAACCCGCGCCGTCGGTGCGCCGGGCGCCGAGCCGATGGTCCCGAGCCTCGCGCAGGGAGCAGCGGATCTGCGTGGCCGACGTGAACGGATCCATCGGCCGCGGCGTCCCCAGCGGGAGATCATCGCGCTCGGTGTCCCAGGTGCACCAGGCCTTGCCGTAGGTCCCCGCGAGCTTGTCCACGCGGGCCCGCGCCGCCCCCGCGGGGAGCCCGGGCGCGATCAGGAGCCCCTCGTCCACGTCGTGCCGATGGCTGTGCCAGAGCTCTCGCTCGGCGATCGGCAGCCGTGCGAAGAGGCGCTCGGTGATGAGGTACTCCACGCCGATGAGCCGCGCATCCGCGGTGTTGGCGTCGAACATCACGCACTGGATGAAGTCCTCGTTGAGCTGCGCAAAGTACCGGTGGGTCTCCCGCTGGTCGGCGAGATCGCCCCGCGGGTGGTGGAAGCCCGACACGTAGGCGCTCAGCGCGGTGACCGGCGCCTTGCCCTGCAGCAACGACGACCCGAGCTCCAGCAGCGTGCTGTCGAGCTGCTTGGGCCCGCCTGGGAGCGACATGCTGGGCCCCGCGTTCTGCTGGATCCACCGCCACCAGCCCAGCCCCAGCGCGGCCAGGGTGGATACACCATTGAAAGGCTTCATGCTCATTCCTCCACCTCGTGGTCACGCTGCCCGTCCCGTGAAATCCGGCTGGCTCCCGCGCCCCGCGAGGCGCGCCGGCTCCTCCCAGTCCGGTCGGATCGCGTAGCGCAGGAGCCCCGCCGCGAAGCCGACCCCGTGCGCCACGTGCATGACTGGAAAGATGCTCCAGACCCGCGGCACGAGCGAGCGCCCCTGCCCGCGCCCGGCGCGCACCGCCTCGACCCCGGTGGAAAGCGCGTAGGCGCCCAGGCACGGCACCAGCCAGGCGTGGAGAGGCGAGAAGGCGCAGAGCGCGACGCCCACGGTCACCATCGCGAAGGGGAGCAGGGGACGGAGGACGGGCAGGCGCCGGTGCTTGAGCAGCGACCGGGCACGACCGCGGCCGTACTCGAAGTACTGCCTCGCGAGCCTCGAATACGAGTCACGCGGATGGTAGTGCACGACGATGTCGCGACTCAGATAGATGGTGCCCCCCCGCGCCAGGACCCGCTGGTTCAGCTCGGCGTCCTCGTTGGTCACCGCCCGGCCGTCGTAGAGGCCGGCCCCCTCGAACACCCGGCGACGGAACGCACCGAGAAACACCGTGTCGACGAAGCCCTCCTCGTCGGGCGACCGATGGCTCGCGCCTCCCGCCCCCAGCGGGCTCTCCAGGGCCGCGCACAGCGCCCGCTGGAACGCGCTCGACGCCTGCGGGCGCTGGGCACCGCCGCAGACGTCCGCGCCCGTCCGCTCGAGGACCTCCACACACTTGCGAACGTAGTCGGGCGCGTACTCGCAGTGGGCGTCCATGCGGACGATGACGTCACCGCGGCAGACGCGGAGGATGGCGTTCAGGCCGGCGGCCTGGATCCGATCGGGGTTGGCGACGACGTGGACGCGCGGATCCTCCCCCGCGATCCGCCGGAGGACGGCCAGGGTGCCGTCGGTGCTGCCGCCGTCCGCGACGATGACCTCCATGAGCTCGCGCGGATAGTCCTGCCGCAGGATGCTCTGGAGGCAGGCCTCGATGTGCGCCTCCTCGTTGAGGCAGGGCATGGCAATGGCGACGAACGGCGTGTCGGACATGAATCCGTCCCCCGGCGGGCGGCCCCCCCCGGGCCACGCTCGCCGCCGTATTGACACCATCGCTGCGAACTAGCAAATCATGGAACAGGCGGCCGGGCGGACATAAGGATATGCCCGCGGGCGCTTCGCCGGCGCCGAGGATCAAGGGGTGACGTCGATCGAATACCGCTGCCACGCCACTCCGCCGCGGTCGTCCCGGAGGACGGCCCACACGAGCGCGGTGCCCGGGGTGGTCGGAGCGGTCCACTGCCCGTCCGCGAAGGTGGCCCCGTCGCACGCCGCGACGACGGCCCCGGGCGCCCCACCGTCGACGCCGCCGTCGAGGACCTGGAGGCCGCCGCCGGCGCCCGCGTCGGGGCTCGAGCGGTCGACCGCGAAGGTGCCCGTGGTGGCGAACCAGGACACCGTCATCGCCTCGCACCGCGGCGTCACCGTCTGCGACTGCTCATCGTAGAGGGCATAGGCCTCGGCGCCCCCGCAACTGGTCATCCCCGGAGCGCACGCGGGCCACGACGTGCGCAGCGTCACCGTCTGCCCCGCGGCCACGGACGCCAGAGGGCTCCCCGTCTGCGCATCGACCGCGACGACGCTGGTGATGGTGGGGTTGGTGTTGGGCTGGTACTCCGAGGTGAAGCTCGCCAGGGTCGTGGAAGTGGCCCCGGGCAGGCCGCAGGTGATCCGCGACTCCTCGGCTGCCAGCACCAGCTGCCCCGCGGCCTGGAGGATGAGACGCACGGGCTGGTAGTACCCGCCGCTGGGATCGGGATCGGCCGGGCGGCCCGCCGGCATCCCCGCCATGGAGGGCGGCGCGTCCGGGCCGAACAAGCTGCACGCCTGGAGGGGCAGCGCCCCCGTCGCCGTGGGCCCCTGCCCCAGGTCGGTGAGGAAGCTTTCCGAGTCGAGGGTGAAGCACGCCGCGGTGACGTCATCGAGATCGCTGAGCGGCTTCGGCTGGTTGCAGAACGCCCAGTGGATCCCCGCGGCCAGATCCGGTCGCTCCCCCGTCCCGTCGACGAGGAGCGCCGAGTACGCCACCATGGTCCCCGGCTTCGCTTCGGCGGGAGTGCCGCTGATGGCGAGGATGCGCAGCGAGCTCACCTGCGAGGGCGGCGCGCCGAGGTCGGGCGCGCACCCGGCCCCCACGACGACGCCGAGCCCCGCGAGCACGCCAGCCGCGAGCAGGACGCCGATCACCCGCTCAGTAGTCGAGGCGGCCACCGAACACCGGGAGGATCGGGAGCCCCGTGATGTAGCTCTGCTTCGAGTAATCATAGTTGTAGACGATGTCCTCGGCGTTCTTCTGGTTCGAGACGTTCTGCACGTCCACGTAGGCTTCCAGCTTGATGCGGCCGAAGTCCCAGCGCTTCGCCGCCCGCAGGTCGAGCGCCACGAAGGAGGGGATGCGGATCGAGTTCTGGGCCCCGAAATAGGGCTCGTAGATGTCGCGGCGAGAGTCGTAGAAGGCGCCTGCCACCGGCGTCCGCGGATAGCCGGAGGCGTAGCGGAAGCGCGCGCCCACCTCGAAGCCGTGCCCGGGCTCGTAGGACGCAACCACGGTGAAGACGTGGGTCTGATCGAAGTCGAACAGCCGCACGGGCGCGTCCGGGTGGTCCTGGCGCTCGCTCCGGATGAGGCTGTAGCTGGCCCAGCCGAAGAACCCCTTGAACAGCGCCTGGCGCAGCAGCACCTGCCCGCCGTACGAGCGCCCAGAGCCCTCGCTGACGAGCGCCTGGGCGATGAGCGGGGTCGGGAGCGCGCTGCGCGAGGAGAGCCCGCTGTTGCCGGTCCCCTGGCCGACCTCCCAGGCGTTGAGCCCCGACACCGAGTAGAAGCCCACCGCCTCGACCGTCAGGCCCTCGGTGATACCGTAGGTGGCGCCGCCGAGGACGTGGTCGGCCGCGGACAGGGTGAGGTTGGGGTTGCCGAAGACGGCCGAGAGATCCTCGGGCGCGGGCGCCTGGTGGTAGATACCCGCAGCCGCCTTGAAGGTGAGGGCCTTGATCGGCGAGAAGCGCACCGAGATGCGCGGGTCGATGGCCGTGGTCTCGTGCCCGAAGCCGATGGAGGGGTTGGCGCCCACCACCGGCAGGGAGCGGCTCCCGGAGACGAAGTAGGGCTCGACGCGGAGGCCGGGGGTGACGTGGAGCCGATCGTCGAACAGCGACCAGTCGACCTGGCCGAAGGGCGCCAGGGTCATGATGGTCGTCTGCCACGCGTCCGCGTTCACCTTGTCGGGGCCGGGCTGGCCGAAGACGTGGATGTCGCCCTCTCGCGGGGGAGAGGTGAGGGCCCCGGTGCGGCTCATGGCGGAGGTGGTCGCCTCGATGTCGACTCCGGAGGTCACCACCATCGACGACGCCACCCGCCCGCGCCAGCCGGAGCGCAGCGCGTAGACGTTGCTGGTGATGTCGAGCGTCGAGGCCGGCCCGCCGAAGTCGGAGGTGTACGTGCTGATGTCGCGGCCGATGGAGGGCGTCAGCCAGACCGTGCTCCCCTCCGGCGTCTGGTAGCGGTACTTGAGCATCACCCGCCCGAAGTCGAGCCCGGTGTTCTCGGTCTTGATGGTGCTCGGATCGGAGCTGTCGACGCGGGTGAGCCGGTCGCTGGACCCGAGCGCGAAGAGCTCGAGCGTCTCGTTCTCGCGCAGGGTGCGGATGAGGCGGACCTGGGCGTCGCCGTACTGGGGGATGGGGAAGAGATCGGAGACGTCCTGCTTGGTGACTGCGGAGATGCTCCGGTCCAGGTAGCTCTTGCGGAAGGCCGCGGCGAAGCTGGTCTTGTCGCCGATGGGCCCCTCCACCATGGTCGCCGCGTCGATGATGTCGGCCGCGACGTAGCCGTGGATGGTGTCGGTGCGGGGAGCACGCGTGTCGATGGTGACCAGGCCGCCGATGCCGCGCCCGTACTCGGGGCCGTAGCCGCCGGGCACGAGATCGAGGCTGCGAACCATGTCCGAGTTGATCGTCGCCCGGACTCCGCCGCCGTGATAGAGCGCGGGGATCCGCACCCCATCCACGTAGACACGGGTGTCCGCCGGGGCCGCGCCCCACACCACCAGCGCGCCGGAGCCCGCCGCCGCGCGCGCCACGCCGGGGAGGTTCTGCACCACCTTGAGGGTGTCGCCCTGGGTGCCTGGCACGCGCCGCCCCTCGGAGGCGACGATCTGGGTGGAGGCCGCCTCCTTCTGGAGCTTGGGGATGACGACCACCACCTCGAGCTCGGCGGCGTCCTCGCCCTTCTCCTCTTCCTTGGGCTCGACGCTGTACTTGACCTCGAGCTTCTTCTTCTCCTCGATGGTCTCCTCGGTGAGGACGGGAGCGACACCGGGGCCGGCGATCTGCACGGCGTGCTTGCCCGCGGGGACGTCCGTGAACTCGAAGTGACCCTTCTCGTCGGCGGTCGCCTTGGTCTTGTCGTCGAGCGTGATGACGGCACCCGGGATGGGCTGCTTGGTGCGACGGTTCCGGACCACCCCCGCGAGGTTCACCACGGGGCCCGTGGGCTCCACCTTCAAGACGAAGTCGTAGCGGTAGGTGATCTTGACCGGTGCCGGCTTGTCGTCGATCTCGGCGGGGTCGAAGACGAACTGCCTGACGGCTGCGAGAGCGGCGGCGTCGAACGCCGGGCTCGCCGGGACGGTCACCAGCGCGTCCGTCACCGCGCCGGTCTCGGAGATGGCGATCTCCAGCGTGACCGACGCGGCACGGCCGGCGGCCTTCTCCTCCTCCGGGTAGGTCGCTTCCACGAACTTCACCAGCTTGGGGAGCTTGGTCAGCTTGGGCTGCTTCGCGGCTGCCGGCGGCTTCTGCGCGACGGCAGGCGACGGCAGCGCCGCCGAGAGCACGAGCACCGACAGTGCCGCGGCTCGCCGGAGGCTTCTTGAGATCACTCCTCGCATTCGGGTACGTGCCTATTCCGGGGGGACGAAGCGATAGCCCATCGGCTGATGCGAGGCGACGGGTTTGCCGCAACGGGTCGCGGGCTTGAATTTCGCCCTCTTCGCCGCCGCCAGCGCGGCTTCGTCGAGCCCATGACCAAGCCCGGTGAGCACGCTCACCGAGGTCACGTTGCCGCTGGCATCGATCTGCATGCTGACGCGGACCCTTCCCTCGATGCCCGCGTTGCGCGCGTCGTCCGTGTACGTGGGCTGCGGCGGGACACCGATCGGGGTTGCCTTCACCTCCGCCTCGGTACAGTCGTCCTCCTTCGGCTTGGGCTTGGGCGCCGGGCCCTCCACCGTCCGCGCCCCATCGGCGGCGCCTGCGGCCTGGGGCAGCGGGATGGCGATGCCCACCCCACCGCCCGGCCCACCCGCCATGGAGATACCCAGGTTGGGGAGCGCGGCGAGCTGCGGGTGCGCCACGGCCGAGGGAGGCGGCGTGGTGCTCGGGGGCGGAGGCGTGTTCTCCACCACGGCCTTGGGCTTGGGCGCCGCCCGCGGCTCCTTGGGCTTGGGCGGAGGAGGCGGCGGCTCGTCCTTGGGCTCCGCCTTCTTCTCCTCCGGCTTCTTCTTCTTCTCGAAGACGGAGACGAGGCTGTGCTTGGGCGCCACGTCCTTGGGGATCGCGGCGACGCCCGCGCCCATGGCCAGGTGCGCGGCGAGGCTGAGGCAGACTCCCAGGATCGTCCAGCGGTGCATGACGCTAGTTCGTCGTCTCGACGTTGATGGCGAACTTGGTGATGCCCTCGATCTTGGCGACGTCGATGACGTGGACCACGTCACCGTGGGTGGCGTTCCTGTCGCCGCTGACGATGAGGTTGATGTCCGGGTTCTGCGCCGCCGCCTGCTTGAGCTTGGCGTGGAGGCCCGCCTCGTCGATGGGCTCTTGATTGAAATAGAGGGCGCCGCCCTTGGCCACGGTGACGGCGGCGATCGACGCCACCGACTCGTCCGAGCTGGCCGCCTTGGGGAGCTCGACCTTGAGGCTCTGGGAGACGATGTAGTTCGCCGAGACCATCATGATGACCAGGAGCACCAGGACGACATCGACCATGGGGGTGATGTTGATCCCGCTGATCCCGGCGCGGCCCCTGCCGCCCGATTGCATGGTGCCAGCCATGTCAGGCCTCCGTGGCGGGCACGGCCGCGCGCCGGCTTCCGGCCTCGTCAGTGTCCTCGTCGGCGGACATCTCCGCGGGGACCGCGTCCTCGGCGTGCTTGCGGCTCCGCGCGGCGAGCTTGGGGTCGTACTTGAGGAGGGCGAGGACCTGCTTGCCGATGGATCCGACGTTGCCCTCGATCTCGCCGATGCGCTTCTGCGCGACGTTGAAGGCGACGACGGCGGGGATGGCCACCACCAGCCCGACGCCGGTGGCGATGAGCGCCTCGGAGATGCCGCTCATGACGTTGCCCATGGCCTCCTTGCTCTGGCCCGCGCCGAGCTGGTGGAAGGACTGGATGACGCCGAGCACGGTGCCGAAGAGGCCGATGAACGGAGCGTTGTTGCCGAGCGTGCCGAGGAAGGTCATCCCCCGCTCGAGGTCCTTGCGCTTCTTGCCCATCTCCGCCTCGAGCGCCTCGGCGAACGACGCCGGCCCGCCGTCCATCCAGGGCAGGGCGCGCCGCACCACCGCGGCCTCGATCAGCACGCTCTCCTTGAGGATCTTCTCGGCCCCGGCGCGATCGTCGGCGTGGAGCCGCTCGATCAGCTTGTCGCCGAGGCGGTCGGCGTCGCCGCCGTGCTTGGCGAAGTAGACGATGCGCTCGATCATCACGGCGATCGAGAGGACGCTGAGCAGCATCATCAGGTAGAGCACCCAGGCACTGCCGAAGAGTGCGACGCGTCCGAGTCGTTCGATGAGCATGATGATGGCCTCCTAGAAACTGACCTGGGTCACGTACAAGCCCGACCCCGGGCCGCCGCCGTCGGCGGAGAGAGCGAGCAGCCGGCCCTTGACCGTCAGCTTCACCTCGCCGTCGACCCTCTCGGTGACGATGAAGTCGGCCGCCGCAGCGCCGCAGGCGGAGGCCATGTCCACGCGCACGAGGTAGGTCCCCGGCGCGGGCTGGTCGGCGAACACCGCATCCTCTTCGCGGTAGCCGTCCTGGATGCAGCCGCCGTTGGAGTCGCGGTCGAGCACGGCGGTGCCGGGGGGCAGCACGCCGTCGGTGCCCGCGTAGGTGTTGGGGTGCTGGGGATCGAGCTCGGTGCCGTCCGGCGCGACGAGGTGGAGGTCGAGGTCGGCGCTGGAGTCCCACTGCAGCGAGATGACCGCCTTGCCCGCCGGCACGTTCGACTGGAACATCAGCGTGAGTGGGTTGGCCGGACCGGCGTTGCCGTCGACGTCGAGCGCGGAGAACGCGAGATCATGGCTGCCGGTGGGGATGTTCCACGCGAAGCTCACGCCCGCCCCCCAGACCAGGGCGCCGCTCACCTGCACGTCGGGCTCGCCGACGGGGACCACCCAGTAGCCGGTGCCGAGCTCGGTGAAGGCCATCGCCACGGAGTACGCGCCGATGTCGACGTCCCCGTTGACGCTCCACCCGGACTGCCCGACGTCGAGCACCGTGCTCGGGGCGTTGATGGTCTGCACCTTGGGCCCGGTGGTCCCGACGGGCAGCGCCCCGGGGAAGAACTGGGCGCCGTTCACCTGGAGCGGCTCGAAGGAGCCGGTCGACGGCAGGACCCCGTCGGTGCAGCCGACGAACAGCAACGCGGCGCCAGCGCAGGCCAGGGGGAGGAGGGCGAGGGGGCGTCTCACAGGGACCCCTGCAGCCGGAGCGTCCAGGTGTCGTTGGCCAGATCGGTGGGGACGCCGCGCGGGTCCCGGCCCATCTCGTCCTTGATCACGTCGTACTCGAAGAGCAGCCGCGCGCGGGCGGGCAGCCCCAGCCGATCGGGGAGCGTGATGCCGAGGAGCGGCGAGTACGTGGTCACGGTCTGCGAGAGGGGCAAGAGGGTGCCGCCCTGGAGCCCCTGCTGGTCGCCGCTGCTGGGATCGTAGGAGTCGTAGCGGAAGCCAACGACCCCGTAGCCGAAGATCTCCTGGGTGACCCCGAGCGAGAAGCCGACCTCGCGGTTGTTGAAGTGGGTCAGGATGGGGTCGGCGATGAACAGGCCGCGGTCCATGTTGCTGGCGATCATCGCCTCGAAGGTGAGCCGGGTGACCCCGAGCGAAGATTTCGCCTCGGCGCGCAGATCGCCGCCGACGACCCAGCGACTGAAGGCCTGGGACGGCGTCGCCGACGTCGCCGCCACGCCGATGAGCTCGTTGGGCTCGATCAGCCCGTCGCCGTTGGTGTCGACCCACTCGACGGCGTTCTTGGTCGCGGCCGTCCCAGCGTGGAAGCCGGTGCCGTTGTAGACCGAGACGCCACCGGCGAGGAACAGCCAGGGCAGCGGCTCCAGCTCCGCGCCGGCGCGGGCCGTGATGTCCTTGACCGAGGCCGGGTCGCGGAGCGGGTAGCCGACCTTCTCGCCGGCCGGGTTGCCGTTGAGGACCGCCACCGAGCCGCGGAACCACCCCAGCGCGCTCGTCAGCCGCGCCCCCACGTCCGGCTCGCCCGGCCACAGCGAGCGCGACATCAGCGATCGCTCCATGAACAAGCGTGTCTTGGGGCTCTCGACGAGCTCGTAGCCGAACGGGGTGTCGAAGAGGCCCATGGTGAGCTGGACCATGGGCGGCGCCGTCAGCGGGCGCTCGCCGCGATAGAGCAGCGACGCCTCGGCGTGCCACAGGCTGAAGGCCGGGCCGTTGACGGTGTTGCCGTCGAGCTCGACCATCGTAGAGGCGTACTGCCACTCCTTCTGGAGCTTGATGCGGGCGCGCCGGAGGACGAAGCGATCGGTGTTGAGAGGGTTGCCGCTGGGATCGAGCTGATCCTGCGCATCCTGGTGCGACTCGTACTGGGCCTGGATATAGCCCGAGAGGGTCAGGTTGCGCAGGAACTCGGGGAGCAGGGTGTCGAGCACACCCGGAGCCTGGAGCCGTGAGACCGTCTCGAGACCGGGCGGAACCGGCGCCGGCGCCGGTGGAGATGGATCAGAGCCAGAAGGTGCGGGAGCAGGAACAGAAGGCGGCAGTGCAGCCGCCTTCTTCGCCTCCGCGTCCTTCTGACGGGCGAGGACCTCCGAGAGCTTCTTCTCGAGATCCTTGATCCGGCCTTCCTGTTCGGCAAGGTCGGCTTGCTGGGTCTCGAGCTGCTTCTGGAGGGCCGGCGCATCCTGCGCGCGGGCCGCCGCGGGGACGGTGGAGATGAGGATCACCCCCAGCGCGCCCATGAACGTTCGTCGAATCACGAAAACTCCTACCCGCAACGCACAGCTCGCCTGTCGGTCGCGGAACGCGCTCGGGCGTTCCGCAGAATGACCGGTCGCGGAACGCGCTCGGGCGTTCCGCAGGATGACCGGTCGCGGAACGCGCTCGGGCGTTCCGCAGGATGACTACTCGTGAATCACGGGAGCGCCGGGAGACCGCCGTCCGCGGTCAGCCCCGGCAGCGTGCTGTTGGGGAACGTCTGGCAGGTCGCGCTGGGCTCGCAGGGGTTGAGGAAGTCGTTGTTCGTCATCGGCGCCCCGCCGTCGTAGCAGGTGGCACCGCCGGTCGAGGACGTGCTCGTGCTGCCGCTGCTCGACGAGGTGGTCGCGCCGCCCGTGCCCGAGGAGGAGCTGGAGGACGTGGAGGTGGAGCTGCTCGAGGAGCCGGTGACGATCGACG
>Ga0302276_10005304_pt1 | contig 10738 bp, 11 predicted proteins | sample III_Bog_N2_3_FD_198768 | JGI IMG/M metagenome (GOLD analysis project Ga0302276, IMG submission 198768) | Peat permafrost microbial communities from Stordalen Mire near Abisko, Sweden - III_Bog_N2_3 | ecosystem: Environmental > Terrestrial > Soil > Wetlands > Peat | place: Sweden: Abisko... | reverse complement strand
TCCCGCGCGATTCATGCTGGCCGCCGCCATGAATCCCTGCCCCTGCGGCTTCTTCAACGACAAATCGCGCGAGTGCCTGTGCACGCCGCCCATGATCCAGCGCTACGTGGCCAAAATCTCCGGCCCCTTGCTCGACCGCATCGACATTCACATTGAAGTTCCCGCGGTTCAATACAAGGAGCTGCGCGGCGGCGCGGCGGCTGAGGGATCGGCGCATATTCGCGCCCGCGTGATGGCGGCGCGCGAGCGCCAACACCAGCGCTTCAAAAAGCACGGCGAAAAAATCTACGCCAACGCGCAGATGAGCACGCGGCAGATTCGCGCCCACTGCGAACTCGGCGCCGACGCTGAAAAACTGTTGGAGCGCGCCATGCAGCAGCAGGGGCTCACCGCGCGCGCCCACGATCGCATTCTGAAAGTGGCACGCACCATTGCGGATCTGGAAGGCGTCGAATCCCTCACCGTCGCTCACCTCGCCGAGGCCATTCAATACCGCACGCTCGACCGCAGCTACTGGGCTTAGCTCCCGCCATTTCGGGTCCGCCAGCACCCGGAGATCGCTGCAACCAATTCACTCGCTCTCCAACATGGTGGTTACCTTGGATTATGAACGTTTCCTAATTTTGGGCGATAACCCAATAGACTGAAGAAATTAACACCGCAGCGCCGCAGCATCTGGAGTCTCAAGTGCAAGATGCCATCCTGCAATCCGGCTGGGAGAACCTTCTGGTTGCGATTCCCTTCGTGGGGCTCCTTCTGGTGGGTTTTTTCCGCTTGGATGAAATCATCGCCTCTCCCAACCGCGACAGGACCGCGAGACGCCCTTTCTGCGGTTGCGATGAGGATGGGTACCTGCTCCTCTCCGATCCCGATGGACGTCCCTGGAGCGCTTCGAGTAAGACCGGGTAATGCCTGACGCCCCAAGTTCAGGTAACCAGAAGGGTTCACTCTTAAGTTACTACCGTTTTGCCGGGACTTTCACGCGCCGGGAGTGTAACCTATGCAGATTTGGGAATCCGCAAGTCCACCTCGTAACTAACTCATAAAACACAAGTTATAACGAATACATGCATCGGTTGCGCGCTCTGCGGGTACCGATCCCCCGTGGCGCCGGAATAGTCCTTCCCATGGCACGAAATAACTATTGACCCCAGCGGAGGATGGTTATATTCTCTTTCACAGCCATCCATAGAGGGCAGGTTGCGTATTTGCGGCCGGGTGTGCCCATCAGCACATTTCCAGCATCAAACTAAGAGCAGGTGCTCCCTTGATGCCTTGGGTGCGCATTTGGAGCTCCCGAAAAGGCCATGCAGGCACTCGGGTGTTCGAGGCGCAAACTGCAATCCGCTACGGTATGGCATCCATTTCATAAGTGCAATCGCCACCAAGATTTTGAATTTGGAGGCGTATAGGGTGCGTCTAAGAGATGGAAGCGGCAATTTGGGGTAGCCCTCGATTGTAATGGTTCCCCTCTACTGCACGGGCGGTCAACTGAGATTTCTCCTGTGCAGGGATTTGAAGAATAAGGAGATAAGCAATGCGTTCTGATCTTGTTTTCAAAGCGCTCTCGCATGTGAACAATCGCTACCAACTCTGTCAACTGGCGAGCAAAGCAACTCGGAAGCTTCACAAGCCCAATACGCGGCTGCAAGACACGACAAACGAGGTTTTGTGCCGCTTTGAGACGGCTAATCCAGAGAGCAAGACGCCCGAAGAGGCGCCAGCGGCCCAACCGGTAGAAAGACGCCGGGCGGCCTAACGGCGCCAAGCGTCTCTTGTAAAGTGAAGTCAGGCAAAGGATCAGGGCCAGTTTCCCTTTAGAATTTGCAGGGCCTTACAGCCACTCTGTCACGTCAGGTACGTTTGGTACGCTGGGAGCCTGGAATTCAGGCTGGTTTGCGCAGGTTGAATTTCTCAATGCCTGTCGTATCTTCTCCTCCGGAGTACTTCTCCCCTCTGTATCCCACCCTACACATCCCACCTTCACGCAGGTGAACATGACCATCGCAGAACTCAAAGAAAAAAACATTACTGAATTAAGCCGCATTGCCCGCTCCCTTGAGATTCCCGGGACCAGCGGACTCCGCAAGCAGGATCTGATCTTCAAGATCCTCCAGGCACAAAGCGAAAAGGAAGGCCACATCTTCGCTGAGGGCGTCCTTGAAATCCTCCCCGACGGCTACGGCTTCCTCCGTTCTCCGGACTACAACTATCTGCCGGGACCGGACGACATTTACGTGTCGCCTTCGCAGATTCGCAAATTCGATCTCAAGACCGGTGATTCGATCAGCGGCAACGTGCGCCCGCCCCATGAAGGCGAGAAGTATTTCGCGCTGGTCAAGATTGAAGCCATCAACTTCGAGTCGCCCGAAGAGACGCGCAACAAGATTCTCTTTGACAACCTGACGCCGCTCTACCCGCAGGAGCGTATCAAGATGGAGACCGTGCGCGAGGGCATCAGCGGCCGCGTGATGGATCTGCTCACTCCTGTCGGCAAGGGCCAGCGCGGCCTCATCGTCGCCCCGCCACGCACCGGCAAGACCATGCTGCTGCAGTCCATCGCGAACTCCGTGACCACGAATCATCCCGAAGTGGTGCTGATCGTTTTGCTGATCGACGAGCGCCCCGAGGAAGTCACCGACATGCAGCGCTCGGTAAAGGGCGAAGTCATCAGTTCGACATTTGACGAGCCCGCCGCCCGCCACGTACAGGTGGCTGAGATGGTCATCGAAAAGGCCAAGCGCCTCGTCGAGCACAAGCGCGACGTCGTCATTCTGCTCGACTCCATCACTCGCCTGGCGCGCGCCTACAACACCATCGTTCCGCCATCGGGCAAGGTCCTCTCGGGCGGCGTCGACTCCAACGCCCTCCAGCGGCCCAAGCGCTTCTTCGGCGCGGCCCGCAACATCGAGGAAGGCGGCTCGCTCACCATCATCGCCACCGCACTCGTTGACACCGGCTCGCGCATGGACGAAGTCATCTTCGAAGAGTTCAAGGGCACCGGCAACATGGAAATCATTCTCGACCGCAAGCTGGTCGACAAGCGCGTCTTCCCGGCCATCGACATTCAGCGCAGCGGTACGCGAAAAGAAGAGCTGCTCATTCCCAAGGAAGACTTGCAGCGCGTCTTCATCCTGCGCCGTGTGCTCAATCCACTTTCACCGGTTGAAGCTATGGAGCTGTTGATCAGCCGCCTGGAGAAAGTGCGCAACAACGCCGAATTCCTGGCCAACATGAACCAGTTGTAAGAACGATATGCAGGCACGCTCACTTTCTATCTCTTTTCGTTTGCGTCGCACGACAGCGGAGGCAGTCCATGTCTCCGTTCCCATCACAGAAGAATTAATGCGGCCGAACGACGAAGGTGAAGGGATGAAGCTCGATGTCGAGAAAATCGTGAAGGCGGCGATTGAGCTAGGCAAGAGCGAATCGACAAAATGGGAGGTGGAGGGTGAGCCTCAGATTGAGCCGCACCCGCTTCAAACACCTCCGGAGCGCGGATCGATTCAGTAGCGGGCTCATTACAGAGGTGTTGCATTTTCTAGCTAGGCTCAGCTCTGGGCTCTAGGTGGTCTAGTTTCACCAGGAGCGATCAAAAGGCCGGGGCATCGTCCCCGGCCTTGCTTTCTCTCGCGTGCCGTGGCCGCCGTAAGTCTGCATCGCCCTGCGCGTCGATCCGCCATTCTTCGCAGCCAAGTTCTCGTGTTACGCTGTTTGGCGTTACGCCCTTTGGCGTAGTAGCTCTTGATTATTACGCTATTCGGCGTTACGCTATTTAGCGTATGTCGCAATCCCTGGAAAACCCGTTTGTCTATGGCGAGATCGTCGATGACGCGGATTTCGTCAATCGCACAAGCGAACTCGACCAGCTTGTTCGCGACTTGGCCGACGGCCAGAAGATCTTCCTGCTGTCTCCCCGGCGCTTTGGCAAGAGCTCACTGGTCGCTCTGGCTTTGCTTAGACTCAAGAAGCGCCATATACGCACCGTCAGCTTGACCGTGAGCGACTACTCCGGCTACGCGCAATTCCTCGAGAAATTTGCCGAAAGGGTGCTGCGCGCCGCGGGTCCGTGGCACCGCGTGAAAAACTGGGTTACGCGCTTCGCCAGTCAGGTAAAACCCGAAGTCACCTTCAATATGAATACCGGCGAAGTCGGCATTTCGCTGGGCCGGGGCGCGGCATACAATCCCGATCCCATCGCGCCCGAAGTCTTTGCTCTTCCTGGGGAACTGACTAAAAACGCCGGTTTTCGCATGGCAATCTGTCTCGATGAATTCCAGCAGATCGCACAATTCGACGGAGGGTCAGTCGAAGATGTGCTGCGCAATCAGGTGCAGAGGCAAAGAGAAGTGGGATACATCTTTGCCGGCTCTCAGCCGTCCCTGATGCAGGAGATGCTTTCTTCGAAGCGGCCGTTTCACAAGGCCGGACCCCTGATGTTTCTCGATAAGATCGCCGCCTCCGACTGGAAGGAGTTCATTGTCCGGCAATTCCGCAAAAGAGGCAGAAACCTCGACGACGACGGAATGGATGCTCTACTGCGAAGCGCCGATCTGATTCCTTACGATGTGCAGCGGATTGCGCACGAGCTTTGGGACGATGCGGAACTGAGGGACAAACGTCAGCTAGGCAGATCCGACGTGGAGGCCGTCGTCGCGAGCCTCGTCACAGGGCAGTCGGACTACTACGAGACGCTCTGGCAGCAACTCTCGTCGCGCCAGCGCGCGGCTCTTCAGGCGCTGGCAATTCGCGGTTCGGCTCAAATCTATTCACAAAACATTCGCGAAGATTTTCGTCTCGGCCCGGCGTCCACGGTACAGAAAGCGCTTCAAACGCTCGATTCCAGGGACATTCTCGATCGCTATAAGGGCAACTACTTTTTCCTCGACCCGCTCTTCCCTCATTGGATCCGAAAGAAAGGCGCATAGCTGCAGAAACTGCGAAGCGTATGGCGGCTGTTAATTGCATACAGCGTGGAGTCGTGCTCGAAAAGAGACCCCGCCTCGTTTATTCGCGGCCATCCCGTTCCAGCAACTGCCGATCCCATTTGCCCAACTCTGCCGCGGCATCGTAGGTGCTTTGGCAAAATGCGAACAGCTCTGTGCTCGGCGATTCCGCATTCCGCACTGCGTCGTAGTCAAGCAGGAATTCCCCCAGCGTCGCGTCATAGCGCGCTGCATCCGGACGCACACGCGCTTCCTTGAATCCCTGCGGCTCCGGCGCGGCATACGAATAGAACGCCGGACCGCTCATATCGCCCGTGCCCGGCCAGAATCCCACGCTGCTCACCTCGTGCGAATAAGCTTCGCGCGTGATGCTGTCGGCGCCCGGCCGCTCCGGGGCCGTCCGGCCGGAAAAACGCGTCACCGCCAGGTCGAAACTTCCCCAAAAGAAATGCACCGGGCTCACTTTGCCGATGAATCCCGCACGAAACTGGTGGAAGACCGCATCCACCGAACGCAGGATGCACCAGAAAGTCTTCACCCGCTCGGCGTCGTACGCCGCGTGCACGCGGTCCTCGTCGAAGGGGATGGGATCGGGGATCTCGACCGGCATGCGCCAGATGCTCACTTCGACGCCCGCCGACTTGAGCATCGCCATGAAGTCCCGGTAGAAATCCGCAACCGTCATGGGCCGCAGTGGCAGTTCCTTCACCAGTCCATCGCTGCACTCCAGCACCAGCCGACCGGCGAGAAAATCGAAACGAATCTCGATCGACCGCGTGCCGTAGGGAATATTCGACGTCGTAAGCCCGCGCGGGGTCACATAAAGAGGAACATTCCACCAGTGATTGACGAGCGGCGTCAGCCGCATCCGCACCTTGCCCACAATCTGGGTCCACATATGCAGCGTGGCGCAGGTCTCGCGCCAGGAATCGAGCGGCAGCGCAGGCCAGCATTCCGGACTGTCGCCAGTAGCTAAGTTCGTCATGTCCCCTCCAACTTCCGCGCCTGTGCGCGTCCAATTTGATTCGATCCCGCAATGGTTTTCCGCGGTTTCAGCCGGCGTCTTGCCTCCGGCCGCCGCTCTTTCCCATTTTCTGCCTCGCTGCTAAGATAAATGAAGCCACTGTGGGGCTGTAGCTCAGCTGGGAGAGCGCCTCGTTCGCAACGAGGAGGCCAGCGGTTCGATCCCGCTCAGCTCCACCAATTTCCCTGCCTTTGTTTTTCTGTCTGGTGATGGCCTATTTGCGGCTGTCCGTTCGGCCGAGTTCCTCGTCATCGATAAGCCTGGCATCCTGTTGGGGTAAACACAAATGGACCTGAGTTTGCCGAAGTCCCCAAGGTCCAAGTTCGAAGATCGTGACATCTATTCTGCTCTTTGTCTCCTCCTTGTTTTCTTCATCATCTCTGCCGTTTCCTTCCATGGTTTCTTCCAGAAATGGCATTTTCGAGAGCCAGGTATTACCAACAGCCTCTACATCTACTGCCCCCCTGCAGACTTTGTCTCTATGATGGAGGGTAGCGCGCATCGCCCGTATGTCTATCGCCAATTGCTTCCCTTGATTGCGAATTGGATTGATTCCAGGGTCCCCGATAGCCTCAAGGATAAGCTGTACACAAAGAGCGACCTGGAAAGAAGATTGCAACTTGAAGTTCTGACATCGCCTACCGCGCAAAGCCGGGCCTATTTTATTCGCTATATCACCGTCTACGTGCTCGATCTCTTATCCGCCTGGATCGCGCTTTGCTTGTTGTACCAACTGTGCAGAACAGTTGGTGTGCCTCCCACGGTCGCCGCACTCTCGTCGGTTATTTTTATCCTTCTCTTTCCATTTCTTATGTCGTTCGGGGGGTACATGTATGACTTTCCCGAGCTTGCCTTTCTTGCTCTCGCGGCGTGGATGGCGCTTCGTTTCGATGGCTGGTTTCTGCTTCCGGTAGTAGCGCTTGCTACTTTGAACAAGGAGTCGTTTTTTCTCTTTCTCCCATCTCTTTACCCTCTCCTTCGCACGCGCGCTTCGATTCGCCAGTCGCTCTTGCGGCTGGGGACCATGATCGTCGCTTCCTCGGCGGTGTTCTTTTGGCTCCATCTTCGATTTCGATTCAACCCCGGCGGAGTAGTCGAGATTCATCTTCGAGAGCAGTTTTTCTATTTTCTCAATGTCGGTACCTGGCTCTACCCCAGCGAAGTAACCTATGGCCTCCTGCTGCCTCCCGCCTGCAATCCAATCTTCCTGGCCTTAGTGGCTTGGACGACTTGGCGCGGCTGGGGCCTGCTGCCCGCATACATGAAACGCCACGCGCAAATTGCGGCCATGATCAACGTACCTCTGTATTTTCTTTTTTGTCTTCCCGGCGAACTCCGCGACCTCAGCTTTCTTTATGTCGCATTGGTGCTCCTCATTGCAGCAAACATCGCGCGTTCTTCACAGAGTTCGAACACTTTTGTTCCCGTTGTTTCAAACAGGGCTCCCGCGGGATCTGTATGATGGACGCAAGTCCTACGGGGAGCTTTCAGCATGTGCAAATGAGCCACCCGGAGTTCGGCACCGGCGTTGCAGTTGCTCGTGTTTACGGCTATGCAACGCGACTCGATAGCGCCGCTCCGCCAATGGACGTTCCAGATATTCTCTGCGAGGTCTCGATCTGATGCCGGCTATTTCACCTCCGGTACCTGCATCGCACACATTCTGCCCTCTCTGTGTCGATCTCGACGGAACCCTGGTCAAGTCCGACACTCTTGTGGACTCGCTGCTGGTGCTGGCGCGCACGCATCCGGCAATGTTGCTCACTCTGCCGGGGCGCCTGCTGCACGGCAAGGCTGCCTTCAAGGAATTCGTCACCTCTCATGTCTCGCTCGACGTCGCGCATCTGCCCTACAACCGCACCCTGTTGCAGTATCTTCACGAAGAACGCGCGCGTGGCCGTGCACTCTATCTCGTAACCGGAGCGGACGTGCGGTTGGCCGAGCGGGTCGCCGCGCATCTCGGTATCTTTACCGGCGTTTTGGGCAGCGACGGCCAAGTCAACCTGACGGGAACCCACAAGCTGGATCGCGTGCGCAGCCAATTCGGCGGCGGCGAGTACGGCTATATCGGCAACGACACGCCCGATTTGCCCATGCTGGCCCACGCGGCTGAAATCATGGTGGCCAATCCCAGCCTGCGCCTGCGTCTCAGAATGCGCCTGCGTGGCATTCGCCCAGCGCGCATATTCGATGAAGGCGCCGGTTCCTTCTCGACTGCGTTCAGAGCCATGCGCGTGCATCAGTGGGCAAAGAACCTGCTCATCTTTCTGCCTCTGTTGCTGGCACACCCGCACGTAGGCTTCGCCAGCAGCCTGCTGAGCGCGCTCCTCGCCTTTTTCTGTTTCGGCCTCACGGCTTCGTCGGCCTACATCATCAACGACCTGTTTGATATTGAGGCCGACCGCCATCATCCGCGAAAGCTCGCGCGCCCCTTTGCCGCCGGCGATCTCCCGCCCGTTGCCGGTGTCTGCATGGTGGCCGTCTTTCTATTTTTGGCGTTTTTTGGAGCGCGCCTGCTTCCCGTGGCCTTCTCCGGATGGCTGCTGCTCTATCTCGCGACGACGCTCGCCTATTCCTGGTTCCTGAAGCGGATCGCGCTCGTCGATGTGCTGGTGCTCTCCGGCCTCTACACCTTGCGCCTGTTCGCCGGCAGCGCCGCAACTGGATCGCACATCTCGCATTGGCTCGCCGGCTTTTCAGTATTTCTGTTTTTCTCTCTGGCCATTGTCAAGCGTTTTGCTGAGCTGCAGAATTTGCGCACCAGTGGATTGTCGCCGCGCAACGGGCGAGGCTATCTGGTGGCCGATACCGATCAGTTGCGGAGTTTCGGCACTGCCAGCGCCTTCGCGGCAGTGATGGTCTTCGCCATCTACATCAGCTCGAGCGACGTGGTCGCGCTTTATCGCCATGCACAATTGCTGTGGCTCATTATGCCGCTGATGATTCTCTGGCTCTGCCGCATCTGGTTGCTGGCCTCGCGCGGCGAGCTCGACGAAGATCCCTTCGTCTTCGCATTGACTAACCGCGGCAGTCTTCTCATCGGCGCCGCCGTGGCCGTCATCGCACTGCTGGCAATCTGAACACCCTTCCGACTTGATATCATTGCCTGCAAAATGCTATCATTGCAGATGAAGCCGAAGGAGTAACAAAACTATGGCCGCAGTGACAGTCCGCAACATTCCGGAGAAGACCCATCGCGCCCTGAAATTGCGCGCTGCCCGCAACGGGCGGAGCACAGAGGCTGAAATTCGCCAGATTCTCCAGGACACTATCTCGCCGAAGCCGCGGCTCAAAATCGGCTCGGAACTGGCTGCCTTTGGGCGCAAATATGGCGGCATCGAACTCAACTACAAGCGTGATCCCAGGCCAGCCGAACCGGCAATATTCGAATGATTGTTCTCGATACCAACGTCATCTCCGAACCATTGAAACCCCTCCCTGACCAAGCGGTCACCCGATGGCTTGACGCGCAGGACCCGGAGACGCTCTATCTCACTGCAACCGTCTTGTCGGAAGTCCTGATCGGAATCGCGTTGCTCCCGGCAGGTAAGCGAAAGCATGGCATGGAGCAAGACATGCGCGGGTTGCAAACAAGGCTTTTCGGAGATCGATTTCTTCCCTTTGACCGGGAAGCAGCGGTTGCCTTTGCTCTTCTGGGGAGCCGAGCCGGGGCAAAGGGTTATTCCATCTCAATGGCCGACTGCCAAGTTGCTGCGATTGCCTCGGTACACGGATTCGCCGTGGCAACGCGCGACACCGCGCCGTTCCTCGCCGCGGGCGTTCCCGTCATCAACCCATGGGAACCCTGAAACCTGCTCTTTCAGCTGAATAAGTCCTTCATCTTCTCGATCAGCCCCGGTGACGTGGGCTGGTTGTCCACGGTCATCGTCTCGGAGAGCTTGGTCACCAGCTCGCGCTGCGCACGGTTCAGCTTGCGCGGAATCTGCACCACCACCTTCACGATCAGGTCACCGTTGCCCTTCTCGTTCAAGTAGGGAACGCCGCGTCCCCTCACGCGCAGCTCTCTGCCGCTTTGCGTGCCTTCGGGAATCTTGATGTTTACCGGAGCGTCAATGCCGGGAATCTCGAACTCGGCGCCCAATGCCGCCTGCGGAAAGCTGATGGGTATGACGCAATAGAGATCGTGTCCGTGGCGCTCGAAGAAATCGTGCGGACGGATGGCAAGAATGATGTAAAGGTCGCCCTTGGGCCCGCCCCGGCGGCCGGAGTCGCCCTCGCCCGCGTAACGGATGCGCGTTCCCTCTTCGACACCAGGCGGCACCTTCACTTTCAGCTTGATTTCAGTCGCCGCGCGGCCCTCGCCGCGGCACGCTGTGCAGGGATCTGCGATCACCGAACCCGTGCCGCCGCAGGCCGCGCAGGTACGCGCCACCGAGAAGAATCCCTGCTGATAGCGTAGTTGCCCGTGGCCCTGGCAATGGCTGCAAACGCTCGGTCCGCGCCCCGACGCGCTGCCCTGGCCATGGCAGACCGTGCATGTCTCCAGGCGCCGGATCTTCACCTCGGTCTCTGTGCCAAAAATCGCGGCTTCAAAGTCGATAGTCAGGTCGAAGCGCAGGTCGTCCCCGCGCTGCTGGCGCCCGGCACGCGATCCTCCGCGCTGAGCCCCGCCCATCGAAAACATCTCGCCAAAAAGATCGCCGAATATGTCACCCAAGTCCACGCCGCCGGCAAATGGTCCGGCGCCAAAGCCCTGCGCGCCGAGACCGGCGTGGCCATAGCGGTCGTAGGCCGCACGCTTGTCGGC
>Ga0302276_10005297_pt1 | contig 10742 bp, 9 predicted proteins | sample III_Bog_N2_3_FD_198768 | JGI IMG/M metagenome (GOLD analysis project Ga0302276, IMG submission 198768) | Peat permafrost microbial communities from Stordalen Mire near Abisko, Sweden - III_Bog_N2_3 | ecosystem: Environmental > Terrestrial > Soil > Wetlands > Peat | place: Sweden: Abisko... | reverse complement strand
GCCTGGTGCCGGCGCTCAGCGGCCGCCTGGCGGAGGCCCTGAGCGACCGCGAGCCGCGCGTCCGCGAGGCCGCGCTCAACGCCATCGCCGAGGCCACGGCGCGCCCCGACGCCCCCCCGGCCCCGGCCGCCGCGCTGCGCGAGCGCCTCGCCGGCGACGACTGGACCTTCGTCCGCGCGGGCGCCGCCCGCACCCTGGGCGCGCTCCCAGCGGAGGCGGGCAACGATCGCGCCCTCGCCGCAGCCCTCGCCGACGGCTCGCCGGACGTGCGCACCCACGCCCTCGACGGCCTCGGCGCCCACCACGCGGTCGCCCACGCCGACGCCGTCCGCGCTCTCCAGGACGACAAGGACGAGAGCGTCGAGGTCCGCGCCCACGCCATGCTCGCGCTCGGCGCGATGTGCGACGCGCGCTCGCTCCCCGACTGGACCAAGCTGGCGCGCGGCGCCAAGGCCCCCGCCGACGACAAGGACCGCCGCCTCGGCGGCGCGGCGATCGCGGCGCTCGGCCAGCTCCACCCGGCCGACCTGCGCGACCGCCTCGCGCCGCTCCTCGACCAGGACACCCCGCCGGCCGCGCGCGAGATGGCGCGCGCGGCGATCGCGGGGCGGGGCGGCTGCCCCTGAGAAACGCTCAGAAGCGCCGGCAGCGGCTCAGGCAGCGCCCGCGCTCCAGGTCGCAGGAGGCGCTGCGGCAGCGGCGGAACCGATCGAGACAGCTGTTTTCGCAGGCACGGCGGGCGATGCTGGGGCGGTGGAGGGGATCCAGGCCGGGGGTCGCCGCGGTGTCGGGCGCGGCGCTCTCCTCGACGGTCTCCGGCGCGTCCGTCGCCTCCGGTCCCTCCCCGGTACAGGCGGCGGCGAGGAGCCCCGCGGACGTGGTGAACGCGAACAGTGCAGCGATCTTCTTCCAGGCAATCATGACGGATCTCCCCTCCCCCGCGGTCCAGCGGGGGCCGAGGCCAACCTTGAGCGCCGGCGGTGCCTCGTCGAGACGGGGCGCGGGCCGTGGGCCCCCTCGGGAGTCGCCTCCCGGCGACCGTTGCGCACGCTTTTTCCGAGATGGGCGCCGCCCCTGGTAGTGTAGCGGGCGATGAGCAGGGAGGTGAGCACCTGGGGCCTCGTCCGCGACGGTCGCGCCCCCTTCATCGGCCGCGAGGCCGAGCTCGCGGCGCTCGACGAGGCGCTGACCGCGGTGCGCGTCGGCGAGACCCGCATCGTCTCGGTGGTGGGCCCGGGCGGCGTCGGCAAGAGCCGGCTCATCCAGGACTTCATCCTCCGCCACCGCGCGCCGGGAACCCAGGCCGAGGGCGCCGCTACCGGGGCTGTGCCCCCGAACCCCCGCACCGAGGGCTCGCTCACTCCCCGCGTGTACCGCGGCAGCGCGCGGGACACGGGGGCGGCGTTCGGCGTCTTCGCCAAGCTGCTCCGCGCGCGCTTCGGCCTCGTCGAGGGCATGCCGCGGGAGACGGCGCGGGCCCAGGTCCGCGATCAGATCGCGGCCGTGCTCGACGACGGCAAGGTCGGTGACGTGGCCTACTTCCTCGGCCAGTTCGTGGGCGTGCCGGGCGAGGAGAGCCCGCTCACCCGCGCCGTCGAGGACGAGCCGCAGCAGGCGGCGATCATCCGCCGCGCCGTCTTCAAGGCCTTCCTCGAAGCGGACGCTTCCATCTCCCCGATCTGCCTGGTCTTCGAGGACCTCCAGGAAGCCCACGACGACTCGCTGGCGCTGCTCCGCTACCTCCTCGAGTACCTGAGCGGGCACATCCTGGTGATCTGCGCCGCCCGCCCCGACCTCCTCGCCCGCCACGAGGACTGGGGCCGCGCCGGCGAGGCCCGGCACCGGGTGCTCGAGCTCCCACCGCTGCGCGAGGTGGAGTCGACCCGGGTGATGAAGGCGCTCCTCGCTCCCTGCGAGGGCGGGCCGCCGGAGGCGCTGGTCGCCGCGGCCACCGCCTTCGCGGGGGGCAACCCGCTGCTCCTCGAGCAGATGGTGCGCATCTACCACGACAAGGGCGTCCTCGTGGAGGTGACCTCGCTCGGGGAAGCGGCGCGCTGGGCCGTCCACCTGGAGAGGCTCGCCAGCGTCTCGCTCCCCGTCACCATCGAGGACGCGGTCACCGCGCGCCTCGGCGCCCTCGACGCCTACGAGGTGACGCTGCTGGAGCAGGCCGCCGCCATGGGCGCGGTCTTCTGGAGCGGCGCGTTCCTCCCCCTCCTCCGCATGGGCACCGCCGCGCCCGATCTGTGGAGCGACGACGCCGACGAGGACGCCCGCGAGATCGCCGAGGCCCTCGAGGATCTGGTGGAGCGCGACTACATCCTCCGCCTCCCCGACAGCAGCTTCCCGGGCTCGGAGGAGTTCGTCTTCAAGCACAACCGCGAGCGCGAGGCGATCCAGGCGCGGACCCGCCAGAGCGCCCTCAAGCGCTACCACCAGGGCATCGCCGACTGGATGGACCACCAGGACGCGCTCCGCTCCAGCGACGAGTACGTGGCCATGCTCGCCGCGCACCGCGAGGCCGCCGGCGACCCGATCCGGGCCGGCCTCGCCTACCTGGAGGCCGGCGACGTGGCCCGCTCGCGCTACGCCGGCTCGCGCGCCGGCGGCTACTACCAGCGCGGCCTCGACCTGCTCGGCGAGAGCCACGGCGCCCGCCGCATCGACGCCCTCCACCACTACGGCGACGTGCTCTTCGCCTCGGGGCGGGTCGACGACGCGCTCGCCGCCTTCCGCGAGATGCTCACCCTCGCCTACCGCCAGGGCCGCCGCAGCAAGGGCGGCGCCGCGCACAACCGCATCGGGCGCCTCTACCGCGACACCGGCGCGCTCGACCAGGCGGGCAGCCACCTCCAGACCGGGATGGCCCTCTTCCGCGCCGCCGCCGACGAGCGCGGCGTCGCCTCCAGCATCGACGACATCGGCAAGCTGCACTGGCTCCGGGGCGAGTACGACGAGGCGCTCGAGGCGCTCCGCGAGGGCCTGGTCCGGCGGCGCAAGCTGGCCGACCGCAGATCCATCGCGCTCTCGCTCAACAACCTCGGCCTCGTCCACCAGGACTCGGGCCAGTTCAAGGACGCCGTGGAGGCGTTCAGCCAGTCGCTGGGGATCCGCCGCGAGATCGGCGACCTCATGGGCGTGGTGGCCTCGCTCAACAACCTCGGCACCATCGCCCAGGATCAGCGCGATTTCCCCCGCGCGCTGGTCTTCTTCGACGAGGCGCTGGAGGTGGCCCGGCAGATCGGCGACCGGAACCGCACCGCGATGGTGCTCACCAACATCGGCGAGGTCCACTACCAGATCGGCAAGCCCGCCGTCGCCATCGAGGTGCTCCGCCAGGCCGAGGAGCTCTGCGACGAGCTCGGCGACAAGCTCGGCCTCGCCGAGGCGCTGCGCGGCCTGGGCAAGGCCTACATGCACAACGGCGACCTCGCCAAGGCCCGCGAGGCCATCTCCCGCGCGGTCGATCTCTTCGCGCTGGTGCGGAGCAAGGTGCACCTGGGCATCGCCCTGCGCACCCTGGGCGAGATCACCGCCGCCGGCGGCTGGGGCAGCGCCCACACCCGGAGCGCCCGCGAGTACTTCGCCCGCGCCGTCGCCATCTTCGAGCAGACCGGCAACGACGTCGAGCTGGCGCGCACCTTCAAGGTCTACGCCCGCTTCCTCCTCGAGACCGACGCCAAGACCGACGAGGCCGTCCGCCGCGAGGCGCTCACCATGAACACCCGCGCCGAGGCCACCTTCTCCCGCCTGCGCATCACCGCCGGCCCGGTCGAGGGCGGCCGCCGGACCATGCCCTCGGTCCCCGGGTGAGCGCGCCCCCGACAGTGGACCTGCCCGCCCGTCCCGCCTCCCGCTCGCTCACCACCATGACCGAGCTGGTGCTGCCCACCCACGCCAACTCGCTGGGGAGCGTCTTCGGCGGGCAGGTGCTCGCCTGGATCGATCTGGCGGCGGCCATCTGCGCCCAGCGCCACACCGGGCACCTGGTCACCACCGCCGGCGTCGACGAGCTCTCGTTCGAGCGCCCCATCAAGGTAGGCCAGGTCGCCACCTTCACCGCGCGGGTGACGGCCGCGTTCCGTACCTCGATCGAGGTGCTGGTGCGCGTCGACGGCGAGGACGCCACCACCGGCGAGCGCTGGCCCTGCGTGAGCGCCTTCGTCACCCTGGTCGCGGTCTCCGTCGGAGGCGACGGCGGAGGCGACGGCGAGCCGCGGCCCTGCGCCGTCCCCGGGCTCCTCGTCGCCACCGACGAGGACCGCGCCCTGGCCCTGGCCGCGGGCGAGCGGCGGGCTCAGCGGCTCGCCCGCCGCAGGCAAGCGGCCGGGTAGCGGGTTCCGAGCCCATCGAGGCGGTGGGAGCGAGGGCCTCGAGGATTCATGCTATCAGCTCGGGACATGGCCCCCGAAGACAAGGCACCGCTGCCGGAGCGGCTGGAGACGGACGAGAGCCTTCGCATCGAGCGGGCGAGGACCGACGAGGAGCTGGTCGTTCAGTTGCAGGGCATCGAAACGGCTGCAACGGGCACGATCGACCGCGCCCGGGAGGGTGCCGCCGAGGCGCTCGCCGCGGCGCGCGTCGAGGTGGACCAGAAGCTCACGAGCCCGGCGCGACCGGTGCCGGCGCGCGCCGTCGTCCGAGCGCGAGCGCGGGAAGACGAGGCGCTCGCCCAGGTGCAGGCCAGCGTGGACGACAAGGCCCACCGTGAGCGCCAGGTCCGCCTCGAGACGCTGCTGCGGATCCTGCCGCTCGAGCGGGAGAAGACCGACCACTACCTGTTGACCGAGCGGGCCCGCGCCGACGAGACGCTCGCCCATCGCGACGACTTCCTGAGCATCGTCAGCCACGACCTGCGAAACCTCCTCAACACGGTCGCGATGGGCGCTCAGATCATCGAGGAGGATGCCTCCACGAACCAGGAGGACCACCCCACCGCCCAGATGGCGCGTCGCATCCGTGGCGTCGTCGCCCGCATGTCCCGGCTCGTCGGAGATCTGGTGGACGTCTCGAGCCTCGAAGCGGGCAAGCTCGGCGTCGAGCTGGCCCCCGGCGACGCGACGGCGCTGGTCACCGAGGCGGTGGACGCGTTCCGGCCCACCGCGTCCGCCAAGGGGGTCTCCCTCGAGCAGGAGCACGTCGAGCCCTCGCTCCTCGCCACCTTCGACCACGATCGGATCCTCCAGGTGCTCGCCAACCTGATCGGCAACGCCATCAAGTTCACGCCTCCCGGCGGCGTGATCACCGTCTCCGCCGCGCGCGCCGGAGACGGCGTCCGGCTCTCGGTGCGCGACACCGGCCCCGGCATCCCCGAGGCCCAGAAGGAGGCGGTGTTCGAGCGATTCTGGCAGGTCGGAGCGAACGACCGGCGGGGCCTGGGGCTCGGCCTCTACATCGCCAGGGGCATCGTCGAGGCCCACGGTGGGACCATCCGGGCCGAGAGCACCCTGGGCGAGGGCAGCACGTTCCACGTCACGCTCGCCGCCCCGGCTCTCCACGGCTCGGCCTGATCAGGACCGGTCGGTTCAGCCGGCGGCTCCCACCACGCGCTCGACGGTGGCCAGCAGCGCCTCGGGGGTGAAGGGCTTGAGCAGGTAGGCCGCGGCCCCCAGCGCGGTCGCTCGCTCCGGCAGATCGCGCGCGCCGGAGGCCAGGATCACCCGGGTGCCGTTGCCGCGGTGGAGGGCGGCGAGCAGCGCCGGGAAGTCGCCCGGGATGCCCAGGTCGAGGAGCACGACGGCCGGCCGCTCGACCGCGAGCGCGTCGAGCGCCTCCAGCGCCGTCTCGGCGACGCGGACCGAGCAGTCGCCCAGCGCGGACAGGATCTCCTGATACATGTCGCGCAGGTCAGCGTTGTCCTCGACCACGAGCACGGAGGTCATCGCCCCGAGGCTACCGCGCACTTCGGGGTGAGGCGCGCACTTTCCCTCTGTCTGACAGCGGAGCGAGCCTCGTTAGGGGACCTCCCGACACCACAACCGGGAGGCGGCGGGAGAGCTCGGACCGGCGCGGCCCACGCTTTGCTCTGGGGCGAGCCAGGTGGATGCCAGGCGCGAGCGCAGGGCTTCCTTCGAGCCACGATGTGCCACGAGATGGAGTCAGCGATCATGACGGCGGAGAATCGGCGGGGTCTGCGAGCGGCGGTGGGTGTCCTCTTTCTGGCCGCCGCGGCGGGGGCCGGCGGAGCGTGCGGAGGAAACGTCACCGTCGCGAGCTCGGGCGACAGCTCCGGTAGCTCGGGCAGCTCCGGTAGCAGCGGCGGCGGCGCGACCAGCGGCAGCTCCAGCTCCAGCTCCGGCTGTACCGCGCTGGTGTGCAGCTGCCCCGCCCAGCTTCCCACCGAGGGCTCCGCCTGCGACCCCTGCTGCACCGAGGCGTGCTCCTACGCCGCGCCGGGCGATTGCGGGCCGGCGGCCCAGTGCACCGCGAACGGGACCTGGGCGCTCCTCCTGCCCAACTGCCCGGCGGAGCCGTGCACGGCCCGCACCACGCCGGCCGACTGCACCGCAGCGGGCAGCTGCCGCTGGCTGGTGCCGGCCTGCGGCTCGAACAGCTTCACGGCCGGGTGCTTCGACGCGGCCGACTGCACGGTGAGCGAGGGCTGCCCGGACGGCCAGAGCTGCGTGGCCGTCAGCACCAACCCGTGCTGGAACACCACCTGCGGCGTCTGCTCGGGCGGGCAGGCGGACCTCTGCACGGGGCCGGGCTGAGGCGAGGAGCTCGCGCGCTCAGTAGAACTCCGGCACTGAATCGAAGCGAGCGCCGAGGCTCTCTTCCACCATCGTCGAGAACGCGCTGTGGAGCGGGGGCGCCGGGTCTCCGTAGGCGCTGCGGAGGACGGGCCCGCCTTGCGCCGCGAGGGGCGCAAGGCCCGTTCCCGCCCTGCCCGCGAGGGGCCAGCCCTTGCCGCAGTCGACGACCACCGCGAAGCGGAACGCGATGCCCTCGGCGTCGCCGAGGTCGCCGTCGAAGGGCGCCGCGCAGGCCGGGCACGTCGATCGGATGCGCTCTTCGAGGTCGATCGGGGCGATGGTCCCCCGCTCGACCGAATAGGCGAGCGCGGCGCCGCAGGCGCAGGCGATGGCGCCGTCCCCGAGGTGCCACACGAAGTCGCGCGAGGCGTAGACCCAGATGTCGTGATATCCGGGCTCGTCCTCTCCGTACGCGAGGGGGTAGGGCAGGTCGAGATCGCTGAACCCCTCGTCGGCCGCGCTCACCTCGAAGTGCAGCGCCAGCTCGTCCGCCTGAGCGTTCGCGTGGTGCGGATCGCGCCGACCGGCGAGCCACTCCGCGCCGACCGGGACCGGAACCGGCTGGGCCTCTTCCCGGCGGCGGCGCAGGCTGGCAGCGTGCTCGATGAACGGCTCGGCCCAGCCGCCGGCGCCGGGGTCGTCGGACGGGGGGCCCGCCTGGGAACCGGGCGTGAGGATCCAGCGCTCGGCGCGCATGCGCTCGACGAGCCGCGCGATGCGCTCGGCGGTGGGAACGAAGGTCCGGTCACGGGGCAGGAGGAAGTTGCGGTACTCGACGCCCATGCCGGCGGGGTATCGGAGCCCGCCGGCGAGGTCAACGGGCTCCGGCGGCGAGGAGCCTCGCCCGCGCCGCCGCCAGGTGGAGCCTGGTGTCCTTCTTCAGGCTCGCCTCGCCGCGCTTGGCATGGAGCTCGACCCGCACCGCGAGCGCGGCCTGCGCGCAGCGCTCGGCGCCGTACGCCAGGAGGCGATCACAGACCGCATCCGGGAGCACGGGGATCGTAGGGCGTCGTCGGCACGGCGCCCGAGTGTAGCCGCATCCACGAGACCGCCCTACCCCACCCGCTGCCTCAGATAGAGCCCCTCGATCGCCTGCACCGTGTCCGCCTCGCTCGCCGGCTTGTCCGCCCGGATCGCCGCCAGCTTGGGCCCGCGCAGCGCCAGCCGGTGGGTGACCAGGTCCCTCGCGATCCCCTCGAACCGCACCGTCACCACGATGCTCGGCCGCAGCTCGATCCCCGAGCGCGTCCCCGACGCCGACTGCCGCTCGATGCGGCGCCCGGTGGCGAGGCCGTCGCGCACGATCTCGCCCTGGATGTCCAGGTCCCGGACGCGATCGATGCCGGCCACGTCGCCCACGTCCTCGAAGGAGCCGTCCGGCCTGCGCGCCGCGATCACGTAGGAGCCGAAGACTCCCACGTTCTCCTTGCTGGTCACCGCGAAGACGGCGCCGAGCAGCACCAGGTCGAGGGTGATCTCCGGCTTGCGCTTGAGCCAGGTGCTGTCGCGCTCGGCGAGCCGATAGGGCCCGTTGAGATCCTTGGTGATGATGCCTTCATAGCCCTGGGCGCGAAAATGGTAGAAGAGGCGATTGACGTCCTCCCGGCTCTCGGCGAGGTGGCCCTCGGACATCGAGAGAGGCACGGGCAGGGGCTGGTACATCACCGCGGCCATCAGCACCCCGAGGCGGCGGCGACGCTCGGCGAGCGAGAGCGGGGTGAGGTCCTGCCCGTCGAGGTACACGAGATCGAACGCCGCGAACTTGAGGTTGACGGGCAGGCCGCGCTCCCCCTGGAGACAGGCATAGACCTCGTAGACCGTGGCCGGGCGCACCCCCTCGAGATCGACCACGGTGCCGTGCAGCTCGCCGTCGAGGATCACCGAGCGCACCGGCAGCGCGCGGATGGTCATGTCGAGGCCGCGCACCAGCTCGAGCCAGTCGTTGCGGGCGCGGGTGTAGGCGGCGGCGAGCATCGACCCGCCGCTGTCGGTGGCCTTGTGCAGCATCAGCCGGATGCCGTCGTACTTGCGCTCGACCCACACGGGAAAGCGCTCGATCTCGTCGGTGGTACCCCCCGCCAGCGCCGGGCGCACCGGGGTGAGCGGCCGGAGCTGGATGGCGCGCAGCCCGGCGGCCCCCTCGCGCTCGAGGACGCCGGCGACGTGGAAGGAGTCGGTGAGGGCCATGGCGTGGGCGACCGCCTCCTCGGGAGCGGCGTAGTGGCGGGCCAGCGCGCGGGAGAGCACCTCGCCCTGGTAGTCGAAGCCGAAGCCGGCCTTGCGGAGGAGGAGCTTGGCGAGGAAATAGGCCTCCAGCCGGCCGCAGCGCTCGAAGAGGGAGCGGAGGAGATCGAACTTGCGGTTCTTGCGCTCCCTGGGGAGGAGGCGGAGCGTCTGCATCACCTCCGCGGCGGTGAGCGGCGGATCGCCGCGCAGCTCGCGCCGGCTCTGGGCGAAGAGCACCGAGACGTCGCCGGCGACGTTGAGGCGATCGATGATGTCGCGCTGACCGATCAGCGTCATGCTCATCAGCAGGCGCACCAGGCTGTCGCGACGAAAGGTGCTGGGCTTGCCGTGGAACGGGTCGCCGAGGACGGCGGCGATCTTGTCGGCCATGCCGAGCCCCACCTCCTTCTCGAAGAAGAGACGGAGGAGCGCCTCCCGCGCAGCCGTGTCGGGCGGGGGATCGACGCGGAGGCCGAAGAGCTGCGCCGCCTTCTCGGGCGCCATCGACGAGAGGGGGAGGAAGATGGCCCGGCACAGGCTGTAGAAGGGGATCGAGGCGAGGGTCTCGGCGGGGGTAGAGCCCCGCTCCTCGGCGAGCTTCTCGATCGTGAAGCGGAGGTGGAGCGGCAGCCCGAAGGCGCGCTCCAGGTACTCGTCCGTGGGGTGGCTCTGGCCGATCGAGCCGCTCAGCTCGCCGAGGTTGCCCGCGCCGAGGAGCCAGGCGCGGACGTCATCGGTCTGGACGACCTTCACCGCCTCAAGCCCCCAGCATGGGCCGCGGCTTGTACTCGGCCGGCTGGGCGTCGTGGGGGCGGAGGGCGCCGGTCTTGCCGTCGCGGTGGAGGCGGATGGGGTAGGGGAAGATCGGCGTGGTCACGCTCTTCACCACGGAGATGACGTCGATCTTGTCGCGGTACTTGCCGCCCCACAGCTCGGCCTGCTCCTTGGAGCCGAGGCCCATCTCCTCGATGAGGAAGACCACGTCGGCGGTGTGCATCAGCGCCTCTCCGCCGACGGGCATGCCGGTGTCGCGGATCTGCCCGATGCAGATGCAGGTGATGCCCTTCTCGTGGTTGTAGGTCTTGAGCGCCGAGAGGTTGTCGGCGGTGCGGTTCTTGGTGGGATCGAGCATGTTGAGCGAGTCGATGACGACGAACTTGATGTTCTCGCGCTCCACCAGATACCGGTACTTGCCGACGAAATCGTCCCAGGTATTGCTCTTGTGATACTGACTCTCGAGGACGAAGACGTTGGAGAGGACCCGCTCGGCCAGCGCCGCCTCGTCGAGGTCGGTGGCGGCCATGCCGATCTTGGTCATCCGCGAGCAGAGGTCGTCGCGGCCGGACCCCTCGGCGTCGTGAAAGCCCTCCTCGGCGACGACGAAGGCGACCTTGGTGCCCGTCAGCGCCACCCGGGCCAGGCCCGCCAGCGCCGAGCGGGTCTTGCCCTTGCCCGGCGGCCCCGCGAGCGCGATGGTACAGCCCCGCGGCACGCCGCCGAGCGCGTGGACGCCGTCCTCGGTGAGGCAGAGCAGGTCGAGCACGGAGCCGAGCGGCACCGCCTCCTGGGTCTTGATGCGGTGGGTGAGCAGCGCCGGGCGGAGGATCTCCGCGTCGAGCCCGCGGTCGCCGTCGGCCACCGGCGAACGGGATCGCGGAGGGGTCGATCATGGGCGCGCCCATGCCGCCGCCCATCATCATCTGCATCATCTGCATCATCGCCATCATGGGGTTGGGCTGCATCGGCATCCCCATGCCCGGCTGC
>Ga0302276_10005292_pt1 | contig 10747 bp, 9 predicted proteins | sample III_Bog_N2_3_FD_198768 | JGI IMG/M metagenome (GOLD analysis project Ga0302276, IMG submission 198768) | Peat permafrost microbial communities from Stordalen Mire near Abisko, Sweden - III_Bog_N2_3 | ecosystem: Environmental > Terrestrial > Soil > Wetlands > Peat | place: Sweden: Abisko... | reverse complement strand
GATGTCGTCGAAGCTGACCCCGCTGATGTCCAATTCCGTCTGACCCATGTCGGACGCCCCCTCCCGTTGATCGGACACCGTGTCCGAAAGAGTGGATCGTACGTCCGACCGGCGGGGGTGTCAACGGTGTGTGCACCTGGACGGTAGGGCGCCCGGATGGGCGACCCGGGCGGCGGCCGGGGCGGGGCGGCAGGTTCAGCCGTGCCGGAAGTCACGTCGACCAGTCGACGGCTCCGTCGATGATCACCCGGGGCTCCTCGGTCAGCACCACCTCGAGGTGGTCGGTGTCCAGGAACTTGGCGATGTCCTCCATCATGGCGGGGAAGTCGTCCTCGGTCATGTGGGCGTAGTAGGCGTCCATCGACGCGAACCACTGCACCGTCACGCCGTCGTAGCCGGAGCGGTCGTCGTCGTCCCGGTAGTCGCTGAGGGGACGTGGGTTCTGCTCGTAGCGGATGACGTACTTGGCGGCACTCGAGTTGGCGATGAGGGGGCCGTGGTGGTCGCGCCAGTACTCGTGGAACTCGGCGGGGGTCAGCCCCTCCTTGCGCCGGAGCATGCAGGTCAGCTTGATCATGGTCGGTGTCCTCTCCCGGTGACGGCGGCCGGTGGCGGTCGCGGACGCTCCCCGACCTGGCCCAGAGGTTGCCCCGCCCGGCCCGCGCGGGCAAACCCGACAGCTCAGTTGACAGCTCAGCCGACGGTGGCGCAGAAGAGGTCGGCGATGTAGGGGAGGCCGATCGGCTCGTCGAGGCGGTCGGCCAGGTCGGCCACGGAGCCGAGGATCTCCCGGCGTCGGTCCTCCGGCAGGACGGCGATGTAGCTACGGGAGGCCACCTGCTCGACGAACGCCACGCGGCTCAGCTGCTGCACGAACCGGAATTGGGTGCGCTCGACGGGCCCGAACAGCCCTGACGCGTCGATGGCCGGCCCGAAGTCCTTGCCCACCGGATACGGCTGGTGCACGTCCCACTTGCTGAGCCGGGTGAGCTCGGCGACGACGGGGTCCGACTCGTCGCGTTCGTTCCACACCAGGCCGAGGCCGCCGCGGGGACGCAGCACCCGGGCGATCTCGGCCAGGGCCCGCGGCGCGTCGAACCAGTGGAACGCCTGGGCCACGGTCACGGCGTCGAAGGACCCGTCGGCGAACGGCAGGGCCTCGGCGGTGGCACCCACCTGCGGCGATCCCGGCACGGCGGTGGTGAACACCTCGCGCATGGACGTAGACGGCTCGGACGCCACGACCGATGCGCCACGGGCGACGAGCTCCCTCGTCAGTTTGCCGGTTCCGGCGGCGATGTCGAGGACCCGGCGGCCGGGTACGAGGCCGAGCCTGTCGACGAGGTGGTCGACCGCCGCGTCCGAGTACCCCGGCCGGGCCCGCTCGTAGAGGGCGGAGCCGGTAGAGAAGCCGGACCGTCCGAGCAGGGACTTGTCGCCCAGGACCCGGGAGACCTCCGGGCCCAGGCCGTCGCCCGGGTCGTCACCCGGGGCCGGGGTGCGGTCGTCACTCACGTCCCCATCGTAGGGAGGACGCTCCGGTCGGTGCCGGACGTCCGGGGCGCGGAGGCAGGGGGTGGGATCGTCGGGGAGGCCACCGGTCAGATACCGTCGCGGGGTGAGCGCTGCTGACCCGTACCCCGACGCCGGGGCCGACGTCCCCGCGACGGCCGGGCCCCGCCCGCACGTCGCCGATCCGTCCCTCCATCCGGGAATCGCCCGCCCCCGGGACCTGCGCCGGCTGCGGCATCGGGCGTTGCACGCCCTCATCCACGGTGGGTGGGACTGGATGGCCCGGCACGGCGCCACCGGCCCCGGCGATCGCCTGGCCGACCGGTTCGGTGCGTTCGGACGGGGGAGCTGCCTGGCCTTCCCGACCGGTGCCGTCTTCGGTGAGGAGTGGATCCACATCGGCGAGGACACCCTGGTGGGCCCCTACGTCAGCCTCTCGGCGGGCATGGTCCCGGGCCAGAAGATGGTGACCGATCCCGTCGTCCGGATCGGCGACCGGAGCATGATCGGCCGGGGCAGCCACATCGTCGGCCACTTCCAGATCGACATCGGCAGCGACGTGCAGACCGGGCCCTACGTCTACATCACCGACCAGAACCACGGCTACGAGAACCCCGACGAGGTCGTGCACGTCCAGTGGCCCCATGACGTACCGGTGATCATCGGTGACGGCAGCTGGATCGGGACCGGGGTGGTGATCCTGCCCGGCACCGAGCTGGGCCGCAACGTGGTGGTGGCCGCCGGCGCCGTGGTGCGGGGGACCTTCCCCGACCACTGCGTGATCGCCGGCGTGCCGGCCAGGATCGTGCGGCGCTACGTGCCGGGGTCGGGCTGGGTGACGGGCCCGGAGGCCGCGGACACCGGGGGGTCCGGCGCCGGGGAGTGATCGCCGACGTCGGTGCCGTCGCCCGCACCGGGCGGCCTGTCCGTCCCGGTGGGTGACGGCGACGGTGCGGGGGCCGGCGACGTGGGTGGGACCGTGGCCCCACCCGGCCCACCTCCTCCGGGAAGATCGTCACCCGGAGCGGCGGCCGACGGCACCGCGCGCGGTGGCGCCGGATAGGGGATGGTGCCGAGTCCGTAGCGACGGACGATCTCCGACGCCTCGGCCCGACCGAGGGCGATGAGGTGCTCGGTGGTCGAGAAGTCGTCGAAGTCCCGGGTGGCCCCCTCCGGGCCCGCGCAGAGGATGACCTCGACGCCCTCGGGCAGATGGGACATGTCCCGGACGAAGCGGGCATGGATGGCGATGAGGAGTGCGTTGACCATCCCCTCGACCGGTCGCTTCGACGGCTGGGGGGTGACGATGGGAGGCGAGCACAGGAGCACCACGATGCGCGTGGCCCCGGCGTCGATGGCCCGCTGGATGGGCACGTTGTCGACCACCCCGCCGTCGATGTACCGCTCGCCGTCGACCTCGACCGGGGGGAAGATGGCGGGCATCGCGGCGGAGGCCAGGATGGCCTCGACCGCCGGTCCCCGTGTGAACCAGTGCTCGCCCCCGTCGGCCAGCGACGTGGCCACCACCTCGAGTGGTAGCACGGACTCCTCGAGTCGCTCGTGCGGGAACCCCAGGGTGATGATCTCGCGCAGTCCCGAGTTGGAGTACACGGCATCGCGCTGCTGGACGTAGAGCCACGGCCCGTGGAGCCGCCCCTGCGGGTAGATGTCCTCACGTCGGAGGCCCAGCCAGATCTGGGCCATCCGCTCGACTCCCGGGCGCGTCGGATCGGCGGCGAACCCGGCACCGTTGATGGCACCGACCGAGGAGCCGTAGACGCGATCGGGGACGAACCCGTGCTCGGCCAGGACCTGGAGCATGCCGATCTGGATGGCGCCGCGGGTGCTGCCGCCGGCCAGGACCAGGGCGGTCATGCCCTCCTCCTCGGGCTCCTCCTCGGCGTCGTCCCCGTCCCCGTCCCCGTCCCCGTCGCCCCCGACCTCGGCCTCGGCCGATCCGGCCCGCCCGGCGAGCCAGGTCGCCCGGGAGCGCCGGGCCTGTCCGATGGTGAACCGGAGCGTGAGGACCAGGAGGGCCACCGCGGCGACCACGAAGAGGGTGAAGACGACGGCGAACAGGAGAGACGAGGCCGCGACGGTCATCGCGGAAGAGGCTACCGGTGGCGCTGCGTCGGAACGGGTCGTGTGACACCCTCGGTCCACACTGTCGCCATGCGAACGACGACGGTCCCGAGGGGGGCGCAGGACGTCCGGAGCCAGGAGCCACGGGCTGCAGCGGTGCGGAGTGCGGTCAGCGGTCGGGGTGATGCGGGCGCCGCGGTCCGGGGGAGTGCAGGCGGTCCCCTGTCCGGCACGGCGCTGCTCGAGCGGCTCCGGGTGACCGGTCGGGCCCGACCCGCCGCCGATCCGGAGTTCGCCGCCGAGCTGCGCACGTTCCTCGAGGACGGGCTCGCCGGCCCGATCGGGCCGGCGGCCGCGTCGCGGACCGGTCGACTCCTGATGACCAGGGACCGGCTGAGCCATGCCCTCGCGTGCCCGGTCCACCGGTCGGCCGCATGGTCGGGGGAACCGACGGGCGCACTCCCGGGCGGACGGACAGGGGAGCCGCGCACCTTCAGCACGCCTCTGGCGTGCGGGGCACTGGTCGGCGCCCTCTTCCGGCAGATCGTGGCGGTGGGCGGTACCGACGACCCGATGGCCGATGCCCTCGAGGCCCTCTCGCTGGACGATCGCCAGGCGCCGCTCGTGGACTGGATCCGCGGGTTGCCGGCGGCCGAGTGGTCCGGGCTCGCCGCCGAGGTCGACCGGCAGGCCGCCGGCCTGCTCGAGCGGTGGCCGACCCTCGACGCGACGTGGCTGCCGCGTACCCAGGAGATGCTGCGCGCGCAGCTGGCCGACGGCGCCGTCGAACTCGGTGTCCGGGTCGACCTCGCGGTCGGTCGCCCGAACCGTCACGAGGCGTCCGTGGCCCTCCTCGACGTGGTGTCCGGTGCCCGTCGGCCCGGGCACGCGGACGACCGTCGCTTCGCCGCCCTCGTGGCCGCGCTGCGCGGCCCCGTGCCGCCCTTCGCCGTGGCCACCTACTACTCCCGGACGGGTGAGCTCGACGTCGACCCGGTGGACCACGAGTACCTCGTCGCGGCGGCCCAACGGTGCCTGGCCGCCGCCACCGTGCTCCTCGGCGGCGAACGGGCGCCGTCCGACGGCTCGACCTGTGCGGCGTGCCGGCCGCTGCTGCGCCGCCCTCCGGTCGTCGTCGCCGTGGACGGCGCTGTCGGGGCCGGCGGATCAACGGGAGCGCGGGGCCCGGAACACGTCGATCCGGCCATCCGCGTCCACCCGGTCGACCCGGTCGTCGCGTTCCCACAGGTGGCGGCGGCGTGACCGGGGCCGACGGAGTCCCCGGTGTGACGCTGACGGGGCCGCCGTCCGGTTCCGTCCCGGCCACCACGATCGACCGGCTGCGTCAGCGCCTGACGGAGGGTGTCGTCGACGCGGCGAGCGGTTCGGCCGACGACAGAGGCATCGAGGTCGGCCTGCCCGAACTGCGTCGGGCACGGTACCGGCCCGACCTCCTCGCCCTGCCCGACGAGCCGTTCGCCTGGAAGCCGGCCTTCGTGCGTCGGTCACTCGGCATCGCCGCGCTCCGGGCGTCGGCCGCCGGCCGGTTCCGCGGACCGGCGGACGCCGTCGGTCCGGTCGCCGACCAGGCGGTCCAGGACTGGCGGCGCTCGGGCTGGCGCACCTTCCACTGGGAGCCGTGGTTCGCGGGGCTCGGAGCCGGTGGCCGGGCGTCGGTCCTCGCCGAGGCCGCCACCTGGGCCACACCGGTGTGGGGGGCCTTCGACTGGGCGCGACTCGGGCCGTCGACGGAATTCGGCCGTCCGGACGACCGCTGGTCGGTGCCCGGCTCGGGCGTGGTCCACCTACGCGGCCGATCGGAGGCCAGAGTCGCCGTGGCGGGCCCGGACGGCCGACCGGGCGCCTCGTCGCTGCTGTCGGTCACCGGTGGGCTGCCGGGCGACGGATGGCACGACGAGCTCGCCTTCCTGGCCCTGGTCGCCGGACTGGCGTCACCGTCCCGACCGGTGCCGACCCGGGTGGTCGGTCTCTGGCCGGAATCCGGTGACCTGCGAGTGGTGGAGATCGACGCGGTGGCGCTGGACGGGGCGGTCGACCGTGTCGTCGACACCGTCGCCGTCATCGCCGACGCCGTCACCACCCCCGACGCCGTCAGGACCGCCGACGACGCGGCCGGAGCTGCTGCGTCGGTACCAGTCCTCGCCTGACCCGCCTGGTGCATCCCGTCGGGTGGTGCGACGGGCACCCGGCTCAGAACAGCGCCCGTGCCGCCGCCGTGTCGGGCTTGCCTGCGGCGGTCAGGGGGATCTCGTCGACCAGCAGCAGCTGGCGGGGGACCTTGTAGCCGGCCACCTGGTCCCGGCAGTGGCGGCCGAGCTCGTCGAGGCCGAGGTCCTCGCTGCCTTCCCGCAGCCGCACGACCGCCGCCACCCGCTCCCCGAACCGCTCGTCGGGTAGGCCGACCACGATGGCGTCGTATACGTCGGGGTGCGCCTTGATGGCGGCCTCCACCTCCTCGGGAAAGATCTTCTCGCCGCCCGAGTTGATCGACGCCGAGCCCCGGCCGTGCACGGTGATGACGCCGTCCGGGTTGATCGAGGCCAGGTCACCCGGGACGGACCAGCGGACACCGCCGGCGTCGGTCGGGAACGTGGCCGCCGTCTTGGCCTCGTCCTTGTAGTAGCCGATGGGGATCCGTCCCGTCCGGGCCAGGCGTCCGATGCGTCCGTCGCCCGGAGCGAGGGGACGGAGGTCGTCGTCGAGGACCGCGGTGTCGTCGCTCATGACGAACCGGGGCCCGCTCGCCCCGACCTCGACGGCACCCTGCGCCCCGGCCTCACTCGAGCCGAACCGGTCCATGATCATGGCGTCGGGCAGTTGGGCGGCCAGATCAGCCTTCACGGCGGCCGAGAGCATGGCGCCGCCCGATCCGATGACCAGGAGCGTCGACACGTCGTAGGTCCCCGGAGCGGCGGCGGCCAACGTCTCGGCCAGCGGTCGGGCCATGGCGTCCCCGACGAGCGCCGACGACACCACCCGCTCGTCGCCGATCAGACGGAGGATCCGGTCGGGGTCGAAGTGGTGCGCTGTGTAGAGCACGGCCGTCCCGGCCATCATGAAGGCGTTCCACATGGCCCACTGGGCGTTGCCGTGCATCAGCGGCCCCACTACCAGCATGGGGATCCGACCCCCCTCGTCCGGGTTCAACCGTCCGGCGAGCTCGTCCGCGGCCGCGATCGGCTCCGCACCCCAGCCGCCCCCACCCATGGCGGCGAAGAAGATGTCCTCCTGACGCCACATCACCCCTTTGGGCATCCCCGTCGTGCCGCCCGTGTAGAGGACGTACAGATCGTCGGGGGACCGGGGACCGGCGTGGCGTCCGCCGCCGGCCGCGGCCAGCGCGTCCTCGTACGGCGTGGGTGGGGCGCCCGTCGATGCGACCACCGGGTCGTCGGCGGTGGGGACGGTGCCGTCCTCGATGACCAGGAGGTCGAGCGGCCGGCCGGGTGCACCGCCCGCCAGCGAGTCGGCGACGAGCCGGGAGAGCTCTCGTTCGTAGACGAGTGCCTCGAGGTCGGCGTTGTCGACGACGTAGCGGAGCTCGGGGGCGACGTAGCGGAAGTTCAGGTTGATCGGCACGGCCCGGGCCTTGTAGCAGCCGATCATGGTCTCGACCCACTCGGCACGGTTGCGGGCCAGGATCCCCACGTGGGCGCCGGGGGTCCGGCCGGTGGCGATGAGGTGGCGGGCGACGCGGTCGGCCCGGTCGTCGAGCTCCCGGTAGGTCAGGCGGACGTCCCCCGCCACGAGGGCCAGGCGGTCGGGCACGGTGTCGACCACCAGCTCGAACAGGTCGGCCAGGTTGAACTGTCGCTCGGTCACTGCTCATCTCCTCCGTTTCCGCGGGCTCGCGGTACGCCCGGACATCGTCGGCCCGGCACCCGTGCGGGCGGCGCACCCTGTCGGATTGCCGCTCCGTGTGGCCCGTAGCATGCTGCTCCGGAACCCGGAACGGTAGCCACTGCGGCCGCCACCGGCTCCGCAGGACGACGACGGGTCGCGCCAGCGACCCGAAGGGGGACGAATAGTGACCGAAGGCACGGGAACCACAGCGGGCATTGCCGGCTACACCGCCCTGGTGACGGGTGGAGGCAGCGGGATCGGGCTCGGCACCGCCACCCGGCTGGTGCGGGACGGCGCGCACGTGACGATCTGCGGCCGCACCGAGGAGAAGCTGGCTACGGCGGTGACGGAGCTCGAGGGGGTGGCGGCGAGGTCGGAGGCCGCGGGCCTGCCGGTCGGCTCGGCCCGCTATGTCGTCGCCGACGTGACGGTCGAGGAGCAGGTCGGCGCGGCCGTGGCCGAGGCCGCCGGGCCGCGTCGGCACCTCGACATCCTGTTCGCCAACGCGGGCGGCTCGCACACCATGGGCCCGATCACCGAGGCCGACCTCGACGGCGTCCGGGCGACCATCGACCTGAACCTGGTCGGCACGTTCCTGTGCATCAAGCACGGTGCCCCGCTGATGGCCGCCGGCTCCGGTGAGGGCGTCGACGGGGGTGAGGCGCCGGGTGGCTCCCTCATCGGCATGTCCTCGGGGGCGGGCCACTTCCCGCACCGGTACCTCTGGGCCTACGGTTCGGCGAAGGCGGGCATCGACATGCTCTGCAAGTACGCGGCCGAGGAGCTCGGTCACACCGGGGTGCGGGTCAACACGGTGCAGCCGGGGATCGTGGACGACGAGCTGATGTCGTTCATCACCGCCGGCGGCCCGCTGCTCGACGACTACCTGGCCGAGATGCCCGTCAGCCGCCTCGGTACCGTCGAGGACATCGCCGCCGCCGTGCGCTTCCTGGCCGGTCCGGAGTCGGCGTGGATCACCGGGGAGGCGTTGGCCGTCGACGGGGGGCACCACCTGCGCCGCGGTGCCAACTACGGGCTGCTGTTCGGGTAGCGCCGGCCGCCGCCCGGACGGACGGCGGCGGTCCCACGGCTAGCGCCGGCCGCCGTCCTGACGGACCGCGGCGGTCCCACGGGGCGCCCCGCCCTTTCCCGGGCGGTCGTCGCGCGGATAGCGTGTCGGGTGCAGGGCCGTCCGGAGTCGTATCCGTACGGGGTTGCGTGTGCCTGGGGGAGTCCCGGACCGACCGTCCGGACCGCGGGCACACGTGGGGGTCAGCACCGCAACGGAGGTTCTCATGTCGCGACCATCGATTCTTCAGTCGGCTGTCCGCCGCGCCCGGGCGGCCGCGCCGATCGCCGGTGCCGCCCTGCTGCTCGGACTGACCGGGGCCGCCGCGTCGGCGACGCCGGCCGGTGCCGCCGGTGCCGCCGGATCGCCGGGGGCCCAGCCCTCCGTCGTACTGACCGTGCCGACCGCCCTGCACCACGGGTACCGGCACGGCGCCGTCCCGCGCGAGACCCGGGACGTCTCAGGCGTCGAGGCCCTGGGGTACGCGCTGCAGGTTCCGGGCCACCAGTCGGCCCGGGCCGCCAGCAAGCTCGTGCGCTACGGCGGCGGTCTGACCGCCGGTGACCTGACCGCGGCCGGGGTGACCACCGGGCCGCCGCAGGTGTACCTCGTGTTCATGGGCGACCAGTGGGGGACCGAGTCGACCAGCGGTGGGCAGGTCCACTTCAGCGGCGACCCCGACGCCTTCGCCCCCGCCCTCCAGACGCTGTACGCCGGCCTCGGTACCGGCGGTGAGCAGTGGAGTGGGACCATGACGCAGTACTGCGACGGCGCGGCCTTCGGGGCCACCGTGTGCAGCGAGGGCGACACCCAGATCCCCTACCCGACGGGCGGGGTGCTCGCCGGCATCTGGTATGACAACTCCGCGTCCGGACCCAACTCCGCCACCGCACAGGAGACGGCGGGACTGACCGGGCACCAGCTGGCCGCCGAGGCCGAGGCGGCCGCCAGCTACTTCGCCTACCACGACGACACGCACGACGGCTCGATCGACGGCGGGGGGGCGGTGGGCGGCCCCATCGTCGCCTTCACCAACCTGCCGTACGTGCCCGACGCCGGAGCCGACTGCGGCGCCGGCACCGTCACCAGCCCCGGCACCCTGGACGGCGCCACGGAGGCGGCGTCCCACGAGTACGCCGAGACGATCACCGACCAGTTCCCCGAGGGGAACCCGGTCCCGGGCTGGATCAACACCGGTGGTGAAGAGGTGGGCGACCTGTGTGCCTACGTGTCGACCGGCCCCGGGGCGATGTTCGACCTGGCCCTGGGAGACGGCAACGTGGTGGTCCAGGGCATCTGGTCGAACAAGGACGGCGGCTGCTCGGACGGTGAGGCGAACTACACCTATACCCCCACACTCGCCAAGTTCGGTCCCGCGTCCGGCACCGCCGGGTCGTCGGTCACGGTCACGGGCACGAATCTCGGGACGGCCACCTCCGTCCTGTTCGGCGGCGTGCCGGGCTCGGTCACCTCGGACACCCCCGGCGCCGTCACCGCCACCGTGCCGGTCGGGGCGGTCAGCGGCCCCGTCACCGTGGACACCACGTTCGGGGACGTGACCTCCACCACCGCGTTCCACGTGGCGCCGTCGATCACCTCGTTCGCGCCGACCGTCACCACCCGGGGCGCCACGCTGGCCATCACGGGCTCGGGCCTCAGCGCCGCCAAGAAGGTCGTGGTCGGTGGCAAGAAGGCCGTCATCACCTCGGACTCCGCCACGCAGATCGATGTCACGGTGGGACCGAAGGCGGTGTCGGGATCGGTCTCGGTCACCACGAAGTACGGCACCGCGAGCCTCGCCGGCCTGACCATCAGCTGAGTCCACGCCCCGCCCGGTGCGGCCCCATTTCCGCCCGACCCCGACTACCGGGGCCCGACCGGCGGACGGTAGCGTGGCCCGGATGACCGTGCCCGAGGGACGCCGATGACCGGGATGGGCGGCCCGACGGGGCCGGGCGACTCCTCCATCGTCGCCGAGTTCCACCATGCGTTGGCCGACCAGGGGGCGATCATCCTGGTCCTGCTGGCCATCCTGTTCATCGGGTGGAACCAGCTCCGATCGATGCAGTACCGCCGGTCCGTGGCCCGGGGTGAGGCGTTCGGGCCGGCCGAGTCGGAGTTGCCCCCGGAGCCTCCGGGCCGGAGGTTCCTGCGCATCGCCTTCGGCCTGCTCTGGCTGTTCGACGGCCTGCTCCAGCTCCAGTCGGGGATGCCCACCGG
>Ga0302276_10005283_pt1 | contig 10758 bp, 8 predicted proteins | sample III_Bog_N2_3_FD_198768 | JGI IMG/M metagenome (GOLD analysis project Ga0302276, IMG submission 198768) | Peat permafrost microbial communities from Stordalen Mire near Abisko, Sweden - III_Bog_N2_3 | ecosystem: Environmental > Terrestrial > Soil > Wetlands > Peat | place: Sweden: Abisko... | reverse complement strand
CTGAATGTGCAGGCCCGGCTCTTCGGGCAGATCGAGCGTGCGGTAAAGCAGCAGATCCTGGCCGTGGGTGATGCAGGTGGTGAGGGCAACCTCCCCCAGATTTGCGGCCAGAACGGGCTCCTCTGAATCGATGGCCGCCAGCGCCGCCAGACTCGTGGGCAGCACGGCTCCGGGCTCGAAGCCGGCCTCGCGTATCGCGGTTTCATACTCCAGCAAGACCGCGCCGGGTAAAACGGCTACCAGCACCTTGCATTCGGCTTTGTTCTCGACCAGCACCTGGTAGCTCAGCCCGGCGTGCTCGACATCGAAGGGAACCATCTTGCGCAGCCGGAAGCGGAGAACGGGAAGAGCCTCATCCGAGCGGCTGGGCAGCGAATCGAAGTCCAGGACGAAGACGCGAACGACCGTGTCGGGCAGCACCAGGGTGACGGAGCGGGTGCGCGGAGAGACCTGGCCGAGAGCGGTGCGAATGGCGTTGGCCACCACCTCGGGCGAGCGCAGATTCTGCTCGGCGATGTCGGGGACGAGTGCGCCGGGCGGCAACGGCTCAAAGGCGTAGACGGGGGGCAGGTCTGCCCCTGGCGAGGCGGCGGCCAGCACGCCCTGGGGCGATAGCTCGACTGCTACCGGCGGACGCGCGCCATATTGAGAGCCGAGTTTGGCTTTGCTGAGAATCGAATTCACTACGACAGTTCTCCTTCAGTGGCAAGGGCTACGGAAAGAGGGAAAATGTTTTGCGAGATTTCCAAAAAGCTTACCTCAGGGGCTAAAGCCCCGCGTCCCTTTTGCTGCATTTGCGGCACGACTAAAGTCGTGCCTTGACACAGTGCTGAAGCCGCACCCGGAGACCTCTGGCGGCACGGATCCAATTCTCCGCGGCTACGATTCAATTCTTTGCGGCTTCGATTGAATTCTTCGCGGTCTGGATTGAGTTGTTCGGCAAGTCTCCTCATCTTGACGCCTCGATGAAGGTAACCTTGTTGATCTCCTTGAGCGTGGTCAGGCCGCGGCGGACCCGGTCGAGGGCCGACTCGCGCAGGAAGCTCATTCCCTCTTTCTGAGCCAGTTTACGCACTTCCGAGGTTGGCTTCTTTGCTAAAATCAATTCCCGGATCGGGTCGGTCAGGTCGAGCAGCTCATGAATTGCCGTCCGACCGCGGTAGCCAGTGCCGCCGCACTCCATGCAGCCCTGGCCCTCGCGGAATTGGAAGTCGCGCCACTCGGCGGGGTCCATGCCGCTGGCCCGCAGCTCGTCGTCGCTATAAGTCACGGGACGGGCGCAATGTTCGCAGATGGTGCGCACGAGACGCTGGGCGAGGATGCAGTTGAGCGCGGAGACGAAGTTGTAGACCTCGACACCCATGTTCACGAAGCGGCCGAGCACGTCGACCACGTTGTTGGCGTGGACGGTGGTGAACACCAAATGCCCGGTCAGCGCGGAGTTGATGGCGATCTGCGCCGTTTCGTTGTCGCGGATCTCGCCCACCAGGATCTTGTCAGGATCGTGGCGCAAGATCGACCGCAGGCCGCGGGCAAAGGTCAGGCCTTTCTTTTCATTAACGGGAATCTGGGTGATGCCGCGAATCTGGTATTCGACCGGATCCTCGATGGTGATGATCTTGTCTTCGTCGCTCTTGATCTCGTTCAGCGCGGCGTAGAGGGTGGTGGTCTTGCCGGAGCCGGTCGGCCCGGTGACCAGCACCATGCCGTACGGCTCGCGGATGTAGGCGCGGAAGCGCTTCAGGTCTTCGTCGGCAAAACCCACAACATCGAGCGTGAGATTGTGGAACTTTTCGCTCATCGACTCTTTATCCAGCACGCGGAGCACGGCATTTTCACCGTGAATGGTGGGCATGATGGAGACGCGGAAGTCGATCAGGCGGGTCTTGTAGCGAACTCTGAAACGGCCGTCCTGGGGCACGCGCCGCTCGGCGATGTCGAGCTCGCTCATGATCTTGATGCGCGAGAGGATGGTGGTGTGATGCTCGCGGGCGATGGGGGCCATGGCCTCCTGGAGCACGCCGTCGATGCGGTATTTCACATGCAGTGAATCATCGTACGTCTCGATGTGGATGTCGGAGGCACGGCGCTCGAGTGCGGTGAAGATGGTGGTGTCGACGAGACGAATGATGGGGCTGATGTCCTCTTCGCTGGTCAGCTTCTCGATGGAGATGTTCTCGTCCGAGTTGTCGTCGCCGGTGAGCACATCGAAGGTAAGCCCTTCGCTGGCCTCGTCGAGGACGCGCTGCGACTGTTCGGTCTTCTTGAGCAGGTCGGTGATTTGTGACAGCGTGGCCACGCGCGGGATGATGCGGTGAGCGAGCAGTCCGGCGATCTCATCGAGGATCATGAGGCGCGAGGGATCGGAAACGGCTATGACCAGCGCGTCGGCCTGTTGCTCGATGGGCACGAAGTTGTAGCGGAACATGAGCTCGACCGGGACGGTGCGCAGCAGTTCGTGCTGAATCTTGAAGTTTTTCAGATCGACGAACTCGGCGTGATAGCGTGCGGCGAGCAGCTCAGCCTGAGCCCGTTCGTCGATGCCGGCGGGAAGCGGAATAGCGAGAATAGCTCCATCGGACATGGTTTACCCCTGACCTCCGCCCGCCTGCCCCAGGGAAAAGATGGGCAGATAAAGCGAAATGAGAATGAAGACTACCACAACCCCCATCACAATCAGGATGGCTGGCTCAATGAGCGCCAAAGCAGCGGCGAGGGCGGTGGCGACGTCCTCCTCGAAGAATTCGGAGACGGAGTTAAGCATCTGCGGCAAAGCGCCGGTCTGCTCACCAACGGAGATCATTTCGGCGGCGAGATCGGGGAAGACCTTGGTCTGAATGAGCGCGTCGGCCAGGCTTTTGCCCTCGCGAACCGTGGTGATGGAAGTCATCACCGCTTTGGCGACACGGCGCGAAGAGATGGAGCGGGCCGCGGTCTCGAGCGACGGCACCAGCGACAGGCCTCCGGTGAGCAGCGTGGAGAGCGTGCGCGCAAACAGGGCCACCTGGTACTTGAGCCAGATCTTGCCGAAGACGGGCAGCTTGATGCGAAAGCCGTCGATGAGGTCGCGGCCCTTTTCGGTGATCGAAAAGCGGTAGGTGGTGTAACCCGTCGCCGCCATGAAGAGGATGATCCAGAGAATGTTGTGCTGGAGGAATTCACCAAAGGCCAGCAGGTCGGTGGTCATCGCGGGCAGCTTGTTGCCCATCTGGTCATAGAGCTTGCCAAACTGCGGCACGACCACGACCAGCATGAAAGCCATCAGCCCGCAGACCAGAGTGAGCAGCACGCCGGGATAGATCAGCGAGGCCACCATCTTCTTGCGGAAGCTGAGCGAGACGCGCTGGAAGCTGACATAGCGCTCGAGCACCTCCTGCAGGTTGCCGGAGCGCTCGCCGGCGAGCAGGGTGGTGGTGTACATGACGGGGAAGCCGCTCTGCGCCTCAAAAGCTGAAGATAATGAGTCGCCATTTTTTACGCGGATGCAGACATCGTCCAACTGCCCGGCGAAGCGGGCGTTCTTCTGGTTCTTGGCCAGCATCTGGATCGAGCCGAGGATGGGCAGCCCGGCGCGGACCAGCGTAAGAAACTGCTGGTTGAAGATGAGAAAGGGCTCGAGTTTGACTTTGCCGGTTTTAAGCACGCCAAAACCGGAGCGCGCCTTGACGGAAAAGACGTGGTAGCCGGCATGGACAAAGCGGGCGCGAAGCTCGTCGGCGGTGGACGCCGACTGCACCTGCTCTTGCACGCGGCCGCGCTCGTCGGCCAATTTGATTACGAACTCCGCCATGCTTCTTACCGCCGGGTCGGGTGACCGGGCTTCCCCTGGGGATTGTTCTCAGACTTCAGCCTATCAGCTTTCGCCAGTTTCTCTGGTAACGGATAGACGCGAAAAGCGGAAAGAGCGCTCGGAGTTTGCGGTAGCGCAAGTTGCGGGCAGGAAGCGCCGATTGGGCGTCATACCAACCGGGTCAAGCGGCTTGCGCCGGCCTGTCCTTTGGACGCCAAGTCCGCCGATCTCAGCCCCTTAACTGAGGCCGCGATCGAGCCCGGCAACCTTTGCCCGGCGCGACCGTGCAAATGTTGCCCAGGCTCATTTCGAGGTTTGTGCGGCGACGCGAAATTGCGCTTCCATGCCATTGATTCCAATGAAGGAAAACGCTTCGTTCGGCAGACGGGCAACGGTCTCTGTTTGGCCCGTCGAGTGCCGCAACAGGAGCCATGACCGCAAAGACGATCTTCCGCATCTTCACCCTTGCCCCCAGCATCTCTCGCGCCGCGGCGCAGAACTCCGAGCAGGCTTCACAGCCAAGCGGCGAAGCGCTGCATTCCGGATCGGAGGCTTCTTCAGAAGCCGGCAGCGCAAACAATCACACCGCCGTCGCCATGCACTTGCAGGTATCCGTTGCAGGGGAGGCAGTGTCTACGGATGAGAGCCCCGAGGAGCTTGCGCTCCTGTCGCCGGTCTCCTCTCTTCAGAGAACTTGCCGCGACTGCGGGTCCCCCCTGGATCCATTCGGCGACTGCCCAAGGATTGACCCGCGAGGCCGCGAGATGGAGAGGGCTCCACGGTACTGCGAACCCAACATGATTCACTGGAGCCGTCAAAGCAGGCGGGGAGAGCCTGCCGTCGGGCGCCGCAGTGCTCGTCTTTGAGCGCTAGGTTCGACCGTCTCTGCCTTGCGTTCGGGGTCGCTTCCTGTCTGAATTGAAGCTCCGGGGCTAGGGCCTGTCATCTAATTCCCCAGGGGCAGCGCCGGGAGCCAATTCTCCCGAGTTCTAGGAGCGAGGAGCGACGCATACCGGGTGTCTGCGAGTGACGAGCGACGACGAAGTGGGGAGAATTGGCCCCGGCCCTGCGGCTTCCACCCCAGCGCGCAAAGAACGTGCGCCGGGGACCCCGGGTTGCGGCCAAAATCCGTCCATACTTCATTCTCGCCCTTGACGGTGGACCCGCCACAGCCTGCGGGCTCGGCTTCGTCTCCACCCCACGGACGAAGACCTGTCCGTGGGGGCCCCGTCTGGCCGGATTTTTGCTCGCAACGCTGCCCCTGCGGAATTAGATGACAGGCCCTAGTCCGATTGACTTAGCGCAAGCCTCTGTCGATTAGTGCACCATGACTGGTGAAATCCACAGGTTTTGTCTCTTTTTGCACTTGTATCCACAGATCGAATCATCCTACTCTCCATCCAGTTGGTGACACCGCAGGGAATTGGAAACGCAGTTCCTCCCCGGACAGGACGATGCGAGTTTAATTGAACACGGGAATCCGCAGCCGGCGACGGCGGTGGAGGGCCGGAATAAGATTGAGAATGCATCCAGAGTCTGGAGGGAATGTGCAAGACCCGATTGAGCACGAAGATTCATCCGCTGTTTAGGCAGAGGATGCAAAGTTCGAGTTGAGCCGGGGAGTCATCATCGGCCCGGCCGTAGATGCAGGATTCGGGGCAACCCGAAGACGCGGAAGCGGCACCGCCGGAGGGTGCGAGATTCGGGGCAACCTGGAGATCCAACCTCTGACGACGCCAGAGGAGCGAGGGTTCGGGGCAACCTGAAAACTCACGCCCGAGGCAATGCCGGAAGGTGCAGGATTCGGGGCGACCCGGAGACTCACCATGAGGAGACGCTGAAAAGCGAGGATTCGGGGCAACCCGGAGATTCGTTCGCCGCGCCGCCGAAGGATGCGAGATTCGGGGAAACTCGAGACTCCATCGCCGGCAAGCCGGAAGATGCAGGATTCGGGGCAACCCGAAGACTCATCGGAGGCGACACTGGAGAAGCGAAGATTCGGGGCAACCTGGGGCTTCGTTTACAGTGCCACCGAAGGATGCGAAAATCGGGGCAACCCGAGGCTCCATCGCCGGCACAGCTTGAAGATGCGGGATTCGGGGCAACCCGGATGCTCATTGGAAGGCTGAACGGGACGATGCATGATCCAAGCAACCTGCAAGATCACCGCGATTGAGGCGCCAGAGACTCCGGTCTCTGGCGTCTTCATTTTTGGCTGGATCGTCGAGCTTCGGAAGAACTCAGTTCGGGCAAATTCCGCAGCGGCTAAAGCCGGGATCTATTCTGGCCATTTGCGGCACGACTGAAGTCGTGCCCCGACACTTCAAACCTGCCCCAACGACGAATTTTGCAAGTGGCTCGACTGACCAAGACAAGTGGCTCGATTGACCAAGAATTGTCCCGCTCAATCGACGAGTTATTGCACCGTACCTTGCGGCCTCAGGCGGCGCAGGTCGAGGGCGCACTCGACGGCGTTCTGCGCCTGGAGGCGGAGGTTGTCAGAGGCAGCCCACAGCCAGAAGCGGGAGACCTGGCTGGAGTTGCGGACACCGGTGGCCGGATGCACCTCGGGACGCAGCCGGACCAGCACGTCATTCTGACCGGTGGCAGCCAGGTTGGAGGGCGAGTCGGTGTCTTCGAGAACCAGATCGACATGGCCGCCGCTCAGGGCATCCTCCAGGGCGGCAATCTCGACCGGCCGCTCCAGTTCGACAGCAATCGAGAAGGTGTGGCCGTGGAAGACGGGCGCATGAACGAGCTGGAGGGCCAGGGCGGGCCAGCGGCCAGCGGATAGGGCGGCGTAATGGCGGCGAATCCTCGCCTCTGTCGCGTCCAGGCTGATCTTGGCGGCTTCACCCAGGCCGGATAGCAGATTGTAGGCCGTCTGCGCGTCGTAGAGCTCGCGCGGCAGTCCCTGAAAGCTGAGGAGGTTTACGGTCTGCTGGTGCAACTCGTCGAGGGCGGCGCGGCCAAACTCGCTGGCCGGCTGGAGCAGCGTGGCGGCGGCAAAGCGAACCGGGGCGGCCTGCTGGAGCCGTTCGAGCAGCAGAGCCAGAGCCAGAGCCGCGGGGTGCGCGGGAACGACGGCGGGTGTAAACAGATCGACCGCGGCCGCCTCAAAGCCCAGCCAGGGCGCGCGCACCACCACGCCGGTTTCCTGATCGAGAGCGCCGGAGAGATCCAGAACAGTGGACCCGGCCCGGAGCGCCTCGCGCCAGTGCTTGCGGGTCAACGCTTCGGTACCGCAGAAAAAGGTGAAGTCGATGCGCTCGAAGGCGTCGGGAGCAATGGCCTGGACGAAGGTGATTTCGTCGCCCACCTGATCCAGCTTGCCCTGCGCTTCTTCCTCGTCGAGCAGCACAAAGCTGGCCATCGAGAGGGGTGACTCCGACAGGGCTTCCTTCAACTCCCGGCCGACCAGGGAAGAGGCTCCGGCAATGGCGATCTTGTACACAGGCATCCTTTGATACGAGCTGTTCGATGGCTAAGATTATGTGTGGCTCAGGGGGTCCGGTTCGGCCGCGGGCGGTTCGGGAAGAGGAGCACGCGCGCCTGTCAAACGCCAGCGCCGTCGGCGCGACCAGGAGTAGGCCGCCCGCGCCCAGATGCCCGAGAACATGTAGGCCAGGGCCCACCCAAAGAGCACTCCCTGGGAGAACTTGAAGATGATAAACAGAACGGTAGCGACCAGAAACAGCACCTGAAATGGATGGCGGCGGGAGAGGCTGATCTCCTTGGCCGACCAGAAGCGCCAGGTGCTGACCATGAGGAAGCCGCTGACGCCGACCAGCGCCAGCCAGGTGGTAGCCACCCACCAGGTCTCGACCGGATATCCTCCAAAGAAATGCACGGTTGCAGCCAGCAGGCCTGCCGCGGCTGGAATGGGCATTCCCACAAAGTACTTGCGGTCGGGCCGTCCAGGGTTGCGCGGCTGGGCGTCGTGGCTGATGTTGAAGCGCGCCAGCCGCGAGACCCCGCCAATGAGAAACAGAAAGCAGAAGAATGCTCCCGCGTGGAGCAGGTTCTGGTGCAACTCCGGGCGGATTGAATCGGGAAGAAAATGAAATCCCCAGATCAGCGCCAGAAGACTGGGCGCTACGCCAAAGGTGATGGCGTCGGCCAGCGAATCCAGCTCCTTGCCGAAATCGCTGCAGGTGTTGGTCATCCTGGCGATGCGCCCGTCGAGCGCGTCAAAGGGAATGGCGAAGATGATGGCGATGGCCGCCCAGTCAAGGTGGGCTTGCGCGTCTCCGGCACCGGTGAGGGCCGACATGGTCTCGGTGATGGAGAAGAAGCCGGCGGCGATGTTGCCCACGGTAAAGAGCGAAGGCAGCAGGAACATGCCGCGGCGCAATCGCGCCTGCGCTCTGGCCTTCGCGAGTGCGGGGTCGAGATGGTTCATGAGCGGCCTCTCCCGGCCGGTCTGTTGCTGATTACCGCCAGCACACTGGAGCCGCCCTTGACGCGCTGGCCCACTTTGACGCGTAGTTCGGCGTCTGCGGGGAGCAGCACGTTGACACGCGAGCCAAACTTGATGAGGCCCACGCGCTGGCCTCGTTCTACCCGATCGCCCTCGCGCAGGTTGAAGACGATGCGACGGGCCAGCAGGCCGGCAATCTGCTTGAAGGTGATTTCGACGCCATCGCCGCGCACGGTTACGATGTTCTGCTCGTTCTGGTCGGCCGAGGCCGGGTTCATGGCGTTCAGGTATTGGCCCTTCTGGTAGTGCACACTGCTGAGGACGCCGGCGATGGGCGAGCGGTTCACATGCACGTCAAAGACACTGAGGAAGATGCTGATCCGCTGCCGCGGCCCCTCGGGGGTGGAGATGGCGGCGGTCTCAGTGACCAGGCCGTCTCCGGGCGAGACAATCAGGCCGGGCTCGGAGGGGATTGCCCGCTGCGGATCGCGAAAGAACCAGAGAAAGAAAGCCGCCAGCGCAACTGGCGCGAGAGTCAGCCACCAACCGCCGGTGAGCCAATGAAGAGGCAACACCAGCGCCAGAAAAACCAAACCGTAAATGTAACCGTCACGAACCATGGTCCCAAACGATTATACGGTGATTGCGCTGCGATGGAGAATTCGGGGCCGATCTCGCGGCAGACACCGGTTGCCGCGCACCGGCGCGAATCGCCGGCAGCAATTCAGTTCTCGACGGCAAGCAGTTTGACGGAGCGGTGGAAGACAACCACCCATCCAAAGGCGATGTTTTGGCATTTGCGGTCTTGCCGCGGGAAAAGGCGGCAGAAACGAGACTCGTCGAATGGGCGTACAATTTTATACAGGTCACACTTTTCTGCACGGCGCACCACGCGCCAAGAGCATTTTTGCTTCACTTATTGCCTTGCGGGCAGCATAAAAGACGACTCTTGCTTCCATCTGAGCGATCCGGATCCGTCGCTCGACATCCCATCCGAGAAAAGAGCCTCTTTGCTGCATGGTTTCCGTTGAAAGCGGAATCGAAAGCGCTGTACGAGCAAAAAAGGAGCGGCCATGGAAGGATTAGCTGCCGGTTTAGCGAAACAGAGATTCTCCGAAGCGATCGAATTCCTCAGGAGGGGGCACGGAGGAGAGGCCGGGGTCCGGATGAACGACGCATTGGCCGGAGGTCTTGCAGACGCGGCGTGCGGCTTGATCCTGCTCAAGATCTTCGCCGCCCAGAACAATCGATATGACGAGATCATTGGCGAGCTGCAAGCCAGCCTGAAGCGCTTTGCAGAGCAGCCAACCACGCTGGAAATAGGCGCATACGGCTACTACCTGCTGGGCAGATGCCACGCCATCCTGGGGATCAAGAAGGAGAGATTCCAATCCGACTTTTTCGGGACGGCGTTCAGAAGGATCTTCCGCAACCAGCTCATGGAAAAGGCTTCGTCTTTTTACTTGCAGAGCATTGCCAGAGACACCAGTCTCGTCGAGTCCGCTTTTGAGCTGGGATTGGTTTACGACATCGGATTGAACTCCCCGGAGAAAGCCATCGAAGCGTACAAGATGGTCACCGAGTTGAAATCGGACCACGCGCTGGCGCGGGAGAATCTCGATATCCTCTATAGCGAAACCAAGCAACTCAAAGAGGAGAGAGCCTCGAACCGCGCATATCTTCTTTCGCAGGAGACGGTTGCGCCGGTCCCGGAACCTAGGCCTACGGTGGTTCCAGAGCCTAGACGCCCGTATTCGCCGATCCAGGGGCGCTCCGCCGCGGAAGCACACTCAACGCGATGAGGCCGCACAACCCCGGCGCTCGGGCAATTCGCCTGCAAACTGCGCAGCTTGAAGACTCTAAGCGACGACCGGCGACCTGCGCTCCAGATTGAAGATCAGGTCTTTGGCGTGGAGCTTGAGTTTTTTGAGGCGCACTTCCTCGATCTGCTCCTCTGCGGAGAGATAGGGTTTTTGGAGCAGTTCTTCCAGCCGCTGAGCGTAGTTGCGATGTTCGGCCTGCAGGCGATTGATTTCTTCGCTCAGCGTGGAATCCTTTATATCGTCCATCCAGCACCTCCGAATATTAGCGAACATTTACATATATCGCCCCAACAACACAAACCGCAAGTCCAAAATGAATCGCAGGTAACCGGACTGTGGAATTTGGCGCGAAAACCCGAATTGAATTGCGCCAATTTGAGCCAGTTTCCTGGCCGCGGCATTCGGAAGAGGCCGGAAGCAGGGAGGCGATGGGCTCAAAGCTGGAGGCGCATCAGGACCGCATCTTCAACAGGATCATGGTAGTAGCTCCGGCGGCGGCCGGTATCGACGAAGCCGACTTGCCGGTAGAAACCGAGCGCCGGCTGGTTGGAGGCGCGCACCTCGAGAAAAACCTCAATCACGTGAGCCGCGCGAAGTTCGGCGGCCAGGCTGGCAAAGAGCCGGCCTGCCAGGCCGCGGCGCTGGAACTCGGCAGCAACGGCGATGGTTTCCAGCTCCGCCTGGGGCGGCAGTAGGCTGGCTACGGCAAAACCCGCCAGACCTCT
>Ga0302276_10005269_pt1 | contig 10778 bp, 6 predicted proteins | sample III_Bog_N2_3_FD_198768 | JGI IMG/M metagenome (GOLD analysis project Ga0302276, IMG submission 198768) | Peat permafrost microbial communities from Stordalen Mire near Abisko, Sweden - III_Bog_N2_3 | ecosystem: Environmental > Terrestrial > Soil > Wetlands > Peat | place: Sweden: Abisko... | reverse complement strand
TCAAGGAGGTCTTCCACGGCGCCGAGGGCAGGGCCAACCTCGAGACCGCGACCACGCGCACCGAGGCCGAGCGCGCGACCCTGGTGGCCGCCATCCACGCCGCCCGCACGCCGGTGGAGCATGTCATCCGCATCCAGGCGCAGTGAGGGGCGCCATGGCGCCCAACGTGGCGATGGGGCCGACCGGGGTGTCGGGTGCAGGCACGGGACGCTGCGCTTGCCGAGGCCTACCGCCCTCGGCGGATGCTGTTACCGTCTTCAGACCGGGGGATACCGCCATGCTGCGTGCCATCATCGTGCTCCTGGCGCTGTGCGCCTTCCTGGCCGTGCAAGCCGATGACGGCAGTCCCGGAGCGACCCGCATCGCCCGCTGGCGGGACGACAAGACCGCCGCCTTCATGCTGATGTTCGACGACAGCGCCTCCAGCCAGGTGAAATTCGCCATCCCCGAACTGGTGAAGCGGCAGATGGTCGGCACCTTCTACGTCAATGCGGGCTCCGGCCAGTACAAGGCCTTCAAGGATGATTGGGAGAAGCGCATCCCGGCCATGGGCATGGAGCTGGCCAACCACACCTACACCCACAAGGGCGCCACCGACCTGGCCAAGCTCGACGAGGAGGTGCTGCTGTGCAACGAGGCGATCCTCAACGTCATCTCCGGCGGCAGGCCGCACCTGGTCTCCTTCGGCATTCCCGGCGTGCCCAAGGGCGCCTGGACGGTCACCAACGAGCAGATCGCCCAGGTGCTGGGCAAGTATCATCTCATCGAACGGCCGCCGGTCGGCGGCCATTTCGCCTCCATCGACCTGCATGGCTCCGATGAGATGTTCAAGCTGGTGCAGAAGGCGATCGATTCCGGCGGTGCGCAGTTCGTCATCTTCCATGGCGTCGGCGGGGACTGGCTCACCGAGCCCCTGCCCGACTTCATCGACCTGCTCGACAAGCTGGTGGCGGTGCGCGACAAGCTGTGGATCGCCGGCCACATCGCCGTGCACCAGTACCAGACCGAGCGCGAAGTCGCCTCGGTGCAGGTCACCCAGGGTGGCGGCAAGCAGTTCAAGGTGATGCTCAGCTGCAAGGCCGATCCGGCCTTCTTCGATGCCCCCCTGACCCTGGTGACGCGCGTGCCGGCGAGCTGGAAGAAGTGCCACATCGTCCAGGGCACCGCCGCCAGCGACGCGGTGGTCGAGCAGGGCACGGTCCGCTATGATGCCGTACCGGGGACCCTGCCGGTGGTCATCACCGGCCAGCCCTGAGCGCCTGCGCAGCCGGGCGCGTCCCTGCTGCGGGCCCGCCGGCGAACGGGGGCGAGACCCTCACCAGCCTGATGGCGGCGGCCACCCGCGGATGTCCTTGGAAATGGCCGCCAAGCCATGGAAATCTCCGGCAGATGGGGCGTGCCGCCGCGGACAGCCGGCGCTAGCATCGCCCATCAGGCCGTTCCGGCGCCACTGCTGGCGCCCTGACGGCCGAGGCCACCTGGAGCTGCCATGACCAGCCTTTCTCCCCCGCTCGCAGGCATCCCGCTCGCCGGATTGCAGCACGCCTGCCTGGCGCTGGCCGCCTGGTCCACCGCCTCCACGCTGCAGGCAGAGACCATGTCGGTCACCACCCTCTACAGCGCGCCGATCAACCCCCTCAATGCCGTCCACCCGCTGTGGACGCCGGTGCAGCACTTCCACGGCCGGACCTTCGTGGTGGTCCCGGACGTGCAGCTGCGCCCGATGGTCACCCAGATCGACCGCGATGGCGCGGTCACCACCGTGCCGCTCGATCCGGGCAGCGACTACCTGGCCTCCACCGATGGGCACAACCGCTTCACCATGGGCATCGATCCCGATGGCTACCTGCACATCATCGGCGACATGCACGGCTACGCCTGGTGGGCGAGCACCTACGTCGAGCGCTACCAGTACCAGAACCTGCTCTACTGGAAGTCGAACAGGCCGTTGGATGTCAGCGGCGGCTTCACCTTCGCCGGGGGCGTCGATGCCGCCACCGCCCTGCCGGGCGAGGAGTGGGGCGGCGACAGCCGCTTCTTCAATGACCGCGCCGGGGTGCTGTACTACTCCTCGCGCGTACGCGCCTTCACCGGCAGCCGGCTCACCGGCAGCGAGCCCTTCATCGCCTACGGCATCTACCGCTACGACCACACCACCGGGCTGTGGCACAGCCTCGGCGGCTCGGCCGCCGCAGCGGTCCCCGCCGCCTCGCGCTTCAACAGCGTGCTCTACTGGGAGCACACCACCTCCTTCGAGGCGTACCAGAGCGTGCCGCGCTTCGATGGGCGCAATCGCCTGCACTTCACCATCGCCGGCAATACCGCGGGCACCGAGGGCCAGGGGCTGATCTACGCTGTCTCGGATGACGCCGGTGCGACATGGAAGAAGGCCAGCGGCGCGCCCATCCCCGCCCTGCCGCTGCGCGGCAAGGATGGCGAGGCCGACCAGGGCGACCTGGTGGTGCGTTCGACCAAGGTCGCCCAGCAGTCGGCGGTGGCGATCGACAAGGACGGCCGCATCGCGGTCAAGGGCGACGACTCCTGGCGGACGTGGGATGGCACCGCCTGGACGCCGATCGTGGGCGGCGTGGGCTTCCTCGGTCCCGATGGCATGCTCACCTGCGAGACCGGCTCGACCCTCAGCCGCACTCCGGCGCTCGGCCAGCCGGCGGTCGCCTTCGAGACCGGCTTCGGCCAGGTGTTCTCGATGAGCGAGCTGGGCATGATGAGCACCGGTGCGGTCTACGCCGTCGGGCTGCCGCCAGGCACCAACTTCGTCAATGCCACGCGCATGTCGGTGTTCCAGGCGGTCTTCTCCCCGGCGCGCAATTGCGCCACCGGCGGCACCGCCAGCGCGAGCTCCGAGCCGCTGGGCGCCGGCCAAGCCTTCGACGGCAATGCCGGCTCGAAATGGTACACCCCAGCGCCCGCACCCGGATGGCTGCAGTATGCCTTCGCGCCCGGGACCAGGCGCGCGGTCATCCGCTATGTCCTGACCAGCGGCAACGACCTGCCCGAGCGCGATCCCCGCGACTGGGTGCTCCAGGGCTCGCAGGATGGCACCGCCTGGGAGGCGCTGGATGCCCGCAGCGGTGAGGCGTTCAGCGCCCGCGGACAGGCCAGGACGTTCGCCATCGCCCAGCCGAAGCCCTATGCGCACTACCGCTTGGCGATCAGCGCCAGCCACGGGCCGCCAGCGCAAGGTCTGCAGCTCGCCGAGCTCGAACTGATCGCGCTGGACGAGTCCGCTCCCCCCGCCGCTCCGCGCATCGTCTGGTCCCAGGGCGACCATGCCCGGGCCTGGCTGAGCTGGACGGCGGTGGAGCGTGCCCGCACCTTCACCGTCAAACGCGCCCCGTCGCCGTCCGGGCCCTTCACCGTGATCGCCGAGGGCCTGACCGCGACCGGCGACTTCTGCGACACCAGCTGCAGCGATGGCCATGCCTACGCCTACGTCGTCGCCGGCGTCAATGCCGCCGGCAGCGGCCCGGATTCGGCTCCCGTCACCATCTCCGTCGACCTCCATGCCGCCAGGGCGCCCATCATCCGCACGGTGGTGGGGCGCAATGCCCGCACCATCATCAGCTGGCTGCCGTTGTGGCCGGAGGCGGCCAGCTATACGGTCAAGCGCGCCACCTCCGCCGCCGGCCCCTTCACCACCATCGCCTCTGGCATCACCGCGCTCAGCTATATCGATGCCGGGCTGACCAACGATGCCACCTACACCTACGTGGTGAGCGCCGAGGGGCCCGGGGGGCGGCGCAGCCCCGATTCCATCCCGCAGAGCGCCTCGCCGTTCCGCTGGGTCCGCCTGCTGCATTACCACAGCGTCGGCAAGGACGACACCGGCACGGCCTCGGCGAGCGCGGAGAACCTGCCGCACGAAGGCGCCGCCAAGGCCTTCGATGGCGCACTCGGCAGCAAGTGGCTGATGCCGTCCAGCGTGGGCTGGCTGCAGTACCGCTTCGCCGCCGCCGAGCAGCCGGTGGTGACCCGTTACCGCCTGATCAGCGGGCAGGATGCGCCGGAACGCGATCCCAGCGACTGGACGTTCGAGGGCTCGCCCGATGGTCAGCGCTGGGTGGTGCTCGATCGCCAGACGCAGCAGGCCTTCGCCGGGCGCAATGCGGTCAAGGCCTACACCATCCCCAACACCACCCCCTGCTGCGCCTACCGCCTGAACATCAGCAAGAACCAGGGGAACAATGGCCTGACCCAGCTGGCGGAGCTGGAGTTGTGGGTCGATGGTGCGGTCGAGCCCGCCTCGCCACCTGCAGCCCGGCACTGAGCGCGCCGTCAGGCGCCGGGCGCGGCCGGATGGCTGTCCTCGAAGCGCGCCGGCAGGTCGATGCGATCCGCGGGCTCCTGGCCGCTGCGCTGGCGATCGATCTCCCGCATCGCCAAGGTGAGCATCTCCCGGGCGTCATAGCCCAGGCGGGCCACCGGCAGCAGGCTGGGAGTCGGCCAGGGGATGTTGCAATGGGCGATGATGTCGCAGTCCTCCGGCACTTTGATACCGGCGGCGATCAGGCCGACCGTGGCGTGCTCGACCAGGTTGTCATCGGCGATCACCAGCGCGTCGGGGCGCTGGCGCTGGTCGGGATGCATCAGCAGGTGGATGACATAGCGCGCGCAGACCGCCGCCGAGGGCGGGCAGAGCTGCAGCCAGTGCGCCTCGGTGCTCATGCCACGCGCGGCCAGGCCGGCGCAGAAGGTGGCATGGAACTGGCCCTGGTGCCCTGGCACGCTCAGCAGCGCCACCCGGGTGCGTCCACGGGCCCGCAGATGATCGAGTGCCTGGTCGATGAACGATGCGACGCCCAGCACCAGCGGGACGACGCCGGGGTAATCGTGGTTATAGGACATGACACTGATGCGCGGCAACCCCTCCTGGGTGATGATCGGCGTCTGCACCAGCTGGAAGGGCGGCGTCGAGAGGATGAGGCCGGCCAAGCGGGCATTGCGGATGTCGCGCACCAGGCGCTGATAGTCCTCGTGCTCCTGATGCCCGTCGATGCCATGATAGCAGGAGACCGAGATCCCGTCGCCGCGGCTGAGCGCCTGCGCCTCGTTGCCGAGCGCGGTCCAGAAGCGCACGAACGAGGATTCGCTCTTCTGCATCGGGAACACCAGCCCGTAATGGCAGCGATGCGGCGGATGCCGGGAGACGAAGGTCCCCTGGCGGCCGCGCGCCTCGACGAAGCCATCCTCGATCAGGCGGTCGAGGGCGCGCTGGATGGTGACGCTCGAGACCTGGAAGTGCTGCTGCAGATCGGCGCGCCGCGGCATGCGGCCGCCCGGTGCGTAGACGCGCTCGATGATGCGGCGGCGCAGGTCATCGATGATGTGGTCCTGCTTCACCGGCGGGCGGCTGAAACGGCGGCGCTCCATCTCAGCACCCCTCGCTGGGCTGGACCTGGTTCGCTGCGGCTGGGGGCGGACGGATCATGGTCATTCCCTGGCGATGAGCTTGATGATGCGCTGGTTGCCGGCGTCGTACACCGCGATGCGCCGGCCGTTCACGGCGATGGTGGTGGGCGAGGACAGCGCGTGCAGATCGGCGCCGCGCACGTCCAGGGTGCCGAAGGACGCGCGCAGCGAACCGCTGGCGCAGTCGAAGCACAGCACCCGCTGCCGCTCGCAATCGCTGACGCACAGCGTGCGTCCATCGCCGGCCAGGACGATGCGGGCGCCGAAATGCTCGCTGTCCGCCGGCCCCCACGAACGCCAGCGGCGGCTCTCATGCCAGGATGCGCCCTGCAGGGTGAACTCGATGACCGCGCCGTCGCCGGCCGCCAGCAGCGTCGTCCGGTCCTTCATCGCCAGCGAGGTCCACTGCGCCACCGGGCTCGCGGTCGCGAGGGCGGTCGCGCCGTCGTCGGCGCGGAAGCGGCCCTCGGCATCGATGGCGTAGGACTCCGCCGCCCCATGGGCGTCGATGGCGATGAGCACCGGCTGGTCGGCCGGATGGGCGATGGTGGCGCCGACGATGCCGCGCTTGAGCACGCAGTCCCGTTCGATGCGTTCGACGTGCATCTCCTCGCCCAGACGGCCGTGGAAGAAGGTAGGGCGCCCCCACATGACCCCGGCGGCGATCATGCGCTCGCCATCGAGCATCGCCGCCTGGCCGAGCTCCTCAGGCGGGCTGACGCCCAGGCGCATCGGCGCATCGGGACGGTCGTTCCACTGCCAGCTGCCATTCCACTGGTAGACGTTGCCCTCCTGGTCGAGGCCGAGGGTCGGGCATTGCGCCACCGAGGCGATCCGGCGGATCACCTCGAACTGCTGCCGGTCGCCATGCCAGGCGATCAGCTGCAGCAGCCCATTGAGGCCGGAGATGGCGTAGAGGTCGCCCCCCAGGCGGGCCACGCCACGCCCGTTCACCAGATCGGCATTGGCATCGAGATGGCCGATGAACGACCCCGATCCGCCGCCGAGCACCACCCCGGGGGCCGGCTCGAAGTCGCTGGTATAGCGCTTGAGCGTCGAATTCCAGGCATGGGCATACCAGGTGCCCGAGACCAGCTGGAGACGCTCGCCCGGTGCCTGGCGCGGCCAGCCCTCGCCATCCTGGGTGCCGCCGGCCAGGCGGTGGAGCTGGCCCTTGATCTCGGCATAGACCGCGTCGTCGGCCACCTCCAGGCCATCCACCTCGGCGAGCGGGGCGATGGGGGTGGTCGTGCCGTCGGCGATGTCGAGCCAGGCGACGCGGTCCTTGGTCGCGACGGCGATCTTCCCGCCGCGGCTGGCGAAGGAGATGCAGCGCAGGTCCTTGGCTAGGCTGCGCACCGCGCTGCCCGGCGCGGCGGCGATGTCGAGTGCGACGAGACGGGATGCGATCAGCATCACCAGCGTGTCCCCCACCGCGGTGAGCTGGTCATGGCCATCGGCGCCGTCCGGGATGGCATAGGTGCCGGTCTGCCGCCCATCGGCGGCGTAGCGGTTGAGCACGCCGCGGCCAGCGCGGTCCCACAGCCCGCCGAAGCGGTCACAGACCACGCCGATGCCGCGCGCCGGCTGAGCGCCGAAGCGGACCAGCGTCGTGCCCTGCTCGCCCGAATTCCCGAGCACGCCGTCGCAGGCCAGGGTCGCAGCATCGGCGGCGCCCATGGCCAGGGAGAGCAGGAGCGGCAGCGCGGCGCGGCGGGACGGGCTCATCGGGCGGCTCCCAGGAAGGCCACGCTGCCCCAGGCGGCCGGGGTCAGCATGATTTCGCCGGGGACATCGTTGACCAGGCCGGTGCTCTGGTTGGACCAGTAGCTGCGCAGCATGTCCATCTGCCCATCAGGGTCGCCGTAGATCACCCCGAAGTCGGCCTTGAGGGCGGCGCCCACGCAATGCTCCAGGCCCAGCTCCGCGAGCGGCAGCGCGGCGCGCACGCGGTAGCGCCCCTGGCCCCTGGTGACGGCGATGCGCGCGTGCTCCAGCTTCGACACCGAATCGACCTTCTCCGACCGCCAGGGGCAGGTGAAGGTGATGGGGTCGCTGGCTCCCGGCAGGCGGTGCCGGTACAGGACCGCGATGTCGCCGCCCTGGAAGGGCGCGATCAGCACGCGGCAATCGCCCGGCACCGGACCGCTGCGGTGGGGGTTGGCCTGCGCGTCGGCGCCGATCTGGAGATCGATCGAATCGCCGGTCTTGAACAGCAGCGTCCAGTCCTTGCCGCGGTTCACCCAGGGCGAATCGTCGACCACCGCATAATCCAGGTACAGCCACTGCGCATCGTGGGCAAGATGGACGCTCACCGGGAAGCGTCCCGACTTGTCCCAGGCCAGCTGCGCAGCCCCCGGCCACTCCCCCTCCTTGGTGTCGATGGCGGGGGGCTGGGCGAGGAAGGGTATGGTGGCGGAGCGCACGGCCGACTGCGCACTGCTGCGCAGCACCAGGGCGCGTTCGCTGGCCATGGCTTGCGGCGGCGTCACCGTGACCGTGCCCTGGTCCCGGGTCACGCGATCGAGGCCGTCCATGCGGAAGACGCGGAAGCTGCCGGCCTGCAGGTAGTAGAGATGGTCCTTCTCGGCGCGTACGAAGCTGCCGCCGAAGGCCTCGCCGCCGATCAGCGTGGCATCGGCCCGCGCGCCCATGCGCACATCCTTGAAGAACTCGTCGAGATAGAGGCCGTCGCTGGTGAGGGCGAAGAAGCGCCCGTGGTTGCCGTTCACCACCAGGACATCGCTGCCGGCATCAAGCGGTGCGGCGCCGAGGAAGAACAGCACCCCCTGCATGACGCCGACCTCGGGCAGCGGTGCTTCATGAGATCCATGCACGCTGGTCCAGCGGTTGGGGAAGGTCCACAGCAGATGGCCGTCGGGGGAGAAGGCCTTCATCTCCGGGGTGCTGTTGCAGATCATGTCGCCGAAGCGGTCGACGGTGGTCTCGACCTCGTTGCCGGCGAGATCGATCGGCACGCCCTGGGCGCAGGCGGTGCTGAGCTTGGGGTAGCGCGGTGCGCCCTGGGCGGTGAAGCCCTCGGGCTTGAGCGTCACCAGCACGCAGCGGCCATGGACGGTGGCGGGTACCCGCAGCGTCAGGTCATGGAAGTCATGTCCGAAGTAGCCGCCGGCGAAGTTGTCGCAGCCGATCGAGAAGTCGCATTCGTCGCTCTGCATGATGCCGTCGCCGTTGGCGTCGCTCCAGACGAAGCCGGGGCCCTTGTCGAAGGCCTTCTGCCTGTGCTCGGGATAGGCGCGGGCGAAGGCCTCGAGGAAGGCCTCGGGCGGTTTCCAATGATGGGCGAAGGAGAAGCGGTGGGTCGATGCGATCAGCGCCACCGGGGTGGCCGAGCCGTCGCCGTTGAGCAGCGAGATCGAGGTCGCAGCGCCGAAGCCGATCAGGTAGGTGAGGCCATGGTCGCGCACATACGAGACATGCGTATCGGGGTCATTGGCCCCCAGGACCGAGCAGGGCTCCGCGCTATGGCGCGCGAGATCGAGCGTCCATTGCACTCCCATCCCGATCCAGTGCGTCGGATCGGCCGGATCGATGCCGGCGCCGGAACCGCCATAGGGCGGGGTGCCGAAGCGCTCGCACACGACGCTCTGCGAGCCCAGATCCCAGGCCAGGATGCGCTTGGGGTTGGGACGGTCCTCGGTCACCCACAGCCAGCCGCGCGGGGTCACGGCCAGGCCGCGCGGATTGACCATGCGGCTGGGATCGTAGGTCCCGCGGTAGGCGCCGCCGGGCTTGCCGATCTCGCCGAGCAGTGCGCCATGGGCAGCGAAGATGCGCACCGTGCTGCTCAGGGCATCGCTGGCATAGATGCGGCCGGTGGCATCGACCGCCAGGGCGACCAGGTGGCGCACCGGATCGGCGGGCACGATGGTGGTGATCGCCTTGGTCGCCGGATCGATGGTGACCACCGCACCGGACGAGATGGCGTAGAGGGTGCCGTTGGCTGCGATCAGCGCCTCGGGCGCGCCCAGCGGGATCTCGCCGACCACCTTTCCGCTGCTGCGCTCAAGCACCAGCACCCGGGCGAGTCGCCGATGCGCCAGGTACAGGCGGTCGCCGAGCACCGCCAGCCCTGCCAGGCTGACGGTGCGCCAGTCCTTGTCCGCGGCGCCCGGGCCGACCTCGCTCGAGGAGATGGGGATGAAGCGCTTGCGCTCCCATTCCTTGAGCTGGCCGGTGGCGAGGTCGTAGCGCGCCAGGGTGATCTGCAGATGCATGACCGCCTTGGCATCCTGCTCGTCGACGTGATCGCCCCATGCCAGCCCGTCATTGGCGATGTAGAGGGTGTCGTCGACGATCGCCGGCGAGATCTTCCACATGCCCATGCCATCGGCACGTTCATGCCGCGCAGCTTGCGGCCCTGCTCATCCAGGAGGATGAGCGAATCGCCGCCCTCGGTCATCGCCGAGGCGACCAGGGTCCAGCGGTCGGTCGCGGCCGCCTCGGTGAGGATGGTATGGTTGGGCCCCCAGCCCGAGAGCTGGTCGAGGGTGTTGTCGCCATTGCCATAGCTCATCAGGTAGTGCGGGACGATCCCCGGATGGTGGAGCGAGCGCCAGCGGTAGGTGCCGGGCAGCACGGGATCGCCGTGGTCATCGAGCCCATCCCATGGGATCGTCTGATCTCCCTTCGTCAGCGGGACGCCGCTGATCAGATTGCGGATGCGCCTGCCGGTGGCCTGGTCCTCGATCACCACCGTCGCCTTGCCGTCGAGCGGCTGGTGAATGGCGATGGCGATGCGGTTGTGGCGGTCCTTCACCGCGGCGTCGTATTCGCTGAGGTCGAAGGGCAGCCAGTCCGATGGATCGGCCGATACGCCGTCATGGGGGGCGCCGCCGGCGTGCAGGAAGCGCTCGCGCTGGCGGTCGCTGCCATCCGGGCCGCCCGCCCAGCTGACCGCGAAGCCGAAGCGCAGCTGCCGCAGATCGGCCCCGAGGCCGGCGAGCGGGATGCTGAAGACCGCGCGGGCGGCATGCGCCTGGCGCGTCACCACGGCATCGGCGTCAGCGAGCCGCACCGCCTGCGGCGACGCCAGGCCCACCTCGATGCGCATCCCGGTGCCGTCCTCGGTGAAGGTGGCCGCCTCGATGGCCACCAGCAGGCGGTCACCGGCCAGACGCAGGGCGTAGGCGACGCGCGGCGAAGCCGGCGTCGAGGCGGTGATGAAGTCCTCCTCTGACCAGTCCGCCTGCGCTGCCGACGCGGTGCCGGCGCACCAGCACACGGCGAACATCAGGAGTCCGAGGCGCAGCGGCATGAGTGCGGTCCTGGTGTCGCACCCGTCGGACGAACGGAGAGGGACTCCGATCGGACGTCGCGGCGCTGGT
>Ga0302276_10005256_pt1 | contig 10794 bp, 8 predicted proteins | sample III_Bog_N2_3_FD_198768 | JGI IMG/M metagenome (GOLD analysis project Ga0302276, IMG submission 198768) | Peat permafrost microbial communities from Stordalen Mire near Abisko, Sweden - III_Bog_N2_3 | ecosystem: Environmental > Terrestrial > Soil > Wetlands > Peat | place: Sweden: Abisko... | reverse complement strand
GCGTCGCCCGTGGCCAGGGCCTGGATCGCCGACGTGAGCATCGGACCGCCCTCGGAGACCATCGCCCCGTAGCGGGCCGCCACGTACGCGGCCTCCTTCCAGTCCGGCAGCTCCTCGGTGGCCGGCAGCACGTCGGTCAGGGGCAGGCCCAGATAGGTGACCGGTACGCGGTCGACCGGGAAGCTCCCCCGCTGCTCGGCCTCGTCGAGGGTGCGCAGGTCGATGACCGTGGCCAGGCCCAGCTCTCCCAGCTGGGCGACGTCGGCGTCGGTCAGCTTGTTCAGGCCGTCGGCCCGGAACAGTGTCCGCCAGGCCACCATGCGGCCGTCCGCCGTCCGGTAGCCGCCGAGATCGCGGAAATTCACGCATCCCTCGAACACGAGGGTCCGGGAAGGCACGGAGAGTGGCTCAGGCGCCAGGCAGAACGTCGACCAGCTTGCGGCCCTTGCGGCTCGCGAACTGGACGGTGCCGTCCGCCAGGGCGAACAGCGTGTCGTCCTTGCCGAGGCCCACGTTGAGACCCGGATGGAACTTGGTGCCGCGCTGGCGCACGATGATGGCTCCGGTGCGCACCTCGGTGCCGCCGAAGACCTTCACGCCGAGGCGCTGGGCGTTCGAATCGCGTCCGTTGCGGGTGGAACCGCCACCTTTGGTCTTGGACATGTGCTGTGCTCCTTGTGATCAGGCGGGTCCGCCGGGCAGCACCTTGGGGGGCGCCGGCGGGACGAGAGGTGGTCAGCCGGCGGTGATGCCGGTGATGGCGATGGTCGAGTACCGCTGGCGGTGTCCCCACCGGGTGCTCTGGTTCGACTTGTTCTTGTAGGTGAAGCCCCGGATCTTGGGCCCGAGTTCCTCACCCTTGACCGTGGCGGTCACCGTGGCGCCGGCCAGCTGGGACGGGGTGGCGAGGACGGTCTCGCCGTCGACCACGAGCACGGGCTCGAACGTCACCTCGGTGCCGGGCTCCTCGCCCAGCAGCTCCACGCGGAGTTCCTGGCCCTCGGCCACTCGCTCCTGCTTACCTCCGGTTTTAATCACTGCGTACATAGGGATGACAGCCTACAGCTCCGGGTCGTCAAATACTATTCCCCTACCCTCGCAGACCTCGCAGGTGGTCGACATCGACTCGATCAGTCCCTCCGACACGCGCTTGCGGGTCATCTCCACGAGCCCGAGTTCGCTGATGTCGAAGACCTGGGTCCGGGTCTTGTCCCTGGCCAGGGCGGTGCGCAGGGCGGCTCCCACCTTGTCGCGGTTCTCGCGGATCTCCATGTCGATGAAGTCGATCACGATGATCCCGCCGATGTCGCGCAGCCGGAGCTGGCGCGCCACCTCGTCGGCCGCCTCCAGATTGTTCCGGTAGACGGTCTCCTCCAGGTTGGTGGTGCCCACGTTCTTGCCGGTGTTGACGTCGATGACCGTCAGGGCCTCGGTGCGGTCGATGACGAGGGAGCCGCCCGAGGGCAGGTAGACCTTGCGGTCGAGCGCCTTGTGGAGCTGCTCGTGGACGTGGAACCGCTCGAAGACGGGTAGTTGCTCGGCCTCGGGGTCGTAGTACTCGACCCGGTCGGCGAGCTCGGGGTTGACGGCCCCCACGTAGTCCCGGACCTGCTCGAACAGGGCCCGGTCGTCGATGACCACGGCCCGGTACTCACGGTTGAGCTCCTCGCGGATGACCCGCACGGCGATGGCCGGTTCCCGGTAGAGCAGGGCGGCGCCCTGTCCTTTCAGGGAGGCTTCGGCGATGGCGTCCCACTGCTCCACGAGGCGGCCGATGTCGTGCTCGAGCTCCTCGGCGCTGGCGCCGGCGGCGGCCGTGCGGACGATGAGCCCGTGGCCGTCGGGACGCACGGCGTCCACGATCTTGCGCAGACGCTTGCGCTCGCTGTCGTCGAGCCGCTTGGAGATGCCGTAGGCGGTGGAGTTGGGCACCAGCACCACGAAGCGCCCCGGGAGGGAGACCTCCTGGGTGAGCCGGGCGCCCTTGGCCCCGATGGGGTTCTTGGTGACCTGGCAGAGGATCGTCTGTCCCGGCTTCAGCAGCTGCTCGATGCGGGGCTGGCCCGATCCCTTGGGGGACTCGACGTCGTCCGTGTCGTAGCGGACGTCGCCGTGGTAGAGCACGGCGTTCTTGGGCGTCCCGATGTCGATGAAGGCCGCCTCCATGCCGGGCAGCACGTTCTGGACCCGGCCGCGGTAGATGTTGCCGTCGATCTGGGTGGCGTCGTCGGAGGCCCGCGAGATGTAGTGCTCGACCAGGGTGCGACCCTCGAGCAGGGCGATCTGGGTCATGTCGGGACGTACGTGGACGCAGATCTGGTAGCGACCGACGGCCTTACCCCGTCGTTCGCGTCCCCCGCGGCGACCCTCGCCCTTGGCGGCCGACGCGGCCGACGCGGTCGCCCGGGGCTGGCCCCCGCCCGATCGACCGGCCTCGCCCTCGACCGGGACGGGCTTCGGACCCGAGCGGTCCGCCCCGCCGCCGCCGCCACCGGAACGAGATCCGCCACCGGAGCGCTGCCGGTTGCGTCCGCCACCGGACCGCGACGGAGCCGCCGGCGCCGGGGCCGCAGCCGTGGCGCCGGGAGGTGCAGGTCGGGTGTCGCCGATGGATGGTCGGGTGTCGCCGATCCTGGGGCGCTCGACGGCGCCGTCGGGTGTCGTCACCGGGGCTCCGGCTGGGTCGGCCGTGGGGTCGGCCGTGGCCAGTGAGGGGACCGTCGCCGGCCGCGAGAAGCCCGGGCGGGCGTCCTCGGAGGTGGCGCCGTCGTCACGAGCGGAAGCACCCTCGCTGCCGGTGCCTCTGCCGGTGCCGGTGCCGGACGAGGCGTCGTCGGCATCGGTTGTCGGGGCGCCACCCGGAGCGCCACCCGCCGGGCGGGAGCGGCCCCTCCCGCCCCTCGAGCCGCGGCGCCGGCGGTTGCCGGATCCCTGGCCCTGGCCCTGGCCGTTGGACGACTGGCCGTTCGAGGTCTGTCCGTTGGACGACTGACTGTTGGACGACTGGCCGTCGCCGGAGTGGCTGTCGGCGTGGCCGTCGTTGGCGTGACCGTTCGAGGAGGTACCGGAGGAGGCGCCAGCCTGCGTGGTCGCCGTCTGCGACCCCCCGGCCGGGGCGGAGGAGGCGCCGGATCCGGCGGCTTCAGGCGAGCCCGACGATGATTCCTGACGAACTCCGGACCCGGGGGCCGGAGAGGCGGGGGCGGGTTCTGCCGGCCGCGGGACTTCGGAGGTCCCGGGCGTCTGCCCGATCGGTGCTTCTGACATCGGATTCCTTTCGGAGAATGTTCACGATGCACGCTCCAAGGCGTGCTGGGCGCGGTCCGTTCCGACCGGGACGACCCGGCCGAGGAGGGGCTCCGTACGGAGCCCGTCGCGCTCGATCCACTGTTGTGTCCTGCAGGCCCGGTCGAGGACCGGGGTACTCCCGGGCCGGCCGGAGTCGGCAGGCCCGTCGATGGTGCCGTGCGCCGCAACGGCGGACACGGCGATGAGACCGCGGAGCAGCTCTACGGGGCGGACCCCGCGCGGCTGGGTCGACAGTTCGGCCACGAGCCCGACCGTGCGACCGGTCGGGTCCTCGGCGAGGTCGGCGGTGGCATCGGCCACGGCCAGGGCCAGGACCGACGGTCGGAGGTCGTCGAGCTCCTCGCGACCCTTGCGCTCGCGGGTGATGATGACGGAAGGAGCGGCCAGGAGGGCGTCCACCGAGCTCGACAGCTCGTCGCGGGTCGGGCCGGCGAGGCGCATCGTCCACGAACAGGACGTGACCATCTGCTGGAGCGAGTCCTTCGACCGCTCCACCGGGACCGCCTCCTCGATCTCGAGCCCCTCGGGCAGCAGCCCGTTCAGGGTGGCGGGCAGGGTGGCGAGGTCCAGGCCCATCTCCTCGGCCCGAACGGGGTCGAGGGCGACGTCGACGTACTCGGCCAGGGACTCCGCCCCGGTGGGCAGGGCCAGGCCGAAGCTCAGCTGAGGCCGGGGCGAGAAACCCTCGGTGTAGGCGAGAGGCATCCGGGCCCGTCGGAGGGCCCGCTCCCACATCCGGGCCACGTCACGCTGGCTGGTGAAACGGATCTTGCCGAGCTTGGAGAAGCGGAAACGGATACGCACGTCAGCTCCTCCCCTCTCCGGCCATGGCCGGAGCGCCACCCGCCGGCCGATCCGCCGGCGCGGCGCCGGACGGCGCCGTAGAGAGGAATCGTACCGGCACCTGGCCGCCCGACGAGAGATCCTGCCCCGTACCCTGACTCCCGCCCGCCGGAGGCACGGCTGAAGCGACGACGTGCTCGATCCCGTACCCGGTGCAGGCCCCGCAGTCGTAGCAGGGGGTCCAGCGGCAGTCGGGCAGGCCGTGCTCGGCCAGGGCGTCCTTCCAGTCCTGCCACAGGAAGTCCCGGTGGAGGCCGGCCGAGATGTGGTCCCAGGGCAGGACCTCGTGCTCGGTCCGGTGGCGGTAGACGGCGTCCTCCAGGGTCATCCCCTGGGCCTCCAGTGCGTCCGTCCAGAGGTCGAGGTCGAAGTACTCCGACCACTCCTGGAAGGTGCCACCGTGGCGCCAGACGTGCTCGATGACCGCACCCATGCGACGATCGCCCCGGCTGACGATCCCTTCGGCGGCGGTGGCCTTCGGGTCGTGCCAGCGGATGGTCAGTCCGCGCACCGGGCGTGCGGCGTCACGGAGCAGATGGACCTTGCGGGTGAGCTCCTCGATGGTGTTCTGGCCGAACCACTGGAACGGGGTCTGCACCTTGGGCACGAAGCCGCCCACCGAGGCCGTGACCGACACCGAGTTGTGATAGCGCTTGCCGATGGCCACACACTGTTTGGCCAGGTCCACGATGCCGAGGGTGTCCTCGTCCGTCTCGGTCGGGAGTCCGATCAGGAAGTAGAGCTTGACCCGCTTCCACCCCTGACTGAAGGCCGCATCGACGGCCGCGTAGAGATCCTCCTCCCGGATCAACTTGTTGATGACCTGGCGCATCCGCCAGGTGCCGCCCTCGGGGGCGAAGGTGAGCCCCGTGCGCCGCACCCGCTGGATCTGGGCCGCGGTGCCCACCGTGAAGGCGTCCACGCGCAGGCTCGGGAGGCTGACCGACACCTGGCCCGAGCACGACGGGTCGTCGATGATGCCGCCCACCGTCTCCTCGATGCCCGAGTAGTCGGCGCTGGACAGTGACGTGAGAGCCACCTCGTCGTACCCGGTGCGCTCCAGTCCGGCGCTGACCATGGTCCGGACCTGGTCCGCCGGGCGCTCGCGAACCGGCCGCGTGATCATGCCGGCCTGGCAGAACCGGCAGCCCCGGGTGCAGCCCCGGAACAGCTCGACGTTGAGGCGGTCGTGGACGACCTCGATGAGCGGGACCAGCTGCTGGCGGGGGTAGGGCCAGGACCCGAGGTCGGCGATGGTCCGCTTCTCGACTCGGGCCGGCGTGTCGTCGTAGCGGGGGGTGACGCCCGCCAGACGTCCGTCGTCGTCGTAGGCCACGTCGTAGCAGGAGGGCACGTAGACGCCGGGGACGCGGGAGAGGTCACGGAGCAGGGCGGTACGGCGGTCCTGCCCGTCGCCGGCGGCGCGGGTCGGGTCGTCGCCGGGGGCGCAGCCAGGGCCGCAACGGTGGGCGGCCAGGACGTCGTTGATCTCCCCGACCACCTCCTCCCCGTCGCCCAGCACGAAGGCGTCGACGTAGTCGGCCAGGGGCTCCGGGTTGAAGGTGCAGTGCCCGCCGGCCATCACGATCGTGTCGTCGCCCGTGCGGTCGGCCGCCCGGACGGGCAGCCCGGCGAGGTCGATGAGGTTCAGGACGTTGGTGTAGACGAGCTCGGCCGACAGGTTGAAGGCCAGGACGTCGAACCCGGCGGCCGGCAGATGGCCCTCCACGGAGAACAGGGGGATGCCGGCGGTGCGCATGGCCGCCTCCATGTCCACCCACGGGGCGTAGGACCGCTCGGCGGCGGCGTCAGGCCGCTCGTTCAGGAGTTCGTAGAGGATCTGGAGCCCCTGGTTGGGCAGGCCGACCTCGTAGCTGTCCGGATAGACGAGCAGCCACGACACCGTGTCCGGTCCGTGCTCCACCTGCTGGGCGCCGAGCTCACCCCCGATGTAGCGGGCCGGCTTCGTGACCTGGGCGAGGAGCGGCTCGATCTGTGGCCAGAGAGACTCCATGTCCCCCTCCATCTTAGGGCGCACTTTGCCCTCCCCCGGACCAGTGGCCCTTCCCCGGGGGCTCAACCCGGCAGGGTGGTCGTGGTGGTGGTGGTCGGCGACGTGGGTGCGGTGGGCAGCGGGATGGGGGTCGTGGCCTGGCTGGTCTTCGGGTTCGGCGAGAGGACCGCCGGACCGATCGGGTGGGTCGCCAGGTAGCTGAAGATGTCCCGGACCACCGGGGCTGCCGCCGTGGCGCCGTATCCGGCCTGGTCGATGACGCAGACCACCACGTACTGGGGATCGGCGGTGGGCCCGAAGCCGACGAACCAGGCCGTCGGCTCCTTGCCGGACACCGTGTCGGCCGTCCCGGTCTTGCCCGCCAACCCGCCGGGGAAGTTGAGCCCCTGGAACGTGCCGTAGGCGGTACCGTTCGGACTCTGGACCACGCCGGTGAACCCGGCCAGCAGTGCCTGGTAGGTGGAAGGCGAGAGAGCCACGTGGCCGGTGACCTGGGGTGACATCTTCTTGACGACCTTCCCGTCGGGGGTCACCACCGCGGCCGCCACCTGCGGGGCGTAGCGGGTGCCGCCGTTGGCGAAGGTGCTGTAGGCCACAGCCTGCTCGATCGGGGTGATGTACGTGCCGCCCTGGCCGAAGGCCATCTCGATGTTGTCGCCGGTGTACCAGGTCGTGTTCGGGAACGCCTTGGGGTCCTCGGCGTGCAATTTGATGCGGACGGCCTGGCTGTCGACCCGGCCCTGGACCTCCTGGGGGAGGTCGATGCCCGTCAGCTCACCGAGGCTGTACTCGGCGGCCTGGTTCTGGATCGGGGTCGCTCCGTACTCGGCCTGGTTGGCGTAGAACTCGTAGCCCAGGTTGTAGAAGAAGGCGTCGCTCGACACCGTGAGGGCGGACGACACGTCGTAGGTCCCCGGCCCGTCGCCGGCGCTGTCGTGGAAGATGCAGGTCGTCGAGTTGTACTGGCAGTCGGGGGTCTTGTAGGTCCCGCTGTCGTAGTAGGGGGTGGTCGGCGAGATGAGACCGGTCTGCAGCGCCACCGTCGCCGTGTTCAGCTTGAACGTCGAACCCGGGGTGTAGAGACCCTGGATGGCCCGGTTGAGGAGCGGGACGTTGCTGGCGGGACTGGACAGGGCCGCGTAGTTGGCGTCCGAGATACCCCCCACCCACACTGAAGGGTTGTAGCTCGGATACGACGACATGGCGTAGACCGCCCCGGTCTGGGGGCTCATCACGATGACCGCACCACCGGTCGGCTGGGGGTAGCAGCCCACCTTGTTCCCGGCGGAGTTGAGGCACGACGGATCGAACGTCCGCTTCAGGTTCTCGATCTGGGTCGCCAGCGCGTTGTCGGCCACCTGCTGGAGGTTGGTGTCGAGGTTGGTCACGATGTCGTCGCCCGGCTGGGACGGCACCGTCTTCAGGACCCCGGCCACCTGACCCTGGGGGTCGACCTCGAGCTGCTGCTGTCCGGGGGTGCCCCGCAGCTGCTTCTCGTACTCGTACTCGAGTCCCGCCTGGCCGAAGGCGTCTCCGGCCAGGTAGCCCTGGGCGGCTCGGGACTTGAGTTCGTCCGAGTTGATCGTGCCCACGTAGCCGAGGACCTGGGCCGCCGGGTAGGTGCCCTGCGCCGGTCCCGGGAGTTCGGACTGGGGATAGATGCGCTGGGTCGTCTGCACGGAACTGACCCCGGGGAACTCGGCCTGGTGCTCCTTGATGTACACGATGTCGGCCAACGGGGCGTTGTCCATGATGGGTACCGGCTTGTACTGGTTGAACTGCTGGTTGGCGATGGACGCCCGGACCTGGGCGGGTGTCTGTCCGACGAGTGCGGCCAGACGGCCGATGACCTCCGGGTCCTGTTGGGCGACCTCCCGCGACAGGGTGATCTGCTCGGTCACCTGGTTGCCCACCAGGGGATTGCCGTTGCGGTCGAGGATCAGGCCGCGTGTCGGTGTGACCGGGACCGCCCGGATCTGGTTGGCCACCACGGCCTGGGCTGCGGCGGGGGCCTGGAGGACCTGGAGGGCCCACAGGCGCAGTCCGAGCAGGGCGAACAGGGCGACCATGGCGACGGCCACGATGCGCAGGCGCAGACCGGGCCGTGACTCGGTGGTGTCCGGAGCGTCCAGCATCGCCTCCATCGAGAAGCGGCTCTGGCGCATGCGGGGCTGGCGGGCCTTGCCTTTGGTCGGTCGGGTGGCGCTGGGCGAACCGAAGATCCGCTTCTCACCGAAGGGATGGCGCAGGGACCGACTCACGGGGCCCCAGTATCCCAAGCCGCGCTCCCCGACGGTACGCGCCCGGCGGCGCCGCCGGCCATCGCCGCCCGGGTCATCGACGACCGGGTCATCGACGACCGGGTCATCGGGCGGCCCCCACACCTGCGTCGGAGGTGGGCATGCCTTCGGTCGAGGCCTCGGCCATGCCCCACTGGACGAGGCGCATGGCCGGGAGCGCCAGGACGGCGTTGGTCACCGACACCACGATCACGATGCGGGCGAGGGCCACGTGGAGCATCTGGGGCTGGCCCAGCACCGAGCCGAGTACCCCGTAGGTCACTTCGTAGAGGGCGGTGCCCCCGAGTGCGGTCAGCGGGGCCAGCCACCACGCCGTCCGGTCCAGGGCGATGGTGGCCAGTCCGACGGCGAAGCCGATCAGACACCCCACCAGGGCCGACAGCCCGAACTGGGTCGGCAGGAAGAGGTCGGACACCAACCCGGTGGTGAAGCCGATGCTGGCTCCCCGGGACGGGCCGCCGATGATCCCGGCCAGGATCGGCAGGAGGACCATGATGTCCGGGTGGACACCCCCGATGCGGATGTCGAGCATCACCGTCTCCTGGACCACCACGAACAGGAAGACGACCACCGAGAGGCGGGCCAGCTCACCCCGGGTCACTGGCTCGGCGCCCAGAGGATCACGCTGACGTAGCGCAGATGAGCGAGGTCCGCCTCGGGCACGAGGCTCACGCTCTCCTGCGACGCGGTATCGCCGGTGTGCGACGAGACGACCCGGGCCACCGGGATGCCCGCCGGGAAGAGCGCGTCCTGGAGCCCACTGGTGACGAACACCTCGCCGTTGGTGAGCGGGGTGTTGGACGGCACGAGGTCCGCCGTCAGGGGCCTGCCGGCTCCGACACCGTTCAGGACGGCGAGCGAACCGGGGGCCGGTCCGTAGCGGGCACCCACGGCCGACTGCCCGTCGGTGATGAGCCGCACGGTGGCGGTGTGGTGACTGACCTGGACCACCAGGCCCACGAGCCCGCCGAGACCAACGACCGGCATCGACAGCTGGACCCCGTCGCTACGCCCCACGTTGATGTCGATGGTGGCGGCGAAGTTGCTCGTCCCGAAGTTCGTCACCTGGGCCGGGACCGACTGCAGGTTGCCCAGATACGGGAGATTGAGCAGGGCGGAGAGCTGACGGAGCGACTCGGACTGGTCGGCCGTGGTCGCGTCCTGGCTCTTCAACTGGTCGATCTCAGCCTGGAGCTTCTGGTTCTGCTCGCGGACGGCCCCGTAGTGGACCGAGCCGGCCAGGAAACTGCCGATGGGCTCGACGATGGCATTGACACCGGACCGCACGGGCGAGAACGCGTCCGAGGCCACCGAGCGTACGCCCGACGTCACGACGTCCAGGCCGCCGCGGGCATCGAGGGTGATGATGGTGACCGCGGCGAGGACGAGCAGCAGCAGCGTCGTCCGGGGGCGGCGGGAGCGGCGCGGTGGCGCCACGAGACTGCGGGTTCCCCGTCGTTCAGCGCGCCGACGAGGTGATGAGGACCTGCTTCAGGGCCTCGAACTCCTCCAGGCACTGACCACTACCGATCGCCACGCAGTTGAGCGGGTCACGGGCCACGACGATGGGCATGCCCGTCTCCTGGGTGAGACGGCTCTCCAGCCCGTGCAGCAGGGCGCCGCCACCGGTCAGGACGATGCCCTGCTCCATGATGTCGGCGGCCAGTTCCGGCGGGGTGCGGTCCAAGGTGACCTTGACGGCGTCGACGATGGCCGACACGGGTTCGTCGATGGCCTGGCGGATCTCCTGGGTCGAGATCACGACGGTCTTCGGGAGCCCCGTCACGAGGTCGCGGCCCCGGATCTCGGCGTGGAGCTCCTCCTCGAGCTCGTAGGCGGAGCCGAGAGCGATCTTGATCTCCTCGGCGGTGCGCTCGCCGAGGGCGAGGCTGTACTCCTTCTTCACGAAGGACACGATGGCCTCGTCGAGCTCGTCACCGCCGATGCGGATCGACTGACTGGTCACGATGCCGCCGAGGGAGATGACGGCCACCTCGGTGGTGCCGCCGCCGATGTCCACGACCATGTTGCCCGTGGGCTCGTGGACCGGGAGTCCGGCACCGATGGCCGCGGCCATGGGCTCCTCGATGATGTAGGCCTTGCGGGCACCGGCGTACTCGGCGGCCTCCATGACGGCGCGCTGCTCGACGCCGGTGATGCCGGACGGGACACAGATGACCATCCGGGGCTTGGCGAAGCGGCGCTGGTGGACCCGGTGGATGAAGTAGCGGAGCATCTTCTCGCAGATCTCGAAGTCGGCGATGACGCCGTCCTTCAGCGGGCGGATGGCCTGGATGTGGCTCGGGGTGCGGCCGATCATGCGCTTGG
>Ga0302276_10005234_pt1 | contig 10812 bp, 10 predicted proteins | sample III_Bog_N2_3_FD_198768 | JGI IMG/M metagenome (GOLD analysis project Ga0302276, IMG submission 198768) | Peat permafrost microbial communities from Stordalen Mire near Abisko, Sweden - III_Bog_N2_3 | ecosystem: Environmental > Terrestrial > Soil > Wetlands > Peat | place: Sweden: Abisko... | reverse complement strand
AAAGCAAGTGCAACTGCAAAAGCAAGTGCAACTGCGAGAGCAACTGCGGGTCCTTCGGCTCCGCTGAAGTACGCTTCGCTCAGGATGACAGATTTTGGTTGTGTTGAGAAAGTACAAGAGCAACGACAAGAGCAACTGCGGGTCCTTCGACTCCGCTGAAGTGCGCTTCGCTCAGGATGACAGATTTTGGTTGTGTTGAGAAAGTACAAGAGCAACGACAAGAGCAACTGCGGGTCCTTCGGCTCCGCTGAAGTGCGCTTCGCTCAGGATGACAGATTTTGGTTGTAATTGAAGAACGGCAACTGCAAAAGCGAGTGCAACTGCAAAAGCGAGTGCAACTGCAAAAGCAAGTGCAACTGCAAAAGCAAGTGCAACTGCGAGAGCAACTGCGGGTCCTTCGACTCACCACCCCCGAACTGAAAAGCGTTCGGGGCCCCGTTCGCTCAGGATGACACTTTTTTTGAAATTGACACAGAGAACAAAAATAAAAGGGAGAAGCTTGAGGTCTTCTCCCTTTGCGTGAAGCCGACGGTTCATTGACCGCGGGTGGTTAGTCTTCGTAGTTGAGGCTTTCGAGGCCGAGGTAAACGGCGCCGGCGCCGAGCTCTTCCTCGATGCGGAGGAGCTGGTTGTACTTGGCGATGCGGTCGGTGCGGCTGACGGAGCCGGTCTTGATCTGGCCGACGCCGGTGGCGACTGCGAGGTCGGCGATAAATGTATCTTCGCTTTCGCCGGAGCGGTGGCTCATGACCGAGGTGTAGCCGTAGCGGCGGCCGAGCTCGATGGCTTCGAGGGTCTCGGTAAGGGTGCCGATCTGGTTGACCTTGATGAGGATGGAGTTGCCGACGCCCTCGTCGATGCCGCGCTGGAGGCGCTTGATGTTGGTGACGAAGATATCGTCGCCGACGAGCTGGATGCGGCTGCCGAGCTTGTCAGTGAGGATCTTCCAGCCTGCCCAGTCGTCTTCGGCAAGGCCGTCCTCGAGGGAGACGATGGGATACTGGCGGGTCCAGTTGTCGTAGAAGGCAACCATCTCTTCGCTGCTCAGTTCGCGCTTGTCGCTCTTCTTGAAGACGTACTTGTTCTTTTCCTTGTCGTAGAACTCGCTGGAGGCGGGATCGAGGGCGATGGCGATCTGTTCGCCGGGCTTGTAGCCAGCGGCCACGATGGCTTCTAGAATCAGTTCGATGGCCTCGTCGTTGGACTTGAGCGAAGGAGCGAATCCGCCTTCATCGCCGACTGCGGTGTTGTAGCCCTTCTTCTTGAGCACGCCCTTGAGGGTGTGGAAGGTTTCAGCGGCCCAGCGAAGCGCGTCAGAGAAGCGCTCTGCGCCGACGGGCATGATCATGAATTCCTGGAAGTCGACGTTGGAGTCAGCATGCGCGCCGCCGTTGAGGACGTTGAGCATTGGGGTGGGCAGGATGCAGGCGTTGACGCCGCCGAGATAGCGATAGAGAGGAATCTCGAGGGTTTGCGCGACGGCGCGGGCGCTGGCCAGGGAGACGGCGAGGATAGCGTTGGCGCCGAGCTTGCTCTTGTTGGGCGTGCCGTCGAGGGCGATCATGGTTTGATCGATGAGGCGCTGGTTGGCAGCGTCCATGCCTTCGAGCTCGGGAGCGATTACCGTTTCGACGTTGGCGACGGCATTGAGAACGCCCTTGCCGCCGTAGTGGGTCTTGTCGCCGTCACGGAGTTCGACGGCCTCATGCTCGCCGGTGGAAGCTCCGGAAGGGACGATGGCGCGGCCAAGTGCGCCGCTCTCGAGGATCACGTCAGCTTCGACGGTAGGGTTTCCGCGGGAGTCAAGTACTTCGCGGGCACGAATAGCAATAATCTCAGTCATGTCATTCCTCATGATGCGGTGCTGCAGCCGGTCGTTCATTGTGGGACGGCGATCCACGGCAAGGGGTTCTCCGGCGGCGCTGTGAATCGTATTCAGAAGCCCCTGCACGCGTGGAATCTCCTCATGTTCAGCGGAAAATCGATTGATCTTTCTTATGGATTCTAACAAACCGGAGGGGACGGGACTGTGTAATGGCTGTCACAGAGCGGGGAAGAGACTGGTGAGGCAGGAGTTGAGCTTGAGTTCAGGTTGGGGCAGAGGCGGGGGGCTGGCGGGGTGACAGATGTGATTCGTGGCAGGGGAGGAACATGGGCCTGGAAGATGTGTATGCGCGGAATGCGAGCGAGTCTAGGCTTAATTTGAGGGCTTCTGCGTAACTGGATTTTGGTTCCGAATCTGCTGGAGTCGGGCCGAGACCTGAGTAGAGAGAGCGGTGTGGGCGCCGGCGAAATATGGCGGCGCAAGAAACTCTCCGATGGATTGCGGGTCTAACTGGGTATGAAGCTGCGCGGGACGGGTGTGCCCGGAGGAGAATCTTGGCGATGAAGAATGCGACGAAGGTAGTTTTGGTTTTTTTGGTTGGGATGTCGCCTGCCGCGTTGCAGGGCTGGGGCCAGGCGGCCGGGCAGGGCTCGGGGCAGGACCAGGGTTCCTACCAGGGCGTGTCGCATCCCCCAGCGGATGACACGATCACGACATCGGCTCCCCCGGTTGCGAAGCCTCCGGCGGGGCAGCCGATGACGCAGCCGCTGAATGTTGGCCAGCAGGCGTATCCGGCTTATCCTGCGCCACAGCAGCGGGTGGTGAACTCGCAACCGGCACTACCGATGGCGGATGGGCGGGACGGCACGGATGACGGGTTGGTGGGGGTGGCTCCGAACCCACAGGATCCGCGATTGGCGATGCGGACGGCTGATCCGGATGGGGACATAGTGCATCCGGAGGCGTTGCGGCCGGGGATGCTGGGCGAGGGGACGATGATCCGCGTGCGGCTGATCGATCGGCTGTCGACGGCGACGAGCGAGAAGGGCGAGCCATTCAGGACGCGCGTGGCGACGGATGTGTTGCGCAATGGCGAGGTGCTGATTCCCGCGGGGTCGGAGATTGACGGGCGGGTGGCGGAAGTTTCGAGGGGGCACGTGGCAGGGTACGGGACGATGCGCCTGGAGCCGGAGGTAGTGATTTTGCCGGATGGGTCGCGGTTGAGGATGTCTGCCGATGTGACGTCGACGCCGGGGTCGCATACGCGAGTGATCGGCGAGGGGACGATTCGTCCGGGATCGCGGCTGAAGAAAGATGGAATTGAGTATGGCGGCGGGGTAGGCGCGGGGGTGGTGACTGGCGCGATTGTTGGCGGGCCGGTGGGCGCGGCGGCAGGCGGGCTGGTGGGGGCTGGCGTGATCACGGTGCATCTGCTGGTGGATCATCCGCAGGCGACGCTGGAAGAGGGGACTTCGCTGATGTTCATGCTGACGCAGCCGCTGGACCTGGTGAGGGATGGCGCAGTTCGGGAAGGCGCGGTACGGGAAGGTGCGAGCACGTACTGAAATGGGTCGCATAGATGTTGCAGGACCGTTGAAGAGCGTCCCTCAGGGGCTAAAGCCCTCGTCCTTTTGGGAGTCTTTTCGGCACGACTGAAGTCGTGCCCTTTCAAGACCTCGACTCCAGGCTGTATTTTCCGGAGGATTTGGATTTGCGACATTTCAGGGCCGATTTGTCGGATACCCTTGATGGCCTGCTAGACTCCCTCATGCATCGAAGTGGGAGTAAAGGCAGATGAGCAACGAGATCAAAACAGTTGGAGTGGTGGGCGCGGGGACGATGGGCTCCGGGATTGCGCAGGTGTTTGCGCGGGCGGGGTTCGGCGTGGTGCTGTGCGATGTGGAGATGGCTCTTCTGGAGCGGGCGGTGGAGCGGATTCGCGCGGGTCTCGATCGAGAAGCGGCGAAGGGCAAGCTGACTGAGCTAGAGGTGGAGTCGGCGCTGGAGCGGATCAAGGCGACGGTTGAGCGGGAGGCGCTGGCCGGGGTGGAACTGGCGATTGAGGCCGCGTCGGAGCGGTTCGAGGTGAAGGCGGAGATCTTTCGCGCGCTGGATGGGTTGATGGGATCGAATGCGGTGCTGGCGACGAACACGTCATCGATCTCGATTGGGCGGCTGGCGGCGGAGACTATGCGGCCGGACAAGGTGATCGGGCTGCATTTCTTCAATCCTGTGCCGGTGATGGCGCTGGTGGAGGTGGTGCGCGGGCCGCAGACCAGCGATGCGACGTTTGAGACGGTGCGGGCGTTGAGTGTTGCTTTGGGCAAGACGCCAGTGGCGGTGAACGATGCGCCGGGGTTTGTTTCGAACCGGGTGCTGATGCCGCTGATCAATGAGGCGGCGTATGCGGTGATGGATGGCGTGGCGACGGCGGAGGCTGTGGACCAGGTGTTCAAGCTGGGGATGGCGCACCCGATGGGGCCGCTGACGCTGGCGGATTTGATTGGGATAGATGTATGTGTGGACATCATGCGCGTGCTGGAGGCGGGCTTCGGAAGCGCGAAGTACAGCCCATGCGCGCTGCTGGTGCGGATGGTTGAAGAGGGTAAGTGAGCGCCGATCCCGAATCTTCCTTCGACGGCAATTCCTTACATCAGGTAAGGAATGATGGTAGCCTAGGAGAAAGAGGTAGAGCGATGGCTACAGCTTCGATGACAAGCAAGGGACAAATCACAGTTCCAGTAGATTTTCGCAAGAAATATGGTCTCAAAGCCGGGGTCCAGGTTCGATTCATCGAAGGCGAAAATGGCGAAATCATACTGAGGCCGAAAACAGGCTCAATCAGAAACCTTGAGGGGTGTGTGCCCTGGACCGGCAAGCCGGTCACGATCGAGGAGATGAATGAAACTATCGCCAAGGGTTGGGCAGGGCTGCTGACTTTCGAGGACTGAGCCGGTTATGACCGGAATCGACACGAATATTCTGGTTCGGTACTTCGCCAAGGACGATGCCATTCAGGCAAGTCGGGCGAAGAGTTTCCTGCTGACGCTAACGCCCGCGTCCCCCGGATTTGTTTCGCTCATCAGCCTGATTGAACTCGTCTGGGTTCTCCGCAGCCAGTATCGCTTCGACAAGTCCCAGCTCGTTCCTATGTTGGAGCAACTGCTCGATTCAACAGAGCTGGTTCTGGAGAATCAGTCTGCAGTGGAGCAGGCAGTTCGCAGGTTTGCAGCTGCGAAGGTCGATTTTGCGGACTGCCTGATCGAGCGCTCGGGGCACACTTCGGGTTGCCATGAGACGGTCACCTTCGATGCGATTGCGGCGAAACTTGCCGGGATGAGGCTGCTTTAGCTGAGATCCAGGCCCGTGTGCCCTTATACCGGCGCAGTGGCGTCGACGACGGGGATGCCGGAGGGCGGGGCGAAGTGGAACTGGGCGGGCGGGATTGAGGGGTTGTCCGATTCGCCGGAGAAGGTGAATCGGGTTAGGGCGCCGTCGGTTTCTTCGATTTCGATTGCGGTGATGGTTCCGTCGGCGGTGACGGTCAGCGCCAGGCGGGATACGCGCTGGTCGGGCTTGTTGTCCTGACCTTTGGGCTGGCCGGAGAGGGTGAACTGGCCATTGGGCGCGGGGGTAAGGCGGAGGTTGAGGAGTTCCTTTTCAAGTTCGGTGTGGCCGAGGAGAAAGCGGAGCTGGGAATGCGCTGGACCTGAGCGTCTCCGCGGGCGTAGAACCAGGCGAATTTGCCGTCGAGAAGGAAGATCTTGCCGGCAGGCGAGGAATAGTCCCAGCGCATGCGGCCGGGTTTGAGGAGGGTGAGGGTTCCGCTCTCGGAGCGGCGGATGCCGAGGCCGTTGTAGGTCTCAGTGAAGGCGGCGCGGAGGGCGTGGAGATGGTTGTACCGGCTGTCGATGCGCTGGGCGAGGGCGTGGGGTGATGGGGATTGGGCGGGCAGGCTCGTCGCGAAAGAGATTGTAAAAAAGGCCAGGAGTTTCGGTAAGAGAGGCTTGAGTCTTCTTAGGAATCTGCTCTCCAGCAGCCGAGCTTGAGCAGGGGCTAAAGCCCTAGTCATTTTGTTGGCTTTATCGGCACGACTGAAGTCGTGCCCTGATACAAAGCTCTGTGAGCCACGACTGAAGTTGTGCACTGACTCACGACAATCAGAACCGAGTACATACACGCGTGGTTTGCTCGTCATTCAGCGATTATTGGCCGAGGGTCTGGGTGCAGTTGGTGCCGCCGGCGGGGTCGAACTTGATGATGCCGGACTGGTCGCTGCAGAAGCCGCGGTCGCCGGTCTTGCCGACGGTTTGGGGGACGCCTGTGATGGCGTAACTATTGAATCGGTCGACGCCATTGACCGTGACTTTGTCTTTGCAGGTGACGGTAAAGATGAAGCCGGACTTATAGCCGGAGACGAGGTCGCTCTGGAGGATCTGGGCGGATGCGGCAGATGGCGCGCCGGAGTTGGGGTCGCCGCCGAGGGCAGTCAGCGTGCAGGCGAAGCCGTTGGAGGGGTACATGTCAGAGTACTGAAGCTCAGCCTTGGAAATGACCTGGACGGAGTTCTGCGCGGAGAGGTCGTTGGCTTTCTTCTTGAGACTCTGCACGGTCGGAATGGCGATGAGCATGAGAATGGCGATGATGGCCATGACGATGAGCAGTTCCATCAGGGTGAAGCCGTTGGAGTGGTGGGCCCGATGCTGATCATTTTCGCGATGGAGCAGAGAGAATTTGGGATTCATGGCATGCACGTCCTGATGCGGCAGCCCTATGGGCCCGCCCGAAAAGAATGCTACAACGTACAGACGCAGAAGGGAAATGGAACGTTTGAAAAGCAGTTCATAGTTCGTAGTTCACAGTTCACAGCCCTGCGGCATCTTCCTCAAACGACCAGCCCTGATGCACAGCCGAGATTGCCTGACCAGTCAACGCACTGAGAACTGCGAACTGCGAACTAAGAACTGGCGTTTCAGCAAACAAGGCGGTCGCGCTCGAGCTTTACGCCGTCGAGGCGGCCGAGGAGGGTGACAGCGATGCGGTCGGGGACAAAGAGGCGCTGAGCCATGGCCTGGACCTGAGAAGCCTTGACTTCGCCGATGCGCGCGATAACTTCGTCGACCGAGTAGAACTTTTTGAAGTACATCTCTTGGCGGGCGAGGTTGGCCATGCGGGAGTTGGAGCTCTCGAGGCCGAGGAGGATGTTGCCCCGGACCTGATCCTTGGCACGGGTGAGCTCCTCTTCGCTGAGGGGCTCCTGCTTGAGACGGGCGAATTCGGCGAGGATGAGGTCGACGACCTGTAGGGCATTGGCAGAGGATGTGCCGGCGTAGACGCAGAGAGTGCCCGTGTCGCGATAGGGGCTGAGATCGGAGTAGATGGAGTAGGCGAGGCCGCGCTCTTCGCGGATGGTCTGGAAGAGGCGGGAGCTCATGCCTCCGCCGAGGACTGTGTTGAGGATGAGGGTGGCGTAGCGGTTTTCGTCGGTGATGGGCGGAGCGGGGACGCCGAGGCAGATCTGGACCTGCTCAAGAGATTTCTTGTTGCGGAGAACGACGCGCGCACTGGCTTCGGGGGCGGCGAGTTCGGTGACGGATGCGCCAGCGGAGAGATTGGAGAAGCGGGCGGCGATGGACGCGGCGAACTGGTCGTGGTCAAGATTGCCGGCGGCAGAGAAGACCATGTTGCCGGCGTGGAAGCGGTCGTTGTGGTAGTTGAAGAGCTTGTGCTGGTCGAGACTAGCGACGGTGCGGGTGGTGCCGAGGATAGGCCAGCCGAGGGGGTGGTCCTTCCAGAAGCTCTGCGTGAAGAGTTCGTGGACCAGGACGTCGGGATTGTCTTCGTCGATCTTGATTTCTTCGAGGATGACGCCACGTTCGCGCTCGATGTCGGGAGCTGCGAAGACGGGGTTGAGGACGAGGTCGGAAAGAACGTCGAGGGCGATTGGGACGTGGTCGGCGAGGGACTTGACGTTGAAGCAGATAGTCTCTTTGCCAGTGAAGGCGTCGAGGTTGCCACCGATGGAGTCCATTTCGCGGGCGATGGCCTGGGCGGAGCGGGAGCGGGTGCCCTTGAAGAGCATGTGTTCGACGAAGTGGGAGATGCCGTTGATTTCGGCAGGCTCGCAGCGGGAGCCGGACTTGATCCAGACGCCCATGGCGACGGAGCGTAGGTGGTCCATGCGCTCAGTGAGGATAATGAGGCCGTTGGGCAATACGGTGCGGCGGATGTTGCGCTCGTTGTTCATGATCAGTGTCAAGCTCGATTGTAGGGCAATCGGTGGGGGCGTGCGGGATTGGCGATACGAGCAGAGTGCGAGTGAAATAATGAAAGCCGAGAGATGAGATGACGCAGACAGCGGATCAAGGTTCGAGTCGACTTGTTCGATTAGATGCTGGAGAGGGCGCAGAAGTGAGCGCGCGGGCAGCGGAACTGGGGCCGCAGGCGTTGTTTGGTCTGGATGGCGAAGAGCTGGCTGAGGTGATGGTGGCGGCGGGGAAGCCCAGGTGGCGTGGGAGGCAGTTGGCAGAAGCGATCTACAGTCAAAGGGTTGCGGAGATTTCTTCGATCAGTACTTTGTCGAAGGATTTGCGGGAGAAGCTGGTGAAGGCGGGCTGGGCGGTGGGCAGGCCGCGGATTGCGCAGGTGTTCACGTCGGTGGATGGGACCGAGCGGTACCTGGTGGAGTGTGCGGGTGCAGATCGGCAGACGGTGGAGACGGTGTGGATGCCGGAGGGGGATGACGGGGAGACTGGAGACGGGAGTGAAGGCGAAAAGGAAGACAAAGACGGGGGGCGGTGGAGGCGGGCGACGATCTGCGTGTCGAGCCAGGTGGGATGCGCGGTGAATTGCCAGTTCTGCCTGACGGCGAAGCTGGGACTGCAACGGAACCTGAGTGCGGGGGAGATTGCTGGGCAGGTGGTTTCGGTGCTGGAGCGGCAGGGTGTGGAGGTGGGCAAGGAGCGGGTGAACCTGGCGTTCATGGGGATGGGGGAGCCGTTTCTGAACTACGACAACTTCATGGGGGCGGTGCGGCTGCTGGTGAAGGAGGTTGGGCTGAGTCCACAGCGGATGACGGTGTCGACTTCGGGAATTGTGCCGGGGATCGAGCGGTTTGCAGGGGAGGCGACGGAGATGAGGCCGAAGTTGGCGATCAGCCTGAACGCGCCCAACGATGAGGTCAGGAGCGAGCTGATGCCGATCAATCGGAAGTGGCCGATTGAGGCGGTGATGGCGGCGGTGCGGGGTGTAAAGCTGCGGGCGCGGGAACGCGTGACGTTTGAGTACGTGCTGCTAGGCGGCGTGACGGATCAGCCGAGTCATGCGCGGGAGGTGGCGCGGCTGGCGCGGCGGACGGGGCTGCCGGTGAAGGTGAATTTGATTGCGTGGAATCCTGGGCCGGGGATTGCGTACACGATGCCGGAGGCTGGGGCTGTGGAGGCATTCAAGAGTGTGCTAATGGCGGAGGGGATTCCAGCGTATCTGCGCAGGCCGCGGGGGAGGGATATCTTTGCGGCGTGCGGGCAGTTGAAGAGAACGGTGGAAGGGTGAAGGGCAGGGAACAGGGAACAGGGAACAGGGAATAGGGAATAGGGAACAGCGAATAGGGACCAGGCAGACCCGCTCTAGGTTTAGAGGGCGAGGCGATCTTCTTTCCAGAAGAGGGGAAGCGGCTCCGCTGGGGACATTCCGTGGAATGTGCAGGGAGCCGGACAGGTTTGGATTGAACCGGCGGCGAGCCGCGTAAAGCCTTTGAGGTTTACTTGGGTGCGGGCATGGCCATTGGCTTGACGTTGCCGCAGTCGGGGCCTTTGTAGGCCGAAGAAGATTGGACCGTAATGTCGACTGGGCGGGTGTTTGAACCCATTTCCATGGTTCCTGTGATGTGGACGAAGGACTTGCTGGAGCTGTCGCTCTTCCAGGTAGATTCGACGCTACCGTTGGCCTCCATTTGGCCTGTGCAGGTGATTCTGGCTTTCATGCTGTTGGGTTTGAGGGTGATGTCGGTGACCTGGCAGTCACCGTGTTGCGGAGCCGGGTTGGGGCCGCCGTACTTGTCGATCATCTCCTGGGTGACGCAGACCTGCGTTTTGTGCGGGCCACCCATGGGGCTGGAGGCGGAGGGCATCTGCATTCCCTGAGGCATCTGCATGCCCTGAGGCATCCCTGAAGGCATCTGGCCGTTTTGGGGCATCTGGCCGCCTGAGGGCATCTGGGGCATTTGCTGGCCCGAGGGCATTTGGCCGTTTTGCGGCATTTGCGCGCCTGGGGACATGGAGGAGCCGCCCATGCTCATGGTGGTGGTGACCTCGTAGAGGCCGGGCTTGCGGGAGGACTGGGCGTTGGCGGCGAGGCCGACCAGCAAGAACGAACAGGCCATGGAACAGGTCAAGGTGAAGCAAACTCTAGACTTATGCATGGATTCTCCTAATTGGATCGCGCGCAGACCAGCCGTACAGAAGGCGGGGAGCGCGCCGATCAAATGTAGCGGAAGGATGGCGGGATGGGGAAGAGAAAATGCGTAAGCGGTGTCGGGTATTGGAGCGAGGGCGGAGGGAACAGGGAACAGAAGTGCGGGCGGGCTTGGGGATTTTTCTTAAAAACAGGCAATTCTCTGATGAAAACTGGCAATTCTTCGAAATTTGGGAGTTTCTAACTCATGTCTTTTCTGTGGTTTGTGAAAAGGCTCCCCGCAAGTCTTTTGTTTTCAGCGGATGAAAATGACTTATGCGGCCCGGGAGCGTAGGCGCAACTGGTTTTGACGGCGGTGCAACGGCGCTGAGTGGGGTGTTGGCATTGATAGGAAGATTGTGCACCGGGAGTTCGTAATTATGTGCAAAGGACAGGTGGAATGGGAAGCGGGGAAGAGGGAGATGAGAACACGGTGGGAAAAGCACGTGGAAATTCAGGCAAAAACGGAAGAAAGGGAAAACCGCCGAAGGGCTCATGCGTGAGGCCCAAGTTGTGTGGAATCAATGGGTAACGAA
>Ga0302276_10005227_pt1 | contig 10818 bp, 8 predicted proteins | sample III_Bog_N2_3_FD_198768 | JGI IMG/M metagenome (GOLD analysis project Ga0302276, IMG submission 198768) | Peat permafrost microbial communities from Stordalen Mire near Abisko, Sweden - III_Bog_N2_3 | ecosystem: Environmental > Terrestrial > Soil > Wetlands > Peat | place: Sweden: Abisko... | reverse complement strand
GAACACCTCCTCGACCTCTTCGTCGTTGATGACCTCGCGCAGGCCGACACCGTCCGTGTTGTCGGCCGGCACCATCAGGGTGAGGTCGCCGTAGGCGAGCCGGAGTACGAGGTACTCCTGCTTCTTGCCGAAGGCCTCTTTGGTCTCTCGTCGTTCGACTACTGCCGCGCCGTGGTGCGGATAGACGACCTTGTCACCGATGTCGAACACCGATCCTCCTGGCGTTGCGGGGCGGAACCGGGGCTGGTCAGCGACATCCGGTCTGCGTGGGGAAGCGTCCCATTCTACCAGCAACCAGGCGGCGTCCCCGACGGCCCACGCACTGCCGCACGGGACTGCCGCCAGGCCTGCCGCACGACACCGACGGTGCCCCGCTACTGGTAGCGCTCGAAGATGCTGGCCTCGGCCAGCCGTGCCAGCCCGTCCTTGACCAGGTGGGCGCGCGTCTGGCCGACCCCGTCGACCTCCTCGAGGTCGACGATCGACGCCCGCATGATCTGCTGGAGATTGACGAACCGGTCCACGATGCGCTCGATGATGGTGTCGGAAAACCTCGGCAGCCGGTGGAGCAGCCGGTAGCCACGGGGCTCGACCCCCGACTCGGCGTCGTGGAACGAGCCGGGCAGCTTCAGGATCCCGGCCACCCGGATCGGGTCACGCAGCTCGTCGGACGGGAGACCGGCCAGTTCGTCGACCACGGCGTCGACGGCGGCGGCCCAACTGGTGGGCCCGTCCCCGGCGAGCACGCAGTAGTCACGCACCACCAGGTGCAGGGCACGGGCGACGCCGTCCGACAGCTCGGCCGACTGCAGTCCCACCAGGCGGCCGTCCTCGCCCAGCTCCACCAGGTAGCCGTCCACCTCCTCGGCGATGCGCAGGACCATCTCGGCGGCCTGGATCACCCCGACGACGTCCCCGACCGACACCGTGTCCTCCAGCTCCAGGATGGAGAGGTTGCCGAGCGCCACGTCGAACCGGCTCCGGAAGCGCTGCATGGTGGCCAGCGCCTGGTCGGTCCGGTCGTGGAGCCAGCCGGTGGGCTGGATCGTGTGCTTGACGTCGTTCCGGTAGACGGCGATGACCGACATGGCGGCGGACACCGACAGGACCGGGACGTCGATGGAGCGGGCGACCCGCTCCGCCGTCCGGTGCCGGGTGCCGGTCTCGGTGGTGGGGATCGTGGCGTCGGGCATGAGGTGCACGTTGGCCCGGGCGATGCGCGAGGCGTCGGCGGCAACGATGATGGCGCCGTCCATCTTGGCCAGCTCGGACAGCCGCTGGGGGCTGAACTCCGAGTCGAGCAGGAACCCGCCCGAGCAGATCGACAGCACGTCGGGGCCGTCCCCCAGGACCACCAGTCCGCCCCGCTTTGCCCGCAGGATCCGGTCCAGCCCGTCGCGCAGGGGCGTGCCCGGCGCCACCATCGCCAAGGCGTCGCTCATGGCCGCATGCTGGCGCGTGGTCACACCCGGATCGTACTCGGCACCGTGCCGGCGTACCCGGGGTCCGGTCAGCCGGCGGCAGCGTCCCGACAGCCGAAGCGACCGACCGCCTCGGCCACGGTGTCGACCCGCACCAGGTCGATGCCCGGCGGACCCCCGGGGGCGGACGCCGGCACCACGACGCGGCCGAATCCGAGCCGGGCCGCCTCCTCGAGCCGGCGGGGCAGGTTGGTGACCTGGCGGATCTCCCCGGACAGGCCGACCTCGCCCACCGCGGCCAGGTCGGCGGGGAGCGCCACCCCGGTGGACGCCGAGGCCACGGCGAGGGCCACGGCCAGGTCGGCGGCCGGTTCGGTCACCCGGATGCCCCCGGCCACCGAGGCGAAGACGTCCACGGCGTGCATCGGGAGCCCGGCGTGCCGGGCCAGCACGGCCAGCGTCATCACCAGGCGACCGCCGTCCAGACCGACCACGGACCGCTTGGGCTGGGCCTGGCCCATCGGGGCGACGAGCGCCTGGAGCTCCACCATCAGGGTGCGCCGGCCCTGCAGGGCCGGGAGCACCACCCCCCCGGGGACACCGGTGAGCCGGTCGCCCAGGAGGAGGCGCCCGGGATCGTCCACCCGGTTGAGGCCCTGGTCGCCCATTTCGAACAGGCCGAGCTCGCCGGTCGGGCCGAACCGGTGCTTGACGGCCAACAGGAGCCGCAGGGCGTGGTGGCGGTCGCCCTCGAAGCTCAGGACCGTGTCGACCATGTGCTCGAGTGCCCGCGGTCCGGCCAGCGACCCGTCCTTGGTGACGTGGCCGACCAGGACGGTGGCCACCTGTCGGGCCTTGGCCAGGCCGACCAGCTGGTCGGCGCACTCGCGCACCTGGCCGATGGAACCGGGGACCCCGGTGGCCCGCCGCTCGCCGGGGGTGGCCGGTCCGACCGCCACCGCCTGGATCGAGTCGATGACCACCAGCTCGGGCTCGGACTCGACGACGGCGTTGATGACCTGGCCCACGTCGGTCGCCGACAGGATCAGCAGTCCGGGTGGGACCGGTCCCAGGCGCTCGGCCCGGAGGCGCACCTGGTGGGCCGACTCCTCGGCGGACACCAGCAGGACGCGGTGGCCCGCCGCGGCCCGGGCGGCCAGGACCTGGAGCAGCAGGGTCGACTTGCCGATGCCGGGCTCACCACCGAGCAGCGTGACCGATCCGGGCACCAGGCCCCCGGAGAGCACGCGGTCGAACTCCTCCACGCCGGTCGGCACCGCCGCGGCCTCCGACACGTCCACCGAGCACAGTGGCACGGGGAGGCCGGACAGGTCGAGTTCGTCGACGGCCCGCACCAACGGGCCCAGCGCGGCCTCCTCGACCAGGGTGTTCCACTCGCCACAGGTCGGGCACCGCCCGGCCCACCGGGCGGTCGTCGAGCCGCAGTCGATGCAGCGGTGGCGCTTGGCCGTCTTTGCCATGCCCCGATGGTACGGACCGGGTGTGTCATCCGGTGCGACCACCTGGTGGGCCGGACACGACACGCCGGCGCGCCGGCGTGACAGCCACCGACCACCGGTCCGGGCACCCGGCTCCCGGAACGCGCAACACCCCTCCGGGGGGGGCCGGAGGGGCGGCGCATGCCCGAATCCGGTCCGGGGGGTGGACCGACCGAGCGCAGGGTCAGGTGCCGCCGACCGACAGGATCGACAGCCGCTGCAACATCCCCGCCGGACTCCATTGCACCGCGGATCGCGACGGCACCATAAGGGCCGAAGGTCCCATTCGCCGGCCCGCGGCACGGGGATGCGCCGTCGGGGCACGCCCGGCCGGACGACAGCCCCGTTGTCGGCCCGGACGCCCACGCGGCGGGACCCCACCTCCGGGGTGGGGTCCCTCGTCCGCAGTCTGTTCCGGGCTCTGCCCCGAGCCGGTCGCTCAGTCGGCTGAGGAATCCGCCCCGGCGAGCTCCATCGGTGGGGGCTCGATGCCCTCGATGGCGGTGAAGGTGAGCTGCGAGTCACCGACGACGAGGGGTGGTGCCCCCTTGACGTCGTACGCCTCGGCCATCTCCGGCGTGATGGTCTCCACGTCCACGACGATGGTCTGGCCGACCCGGAACTCCTTCCACAGGATCCGCTCCGAGAGCGGGTCCTCCACCATCTGCTGGATGGCACGCCGCAACGGGCGGGCGCCCAGCTGGGGGTCGTAGCCCTTGTCGGCCAGCAGGGTCTTCGCCTCGGGCGTGAGGGCCAGACTGAGGCCCTGCAGCTCGAGCTGGCTGGACACCCGCTGGATCATGAGGTCCACGATCTCGATGACCTCGACCTTCGACAGCTCGTGGAACACCACGACCTCGTCGATGCGGTTCAGGAACTCGGGGCGGAAGTGGGCCTTCAGCGCCTCGTTGACCTTGGCCTTCATCCGTTCGTAGGTCACCGCGCCCGAGTTCTGGGCGAAGCCCACCGACGTCTTGCGGAGGTCGGCGGTGCCCAGGTTGGACGTCATGATCAGGACCGTGTTCTTGAAGTCGACCGAGCGGCCCTGGGCGTCGGTCAGGCGACCGTCCTCCAGGATCTGCAGCAGCGTGTTGAACACGTCGGCGTGCGCCTTCTCGACCTCGTCGAACAGGACCACGGAGAACGGCTTGCGCCGGACGGCCTCGGTGAGCTGGCCGCCCTCCTCGTACCCGACGTAGCCGGGAGGCGAACCGACCAGGCGGCTCACCGTGTGCTTCTCCATGTACTCCGACATGTCGAGTTGGATGAGGGCGTCCTCGTCGTCGAACAGGAACTCGGCCAGCGTCTTGGCCAGCTCGGTCTTCCCCACGCCGGTCGGGCCGAGGAAGATGAACGAGCCGCTGGGGCGCTTGGGGTCCTTGAGTCCGGCCCGGGTCCGGCGGATCGAGCGGGCCAGCGCGGCGATCGCCTGCTCCTGGCCGATCACCCGCTTGTGCAGCTCGTCCTCCATGCGGAGCAGCCGGGCCGTCTCCTCCTCGGTGAGGCGGTAGACCGGGATGCCGGTCCAGTTGGCCAGCACCTCGGCAATGACCTCCTCGTCGACGACGTCGAACAGGTCGACGCCCTCGGCCCGCCATTCGGCCTCCATGGCCTCCTTGGCGTCGAGCCGGTCCTTCTCCTGCTCGGCGAGCTTCTTGGCCTGGTCGAAGGCCTGCTTCTCGATGGCGGCCTCCTTGTCGGCCCGCAGCCGGGTGACCTCCTCCTCCAGCTTCTTGTACGCCGGGGGCGTGGTCATGCGGCGGATGCGCAGGCGGCTGCCGGCCTCGTCGATGAGGTCGATCGCCTTGTCCGGGAGGTAGCGGTCGGCCAGGTAGCGGTCGGCCAGGTTGGCCGCGGCCACCAGGGCCTGGTCCGTGATGGTGACGGCGTGGTGCGACTCGTAGCGGTCGCGCAGCCCCTTCAGGATCTCGATGGTCAGCGACACGTTGGGCTGCTCCACCTTGATGGGCTGGAACCGCCGCTCGAGCGCCGCGTCCTTCTCGAGGTGCTTGCGGTACTCGTCGATCGTGGTGGCGCCGATCGTCTGGAGCTCACCACGGGCCAGCATCGGCTTGAGGATCGAGGCCGCGTCGATGGCTCCCTCGGCGGCACCGGCACCCACCAGGGTGTGGAGCTCGTCGATGAACAGCACGATGTCGCCGCGGGTACGGATCTCCTTGAGCACCTTCTTCAGGCGCTCCTCGAAGTCGCCGCGGTAGCGGCTGCCGGCGACGAGGGCACCGAGGTCGAGCGTGTAGAGCTGCTTGCCGGTCAGCGTCTCGGGGACCTCGTCGGCCACGATGCGCTGGGCCAGGCCCTCGACGATGGCGGTCTTGCCCACGCCGGGCTCGCCGATGAGCACCGGATTGTTCTTCGTCCGCCGGGACAGGACCTGCATGACCCGCTCGATCTCCTTCTCGCGACCGATCACCGGGTCGAGCTTGTGATCGCGGGCGAGCGCGGTGAGGTTGCGGCCGAACTGGTCGAGCACCGCGGAGCCGGTCGGTGCGTCCGACTGCTGGCCGCCGGGCTGGCCGGCGCCCACGTTCTCCTTGCCCTGGTAGCCCGAGAGCAGCTGGATGACCTGCTGGCGGACCCGCGGGAGGTCGGCGCCCAGGCTCTGCAGGACCTGCGCGGCGACACCCTCGCCCTCGCGCACGAGCCCCAGGAGCATGTGCTCGGTGCCGATGTAGCTGTGCCCGAGTTGCAGGGCCTCACGGAGCGACAGCTCGAGCACCTTCTTGGCCCGGGGGGTGAAGGGCGGCGACCCGGTCGGGGCCGTGCCGGCCAGGCCGATCGTCTCCTCGACCTTCTCGCGCACGGCCTCCAGTGAGACCCCGAGGGACTCCAGCGCCTTGGCCGCGACCCCCTCGCCCTCGTGGATCAGGCCCAGGAGGATGTGCTCGGTGCCGATGAAACTGTGGTTGAGCAGCCGCGCCTCCTCCTGTGCCAACACCAGGACTCGTCGAGCTCGGTCTGTGAATCGTTCGAACACTCCACCGCCTCCATCCGCGGTCAGTAACTGAAAGCCGAGTCTACAGGTGGCGGTGCCGACCGCACCCACAGCCCCGGATGCCCGTGGGCATGTACCGGTCATCGGCAGTCTGCCCTATCGTCTGTAGCCAGTGAACGTCGTCGACCTCCTGGGGCTCCCCGCACTCGAAGACCAGCTGGCTCTCCTGGAGCCCCTCCTCGTGGAGTCCGTCGTCACCGGCGACGCCTTCCTCGACGAGGTGACCACCCACCTCCTGGCGGCCGGCGGGAAGCGGCTCCGGCCGGTGCTGGCCCTGGCCACCGCCACCTCCGGCACGCACGAGGCCACCCGGGAGGACCTCCTCGGCGCCGTGGCCGTGGAGCTGGTCCACCTCGCCTCGCTCTATCACGACGACGTGATGGACGAGGCCACGATGCGCCGCAACGTCGAGAGCGTCAACGCCCGCTTCGGCAACCTCGTGGCCATCGTGGCCGGCGATTTCCTGCTGGCCCGGTCGGCCGAGATCGCCGCCGGGCTCGGGGTGGAGATCGCCGCCCTCCTGGCCGCCACCCTCGGCGAGCTGTGCCAGGGGCAGGTCGCCGAGGTGCAGGCCGCCTTCCGGGTCGACCGGACCCGGGACCAGTACTCGTCGGCCATCTCGGGCAAGACGGCGTCGCTCATGGCCACGTCGTGCCGCATCGGCGCCCTCACCGGTGGACTCGACCGGGCCGAGGTCGACGCCTTCACCGAGTTCGGACGGTGCTTCGGCATGATCTTCCAGGTGCGGGACGACATCCTGGACGTGATCGGGACCGAGGCCGACCTGGGCAAGCCGGCCGGCCAGGACCTGGCCGAGGGCATCTACACCCTGCCCGTGCTCCTCACCCTCGACGACCCGGTCCACGGGCCCGAGCTGCGCGACCTGCTCGGACAGCCGCTCGACGTTCCCGAACAGGAGAAGGCACGGTCGATCGTCGCGGGCTCGGGCGCCATCGCCCGGTCGGTGCTGGTGGCCCGGTCCTACGCGGAGGAGGCGGCCACCGCCGCCCATTCCGGGCCGTCGCCGGTGCTGGCCGCGGCGCTGACGCGCCTGGCCCACAGCATGGTCGACGGGCTCCCCGCCGCCTAGAGGACGTCCCGCCCCGCGACCACGGCGTCGGCGGGCGGTCGTGGCGTCAGCCGGTGGGACTCAGCAGGTGATCCCGAGCTTGGCGTTCCGCCGGGCGACGGCGGCGGCCCGGGCCGCCAGGTGCGCCTGCTCCCGGGACAGCGTCGACGCGCCCCGGGTGGCGGCGCCCTGTCGGAACTGCGCGGCCTTCGTGTGCCCGGCCGCCTGCTCCTTGGCACCCCGCGCCCGCAGCTCGGCGATCCGGGCGGCGCGACGCGACTGCGCCTTGGCGTAGAGGGCGAGGTTCCGCTTGTGGAGTCGGCACGCCCGCTGGCGGAGTGCCTCACGAACGTGGCTGACCGACGCGGTCGACGGGGCGGCGGACGGGGTGGTCACCGTCGTCAGCGAGGCGGCACCGGCCACGGCTCCGCCCGACAGGCCGACCCCGGCGGTCCCCAGGGTGCCGACGGCCACCAGCGAGACGATGACCTTGGCGGCCACGTTCCTTGCGTTCACCATGCGATTGCGCTCCTCTTCCAGGGCCGACGACGGTCCCCGATGCCTGTCCATTCCATCGGGTGCGGCGGGCCCGATCTGTAGCCCCCGTCCCCGCGGGCCCGCATCCCGGTCCCCCACTGACCCGGTCACCGTGATCGACCCCTACCGGAACCTACCCCCGGAACACCGCAGCCGGACGTCGCCCTGACGAGCGACCCACCGGACCCCTGGCAGGCGGCAGCCGACCGGTGAGGGATCGATGAGCCGGAGGTGAGGGAACGGCGAGGACGGACGACGGAGCACCGGCCGCCCGGCGCCGTGCCCGGCTCAGGACGTCATTCCCCCGAGACCCACCAGGCCACGGGCGAGCTCGATCTCCCCCATGTGCCGGAGTCCGTGCTGATAGATCCAGCACTCGGTGGCGTCGAGCAGGGTGATCCCCTCGGGGCCCGCCACCCGTGCGCTGTAGGTGCTGGCGATCTGCTCGGGGAAGGGCCGGGGGATGACCAGCCGGTCGAGCTCGGCGGGGTCGAGATCCGCCAGCCAGGCCTCCACGCGGTCGAAGACCTGGCGCATGTAGGACTGGAACTGCCCGTAGTCGCCGATGCGCTGGTGGACCATCTCCTCCACCGTGCGGTGCTTACCGTGGTCGGCGATGGCGGGGTGCACCCGGGCCACCCACTCCTCGTCCCAGATCGGTGGCGTGCCCGTCATGAGGAGGAACGAGGCGTCGATCATGTTCACGATGTGGAACAGGCTGAAGGCGATCGGGAGCACGCCCTCCCGCTCGAAGTGGTTGACCTGGTCCAGGTCCATGGTGGCGACGGCGTCGTAGTAGAGCGAGAACAGGGCGTGCATCCGCCGCTGCAACGAGTCGAGCAGCAGATCGGCCCGGTCGTCCGCCCGTCCGTCCGTACCTGTCACTCCCGACCGCGGCGCATCCGACACGGTGGCTCCCTCCGGCGGCCCGACGACCGGGCCGTCGGGCCATGTAAACACTTGTCATAATCACTGTCAACTGTTATCCTGGCCGACCGGCCCCCGACCCGGGCGCACGGGCGGCGCCCCGGCGTCACAGGATCGCCCCGACCGCCGGGCCGGCCGAGGGAAGCGAGCAGCCATGCAACTCGACGTCGACCGGTCCGACCTCCACCACGTGCGGGCGGTCGCCCATCCGCCGGTTCCCCTCCTCGCCGGCCAGGCCAGACTGCGGGTCGACGCCTTCGGGATGTCCGCCAACAACATCACCTACGCCGTCTACGGCGACCTCATGCGCTACTGGGACTGCTTCCCGGGGGTGGAGGAGGACGGTGTGGCGTGGGGCCGGGTCCCGGTGTGGGGCTTCGGCGACGTGGTCGAGTCGACCGCTCCGGGCGTGGCCGAGGGCACCCGGGTCTACGGCTACTTCCCTCTGGCCGACGAGTTCGTCATCACCCCGGGTCGCCTCGACGACCGGGGGTTCTCCGACACGGCCCCCAGCCGGGAGTCCGTTCCCTCCGTCTACGCCCGCTACGCGGTGACCGGTGCCGACCGCGCCTACGCGCCGGGGCGTGAGGACCAGCAGATGCTGCTGTGGCCGCTGTTCGTCACCTCCTTCGTGGTGGACGACTTCCTCGGCGACCACGACCTCTTCGGGTCGCGCACCGTGGTCATCTCGAGCGCCTCGTCCAAGACGGCCGTCGGCGCCGCCTTCCTCCTGGCGGAGCGTGACGGCGTCGAGGTCGTCGGCCTAACGTCGCCCGGGAACGCCGGCTTCGTCCGGTCGCTCGGCTGCTACGCCTCGGTCCTCCCCTACGACGCCGTGGCCGACCTGGCCGCCACGCCGACCGCCTTCATCGACGTGGCGGGTCGCAAGGACGTCACGCACGCCGTGCACACCCGGCTGGGCGACGACCTCCGCTACTCGATGGTGGTGGGCGACACGCACTGGGACGACACCTCTTCCGGCGACGGCGGCCTGCCCGGGCCGGCGCCCGAGTTCCTCTTCGCTCCGACCCAGATCACCAAGCGGCGGTCGGAGTGGGGGCGGGACGGATTCGAGGAGGCGGTGGCCCGCGCCTGGAACCGGTTCGTCCCCTGGACGGACGGCTGGCTGACGCTCCGCCACGCCGCCGGGCCGTCGGCGGTCGAGACGGTCTACCGGGACGTGCTCGACGGCCGCGTCGACCCGGCCGTCGGCGACATCTGCACCCTGGTCGGACCGTAGGATCGCCGGAATGACCGACACCCGACCGCGGCCGGACAGCCCTCGCCCGGCAGGGACGACCCCGGCGGACGCCATCTGGCCCGCCGATCCGGGCGAGGTCGTCAGCGCCGCGACACTCGGTGGGGCCGACTCCCCGGCGGAGACCGACGGGCGCCGCCTGCGCCGCGCCCTCAACCGCGAGGCGGTGGTGGACGCGCTCCTCGACCTCTACGCCGAGGGCAACCTCCGCCCGAGCACCGACGAGATCGCGGAGCGGGCCGGGATCTCCCCCCGCTCGCTCTTCCGCTACTTCGAGGACGCCGACGACCTGGCCGGAGAGGCCGTGGCCCGCCAGCAGGCCCGGGTGCTGCCCGTGCTGCCCGTCGAGGCGACGCCCGACGACCCGTTCCCCGACCGGGTGGCCGCCCTGGTCGGCCAGCGCCTCCGACTCTTCGCCACGTTGGGCAAGGCCGCCCACGTCTCCCGCCTGCGGGCCCCGTTCCAGCCCCGGCTGGCCGAGGGTCTGGCCCAGGGTCGGCGGTTCCTGCGGGGCCAGGTGCAGACCCTCTTCGCCCGGGAACTCGCCGGGCTCGACGACCACCGGGCCGATGCCGCCCTGGCGGCGGCCGACGCCCTCACCAGCTACGAGACGTACCAGCTGCTGACCGAGGACCGCGGCTTCGGCGTGGACGAGGTGCGGTCGGTGCTGACCATCTCGCTCACGGCACTGCTGACGACCGGAGGCACCCGATGACCGCCCGACGCGGCAGCATGCGCCACTCGATCCGGTTGCGCTGCCCGGCCGAGAAGGTCTGGGACCTGGTGGGCGCCCCGGTGCGCCTGCCGGAGTGGTGGGAGGGGGTCGAGTCCTGTGTCGTCGAGGGGGACGAACGGACGATCGTGACCCGCTCCGGCCTGCCCATGCCGGAGCGACTGCTGACCATCGACCCGCAGCAGCGCCGGTTCCAGTACCGGATCACCGCGCCCCTGTTCGTCGAGCACCTGAGCACCATCGACGTGCACGACCTCGGGGACGGCACCTGCCTGACCGTCTACAGCGTCGACGCCGAGCCCGCCGTCCTGGCCCTCGTCATCGCCGGTGCGGCCCGGGCCGCCCTCCACCACCTGCCGTT
>Ga0302276_10005220_pt1 | contig 10821 bp, 11 predicted proteins | sample III_Bog_N2_3_FD_198768 | JGI IMG/M metagenome (GOLD analysis project Ga0302276, IMG submission 198768) | Peat permafrost microbial communities from Stordalen Mire near Abisko, Sweden - III_Bog_N2_3 | ecosystem: Environmental > Terrestrial > Soil > Wetlands > Peat | place: Sweden: Abisko... | reverse complement strand
AACTGACAACCTGAAACTGTCTCTAGCTCTAGCCGTCGGCCCCGAAGGCGGCTGGACCTCCGAAGAAATGTCCCTCTTTACCACTCACGCCTGGACCCACGTAACTCTCGGCCCCCGCATCCTCCGCGCCGAAACTGCCGCCATCGCCGCGATCGCCATCGCCGCCGCACAAATGTAAACGGCCACGGATTTCTCCGCGGCCGCCCTTGTAGTTGTTCCTGCGCTGGGGGCGCTTCCGCCCGTGCGGCGAGCACCCTAAGAAAACATATCCTTCATCTTCTCGAACAGCCCTCGACTCGTCGGCGTATTCTCCACCTGCATCGTCTCGCTCAACTGCCGCAGCAGCTCCTTCTGCGCCTTGGTCAGCTTCGCCGGCGTCGCCACCCGAATTTCCACGATCAAATCGCCTTTGCCGTGTTCATTCAAGTGCGGAACGCCCTTGCCCCGCAGTTTGAACTGCCGTCCACTCTGCGTGCCCTCGGGAACCTTGATCGCCGCCGGCCCTTCCAGCGTCTCGATCTGCAACTCCGTCCCCAGCGCTGCCTGCGGAAACGAGATCGGCATCACGCAGTGCAGGTCGTCGCCATCGCGCTCGAAAAATTTGTGCGCCTTCACGCTCAGCATCACGTATAGATCGCCCGAAGGCCCGCCAAACCGCCCAGCCTCGCCTTCGCCCTGGTAGCGAATCCGCGTATCCTGCTCCACGCCCGCGGGCACCTTCACCAGGATCTCGTGCTTCTTCGCCTGCAATCCCTCGCCGCGGCATCCCAGGCACGGATCGCTGATCGTCGTCCCAGTCCCGCCGCACCGCGAACAAGTCTTGGCCACCGAGAAGAATCCCTGCTGGAACCGCACCTGCCCGCGCCCGGCACACTGCGTGCAAGCCACCGGAGCCTTGCCGTTCGCCGCGCCAGTTCCTCCGCAGTCGTCGCACGCCTCCAACCGCCGGATGCTGATCTCCTTCTCCACTCCGAAGACCGCCTCTTCGAACTCCAGCGTCAGGTCGTAGCGCAGATCGCGCCCACGCTGTACCCGCGTCGCCCTCCGGCTGCCGCCCATGTTGAACATCTCGCCAAACAAGTCGCCGAAGATGTCCCCAATGTCGCCCTGGAATCCTGCGCCCTGGAACGGATTCGCCGCACCCGGCCCACCGTTCTGGAACGCCGCATGACCGTACCGGTCGTAGGCCGCACGCTTCTCCGGGTCGCTCAGCACCTGGTACGCCTCGCTGCACTCCTTGAACTTATCCTCGGCTTCAGGATTGTTCGGATTGCGGTCCGGATGGTACTGCATCGCGAGCTTGCGGTAGCTGGCCTTCAGCTCCTGGTCGTTCGCTTCCCGCGAAACCTGCAACACCTCATAAAAATCGACTTTAGTCACGTTTGCCGTCGCACTCATCTCTTTTTGTCATTCCCGCAGGGAATCTGCTTCTTCCCTTGTCTCTGTTCTTATTCAACACTAGTCACTAACCACTGCCTTATTCTCCGCAATCCGCACCAGCGCCGGCCGCAGCAGTTTCTCGCGAATCTTGTATCCGCGCCGAATCTCTTCCAGCACCTGATGGTCCGGAAACTCCGTCGTTTCGATGCTCCCCAACGCCTCGTGGACTCTCGGATCGAACTGCGTCCCCACCGACTCCACCGCCTGCACGTTCAACCCCTTCAGCGCCTCTTCCATCTGCTTCAGGATCAGTTCGACTCCGGCCCTCAACTGTTCCTTCGTACCCTCCGATTTCAACGCGAGCTGGAAATTATCCATCACTCCCAGGAACGGCTCGACCGCATTCTGCACGGCATAGTCCCTCACATCCTGCCGTTCCTTCCCCTCGCGCCGGCGCGTGTTCTCAAACTCCGCCTGCAGCCGCGCCAACCGGTCCAGTAACTGGTCCCGCTCGCCACGCACCTGCTCCAACTCAGTCTTCAACGCCGCAACCGCCTCGACGCTTCCCTCGCCGCCAAGAGCCTCCGGACTGTCCCCGCCTTCCGCCGTCAATTCCTTCTCCTCTGTTCCCTGCACCGCTGCCTCCTCTACCATCCCGTCCCCATTTCTCTTCGAACTGTTCTCTTTCCTATTGTTGCCGATTCCGCCCCAACCCGCGACTTTGCCCCATTGCCTCGCCATCTCGCCCTCTCAAATTCCCCGAACACCCGTCATTCTGACTCGCAGAGTCAGAATCTCCGTCGTTAGCAACTGCCTTCACGCACTTGGATGCAGCATCCTCTCAAACACCTGTGCGATATAGCTCACCGCATTCATCGTGTTCTCGTAATGAATCCGCTTCGGACCGATCACTCCAACCGTTCCCCGCCCGTCGCCCGCCATCCGCGCCGGCGCGGCAATCAGCACCAACCCTGCCATCTCCGGAGCATGCTCCTCCAGGTCGAAGATCACCCGCACCGACTCCTGCTTCGCGTCGATATACGCATCCAGCAACTCCACCAGACGCTGCTTCGCTTCCAGCGCCACCAGCACCTCGCGCAACCGTGCCATGTCCTCAGCATTTCCAACCACCTGGCTCCCCAGCAGGTTCGCGACGCCTTCCACATACACCGTCCGCACGCCCGCCCCACCCTCCGGGACCGCACCTGCCCACAACTCCTCCACGGAAGTCAGAAGCCGCTGATACTCGCTGCGCTCCCGCTCCACCAGCGTCCCAATCTCCGCCCGCACCCGCTCAATGCTCCATCCGCGGAAGTGCTCGTTCAGAAAGTTCGCCGCCGCCTCCAACTCCCGTTCCGTGACGTCCGCCTCCAGCGTCAGCATCCGGTCCCGTACCAGCCCCGAGCTGGTCACCACCACAGCCAGCACCCGCTCTCGGCCCAGCCGCGAAAAATGCACATGCTCCAGCGTGTCTCCTCCCGCCACCAGCGCCACCGCCACGCCTACGCCGCTGGAGACTGTAGCCAGCACATGGCTCGTCCGCTCCAACATAGCCTGCGTTCCGGAAACCCCTGCAAAGCTCGAATCAATCTGCGACTGCATCAATCCCATCGATCCGGACGGCGACCCGCTCAGCCTCCGCCCGCCCAACCCGCTCAACTGGTCCACATACATACGAAACGCCCGCGCCGTCGGCACGCGCCCAGCCGACGTATGCGGCTGCTCCAGCAGCCCCTCGTTCGCCAGCTCCACCATCTCATTCCGCACCGTCGCCGAGCTCAGCCCCGCCGCTTGGCCTCCGCCTGCCTGCAGCCGCGCAATCGTCCCCGCAACCGTCCCTGAACCCACCGGCTCGCCTGTCTCTATATAGCTCTCGACGACGGCCGTCAGGATCGCCCGCTGCCGCGCCGTTATCCGCTCCGTGTCCGCCACGCACACCACCTCTTTATCTAGTTTATTCCATCCGTCAAGCCCCCCAGCAGTCGGGAGTAGTAGCAGGCTTTAGCTTGCGGCAACACACCAACCGAACAGAGCGGCTTTAGCCTCGGCCCGCCGCAACTTCGCTACGCGCGCCGGGTCTGCACCGGTAGAAACGGAGCGATACGGAATCCTCTGATTCGCAAGAAGAAAGCAGTAGCCAGACGCGCATCCCTCCCCGCGCGCCTGGGCCGGAGCCCCACATGAAGAAGGCCCTTTGCATCGTTGCAGCACTTGCCACCGCTCTCCTTGCCGGATGTTCCCACCCCCAGCCGGTCTATGCTCCTCCTCCGCCCGTCATCGACTTCCAGACCATGCAGCAGCAGGGATACCACGACGGCTTTGAAGCAGCCCGCCGCGACGTCGAATCCGGCCAGCCTCCGGTCTTCAACCACCACCCACGCTGGCGCAACCCGCCGGTCCCACGCCCAGGCTGGCAGGCATACCGCACGGGATTCCGCGACGGCTACACCAGATTCCTGCACCCCGGCCCGCCACCCGCATAGCTCGGCTCTTCCCGTTGATCGGCACCAAGTTCTGGCTTGCGACCAACGGGAGCACCATGCGAAGCAGTAAAAAGGCGTGCGAACGCCCGCAGTGGGCCCATCCGGCAGGACGATTCCTCAGCTGATCTCCAGAATCGCCTCGCTCGCCCCGGCAATCTCCTTCGCCCGCTCCGCCACCTTCCGCGCCACGTCGAAAAACGGCTTGGCGATCACGCTCTCTTCTCCCGCCAGCGTAACCGGCAGCCCGCGGTCCCCACCCGACCGAATCTCCGGATCAAGCTCCAGCGATCCCAGAAACTCCAGCCCAAACTGCTCGGCCATCCGCTCCGCCCCACCACTGGAAAAGATGTCGATCACCTGCTGGCAGTGCGGGCACGTAAAGTGGCTCATATTCTCCACTAGCCCAATGATTTCCACCTTCACCTGGTGGAACATCTCGATCGCCTTCCGCGCATCCTGCAAACTCACATCGCTAGGCGTCGACACCACCACCGCCCCCGTCAGCGGCACCGTCTGCACCAGCGAGATCACCACATCGCCCGTGCCCGGCGGCAGGTCCACAATCAGAAAATCCAGTTCGCCCCACTCCACCTGCTGCAGGAACTGCCGGATGATCTGGTGCAGCATCGGCCCACGCATCACCATCGGCTTATCGCCCGGTGAAAGCAACCCCACCGAAATAAACTTCACGCCATGCGCCAGCAACGGTCCAATCCTGTTCTCGCCCACGATGCTGGGCTGCCGCGTCTGTCCCAGCATCATCGGCACGTTCGGCCCATAAATATCCGCGTCGATCAGCCCTACTTTGTATCCCAGCTTGGCCAGCGCCACCGCCAGGTTCACCGCCACCGTGGTCTTGCCCACGCCGCCCTTGCCACTACCCACCGCCACCACATGCGCCACACCCGGCAAAGGCTGCGGCGCCTGCGGTACTCCTGCTCCCATATGTCCCATCAACTTCACCTCAAGAAGCTTGTCATTCTCAGCGGAACTAAGAATCCCCGCATTCGTCTTTGCCTTTGCCTTTACTAACCACTAACCGCTAACCACTGACCACTGCACTAAACATGCCACCCAGCACCCAGCTCAGCCCGAATCTCTCTCGCCCGTTTGCTTTCTCCCGCCCGCATCTCCCGCCGTCGCCCAGCGTCCGCAAACCGCCGCTTCTGATGTTCTGTCTCCGGAATCACGCACGGCACCGGAATCGGCTTCCCTTCCCGATCCACCGCAACATAAGTCACATACGACGAAGACACATGCCGCAGCGTCTGTCCGCGCGCATCCTCCACCATCGCCCGAACCCCAACTTCCATGCTGGTGCGGAACGCACGGTTCACGCTCGCCTTCAGGATCAGTAGATCGCCCACATGCACCGGCGCAACAAAATCCGAGTGGTCCATCGAAGCCGTTACCACGATCGCCCGTGAATGCCGAACCGCGGCCACCGCTCCCACCAGGTCGATAAATTGCATCAGCCGTCCGCCAAACAGATTCCCCAGCGCGTTTGAGTCCGCGGGAAAAATAATCTCACTGCGTTCCGCCTGCGACTCGGACACCGTCCGCGACACAATCTTGTCGTCACTCATCCCACTATTCTAAATCCCAAGGAAGAAACCACGGATGATCGCGGATAAGACATAACAACTAAGGGGTTGTCCTGATCCGTTTTTTATCCGTGTCAATCCGTGCTCGGTCTTTCAGCCTGCAAACCACTAGAATCGATGTATGGACAAGCTAGCCGCCCTCAACGAAATCCTCCAACTCGATCCCGCCAACGCCTTCGCCCGTTACGGCCTCGCCATGGAACACATCTCGCACGGCAACCCCGAAACCGCCCTCGCCGAATTCGCCACCTGCATCAGCCACAATCCCGACTACGTCCCCGCCTATCAGATGTCCGCCCAGACCCTCGTCACGCTCGGCCGCATCGAAGCCGCTCTGGAGCAGCTCCACACCGGCATCGCCGCCGCCAACCGCACCAACAACCAGCACGCCCTCGCCGAAATGGAAGCCATGCGTGAAGAGCTAGCCACCCGCTAGCCGCCTGCCGCGAACCCCCACAACACATAAATCGTCGTTCTGGCCGAGTCAGAATCTCTGTCGTTGCCTCTTTGTTCAGCCCCTACTGCTGCAACCCCAAATCCGACAACTGCTTCGGATTCGCCTCATCGCTCGCCAGCAGATTGTGGCATACCGAGCAGTCGTTCGTGATCGTCTTCCCATCCTTCGATGTATGGTTGCCGTCGTGGCAGCGGAAGCATCCTGGTGCCGGATTGTGTCCCGGCGCGCTATGCCCCATCCCACTAGGATATGTCCCCCACGTCACCTTCATCTCCGGGAAAACGTTCCGGGTGTAGATCGCCACCAGGCTCTTCGCCGCCGCGTCTACTGCACCGCGCTGTCCACTCCAAATCGCCGGATACTGCGTGCGATAGAAGTCATCCAGTCCCGTCGTAATCTTCGTAGCCGCGTCTGCTTGCGACGCGTACTGCGCCTGGATCAGCTCCAGCCCCTTCTTGTGCGCAAACGGTAGCCCCGGATTCGGGCTCCCAACTTGCATCGACTCGTCGATCGCATCCTCAGCCGTCTGGAACGTATGCGTCGCCTGCTGATGGCAATCCATGCAGTCCATCTCCCGGCTCACGCCTTTGATCGGCCCCTTCCAGTCAGAGCTGACAAACTGCGTAACCGACCCGTCCGGGTTGTGCTTGCTCACCGCAATAATTGTCTGGTACGTGCTGTCGGTCGCAACATACTCATAGTTGTCCAGATGGTGTCCGTGAATGCCGCTCGACCGCGAGAGCGAGTCCACACCGCCGAGATGCAGCGCCAGAATATTGTGTGTCACCGAGTTCTTCTCATCGTCGCCGTACATCGTCTCCACCAGCAGCTTCTCGCCCACAAATCGGGTTGGCGAATGGCACTCTTCGCACGTCGCGCGCGCCGGCCGCAACTCCGAGAGCGGAGCCAGAATCGGGCTCGGATAGGTGTGCAGCGTCACTTCGATAAGTTGCTTGGTCCCGTTTACCTTGGCATGTACTTCCGCAGCGACGCCCGCGCCAATGTGGCATTCCACGCACGCCACGTGCGAGTGCGGCGAAACCTGGTACGCGGTCCACTGCGGCGCCATCACGTGGCAGGTCTGCCCGCAGAAATTCGGCGAATCCATGTACGAAATGCCGCGATAGCTCGCCGTGCCCACAATGATGAAGTTGATGAATGTGGCCGCAAACACAACTTCAATTCCGCGCCGGAAGAACGGGTCTTTCAGATCAAGCGCCGGATACACCGTAGGCACTTCACCCGCTGCCTTCAACTGCGTCCATCTCAGCCACATGCCCACCGGAATCAGAACCAGCCCCAGGACGAACAGCCCCGGAAGACACAAGTCCACAACAATCCCGACATAGGGGTTCGTTGGACCGCTGCGCCCAAAGATCGACACCACCCAGAAGCCGACCAGCACAAAAGCCGCCGCTGTAGTCAGCGCCCCGCCAATTAGGCTTATCCAATTGTTTCCGAAGAAGAGAATCGGACGAAGGCTCTTCTCCAACCTGCTGAACTGAGACATGGAAACCTCACATGATGCTTTACGCCGTGCCGAAGTAACCGATCAACGTCAAAACCAGAAGAACTAGCCCGATAAGAATAGCGGTAAACCCAATCACCTTGGCGAAATTGACCCACCAATACACGGGCTTATCCCCAACCCGCGTTTCCAGCTTCCCTTCTTTGGCCAGACGCTCGTACTCCAGAGTTCGCTTTTTCTCGAACTCCTCTTCCGTCTCTTTCCCGGTAAAAATCACCATGTCCATCGGGAAGCTACCAGGTCTTAGATGCGTGTTGACGAAATGTATCGAAAAGATGAACAAAATCGCGAGGAGCGCTTCCTCGCCATGTACCACCAGGACGGCGTTCAATGCCCAACCCGGCAGGAACTTCGCGAAGAATGGCGCAAACCACATCGCATACCCCGAAAAGCCAATGACAATCATGCCCCAGAAGACCGCCCAGTAGTCGAACTTCTCCCAGTAAGCGAAGCGATCGAACTTCGGCTTCGGCCCCAATCCCACAAACCACCGAAGGTGCCCAATCAGGTCCTGCACATCCTTCCAGTTCGCCACCATCGAGTTCGGACCCCACAGCAGGCCCTTCTCCTTATGGATCAGCACCCGCGTCGCAATGTCCTTCAAGTGGTAGAGGAAAGCCAGGGTCAAAATGATCGCGCAGAATTTGTGGAAGAACAGAATTGCGCCAAAACCACCCACTGCACTCGCCACCGCCCGCGCCGTCGCATTGTCGCTGAACCGCATCGGCAAGCCCGTCGCGGCCAGTCCCAGAAACGAAGTGAACAGGACCGCGTGCAGGTATCGCTGCGCCAGCGTGAACCGCACATAGAACTTCTCTTGCTTAGCGCCTGTCGTCTGTTCCGGCTGCACCGTTCCCGTCTCTTCAGTCATGTTTCTCCTCTGCTGCCGGCTGGTGCTTGCCCTGCTCCTTCTTCGCGCGAATAAACCACAGCAGCGTGTGCAGCGTGAAGAAACTCAGCGTGCTCCACAGCAGTAAATTCATGAACAGCCGCACAAAATACAGTGCGGGATTCAGCTTGCGATTGTGCGGATTCGCATGCGGCTGATACTGCACAAAGCTCAAATTCGCATCCGCATGGCACCGCCCGCACGTCTTCACTAGGTTGGCCTTGTTCACCGGCGACGCCGGGTCGGACGCCGGCAGAATGCCGTGCGCTCCGTGGCAGTCCCAGCATCGCGCCGTCTCCACATACCCGCCCAGCAGCCCCAGTTGCGAGTGGAACGTGTCCCGGTAAGTCGCCAGTTGGTCCTTGTGGCACGACCCGCAGATCGGCGTCGACTGCATCCGGAACGATGCCTCCGTCGGCTGCAGAATCCCATGGGCCGTATGGCAGTCCGTACAGACAGGCACCTTGGTGTTGCCACCCACCAGCAACTTGCCGTGGACCCCCGAAAAATACTCGTCCTTTACACCCCCGTGGCAGGCTCCGCAGGTGTTCGGAATATTCTCCCTGGACGTTGTGCTTTTCGGGTCCTTGTGGCTCAAAATATTGTGCGACCCATGACAGCTCATGCAATTCGCCGCCACCAGCAATCCTTCTTTACTCACCGCATATCCGTGAATCGAGTCCATGTAGGTCGCATAGACATTCTGCAGCCCATACTTCTTCGCCAGTGCCTCATTCGCATGACAGGTGCCGCACGTCTTCGGGATGTTCAGCGGGTAGACCGCCGACTTCGGATTGTCCTTGGGATAAATCGAGTGGGCATCGCCGTGGCAGCTCGTGCAGGGATGCGCACTTGCCTTCGCATGAATGCTGCCGCCAATTGCCGAAGCCTGGTCCGCGTGGCAGGTCTCGCACTTCACCGCCTCCAACTTGTCCGGATGCGGATACTCCTTGATGGACGTGTGGCAATCGCTGCAACTCAGGCTGCCGTGAATGCTCGCGTGGAAGTGGTCGGCATCCACGCTAACGCTGTGCCCCGAAGCGTCCTGCATCGTCTTGTCGCCGTGGCACGAGAGGCAGTCGGTCTGCGCATGCAGAGTCCCCGGAAAGGCCATCACCAGGAAAATTGCAAGTGCCGCTGCAAGTGTTAGCGAACTTAAACTAACTCCGGTCGCTTCAGTAGTACGTCGATCCGCTTTCATAAACGCAACACTTCCCCGCGGGCGCAACCAACTCACCCGGTATGCCACAACCTCACTTGCTCAAATCCTGTTGCAGACACTTGTGGAACCGGGAAGCAGCCGCACATACCGGAAGAGCCTGCGTGCGGAGGCAGTAGTTTTTCCGCCTCCGCACCCCGCTGGATCCGATGTATCGGCAGAGAGGAAGTCTTCACTCTCTCCAAACCCAATCGGCCCAGCCACAGGCAAATCAAACCGGCTTACTTCTGCAAGGTCTTCACGTATACGACGACATCCTTGATCTGCGCATCCGTCAGCTTGCCCGCGAAAGCCGGCATCTTCCCTTTTCCAGCCTTTGTCTCCGCGATCATTTCCGCTTCCGACTGCTTGCTCGCCTTGAACGACGGCACGTTCATCGACTTGCCCGCCGGCCCGCTCGCAGTGCCGTCCGCCGAATGGCACATCGCGCACTTGGCCTTGTAATTGTCCGCCCCCGACCCCTGGGCAAATGCGGTTGTCATCGTCGCCGCCATCATCGCTGCAAGCGTAATTCCGGTCCTCATCTTCATTGACAATCTCCTAGTCATGTTGTGAATCAGTGTTCGATGAAACCCTAGAACTCGTAGTGCATCGCCAGGGTCACGTTATTGGCATGGAAGTTCCGCGGTGCAGTCAGACCAGAAGACGGTTCAGTCAGACCGGTCGGAAGGCCGGCCAGCGTGGAAGAATTGCAGGGGACAACCGCCGCCGTCGCAGAGGTTGCCAGGCTGCAGAGAGGTGCGCCGGAGGGGCCGCCCTCGCCGTAGCCGTAGTAGTTGTATTCAACTCTCCAGATCCAATTGGGCTTTACTGTCCAGGCAACGTTCACAAACGGAGACTGGTAAGCAGACTGTAGCGAACCGTTCACTTCCTGCGCATCGTTGAAAAACTGGTTTCCGCTCACCGCGCTGATGCGATACCCGATGTCCGAGTGAATCGCCTTCGTCGGCGACAGCGTGAGCGCCATGGACGCATATTGCGTAGGTGCATCCATGAAGTCCTTCACCGGACCCCACAGTGCAAGAGGGCTCCCTGCGAAGTAGCTCCCACCCCTGGCATACTGGAATGGGCATAGGTTGTTGGCGCCCGTGCTCGTCAACGAGGCCGCTCCAGGCAAGGAAGCGGTGCTGCTCGCCGTCGCCGTGAAGGCGCCGCTCAGATAGCAGATATTCGTCGACGTATATACATCGCTGTAAGAGTAGTTGACATCGAAACCGACGTGTTCGTTCGGCGCCAGCACGACTCCCAAGCTCACCACCCA
>Ga0302276_10005217_pt1 | contig 10829 bp, 7 predicted proteins | sample III_Bog_N2_3_FD_198768 | JGI IMG/M metagenome (GOLD analysis project Ga0302276, IMG submission 198768) | Peat permafrost microbial communities from Stordalen Mire near Abisko, Sweden - III_Bog_N2_3 | ecosystem: Environmental > Terrestrial > Soil > Wetlands > Peat | place: Sweden: Abisko... | reverse complement strand
TCGTGATTTCACCGGCCCACTCGCCGAGTTCGGCGCGCATGGCCTCAAGGTGCCCGGTGAAGAAGTGATCGGCATCCGGCACAATCACCAGCCGCTTCGGTTCCGCCAGCCGCGCGTAAACCTCCGACAACTGGGCTGGGCTGGCAAACTCATCGCGGCCGCCGCTCAGCAGCAGCTTCGGCTTGTCGCAGCGTTCCAGGAAGCCGTAGGTGTAGGCGCGGCCCTCGGCCAGGAGTGGTATGCCCAGGGCGGCCAGTGCGACGACCTCCGCGTGCGGCACGGCGGCGCGCAGACCGATGGCGGCTCCAAAGGAAAAGCCGGCGAAGAGGATGGGCCTGGCAAAGCGTGCGGAGAGATAGTTGAGCGCCACCTGCACGTCCTCTTGCTCGCCGTGGCCGTTGTCGTGCTCTCCAGCGCTGGTGCCCACGCCGCGGAAGTTGAAGCGCAGCACGGGCAGCCCGAGGGCGTTCAGGGCCTTCATGGCGTGGAAGACAACCTTGTTGTGCATCGTCCCGCCAAAGAGCGGATGCGGATGGCAGACCAGGGCGGCGTAATCTGCATCGGGTTCGCCCAGGTTGAGCAGGGCCTCCAACCTTCCGGCGGGGCCGCTCAGCCAGAGCGACTCGATGCTGCCCGGGGCAAGACTCACGCGCGCGCCTTCAGTTTGATGGATTCGATGACCAGGCTGGCCGTGCGGCCATCGCGAGAGGTCGGCGGCTGATTGCTGTAGCAGGTGGCCAGCACCAGCGTCTTAAGGTTGCTGATAAAGCGCACCTGCCAGTAGCCGCCATCGGCATCGCGGAAGCGCGCCGAGGCCAGCCGCGCCGTGTTATTGGCGGCGGCCACCCGGCCCTCGACCGGTGCCGTCTGCAAAAAGTGTTTCAGATACTCGCGCGCATCCAGCTTTACGGAGGTGGAGTTACGCTGATAGCTGCTGATGACGACCGAGGTTTCGCCGTCCTCGGAATCCACGCGGATGTCGTCGGTGCTCTGGCGCAGCGTCCAGTAGGGCGGCACGCTCAGGCTGACGTGGCCGCGCGGAACCGTGTAGATGCCGCAAGCGGGCAGGGTGACTTTCGCGGGACTCTTCTTTGTTGCCGCCTTGCGCGGCGCGGTTTTGACGGAGGTGCTCTTCTTGGTTGCCATGCTCACACTCTAACGCGAAGGTCCTACCGCGGTCGAATCTTTGTTTACGCAAGCGCTCCGGGTTTACGCAAACAGTCAGGCCGGAAGCTGAATCGCCTCGTCCAGCCGTGCGGCCAGCTCGGCCGCGTCCGTTGTGGGTGGCTGGCAGGTAAAGCCGCTGCACAGGATGGCCACGGCCTTGCCTGTGGCTGCGCCAGGCAGCTGCGCAATGGTCTCCGCCAGCGCCGGTGGCAAAGCTTCGCCGATGCGTCGCCCGTCGCGCACGCGCAGCACCGTCAGGTTGATGGCGAACCTGGCGAGTGCCGCGGCCTCCAGCGCATCAGCCTCGGCGCCGGAGCCCACGACCACCACTTGTATGTGCGGACGGCCCAGCCACACGGCGGCCACTCCGTAGGTGGCGGCATGGATGCCGAACTGCTCGGCCACGCCCGCAAATAGCTCCAGCGTCTTGGTCGCCACGTCGCGCAGATGCCCATCCCCGTTGAGCGCGTGCAAACGAAGCAGTGCAATGGCCGCCGAAGGATCGCCCGCCGGTGTCGGCGAATCCTGAAATGGTTTGCGCCGCGCGGCCAGGGCGCCAATGGCATCGGTCTGCGGCTCGGCGTCAAAAAAGCCGCCTCCCTCACGATCGCCAAAGCGCTCCATCATCTGACCGGCCAGTTTTTCCGCCCGCGTAAAGTAGCCGAGTGTGCCGCCGGCCTCGTAGGCGTCGAGCAGCGCAAGAATCGTGTAGGCGTAGTCATCCAGCATTCCCGCCGGACGCTCGGCCTTGCCTGCCTCCGCGTAGGCGATGACGTGACGCAGGCCATCGTTGTCGTCAAACACCTCGGCCAGCAAGCGGTCCAGCGAGCGCAGCGCGAAGGCCACATCCTGCGGCTCATGCAGCGCACGCGCGGCCTGTAGCGTCGCGCTGATCAAGAGTGCGTTCCAGCCGGTGTACAACGTGCGATCCAGAAATGGAGCCGTGCGCAGCAGCCGCGCCGCGTACATCTTCCGCTTGATCGTCGCCAACGCAGCGCGTACCTGCTCCGCGCTCATGCTGTGCGCGGCGGCCAATTCCTCAACCGTCCTGGCTACCCACAGCACGTTGCGCCGCGGATCGTGATGCATCTCGCCGCGCTCGCCAATGTCGTAATACGCTGCGGCAAGCGTCAGTTCGTCGGAGGTCAGCACGGCGCGAGCTTCCTCCAGGGTCCAGGTAAAGTAGTCGCCATCATCTTCCAGGTTGATGTCGGCATCCTGCGAGCCGTAGTAGCCGCCGCGCTCGCGGTCGCTCAACACCTCGCGCAGCCAACGCAGAACGTCACGCGCCACCTCGGCGAAGAAGGGATTGCGCGTCACCTGGTAGGCGTGCGCGTAGTTCTTCAGCAACTCGCTGTTGTCGTAGGCCATCTTTTCAAAGTGCGGCACGCACCAGCGCTCGTCCACCGAGTAGCGATGGAAACCGCCGGCCAACTGGTCGTAGACGCCGCCGCGCGCCATCTTCTCCAACGTGGTCACCGCCACCACTCGTACCTGTTCTTCGCCCGTGCGCGCGTACCAGTCCAGCAGCAGTTCCATGGCCGGAGGGTGCGGAAACTTTGGAGCCTGGCTGAAGCCGCCATTGACGCGGTCAAAGCTGCCCAGCGCCGATTGCACCATCTGCTCCACAATGCGCGGTGAAAACTCTCCGCCATGCCCATCGCTGCCCTCGCCGTGGTCGAGCACATGCATCAGCTTCAGGCTCTCTTCTTCCACCTCGGCGCGGCGCTCGCGGTAGGCCTCGGAGATGGCATGCAGAATTCGCCGGAAGCTGGGACGCCCGTAGGCATCTTCCGGTGGAAAGTAAGTGCCACCGTAAAACGGCTTGCCATCGGGAGTCAGAAAGACCGTCAGCGGCCAGCCGCCCTGGCCCGCAAGGGCAGCCACGGCCATCTGGTAACGCGCGTCCACATCAGGTCGCTCATCGCGATCCACCTTCACGGCTACAAAGTGCTCGTTCAGGAAGGCAGCGACCTCCGGGCTCTCATAGCTCTCGCGGTCCATCACGTGGCACCAGTGGCACCACACGGCGCCAATATCCAGCAGCACGGGCTTGCCTTCGGATTTCGCCAGGGCAAAGGCCTCGGTGCCCCATTCATGCCAGCGCGTGGGCTGGTGGGCGGCGGAACGCAAGTAGGCGGAGGAGGCGTGTTGCAGCAGGTTGGGCTCGCTCGTGCTCATGCCGAACAGTGTAGCGCGAAGCGCGCTGGCGTGCTTTGGTGGGGATTACTGCAGCAGGTGGCGGGCGATCTTCTCGTACTGTTCGACGGCTTCGAGGAGTTCGCGCTTGGCCAGGAACTCGCGCTCGGTGTGCGCCACAAGGATGGAGCCCGGCCCGAACAGAACCGGCGTTCCCCACGCGCTAAGTTGCGGAATGTCCGTTGTGAATGAGGCGGTCATGGTGGGCACGCTGGGCACGGTGACAAAGCGCATGTAAGGAATGTCCAGCACGAACTCCACCTGGGCCAGCGCGCCGACGGCATACTCGATGGCCTTGCGCAGCGGATCGCTGAGGCCGACCAACCGGTACAGCAGTTGCGCCTTGGCGAAGTCCGGAACGACGTTGGTGGCGCGGCCGCCCTCAATGATGCCGATGTTCATCGTGCTGCTGCCGATCTCCGGATTGTAGGGCAGAGGCATTGCGCGCAGCGCGGCCAGCGCGTCGAGCAGCTTCTCAATCGCCGACTCGCCCAACTCCGGATACGCCGAATGCGCCATGCGTCCGTGAGCGGTCACCTCCACGCGCAACGCTCCCTTGCTGGCCAGGGCGATGCGGTTGTCCGTGGGCTCTCCATTGATGAGAAAGCGTGAGCCGCGCGGATTGCGATTCGCCACAGCGGCTCCGGTCGAGTCGCGCTCCTCGCCGACCACGAAGAGCAGCCCGACGGGCAGCCCAGCCCCGCGCAGACGCTCGCAGGCGGCCAACTGCGCGGCCAGAATGCCCTTGGCGTCGCAAGCTCCGCGCCCATAGATGTTGTCGTCATCTTCGCTCGACTGGATGAACGGCGGCACGGTGTCCATGTGGGTGGAAAAGACCAGCACCGGCTCGGCAACCTCTTTCGGCCGGGCGTAGACGTTGAAGCGCCCTTCTTCCACCGGCATGCGCTCCACCACGTAGTTCATCTCCTCCAGCCGACGCGAAAGGAACTCTCCCACCGCGCCCTCGTGGCCGGTGGTGGATTCAACGTCAATGAGTTGGCGGGTAAACGCGATGGGGTTCATTCGGTGAGCATAGCAGCGCAGCCGCCGGAGTGGCAAAGCATTGCGAAGCAAAACGAAAGCGGCAGCGCGAAAAAAAGCGCCACCCGTTTCCGGATGGCGCTCTGTGTTTGTTTCCGTTTGCGGACTACTGCTTCGCGCCCTTGGCTCCGCCAATACGCATGCCGTAGAAGCTGCGCCAGACGAAGAACATGGAGACCAGGAAGAAGACCAGCGCCAGCCCGAGGGTCAGGGTGTTGTTGTCTGAGGCCATCTTCTCCGCCAGCGATGCCGCCAGCAGGCCGAACAAGGTGGTGAACTTGATGACCGGGTTCATGGCCACCGAAGAGGTGTCCTTGAACGGATCGCCCACCGTGTCGCCCACCACGCAGGCGTCGTGCAGCGGAGTGCCCTTGGCTTTCATCTCGGTTTCCACAATCTTCTTGGCGTTGTCCCACGCACCGCCGGCGTTGGCCATAAAGATGGCCTGGTACAAGCCGAAGATGGCGATGGAGAACAGGTAGCCGATGAAGAAGAAGCGGTCCACAAAGGCGAAGGCCAAGGCGCTGAAGAAGACGCCGAGGAAGATGTTGAACATGCCCTTCTGCGCGTACTTCGTGCAGATGGCCACCACCTTCTTGCTGTCCTCGACGCTGGCTTTTTCCACGCCGTCCAGCTTGATGTTCTCCTTGATGAACTCCACCGCGCGGTAGGCGCCGGTGCTGACCGCCTGGGTGGCCGCGCCGGTGAACCAGTAGATGATCGCTCCGCCCGTGATCAGGCCGAGGACGAAGGGCGCGTGCAGCAGCGAGAGGTTCTTCACCTTCTCCGCCACAAACACGCCATTCACTGCCGTCAGCGAGATGATGATCGAGAAGATCATCGTCGTCGCGCCCACCACTGCCGTGCCGATCAGCACCGGCTTGGCCGTGGCCTTGAAGGTGTTGCCCGCGCCGTCGTTTTCTTCCAACAGGTCCTTGGCACGCTCAAAGTTGACGTTGATGCCAAAGTCCTTCTTCAGTTCCTGCGCGACGTTCGGCACCTGCTCAATCAGAGAAAGCTCGTACACCGACTGCGCGTTGTCCGTCACCGGGCCATAGCTGTCCACGGCGATGGTGACCGGGCCCATGCCCAGGAAGCCGAAGGCCACCAGGCCGAAGGCGAAGACCGCCGGCACCATCATCAGCACGTCCAGCCCCATGGTGGAGAAGAAGTAAGCGATGGCCATCAGGGCCACCATGCTGATTCCCAGCCAGTAGGCGCTGAAGTTTCCGGCCACAAATCCGGCGAGGATGTTCAGCGAAGCGCCACCCTCTTCGGAGCTGGTCACCACCTCGCGCACGTGCGCGCTGCTGACCGAGGTGAACACCTTCACCAGTTCGGGGATCAGCGCACCGGCCAGCGTGCCGCAACTGATGATGGAAGCCAGCTTCCACCAGAGCGTCGAATCGCCGCCCAGCGTCGGAATCATCAGGTAGCTGACGATGTAGGTGAGCACGATCGAGACGAACGAGGTGATCCAGACCAGTGAGGTCAGCGGAGCCTCGAAGTCCATCTTCTCGCTGTTGCCATAGCGCGCCTTGGCGATGGCGTGGTTGATGAAGTAGGAGCCCGCGCTGGCCAGCAGCATGGTCACCCTCATGACGAAGATCCACACCAACAGTTGCACCTGTACCGTGGGCTCATGCACGCCCAGCAGGATGAAGGTGATCAGCGCAACGCCGGTGACGCCGTAGGTCTCAAAGCCGTCGGCCGAGGGGCCAACCGAGTCGCCCGCGTTGTCGCCCGTGCAGTCGGCGATCACGCCCGGGTTGCGCGCGTCGTCCTCTTTGATCTTGAAAACGATCTTCATCAGATCGGCGCCAATGTCGGCGATCTTGGTGAAGATTCCTCCGGCAATGCGCAGCGCCGCCGCCCCAAGCGATTCGCCAATCGCGAAGCCAATGAAACAGGGGCCGGCATAATCGCGCGGGATAAAAAGCAGGATGAAGAGCATGATGAGCAGCTCAACCGAGATCAGCAGCATGCCGATGCTCATGCCGGCCTTCAGCGGAATCGCATAGACCGGATACGGCTTGCCGCGCAATCCGGCGAACGCGGTCCGCGAGTTCGCAAAAGTGTTGACGCGAATGCCGAACCACGCCACACCGTAGCTGCCCGCGATACCCACCAGGCTGAATCCCAGGATCATCGGCAGCGTAACCCAGATTGGCTTATTCGGAACGGGCGCAAGCCAGCCGAAGTACAGCGAAATAATGACCGCAATGAATGCCCAAAGCAGAAGAATGAACTTGCCTTGCGTCACCAGATACGTCTTGCACGTTTCGTAGATCAGTTCGGAGATCTCGCGCATGGAGCGGTGAACCGGCAGGTTTTTCAACTGCACATAGATCGCTAGGCCGAACATCAGCCCACCGAAGCAGAAGAGCAATCCGATCATCAAGAGGGCATGTCCGTTCATGCCGAAGAAATGCACCGTCGACAAATCCGGCAGCACCAGGTTGGCTTCCCCTCCGCCACCCTGTTCGGTCTGCGCATGCGCAAACGCCGGAAGCAGGAGGCCCAGGACTGTCATCGCCATCCGGCAGGGCCGCTTCAAGAGCGTCCGGAAGGTCCTGCGAAGTGCGCTCGCAAAGCCCTGCATCGCAGGGGTTCCTGAATCGCCGCTCACCACGTCACGCGCAAAAAAAACTGCCGCAATCAGCGACAGCACGCTCACCACAAAAGCAACCAAGACCCAATTGGACGCAATATCCATTTCTTCTTTCCTCCCCGAATCATGCCGCGGGTACACACGTTCTCCAGGCTGGAATCCAGCCAAGGGCAAGATACCACCCGCCGTTCATGCCTGAATGTGACCGTGAACACGCAACGGAGAAGTAAACCATACCGATTTAGTCTTGCGCTAGACCTATTTTGACTTTTCTTGGGAAAAACCAGCCAACTGGCACAAAGCAAATGAATTGCTCCCTACCCCCGTGTCCGGTCCCGCACAAGAGCGTACATCAGCAAGGAGTGCGCATCGATTCCACTTCGCTTGCGATCAGCGCCGCGGCCCGTTCCGCACTCCGGGCGACTTCGGGCGAGAGATCCAGCGAAATCGGTTGCAGCGGATCGATCGTAATTGCGTAAAGAATAACCTCCCGCTCCCCGCCCAGCAGATGGAACACATCCAGCAGGTCCTTGATCCCCACGTCGTGAGCGGTCAGGGTTGGGGGGTAGTCGCGCGAGAAGCGCGGCGTCGTGCGCGTCACCGTCCCCACCGGATTTCCGTCCGCCGAGGCGTCGATCATAATGATCTCGCCGGCGTTCTGTAGCGGCTCCAGCAGAACGAACCCGCCCGTTCCACCATCCAGCAGCTCGACGTGCGCCGGAAGCCCGAGCGCCATCAGCCGGCGCACCACATGCACCCCCACGCCCTCGTCGCCCATCAGGATATTGCCCAGGCCGAGCACCAACGTCGTCGCCATCATCGTTTCCGCACTACTCCTTGGCACGCTTCTCCCGTTCAAACTTCCATCCGCCCACAATCGAAGAAATTGTCCCACGCCCCTCAATGTAGTCGTGGTAAAAAGCCAGATACACATGGACCACCACAAAGCAGACGAAGAACCACATGAACGTGTGGTGCCAGAACCGCACCCCGAACTCGCCGCCCATCAGCGGCACAATCCAGGTAAACATCCGCGGCAGCCACGAGTTGCTCATGCTGGAGTAAAGCGCAAACCCCGTAATCGTCTGAAACACAAACGCCAGGAAAGTGAAGAAATAGATCAGCCCGGCCAGCGCGTTGTGTCCGGTCGAGATCGGCCCATGGAGCTTCGTCTCCAGCACGTCCGCCTTGATCACGTCCACAATCTCCTGCCGCTGCGAAGGCTGCAAGGGAAAGAACGACTTCCAGTTCGCGTACTTGTTGCCCACAAAACCCCAGTAAATGCGCGCTGCAAAGTTGAAGACGTAGATAAACGCGCACAGAAAGTGGACGAACCGCACCGTCCCAAACCAATACGCCTGGTACGCCTCGGCCGCATAAAACGCCCGCACCGGCGCGCCGATCAGGTAACCGGTGACGCACAGGCCCACCAGGCAGACCGCGTTGATGCCGTGATACAGCCGCACCGGCAGCTCCCACACATAGATGCGCCGGTATTCGAAGGGCTGCGCCGCCGCACTTCCAACTGCGCCCATAGGTCGTGTAATCATCGCGTCACTCGAAGGAAACCTGGTGAAGGTGCCGTCCCTGCGGATCGTACAAATGCACGGCGCAGGCCAGGCACGGGTCAAAGGAATGAATTGTCCGCAAAATCTCGACCGGCTCGTCGATCTTAGCCACCGGCGTCCCGATCAGCGCCTGCTCAAACGAAGAGCGCTGCTGCTTCGCATCGCGCGGAGAGCCGTTCCAGGTGGTCGGCACCACCAGCTGGTAGTTCTCGATCGCGCCATTGTGAATCTTGATCCAGTGCGCCAGCGCCCCGCGCGGAGCCTCGGTGAGGCCAACTCCCTCGCAATCCGCCGGCCAGCTCTTCGGCTCCCAGTGCTCGCCGTTGAAGGTGGAGACCTCGTTGATCCGCACCCGGTCCATCAGCTCGGCAAAATACTCCTTGAGCCAGATCATCGCCAGCTCCCCATCCAGCGCCCGCGCCGCCGTGCGCCCCAGCGTGGAGAACAGCGCGCCCACCGGCACATTCAGCCTACCCAGCGTCGCGCCCACCACTTCCTTCACATCCGCTCGTCCCGCCGCATACGCCACCACCAGCCGCGACAGCGGACCCACCTCCATCGCCTGCTCTTTCCACCGCGGCGTCTTCAGGAACGAATACTTCTCATACCCCGCCAGCGTCTCAAACGGCGGCTTGGGCCCCGTGTAGTTCAACTTCGTCTCGCCGGCCCACGGATGAATTCCCTCCGCGTCACCCCCGCTGTAGCTGTACCAGGAGTGCGCAATGTACTCCTTGATCTCCTGCGAGTCGCGCGGATTCACCGGATGCACCGTGCTCAGATCCCGATTCAGCACCACGCCGCGCGGATACTTGAAGAAATCCGGCTGGCCATAGCCCTTGGTCGGGAACTCCCCATAGCTCAGGTAGTTGCTCAATCCGCCGCCATAGCTCGCCCACTCCTTGTAGAACGAGGCCACCGCCAGAACATCCGGAATGTACACCTGCGTCACGAACTCGTCCGCCTGATCGATCAGCTTGGCCACCAGGTTCAGCCGCTCCGAGTTGATCGCCGCAACTTCATTTGTGTCGATCGAGCAGGGCACGCCGCCCACCAGATAGTTCGGGTGCGGATTCTTGCCCCCAAACACCGCGTGAATCTTCACAATTTCCTTCTGCCACGAAAGCGCGTCCAGATAATGCGCCACCGCGATCAGGTTCACCTCCGGCGGCAGCTTGTACGCCGGATGCCCCCAGTAGCCGTTGGCGAAAATGCCCAACCCGGCCGCCGCAAAGGCCTTGATCTTGTCTTGCACGCCGGCAAAGTACGCGGGCGTGTTCTTGTCCCACTTCGAAAAGGACTGCGCCAGCTCGGCCGCCTTCTTCGGATCGGCCTTCAGCGCGTTCACTATGTCCACCCAATCCAGCGCGTGCAGGTGGTAGAAGTGAATCACGTGATCGTGCACATACTGCGTGGTCATCATGATGTTGCGGATAATCTCCGCCGTCGGCGGCACGGTAATGCCCAATGCGTCTTCGACAGCCCGCACGCTGGTCAGCGCGTGAACCGTCGTACACACGCCGCACACCCGCTCGGCAATCGCCCAAGCGTCGCGCGGATCGCGGCCCTGGAGAATTTTTTCCAGTCCCCGCACCATCGTTCCGGCGCTGTAGGCGTCCGTAATCACGCCATTCTCCACCACCGCCTCAATCCGCAAATGACCCTCAATCCGCGTAACCGGGTCGACCACTATCCTCGTCGCCATATTTCCTCGCTCAATTCCTTAAACTTCCGGCTGGTCGTCCGCATGGACTTCCGCAATCACGGCTTTCTTGCGAATATTCGTCACCACCGCGTGAGCCGCCACACCGGCAATCGTCGCCAGGCCCACCGCCGTGCCGATCGTGTCCGCCGTGCTCTCCACGCCAAACCCAGGGAACGACGCCAGATGCTGATAGAAGGGCCCGTTATCCCAGAACCCCGCCTCGCTGCACCCGATGCACCCGTGCCCCGACTGAATTGGATAGCTCGTCCCCTCGTTCCAGCGCACCACTGAGCAGGCGTTGTACGTCACCGGACCCCGGCAGCCCATCTTGTAGAGGCAATAGCCTTTGCGCGCGTTTTCGTCGTCGAACGACTCCACGAAAAGCCCGGCGTCGTAGTTGGCGCGCCGATAGCACGTGTCATGCACACGCCGCCCGAAGAACTCCTTCGGGCGTCCAAGGCTGTCAAGCGCCGGCAGGTTGCCCAGCACCAGGAGATGGGTCACCACCGCCATCATCACGTCCGCAATCGGGGGACACCCC
>Ga0302276_10005216_pt1 | contig 10831 bp, 8 predicted proteins | sample III_Bog_N2_3_FD_198768 | JGI IMG/M metagenome (GOLD analysis project Ga0302276, IMG submission 198768) | Peat permafrost microbial communities from Stordalen Mire near Abisko, Sweden - III_Bog_N2_3 | ecosystem: Environmental > Terrestrial > Soil > Wetlands > Peat | place: Sweden: Abisko... | reverse complement strand
CGATCGCGCCCATGCCGTTTTCATGGATGGTGGCCACCAGCTTGCGCAGCTCTTCGCCATTGCCGTAGGCCGTCTTTACCGAACCCTTTTGATCGTAGTCGCCCAGGTCGAAGTAATCGTATGGATCGTAGCCCACTGAAAACGGGCTGGCCGCCTTCGAGAAGGGAGGCAGCCAAATCGAATCGAAGCCCGCGCCTTGTTTGCCAAGTTTGGGAATCTCTCCGCGGAGATAATTCCACCACTCGCCCATCTTCTCCTCTTTAGCGGCGCAATCCCAATAAAAGCCCTGCATCATGACAGCCATCGTCGTCCTCCGGGCTCACTGCGCAACGGGTAGCCGACAGCTTTCCGCGCCCTTGTGTCAGCCGTGCAACGTAGGATGCATTCTGCGGGATGCGCGTTGGCATCGTGGCTTCCACGAATTTTCGCTGTCGCCCCGGGGTCTGCCTTTGGCTACCCTTTGGCTGCGGCCTTGGCTGGCTGCGGCGCGGCCGTGCTGCCCCGCACCACCAGGCTGGTGGAGACCAGAAACTCCCGCTGAATCGCCGTCCCATTCGCGTTCTCCGCCTGCAGCAGCAGCGCGTCGAAGGCCGCCTTAGCCAGCTCCACCCGCGAGAGCCGGATGGTTGTGAGCGGCGGCAGCGTGAATTCGGCAAAGTCGATGTCGTCCAGGCCGATCACGGACAGATCCTCCGGAACCCGCAGCCCCGCCATGTAGACCGCGCGCAGAACGCCGATCGCTGTCATGTCGTTGGAGCAGAGCAGCGCCGTGGGCCGGTTGGGCAGCGCCCACAGCTTGGCAAAGCCCGCCACGCCGCCCTTGAGCGTATGGTCGCAACCAATAATCCAGTTCTTGTGGACCTTCAGCCCGGCTTCGGCGATCGCCTCCTGAAAGTTGTTCTGGCGGGTGATGGCCGAGTGCAACGAGCGTGGGCCGGCCAGGAACCCGATCCGCGTGTGGCCCAGGTTGTGCAGGTGCTTGACGGCTGCGCCGATGCCGGCCGAGTAATCGAGCAGGATGGTGCTTACATTGGGGTCGCTCAGGTGAAACTCCGCCAGCACCATGGGGACGCTATGCACCGCGAGTTGGTCCAGCACCGACTCCTCGCTGCCAAAGGTGAGCACCGCCACGCCCTCCACCTTGCGCTCCAGCATGCGGCGCACGCAACTGGTGAGCTGCGCGGCGGAGTCGATATTGGTCGAGCTGACAAGAATCTCGTAGCCGTGCGCGACCGCGATCTCTTCAAAGCTGGAGATCAGTTCCGGGAAAAACGGGTTGGTAATGTTTTCAACAATGATGCCGAAGATCCGGCTCCGGCCCGAAACCAGGCTCCGCGCATGGGTGTTGGGAAAGTAATTGAGTTCCTCGATGGCCTGCCACACCCGCTTGGACAGCTTCTCGCTGACCGCCGGCGAGGCGTTGATGGTCCGCGAAACGGTGGCGATGGAAACCTTGGCGAGGGCCGCCACGGTTCGAATATCCGGTTTGCTGGAATCGGAGGTGCGGCTTCCTTTACGGCTCACGGAATCCATGTTACTTGGTTTGCAATGACATTCTCAATTGGAAACTTGTTTTGAATGAGCAGTGAATCGATTTTTCTTGCGTAATCGTTTTCTCAGTCAAACGACCGGAACCACAAACCAGAAGTATACCGGTAAATGCCATGGCCGCCGCAGAAACTCGCCCAAAGGCGCAGAAGGCGGCATGGAAAGCGCCCCTGAAGTCGACCCGGAGCGTCTTCCATGCCACACTTCGCCTTCGTTCATCGTTCTTCCGTCAGGACTATCGCGGCAGCGTCTGCGTTCCCGTCACCGTGAACTTCGCCGTCGATTTTCCCGCCGCTTCGTCCGGCTGCGCCCCGCCCAGCGTGATCTGGTACCGGCCGGGCAAGACCTTCCGCTCGCCCTTTTCGTCTACGCTCGACAGGTCGCGCGGGTCGATCTGCAGCGCCACTTCCCGGGTTTCGCCTGCCGGAACCTGCACCCGCACAAAGCCGGCCAGCGACTGGATCGGCCCGTTGGTCTGCGGCGTCTTCACGTACGCTTCCACAACCTCATCGCCCGGAACCGTGCTGGTGTTGGTCACCCACACCGTCGCCGTCAGCGGGTCGCCCGCCTTCAGTTTGCTCGAGGAGAGCGTCAGCGGGCCGTAGTCGAACTTCGAGTAGCTCAGCCCATACCCAAAGCCCCACTCCGGCTTGCCCGTGTAGTAGCGGTAGGTGCGGCCCTTGAGCGCGTAATCGGTAAAGGCGGGCAGGTCATCCACTCCCTTGTAAAACGTGACCGGCAGCCGCCCCGCCGGGTTGTTGAGCCCGGCAAGCGTCTGCGCGATGGCCGTTCCGCCCTCCACGCCGGGGTACCAGGCTTCCAGAATGGCCGCCGCGTGCTCCTCGGCCCAGGGCAGGGCCACGGCGCTGCCGCTCATCAGCACCACCACCACGGGCTTGCCCGCGGCCGCCACGGCCTCCAGCAGCTTCTGCTGCGGAGCCGGAAGGGATATCTTGGTGCGGTCGCCGCCTTCGAAGCCATCGATCTTGATGGTCATCTCCTCGCCCTCCAGTTGCGGCGAGAGGCCCACAAACGCCACCACCACGTCCGAGGCTTTGGCCGCGGCCACGGCCTCGTCCAACTGAGCCTGCGCCGGGGCCGCCCACTTGAAGTACAGTCCCCCGCCCGCCTGGTCGCCCGAGTGGCTGTAGTCGATCTCCAGATCGTGCGGCTTGCCGTCGGTAAAGTCCAGGCTGAAGGACGGCAGATGACCGAACGCCATCACCGGCGGCGCGCTCGGCGAAGCGCCCGGAGCGGCTTTGAAATTGCCCATCGCCGAGATATCCCAGCCCGTCCGCATATTGCCTTCCTGGACCACCTTGCCATCCAGCGTCAGGCGCACCGTATCGTGCGGCGAGTAGGGGAAGCTGTCCTCCGCCTCCAGCGAAAACATGTAGTGCCCAGCGGCCGGGGGCGTCAGCTTGCCCGTGTAGCGCACCGAGTAGGTGTGCGTGTGCAACTCCGGCACCGGCATCGAGTCGCCCCAGCTATCCTGGATATCCCGCTCGGTCAAGGTCGCCACCGGCCGCCCGGTCCAATCCGGCGTGGCAAAGAACTCCGTCTTCAGACCGCTGCCAAACACGGTCATGGGCACCGGAACCATCGAGCCATCGGCCAGCACCGAGCCCTGCGCGTACTTCACCTGCTTGAAGAGCTTGGAGATGCCCACCACCGGTTCCACCGGATGATGGGGAATGCCGTTGTAGTTCCCGGTCAATCCCGGAAGCAGGTCCGCCTCCGGCCCCACCACCGCGATGGTCGCGTCCAGCTTCTTCAGCGGCAGAGTCCCATCGTTCTTGAGCAGGACGATCGCTTCCCCGGCGGCCTTGAGAGCCTTTGCGCGATTCTCGTCGGAATCGATTGCGCTAAAGGGAATTTTGTCTCCGGCGTTCGTGCCCACCGGATCGAACAGGCCCAGCTTGATGCGCGCCGTGAAGAGCCGCTCGGCCGCCTGCGTCACCAGATCCTCGGTCACCAGCTTCTGGCGCACCGCGTTGCCCAGCGTGTTGAAGCCCGCCGCCCAGATGCTGCAGGAAAGGTCCGTCCCGGCCTGCAGCGCCAGCGCCGACGCGTGGGTGATGTCCGGCGCATTGCGGTGGCCCGAGTACACATCCACGATCGCCGCGCAATCGCTCACCACAAAGCCATTGAAGCCCCACGCCTTGCGCAGATGATCCACCAGCAGATTCTGGTTGGCGCAGGCGGCGAAGGTGTCGATGGCGTTGTAGGCGCACATCACCGAGCCCACATGGCCTTCCACCACGGTCGCCCGGAAGGCGGGCAGGTAGGTCTCTTCCAGATCGCGCGCGCTGGGATGCACGTCGAAGACATGCCGCTGCGACTCCGGCCCCGAGTGCACCGCAAAGTGCTTACTGGTGGCGATCGCCTTGGGATGCTCCAGATCGTCGCCCTGCACGCCGGTCACAAAGGCCACGCCCATGCGGCCGGTCAGAAACGGATCTTCGCCGTAAGTCTCCTGACCGCGGCCCCAGCGGGGATCGCGGAAGATGTTGATATTCGGCGACCAGAAGGTCAGCCCGTAAAAGATGCGGTGGTTGCCCTCGCTCTGCGCCTGGTTGTATTTGGCCCGCGCCTCGGTGGAGATGGTGTCGCCCATCTCGTGCACCATCTTGGTATCCCAGGTGGCGGCCATGCCGATGGCCTGGGGAAAGACGGTCGCGTATCCGGCCCGCGCCACGCCGTGCAGCGCCTCGTTCCAAGTCTGGTAGTCGGGAACCCCCAGCCTCGGAATGGCCGGCGCCCAGTCTTCCAGCTGCGAAGCTTTTTCATCGAGAGTCATGCGCCCCACCAGGTCCTTGGCCCGGGCCTGGGGCGCTAGCTGAGTGTTCAGATAATCCGGCTGCTGGGAAAGAGCAACAACCCCAACCAAGCCAGGCAGGAGTGCGCCGAGGAAAGCGGCACGCAGCAAGGAGAACGGGGACACGCGGAACGGACGGAGAGGACGGGTCATTGCGGGCAGGTCTCCTTCGAGCTTTTGTCCCAGATGCCTGGGACCTGTGGACGAAATGGAACAGGAAGTTTAGCGCAAGGGAGGGCTCATCACGAAGTCCGGCTCAAAAAATCCAGGAGTCCTTCCCAGAGCAATGTACAGCGCGAAGGGGTATCTTGGCTAGGTATATCGATTTACTAAGCAAAAAAGCGGTCCGCGCGGCAGCGCGCCGCGCCCCGGGGCGATCGGCTCCGCCGCCAGCAAAGATGCGGGAGTCCATAGGGCTCACGCGGCCGGCAAAGAGGATTCCATCTTCGCCGCGATGGCCTTGAGCCGCTGGAATTCCGGCTTGCCATGCAGGGCCAGCAAGCGCGGATCGCGCAGCAGTTCAAAGAACCAGGGGCAGCGCAGCTTCTCGGCAAGGCTCAACTCCTCCACCGCCGCGTCCAGATCGCCCAGCGCCACCAGCACCGGCGCGTGAATCGAGCGCATCACGAACCGTTCGCGGCTGAGCAATACCTGGCGATCGAGGATGGCGCGCGCTTCCTGGGAGTTTCCCTGCCGGGCGCAGGCGTAGGCCAGAGCGGCGTGCGCCGCGTCGATGTAGGGGCGCGCCTCCACCAGCCGCCTGCCAGGTGGACTGCGCGCTCCTTGAGCGCGTCGCCCGGACTGCCGGCGCCAGCCAGCAGCCGAGCGCTGAAGAGCCGCACCAGCGGATGGTCGGGGAAATGACCGAGAGCCGCCTCGATCTGCGTCAAAGCCGCCGCCGTGTCGCCCGCCATAAAGTAGGCCCAGGCCAGTGTCGCCAGCGAGGTGGGCGCATATGGATCGGCCTCCATGGCAAACCGTAGCTGATCGATCGCCCTCGCCGCCTGGCCCAACCCAAGATGAAATCTGCAACGATATCGGAACGCTGCCGGATGATAGTCCTCGGGCGAAATGGCGGCAAAGGAAGCCAGAGCCGCCGGCAGATCCCGGTCACACGAGAACTGAATCCAACCCATCGCCGGCCGCAACGACTGCGCGAACGCATGGCTGGCCTCCGGGGACTCGGTGAGGATGGCGATCTGCCGCCGCGCCTGCTCCGCGGCAATATCCGCGCGCACGTATCCCCAGTACGCCTGAACAAGATACCCATTGGCAAGGCGGACCCGCGCTTCCTTGAGCGAGGAGTCCATCTCGGCGGCGCGATGAAGCCCTTGCAGCGCTTCCCGCATCTGGCGGGGTTCAAGCGAATCCCACGGATGAAGCGACTGCAGGAAGAGTTCGTAGGCGCTGGAACGATGACCCGCGCGCTGGTCCGGCCGCGCCCCCCGCCGCCGAATCCGCGCTCGCCGCCAGGGAAGCGGCAAAACCGCCTCGGCCCGGAGACGGGATGGGCGAGATTGGCTTCGCGAACGCATTTTGGATCCGCGCCGTAATGCGTTTGGCAAGCCGCGCGTCCGCATAGGCGATCAGCTCGCGTGGCAGCAGAAAATCCTCGACCCAGAGCTGAACCTCGTCCCGGGCCCGGATCATCTCCGCGCGCAGGCGGAAATGCAACGGAAGCGCCGTAATCGTCCCCGTGAGCACAATTTCCGCGCGCAGCGACTGGGCGATCGCGGCGGCGTCCAGCCCTTTGGCCGCCAGGCAAAAGACCGACTCGCGCGCCAGCACCTCGACCACCGGCTGCCTGGCCTGGTTGAGCTTGAGCATCGTCTCTTCAGCGACCCCCGGTCCAAACGCCTCAGGAACATCCGGATACGTGACAAACGGCAGAATCGCCAGCCGGGGCAGCGCGACCCTGGGCGTCAAACGCCGGTCCCGATCGCCTTCCCAACGCCGTGCCGGGGGTGAAATCGGCGTCAGCTCCACCGGCAGCGTGAACCGGTAGCCTCGCTTGTAGACGGTCTGAATGCATCGCTCGGACTGCAGCCGGGCGCGCAACGAAGAAATGCACCGCGGCAGGCTGTCCTGCGACACATGCACTCCGCTCCATGCAGCCTCCTGCAGCTCCGCGTGGCTGACAATCTGGCCGTTGTGGGCGACCAAAAGGCTCAGCACAGCCAATTCCTTGGGAGGAATTGGAACGCTTTCACCGCCATGAAGCAGCCTTCCATCGGGAAGGAGCGCGTACGAAGAAAACCGATAGTACAACTCGTTCTGGGGAAAAGGTACAGCATTCTCTGGGCTCATAGTGTGGCCCCTTTTCACTTGTCGAAATTGAAACGTAGATCGCGAATCGCTCGGAATTCGGCGGACGCCCGCAAGGGGCGCGCCTCAAATCCAAAGTCGGCAGAACCACGAGGGAACCAAGGGGGGAGTGGAGCAAGGAACCAACGTTGTGTTGCGCCGCAGGGCCCAACCAAAGCTTGAAGTAGACCAAGATTACTCCAAAAAAACCTCGGAGGAAACCCCATTTTCAAATTCTTCGCAGCCCTTTCGCAAGATAAAGGAAACACGATTCACTCGCCGCGTTTGGCGAAACATGCGCAAAGGGATGAGACTGATTTTGTTCCTTCCGCGGGCAAGGAATTTGACTCATTTCGGGACACTGTGGCCGCTTTTCAAACTACTTGCGCGTAAAGCTGATCCCGAGTCCCGTCGTCATCTGCAGGTCGTTGTCCTGGGTCCCCATCGGTGGATTGGTGACGTAGATGTCGCTCAGCGTCGTTTGCCAGCTCAGAAACGAACTGATCTTCGTGCTCAGTGTCGTATTCAACGTAAATCGAAACTGGCTCGTATCGCTCAGGTCTGGAAAAATATACGCCTGTTCGGTGAAGGCGCTCGCCTTGCCCAGCTTGCGTGTGTACTGCTCTCCAAAATCCAGCGCGCCAAATGTGTTGGTCTCGGCGGGAACAGGCGTCGTCACCGTCACGGTGGTAGTTGTGTTTCCCGATGTGGTGGTCGTCGTGGTGCTGGTCGTTGAGGCGCTGTAGCTCTCATGCGTGTACACCGCGCCCGCGAAGAAGTCCAGTTGCTCCCTCGGTACGTTGATCGCGTGGAACCCCATACCGCCACCGGCGACCTCGCGCAGATTCAGGTTTTGCAGCGCGTTCGCCTGGAAATCCAGCGTCGCGAAACTGAAAACCTTCCTGCCAAGATTGTGGTCGTAGCGCGCCCCGGAGTTGGTCGCCTCCGCCGTCGTCGCGTTCAGGATGCCGTCATGCGAGTAAATCGTGTTGTAGTAGAGCGACGTCTTGTCGGTCCGCGTCGGCCGGGCAAAATTCACCCCCGTCCCCACCGCCGTAGTTTCGCTGTTGCCGCTGGAAAAAGCAAAGCTCACGTTGGCCGAGCCCGCCCATCCATGCGCCCAGTTCGGGTGCAGAGCCGCCTCATACGCCTGCTGTGCCGCCGCCGTGCGCAGCGCCGTCAGGCTCGCCGCCGGAACCGGTTGCAGGCCGGCCGATGTGGTCACGCTGAATCCGTCCGGCGTGCGCTCAATGCCCACAATCTCCAGCTTCTTCCCGTCGACCTTGTCTTCCAGCGGCAGCAGCAGCGGCTTGTCCAGCTTGACCGAGCTCACCTCGTCCCAGGTGATGGTCAGCGCGCCCGCGTAGCTGGTCGTCACCGTCAGTTTGCCGCCGGCCAGTTGGGTCACCGTGCCGGTGAGGTGGTCTCCATTTTTCAAGAGAACCGTGTCCCCGCGGCTGATCGCCGGAAAAATGGCCAGCGCCGTGGCCAGCAGCAGCGCTGCGCCGGCACCCCGGCAAAAAACGTACATAGTATTCGTCACTTTGCTTCGTATCCTTTTCTGGTTGAGTCTTCGCATGGACCTGGGCCGGAATTGCCACTTAGGCCCCGGTGAGCGTCGGTCAGAACCTCGCCCCGCTTTTTTGGCGGATGGGGAGGACCGCCTCATGAATTTTAACCGGAAAGTGTCTTGTTTTGAGCAGCCTTGTCCGTTTTCCGTCTGTAACTTCCTCTCGTCGCTGGATGCATTTGACTGGAGAGCGTTCCGGCACGAGCCAAACACCCGCGCGAAAGCCGATCGATTTTCAGAGAATCTTCAGGTTTTCCGGAGCCAAAAGCTGGGAGACTTGCCTCACTGGCGCCTGTGGCGCACGAAAGGAAACTCCGGATGGCCAAGGCAATCTCCCACACCGAATGGTTTCTCGCCCCCTACTGCATCGGCAACAAGCTGCGCGGCTTGCGCACGGAGAAACAGCTCACCCTGGCGCGCCTGGCCGCCGAAACCGGCCTCTCCACCGCCCTGCTCTCCAAGCTCGAAACCGACAGAATGGTCCCCACCCTGCCCACCCTCGCCACCATCTGCCGCGTCTACGGCGTCGGGCTCGGGTACTTCTTTGCCGAGGCCACCGAGCACACCCTCTCCGTCACCCGCAAGGTCACCAGCCAGGGGCGCGGACGCTCCACCGACCCCGGCGGCGTCATTCTCCTCAATCCAGGCGTTCCCCGCCGGCAGATGGACGCCTCCATGGTCGACATCGCTCCCGGCGGCGTCACGACTGTGCCGGAAGCCAAACCCACCAGCGCGCTCTTCCTGTACGTGTTGGAAGGACGCATTCAGATCGACGCTGGCGGCATGCGCGAAACCATGGATACCGGCGATTGCGCCTACCTCGAAAGCGATCTTCCCGTCTCCTGGAGCGCCGCCGGCAAGCAACGCTGCCGCGTTCTGACCGTGACGCCATCAAAATCCGCCACCTCGCCCAGCTAGCCCACGACAAAATCCACGCTTGCCCACCGCGCAGGGGTGCGTGAACGGGGTTTCGCTTGTATGATGGCCGTTGTTCCATCAATAGGCAGCCTTACGCCCCAACGGAATGCGCTGCATCGGGAGAGACATGCGACCCAATTTCTATCTGGTCAAGGCCACCATCAGCGGCGCGCTCGGCGGACTCCTCTTCGGTTTCGACACGGCGGTCATCGCCGGCGCTCTCGAAGCGCTCACCCGGCTCTACCACCTCACCGACAGCACCCAGGCGCTCACCGTCTTCATCGCCGTCGTCGGCACCGCCTTTGGCGCCATGTTCGCCGGAGAAATCGGCCAGAAGCTCGGCGGCCGCGAAACCCTGCGCATCACCGCCGTCTTCTACATCATCTCCGCCGTCGGCTGCGCCCTGGCCTGGAACTGGTCCGCCCTGCTCGTCTTCCGCTTCATCGGCGGCCTGGCCATCGGCGCATCGTCCGTGCTCGGCCCCGTCTACATCACCGAGCTCGCGCCGCCCAAGTGGCGAGGGCGCATGGTCGGCACCTTCCAGGTCAATGTCGTCCTCGGCATCCTGCTCGCCTACGCCTCCAACTTCGCCATCCGCCAGTTGCACCTGGGCGATTGGGAGTGGCGCGCCCAGCTCGGTATCGCCGCCCTGCCCGCCGTCGGCTTCCTCATCCTGCTCTACGGCATTCCCCGCAGCCCCCGCTGGTCGGTCTCCCGCGCCCGCATCGACGAAGCCCTCGAAGTCCTCAAGCTCATGGGCGACCCCGCCCCCGAGCAGGAGGTCGCCGAGATCCAGCAGGCTCTCCGCGAAAGCCACGCCGTCGCCAACGAGCCCGTCTTCCAGTGGAAGTACCGCTATCCCATCTTCCTCGCCATCACCATCGGCGCATTCAACCAGCTCGCCGGCATCAACGCCATCCTCTACTACATCAACACCATCTTCGCCAAAGCCGGCTTCAGCCAGATGTCCGGCGACCTGCAGGGCGTGGCCATCGGCGCAACCAACCTCCTGTTCACCCTCGTCGGCATGACGCTCATCGACCGACTCGGCCGCAAAACCCTGCTGCTCATCGGCGCGGCCGGCTGCTCGGCCTGCTTGAGTGGCGTCGCCTACGTCTTCCTCACCAAGACCCACTGGGAGACGCTGCTCTGGTACCTGATCGTCTACATCGCCTTCTTCGCCGTCTCCCAGGGCGCCGTCATCTGGGTCTACATCGGCGAAGTCTTCCCCAACGTCGTCCGCAACAAGGGCCAGAGCATCGGCAACAGCGCCCACTGGATCATGGCCGGCCTAACGGTAGGCCTGTTCCCCATCGTCGCCGGCAAGGTCGGCGGCGCGCCCTTCGTCTTCTTCGCGTTCATGACGGTGATCCAGTTCTTCGTAGTCCTGTTCCTCTACCCCGAAACCAAAGGCCAAACCCTGGAAGCCCTGCAAAGGCGTTTGGTGAAAAGCTGAGAAATTCGTCCCCAGTCATGCCGTCGCCGGGATGACTCTGCTAGCATGGTTGCACTTCTAACTCTGGACAATCCCGGCGCGGATAACTCTCGCGCCACCGACTGCCGCCAGGCTGGGAGAAATCCATGCTCGACGGAGTTTCACCCGCGTGCCCACCGTCCATCCGCGCCTTCTCATTCTCGCCAGTCTCATTACCCTTGCCAGTTTCACCCCGGCG
>Ga0302276_10005202_pt1 | contig 10844 bp, 9 predicted proteins | sample III_Bog_N2_3_FD_198768 | JGI IMG/M metagenome (GOLD analysis project Ga0302276, IMG submission 198768) | Peat permafrost microbial communities from Stordalen Mire near Abisko, Sweden - III_Bog_N2_3 | ecosystem: Environmental > Terrestrial > Soil > Wetlands > Peat | place: Sweden: Abisko... | reverse complement strand
GGCATTGATCTCGGTCCGGTCCGCAGTCAGCCGGATGGCCACCGTCGGTCCGGTCGTCTCCCGCTTTTCCGTCAACACTACCTTGCCGCCCTTGCGCCCGCGCGCCTCAATCGCACCCGGCTCGTACTTCGCCTTCCACTCCAAATGCCCCAGACTCGGAACCTTCTGGCTTCCCAGACTCTTGCCGTTCAAAAAAAGCTCCACCTCGTCCAGGTTCGAGTACACCCAAACCGGAATTTCCTCGCCTTCCCTGCCCTCAAAGTTCCAGTGCGGAAACAAATGCAGCGCCGGCTCTTTTCGCCACCACGCCTTGTAGTAGAAAAATGTGTCCTTGGGAAATCCGCACATATCCACAATGCCGAACTGCGAGTTGATCGAGGGCCATCCATAGGGAGTCGGCTCACCACGATAGTCGAATCCCGTCCACGCAAAGCCGCCCGCCTCCCACTCCCGCGTTCCGTAAAACTTCCACCACTCCTCCGCCGTCTCGCCCCACTGGACCACTCCGTTATAGGCGTTCACGGTGTTGCGCAACTTGTCAGTCGAGTAAACTCCGCGGGTTGAAATCGCGCTTGAGGTCTCCGATCCGTAAAGAGGCCGCTGCGGATGCTCCTTGTGATATTTATCGGGCCGCTCAAGGCCATAGTTGAAGCCGACGATGTCGAATGCGTCGGAAACACCCTTCTCGTTGTCCCCGTTTACCGCAGCCGAAACCACGCGCGTCGGGTCCAGTTCGTGACAACGCCGCACCATGGTGGCGCCTATCTTTGCGCCCTGCTCGGCTTCGTCGCTCTGCAACTGCCACTCTTCATTGCCAATGGACCAGAGAATAATCGAAGGCGAGTTGCGATAGCGCTTGATCATCGCTTCCAGTTGCGCCATCCCCTCGGGACTCGAACTCATCTGGCGCGTCTCGCACATCATCATCAAGCCCATCCGGTCGCAGCCTTCAACCCACTCAGGCGTCGGCGCATTGTGCGAGGTGCGCACCGCATTGCAGCCCATCTCCCGCAGCACGCCCAGCCGGAACCACTGCAGCCTGTCGGGCAACGCCGCGCCCACTCCCGCATGGTCCTGGTGATTGCATGTGCCCTGAATCTTCATCGATTTGCCGTTCAGGAAGAATCCCTTGTCAGCGTCGAACAGTACCGTGCGCACGCCAAAGCTCACGCGCTCGGCGTCGCGCGTCTTCCCGCCCGCTTCCACGGTTACAATCGCCGAGTAAAGGTTTGGAGAATCCACACTCCAGAGCGCCGGATCGGGGAGACTTGCGGTAGTGGTAAAAGTCGCCGAGCCGTCCACCGCAATTTGCTGCTCCGGCGTCTGAGCGGTGGCAACCGTCTTGCCCGCGGCGTCCAGAATTTGCCAGCTCACCTTGGCGCTCTCCGCCTGCTTGCCCTCGTTCTCCACCAACGTTCCCAGCGTCAAGGTTGCCGAGTCGCCGCTCACCGCCGTCCTCACCGTGCTCTCCCATTTGCCCAGGTGCAGTGAGTCGGTCTTGGTTAACCACACATGCCGATAGATGCCCGCGCCCTCGTAGAACCATCCGTCGCCAAAGCTCGCGTCCACGCGCGCCACAATGTAGTTCTTCGCGCCATAACTCAGAAAGTCCGTCAAATCGAACCGAAACGGTGCATACCCGTTATCGTTGCGTCCAATAAAGCAGCCGTTCACAAAAATCAGCACGCTGCGAAACGCGCCGTCGAACTCGACCGATATGCGCCGCCCCAGGTCGCTGGCGGGTATATCGAAGGCCCGCCGGTACCAGCCCACGCTGGTCTCCGGATAGCGCCGTCCGAGGGGCTTGTACCCATGGGAATTCAGCGCCTCATCGCGCACAAAAGGCAGCTCGACAGCCCAGTCGTGCGGCAAGCTCTGCGCGCGCCACTTCGAGTCGTCGAATTTTGCTTTCGAGAAGGCGAACTCACCAGTCTTCGAGAAGTCTCCCTGGCCGTTGCCGAAGCCCAGGTCGCGCGCCGGGTCGGTGCCGTGGCCAAACTGGAACTTCCAGCCAAAGTCGAAGAGCAATTGCTCCCTGGGCGCAACCGCCGCCAGCGCTTCAGCAGAGCCGGAACCCGAATCACCGGCCATCATAGCGGCCGTTCGCGCCCAAGCCGAACGGGTCAATAAGGAAGAAGCCGAAAGTGCCACTCCGGAACAAAGCAGATTGCGTCGAGAGATAACAGGCATGTGAGTCCTCATGAAACCAAAGTCCGTCCAGGACGGCATTTGCGCCCCGCGCAGAAACCGGAACGCAAGGCCGAACTATAAACCAGCGGACGATCGAAAGTAAACGATTTCATTCTTCAGCCGCCCACTATTCTCCGGCAACGAATCAGTCCCCTGGTCCCTTGGTCCCTGCTCTTTCACTTCTCCGCCATAGCCAGCAGCACTCGCGCCCGCCTTCTCACTCTCTCCATCACACTCTCGTCGTCGGCCAGCCGCTCCAGGATCCCCCGGATTACCCCAATCTGCTCCGCCCGGCCATCCCCGGCGGCCTCCACCAGGTACTCAGTTTCCCTGTCCAGCCCCAGCGGGTCATGTTGCAGCAGCACTTCCAGGCGCCCGCCCTCCACAATCGTCCCCGCCACGGCCACCAGCGAATCCCCCAATGACTGAACATCCTTGTCCTTCGCAAAGTTGAACTCGCACGATCCCTGGCCATCGGGACCGTTGTACGTGAATTTCTTCGTTCCCTGAAAGGCCACCTTGAGGTGTCCCTCGCAATCCTCGCCAAACAGCCGGTGCTGCCGCGCTGTCTGAAAAACCCGGTCCGCAAACTCCGCGCTCACCCGCACATCCCTGTCCACATTGGGAGCGTCCACGGTCATCTGCTCCCCCCGCGGCGCAATGCCCCGCTCCGATCGAAAATGTCCGCTCCCGTCTGGATGAATCGTCAACGTCCAGTGCGACGGTGTCAGTCCTGGGTTCGTGTAGTCCACCTGAAACACCGGCGTCGCTGCATTCTGCCCCGCGCTCCATACCGGCAGCGTCTGCACCAGAGCAGCCATTGCCAGCCACGCAGCCTTCGCCACGCCCCTCATCGCCCCACCCCCTGAAGCTTCAACGTCTGCGCCGTATGGATGTGGCAAATCGCAATTGCCAGCGCATCCGCCGCATCCGCCGGTTGCGGTACTTCCGTCAACTCCAGCAATCGCGCCACCATGAACTGCACCTGCTCTTTCTTCGCCAATCCGTAACCCACCACGCTCGACTTGATCTTCAGCGGCGCATATTCGGCCACCGGCAGCTTTTGTGTCGCCGCCGCCAGCAGCGCCACTCCCCGCACCTGCCCCAGCTTCAACGCCGACTTCGCATTCACGGAATAAAAGACCTCTTCGATGGCCACAGCATCCGGCGTCCATCGCGCCAACTCGCCCAACAACTCCCGGAATACCTGCTCCAGCCGCTCAGCCGTTGTCAGCGCCTTTTTCAGCCGGATGGCGCCCATCGCCCTCAGAACCAGCCGAGGCTGTCTTCCGGCGTCGTCCGACTCCACCACGCCGTACCCCGTAACCTCAGTCCCGCAGTCAATCCCAAACACCCGCATCGGGTCCAAGTCTACCGCACTCCCACCGCCACTGGAAGAACAGTTGCCCCTCATTGGCTATCCATCGTGAACTGCGGATTTCGCTTCGCCCACTCCGATGCGCCGTACTTGCTTTGCAGCAGATCGAAAACCTCCTGCCGCAGTGTATAGCTCTTCTCCAGATTGCATCCGTTGCGCATGGCGCGAAAAGCAAAGCCGAGCACCTCGGGGTCCCGCTCGTCCTTTGGATGAGCGCGTACCCACGCCAACGCATCTTTGCCAAAATATTCCGGCGCATCACCTATCGTCGCCAACTCCGCCCGTTCCCGTTTCGCCACCGCTTCCATTGCGGGAGTCACAAACCCCGGAACCTCATCCGGCGGCTGTTTATTGGGATTGGGGTACGCTGCACCGTAGTTCGAGGCCGTCGAGTAGCTGTCCGCCGCCATATCCGCGCACCACCAGTTATCGCGATAACTGCTGTACCCCACGAACCCGTCCTCGCGCCCCGCACCCGCATTCACATAAGGCCGCACCGATGGAAATCGCATCAGCGCCAACAGTGCAGTCACCCGCCGCTCGTCCGCTGTACCCGCCGCATCGTAGGCTGCCAGCCACGCCTTCCATCCGGGCTCGCCTTCCACCATCGCCGGGGTCAGCTTCCGCGCTTCCTCCGGCTGGTCCAGCAGCACCGCGCGCGTCCACACCGCCATCGCAAGCTCGAATCGCAACTGCTTCGGCCACTTTGAATTCAGCACCAGTTCCACCAGGTCCTTCAACGGCACATGACGGTTCAACACTACGGCGCTATCCATATCCAGCCGCTTCACACCCTCCACATTCACCGGCAGCCCCGCCATGGTCGCCGGTGTCTGCCCGGTCGGCTCATATGTGGAAGTCGGAAGCGGCCCATACTCATCGCTGTCTTCTCCGACAGGCACCATCGGCGCAAGCCGGACAAAATCCTCCAATGTTCCCGCCTTCTCCCGCGCCAGTATCGTAAACTCATTCACCGCGGTCGCTGGGGCTTTCTTTGCAGCCAGTTCATCGCGCACCCGCTCAACCTCGCCGCGCGCCGCCGTTCCCTTAGGAAGCCACTGCACTCTGTCATAAGTAAGCGTCACCCAAGCCGGAGAATCGTGCGAGACCGCGCCTACAGCCCGCAAAAGTTCCGGGTCCGGCGATTGCGCCGCGTTCATCGCCGCCACCAGCCACGCAACATTTCCCGTCTGCCGCCAGCGCTCGGTGGCATGTTGCAGGCCCTTGTCCGGCCCCTGCATCGTGAGCACCCAGTCGATCAAATCGCTCTTGCGAGTCTCGTCGCGCTCCGCCCCCCACTCTGAGTGGTCCGGCAAATAACTCAGGTCCACCAGATGCTGCTTCAGCCTCGCATCGGGCCGGCTTATCGCGTCTCCCAATCGCACCGCCGCCGCGCCTGGATTCACGCGCAGGTCCACGAAATTCAGCAACTCGGTCGCCGGTCCGGCATAAGTCCCGCCCTCTTTGGCCACACGCGCGAACTGCTCCCCAGCCTTGGCCAGCACTGCATCGTCGATTCTGTCCGGCTGTGCCAAGGTCGCCTGACGAATCAAGCACCGACCCACCAGGTACTCGGCCAGCGCGTGCCACGGCGAGCTCCGGTCCGCAGCAATCGTCTCGAATTCCTTGCGCGCCACTTCAAACTCCGCCCGGTAAAAGTGCGCCGCCGCCGTCTGGTAAGCCCGGTCCTTCACCAGCCATTCCGGCTTCTGAACGGCCGCCGGCATATCGCTCGGAGTGTCGCAGTTGGAAAAGACCGCATCCTGTCCCTTCACCCACTCCGCCAGCTCCGCCTTTTCCGCCGCATGATCCTGCTTTCGCGCCGCCAGCGTCCGCGCGGCATTCAGAAACGCATCGTCCAGGCAGTTCGGATATGTATCCCACTGCTGCCCCGGAACGTGGCTGTCCGTCTTCGGGCCCGCGTCGCTCGCCGTTTGCGCAATCTCCGCGCGCTTCCCAATCCACGCGTTCACCGCCTTCGCCGTCGAATTCGACCGCACAGAATAGCCTGGATTATTCTCGTCTTGCGGCGGGTCAGCCTCACCCAGCACGCTCGCCATCTCGGCCGCGGTCGGCATCACTCCCGACAAAACCCGGTAACTCATCGCCAATCTGTCCACGGAATAGGTCCCCCGCACCACACCTAACCTGCCATTCAAAACATCTTCAAGGCCCGGTTGATGCACAAAGACCATCCCGGTAAAAAACGGCCCGCAACTGTTGCCCGGAACAGCCAAGGCAACCACCGCGAAACCCAATGCCCATTTGCGCCGACTCATCATCGCGCTCCTCTCCGGTCTTGGGGAATCATTCCCTCGTTTAGTTCCGTCAGTTGCCCGGCAGTCCAGGGCCGAGGCGCGAAGACATACAAGCGCTGGCCGCCGCTCATACTTTCAGGCGGAATGGCCGGCTCATCGGTTGCAATCCCAATGCTGCCATCGCAAAGCGGCTCCCGCACTCCCCACCAGCCCACATGCTCGCCCAGCCTGAAGTACATGGGCACAGCCGCATCCACCGGCAGCGAGCGCATCCAGCCATCCTCCTGAGAGCACCAGCTCACCAGCGCGGTCATCTCAAGGCGCACCCCCTGCGGCAATCCCGCGCGCACCTGCAGCAGCACATCCGCGTAAAACGCCCGCTGCGATTCACCAGCATCGAAGTCCACTTGCACCCCGCGAATCCCGCTCAACCGCGCAGCGTCGAGAACCGCCTCCGCAGTGCTTTTCCTTGTGGCCGCATTGTCTACAAAGTCGCGCTCAGCCTCAATGCGAACCACCGCTTCGGCCCACATCCCGTCGGGCGTCAAAATCCGCTGCCGCCGCGGGACCACATCCACATCCTGCCCCACAAACACACGTTCCGCCAGAAAAGCCACACCCAATCGCCGCGGATCGGCCGTTCGCAGGTCTTCCGGTTCCTCCCATGCCCACAGAATCATGCGCGGCGCATCGCCTGTCATCCGCCCTGCCCCAACGCCGGCCCGCAAGTCCCCGCGCAATCCCGAGGCAAACAACAACCCCACACCGAGCAACGCCCAATCCACCGAACGCACAAACACCAGCAGCCCTCCCATGCACTCCTATCCACTGTCCACCCTTCACTGTTCCCTGTCCACTGCTCTCAAAAACAACAGCGGCCCAAGCATATTCCGCTCAGGCCGCTGCCGGTAGACTGTTGGGATTGGACTGGAGGCCTTCGCGCCATCCGCGAATGCCAGAGCCGTGACGGAATATCCTCCGCCGGGTCTTACCTGGGGCTGGGGCTTGAAGGCCTCAGGCCTCAGTCACCTCACGTACGAAACAACTGGAACATTCACTTTGCATCAGCTGGATCAACCTCCTTTCCCGTGTAAACCCAAAATACCGCCGATTCGTCCCTGCGTCAAGCGCCTGCTGTTTCACTCATTCACTCATTCACTTCTTCACTTCTTCACCAGCTATGGAGCCACTCCTCGTCCCGTCCAATCCGAATTGACGCATGGAACAACTCGCTCAACCGCGCCTCGGTAAGCAGCTCCGCTCGCGCCCCATCCCCAACAATCCGCCCGCCGCTCATCAGAATCACGCGCTCAATCTCCGGCAGAATATCCCCCAGGTGATGGGTCACCAGCACCAGCCCCGTTCCCTCTCGCGCCAGCTTCCGCAGCGTCTCGCGCAACTCCCTCTGCGCCGCCATATCCAGCGCGTTCGAGGGCTCGTCCAGCAGCAGTTGCCGCGGCCTGTGCACCAGCGCCCGCGCAATCAGAATCCGCCGCTTTTCCCCGGCAGACATCTCACCCACCAAGCGATTCTCGAGGTGCGTCGCTTCCATCCGCTGCATCGCTTCCCGGGCCCGCTCTCTCATCTCTTCTGTTACATGCAAATTAGGCCACAGCGTCGAAGCCGAAAAGAACCCCGCAATCACTGCATCCAGCCCAGTGGTCACTGCGGTCCGCTCGCCCGGCAACTCCGCGCCAACCACCCCAAAGTGTCTGCGCAGTTCGGTCAGGTCCCAGCGCTCGCGGCCAAAGATGCGCACCTTCATCCCCGGCGCAAATATCGGGTATACCTGGCAGGTCATGGCCATAATCAGCGTCGATTTCCCACAACCGTTTGGCCCCAGGATCGCCACATGCTCCCCGGCGCTCACCCGCAGATTCACGTCATGCAGCACAACACGTTCGCCGCGCGCCACATTCACATGCCGCAGTTCCAGGAATTCCTCAGTCTTGTCTCTATCTCTAATTGTTCCCGCCCGTCTCTTCTTTAGAATCTACTCCGCCTCATTGCGGATTTGCCCCTTCGTCTTGTACTCGTACATTAGCTTGTCCGCCCGTTCCACCAGTTCCTTCGCGCTCTCGTCCGCTTTCACAAGGGCCGCGCCCACTGAAATTGACATCGAGATCGGCTTCCCGTCTTCGCTTGGAACAGAAGTCCGCGCCAGAAGCGAAACACATCGCGCCGCCAGCATCTTCAATTCCTCCGCGTGTACATTGCGAACGATGGCCAGGAACTCGTCGCCGCCCCATCGGCCAACCGTGTCCGTAGGGCGAAGCGCCCCCACCAGCGACTTCCCGGACTCCTGTATTGCGCGGTCCCCGCACGCGTGCCCGAATTTGTCGTTGATCGCCTTGAACCCGTTCAGATCAATCGACAAAACCCCAAATGGCTCTCCATGCACCTGGTACTCGCTCAAGGCGGTCAGCAAAGTCATTTCCAGAAAACGTCGATTCGGCATGTGTGTCAGGTGGTCAAGAAACGCGAGCCGTTCCAGTGCTTCTGTCCTTCGCCGCACATCATTCTGTGCTGAGTTGTCGCTGAAGATTTCGATCGCCCCGACGATTACCCCATCGGGCGAACGAAGCGGCTGTGCGCGAACCAGCACCGGAACCCGGCGTCCTTGCTTGTGCCGCAAAAAAACGCTGGCCTCATGCTTGTCCCCGTCTCGCATGGTTGCCGTCAGCGGGCATTCTTCCTTGCAAAGCCTGCGGCCTGCCCTATCCATGTGGCACAGAATGTCCTCCTGGCAGTTTCGGCCGACCAACTCCTCGGCTTTATACCCTGTCAGGCGAAAAGCGCCCTCATTCCAATACAGAATCCGTCGTTCGCGGTCTACAAAGTAGACCCCATCGCTCATTTGGTCCAGCAGATCTTTGTAAAAAATCGAATCGCCCGGGGGTAAGATGTGCTTTTCCTCTTTCGGCTCCATACACTTCCTTGGTGTTGCACCATTATGCCATTCCGGATGTTCCACCGGCACCTCAACCGGGGAATCTTAACCTCACCGCACCAAGAGGGTACATTCGCAATTCGCTCTTTGCAATCGCACCAGCGGGCAACCATCCTCGCCAACCCCGCAAGCTCCCTTCCACCTGCTAAAGTAGATGGGTTGACCCCCGCAAAAATGCGGCAAAAGCCGGCCTCAAGAAGAGCGGACGCACCGACTTCGCCCTGATCGTCGCCGACCAGCCCGCCAGCGCCGCCGCCGCCTTCACGGCCAACCGCGTCACTGCCGCGCCCCTCATCGTCGATAAAGAAAACCTGCGCGCTACCGGCGGCCAGGTCCGCGCCGTCGCCATCAACGCCGGAAACGCCAACTGCGCCGCCGGCTCCCCCGGCCTGGCCGCCGCCCACGCCACGTGCGATGCCGTCGCCGAACTCTTTGACTGCTCTCCCCAGCAGGTCTTTCCGTCTTCCACGGGCATCATCGGCGTCCCGCTCCCTGCTGAAAAGCTCATCGCCGCCCTGCCCGCCCTCGCCGCATCGCTGGGTTCGGAATTCGATCGCTTCCTTGAAGTCGCAAAGGCCATTCTCACCACCGATACCGTCGAGAAGACCGCCTTCGCCCGCCTCCACATCGATGGCGATGAAGTCCGCATCGCCGGCCTTTGCAAAGGCTCCGGCATGATTCACCCGCAGCTCGTTCCCCACGCCACCATGCTGGTCTACATTCTCACCGACGCCCAGGTCGAGCCACCGATCCTCAATGCCTACCTGCGCCAATCCATTGAGGTCAGCTTCAACCGCATCTCCGTCGATGGAGACACCTCCACCAACGACACCGTGCTGCTGCTGGCCTCCGGAGCGAGCGGCGTCGTCATCGGTCCAGCCCATGCGGAGTTCGCCGCAGCGCTCACCCAGGTCTGCACCTCGCTCGCCCGTCAAGTCGTTGCCGACGGCGAAGGCATCACTCATGTTGTGGAATTGCACATCGAAGGCGCGGCCACGGACGCGGACGCGCTGAGGGTCGCCAAGGCCATCGCCCACTCGCCGCTGGTCAAAACCGCCTGGGCCGGAAACGACCCCAACTGGGGGCGGCTCATGGCCGCCATCGGCTACTCCGGCGCGCAAGTCGACCCCGATCGCATCGACATCGACTTCGGCGCTCTGCCCATCTGCCGCAACGGTGGACGCGCCCTTGAGTTCGACGAGCAAGCCGCTCACGCCTACATCGCGCAGCCCGAGTTCTCCATCGCCATCCAGCTCCATCAGGGCTCAGGCGCCTGCGTCTTCTGGACCACCGACCTCACAGTCGAGTACATCCACATCAACGCCGACTATTCCTCGTAAGCCGACATCCGAGTGTGCCTGGTCCAGCTTCGCGCATCACTCCACCGCTCGCCCCATTGCATCCTCAGGTAGAGCAGCACTCCCAGCACCGCCGCCCCGCACGTATCCAGCATCACGTCGCTGAACTGCCCGCACCGGTTGGGCACAAAGCACTGGTGAAGCTCATCCGCGCCGGCAACGAGAAACGTAACCACAATCGCCAATCCATGCGCGCGCAGCCTTCTCGTCAATCGCGTAGCCGCGTTCCGCATCGCCAGCCAGAATCCGCGAAAGCAGACCAGCGAAAACACGCCGTAGCCCATGCAATGTCCGGTTTTGCGGATCATGTGGTGGATTGCTTCCCAGTACACGCCTATGTCGTAGCCAAACAGCGCTTCGGCCACTCGCTGCAACGGCTCGCTGGTGCGGTCCGCGCCAAAATACTGCGACGACTCTGCAACAAACACCGTTGAAAACAACAACACCGGTAGCCACGCGCGCAGCCATTCTGCTCTGTGGCGAACAGTCTGCGGCGCGTAGCGCCGGTAAATCGAGGCGGATGTAGACAACGGTCAGGCTCCTCAAGACAGGCTCGAAAGTCCACGAACAATCCCCGAGCCCGTTCAATAGGAACCTCTTCGGCAAAAACCAAGGTTTCATGAGATAAGTCTAAGTAACTTTGATAACTAGCCATGCTCTGTCCAGTTTCGAGACAGTGACAGCTCTCATCACTCCGACCGCAACGCCAC
>Ga0302276_10005197_pt1 | contig 10846 bp, 7 predicted proteins | sample III_Bog_N2_3_FD_198768 | JGI IMG/M metagenome (GOLD analysis project Ga0302276, IMG submission 198768) | Peat permafrost microbial communities from Stordalen Mire near Abisko, Sweden - III_Bog_N2_3 | ecosystem: Environmental > Terrestrial > Soil > Wetlands > Peat | place: Sweden: Abisko... | reverse complement strand
GTGCCCCCCGAGTTCTTCGAGAACACGTCCCCGCAGAGCACCACGGCGAACGTCTCGCCGCCGTCGATGGAGATCGCGCCCCCGTTGCCGCCGCTGCCGGTCTCGCGCTGTCCGCCGACCACCGGGCAGGTGGCGTTGGTCGAGTTGGCGCCGGTGCCGAGCGCCTTGTTCCCGGTGAAGGTGCTGTCGATGACGGTGAGGTCGCTGAAGAGCGAGCCGATCGCGCCCCCGTTGGAGGCGTCGTTGCCGGTGAAGGTGCTCCCCACCACCGTCACGTCGAGCGAGCCGATCGCGTAGATGGCGCCACCCGCGATGTCGGGGCCGGGCACCGCGCCGTGGTTGGTCGTGAAGACCGCGTCGATGACGTGGAGCACTCCGTCCCGGATCTGGATGACCCCGCCCCCGCCGTCCTGGAAGCCCTGCGAGCACGGCGGTGACGCGGTCGGGAACGGGTTCGACCCCGTGGCCTTGGCGTTGCTGAAGCCAATGCGCTGCAGGGTGACGGTCGTCTTGGTCGTCTGGAAGTTGGGCCCGGTGAACGTGAAGATCTGCGTGGCGTCGCCGCCGTCGATGGTCACCGCGTTCCCGCCGTCGAGGGTGGTGTCCTTGTCGGTGCGGAAGGCGATGGTCTTGGTGACGGAGATCACCGCCGGCGCGGCGCCGCAGTCGAAGGTCACCTTGCCGCCCGCTGCGATGGCCGCGCCGAGCTTGGCCTCCGTACACGACGCGGCCGTCCCGGTGCCGACGACGGTGTCGGGCGTGGAGACGTCGACGAGCTTGACGGTGGTCGTGCAAGTGGTCGCCGGCGGCGGGGAGCCGCCCGAGCTGCTGGAGGTCGAGCCGGTGGCCCCGGTGCCGCTCGCCGTGGTGCCACCGGTCCCACTCGAGGAGCCGGAGCCGGCCGATTGGCCGCCCGTCGTGCCGCTGCTGCCGGCCGAGGTGGCACCACCACCACTCCCGGTGGCGGTGGCCTGGGTCGCACCTTTGCTCCCGCACCCGCCGATCCAGGCGAGCGCGAAGCAGGGAACCAGAATGTGCTGGAGGTACATGGGCGGATCCTATCCGCTTTCCCCGCCGCGCGGCGCAGCGGGGAAAGGGTGGAGCCGCGGGTCGCTCAGTTGCTGCTGCGACGGCGACGGTTGCGGAGCGTCACCGCGAGGGCGAGCGCGCCGAACGCCGAGAGCGAGGCGCTGGAGGACCCGGACGTCTCGCCGGCGGCCTCGCAGCTGCAACCGCCGGTCTGACCGGGGGTGCCGCTGAAGGGCCCGCTGCCCGTGGTGGTCGTGCCGGCCGGCGAGGCCCCGCCGGCCCCGCCCGCGCCGCCCGCGCCGAAGGTGGCGCCGCCCACGCCCGTGGAGGTCGTCGTCCCTCCGCCCGCGCCGCCGCCGCTGCTGCTGCTGCTGCTGCTGGAGGTCGAGGTCGTCGTCCCCCCGCCCGCGCCGCCGCCGCTGCTGGAGGACGCCGTCATGGAGCCGCTGCTGCTCGTGCTGGTGGTCCCGCTCGAGCTGGAGCTGGTGGTGGCGCCCGCCGCGACGCACACGTTGGCGGTGCAGACCTGGTTGGAGGCGCAGCTACCGCAGCTGAACATCCCGCCGCAGCCGTCCGGCACGAGGCCGCAGTAGCCAGCGCTGCACGAGGTGATGGGCGCGCAGCCGCACTGGTTGGCGACGCCCGGGCTGCCCGCACCGCAGACCTGGGGCGAGGTGCAGGTGCCGCAGGCGATGGTGCCGCCACAGCCGTCGGGGACCGTGCCGCAGTTGTCACCCGTCGCGCAGGCGGTGCGCGGCGTGCAGCCGCAGGTGGTGGCGACGCCGGCGCCGCCGCAGGTCTGCGGGAGCGTGCAGGTGCCGCAGGCGATGGTGCCGCCGCAGCCGTCCGGGGCCGTGCCGCAGGTCTGCCCGGCCGGGCAGGTCGTCGCGGGGACGCAGGCGCCGCCGCACTGGTTGGCGACACCGCCGCCGCCGCAGGTGTTGGCGCCGGTGCAGGTGCCGCAGGTGATGGTGCCGCCGCAGCCGTTGGAGAGCGTGCCGCAGTCCGCGCCGGCCGGGCACTTGGTCGCCGGGACGCAGCCGGAGCCGCACACGTTGGCGACGCCGCCGCCGCCGCAGGTGGCCGGCGACGTGCAGGTGCCGGTGCCGCAGGTCACCGTGCCGCCGCAGCCGTTGGCGACGGTGCCGCAGTTGTCACCGGCCGGGCAGGCGGTGATCGGCGTGCAGCCGGTGCCGCACACGTTGGCGATGCCGCCGCCGCCGCAGGTCATCGGGGAGGTGCAGGCGCCGCCGCAGGTCACCGTGCCGCCGCAGCCGTTGGAGATGGTGCCGCAGTTGTCGCCGGCCGGGCAGGTCGTGATCGGCGTGCAGGCCGCGCCGCACACGTTGGCGGTGCCGCTGCCGCCGCAGCTCTGCGGGGCCGTGCAGGTGCCGCAGGTCACCGTGCCGCCGCAGCCGTCGCTGACGGTGCCGCAGTTGTCACCCACGGGGCAGGTGGTGACGGGCACGCAGGTCGACGCACAGACGTCGTCCTTGGTCGTGGTGGTCGACTGGGTGCACGCCGAGGTGCCGCAGGCGGCGCTGTCGGTGGAGGTGCACTGCTCGCAGGCGCCGAAGAGCACGTTGGAGCTGGTCGTCTCGCAGACCCCGGTACCGCCGGTGCAGGCGTTGCCGGTGTCGCCGCAGGAGCACTTGCGGCAGTTGGTGAGCGTGGTGCCGGAGCAGACCGGGAGGTCGGGCCCGGTGCTGGTGCATTTGCCCTGCTTGTTGCTCCACAGCTCCTGGACGACCCACTTCCGGCCGCTGACGGTGATGGTGTCGCCGGCGCTGTTGGCGTCGCAGATATCGCCGATCTCGCCGCACTGGTTGTTGTTGTCTCCCCACGCGGCGGGGTTGGCGTAGCCGTTCTGGGTGTCGAGGCCGATGTCGGCGTCGGTGACGGCCTCGACCAGCTCGTGGGAGGCGGAGTCGGTCGAGTTCGCCAGCCCCGTCGAGTTGGCGCCGCAGCCCGTGGCGCAGGTGCCGGTGAACTCGTCCATCAGGGCGGCGTAGACGAGCGGCTTCCCGTTGGCCGTGCCGGTGCCGCTGTAGGTACCCGTGTTGTGGTAGGCGCAGAACTGGACGCACGAGGTGCCCGAGCCATCCGGCCCGCTGAGGCTGATGTGCGGCGGGAACGACACCATGTAGATCGTGTTGGTGTTGCCGGTGCAGTCGAGCGTGGGCGCCGGGAGCACGCCATTGGCGATCTGCGTGTTCAGCTCGGTCTGGAGCTCGGCGTCGGTGAGCTTGCAGTTCGTGGTCGACGTCGTCGTGGGACAGTGGGTGGGCGTGATCGTGAACTGCCCGCCGAAGCTACCCGGGAGGATGGCCTGCTCGGTCCCGCCGGTGAGGCCCACCGTGTCGTACTCCTGCAGCCAGCTCCAGTACGAGCTCTGGGTGACGTCGGCATAGAACTGCCCGATGCCCGTGGTCGGCGCCGTGAGGGCGGAGTTGACGTTGCCGTTCCAGAAGACCGCGACGATGACCGGGCTCTGCAGGATGGGGCCGCCGTAGTAGGTGAGGGCGGGGGACTGACACTGGGCCGCGACGTCGATCTGCTTGCCTGGGGCATGGTAGGCCTTCATGCCGGGCAGGAGGCCGTTGGCGAGGCGTGCGCGCTTCGGCGCGACCGCGGGCGCCTGTCCAACCTCCGCCGCTGCGGCGGCGCCGACGGGCTCATCGGGCGCGGTCGTCGCCGGCCCTCCTTCTTCAGTGGCCGAGCTACAGGAAGCGGCGACCAGAATCGATCCGAGCGCCGCGCCGACGAGGAAGCGTGTCTTCATAAGGGTCCTCACTCTTCGGGCCGCTTATGCGCTGGAAGCTCGACGCTGTCGAGTGCGCCGATGTACGGAATGAGCAGGAACGACTCTCCATGTGCGCAGACGTGGGAGAGAGTTACAGGCTCGGAGATTTCGTCCAGTCAGAGGCTATTTCGTCGCCTCCGACCGACTGGGGCGCTCCGCCGATCTGCGACTTCGTGCCCCTGTCGACCTTGCTCTGGACCGACACCACGGGCGACGATGACCGCGCGGAGCGCGCCGGGTGCGACTCGAGCTTTTCGGCGAGCACCTCGTCGCGCGCGAGCATGTCGCGGGCTGCGGGGCTTCAGTGCCCGTAGGGCTCGCCGCGGAGGATGGTGAGCGCGCGGTAGATCTGCTCGACCACCACGAGGCGCGCGAGCCGGTGGGGGAAGGTCAGCGTCGAGAGGCTCCACCGCTCGTGCGCGGCCTGCGACACCGCCGGCGGCAGACCGTCGGCCCCGCCGATGAGGAAGGCGACGATCCCCTTGTGGCGCGCCGTCGCCCTCCCCAGCTCCCGGGCGAAGCCCTCGCTGGGGAGGGCGCGGCCGGCGACCTCGAGCGCGATCGTGGTCGCCTCGGCCGTGGCCTTGGCGAAGGCGACCTCGAGCTTGGCCGCGGGGCCGTCGGCCAGCTCGATCTCGTCGCAGGGGGTGACCCGGCGGATGCGTCCGAAATAGTCGTCGAGCACCGCGCGGAGCGGGCGCTCCTTGACCCGCCCCACCGCGACGACGACGATCCGCATCAGTCCGCGTAGGGGTGGGGAGCGTCGTGACCGGCGCCGGGCCCACCCTCGGCCTGCTCGGCGTCGGGCACGGGAATGCGGCCGGCGTCGATCCAGAGGCCCTCGATGTCGTAGAGCGCCCGCGCCTCCTCCTGGAAGACGTGGACGACGACGTCGGAGAAGTCGATGAGCACCCAGTTGGCGGTGGAGAGCCCCTCCATCGACAGCGGCGCGAGCTTGCGAGCCCGCATCGCCTCCTCGATGCCGGTGGCGATGGAGTGGACGTGGCGGTCCGATCGGCCCGTCATCACCACCAGGAAGTCGGCGTAGTCGACCTTGCCGGTGACATCGAGGATCTCGATGCCGATCGCCTTCTTGTCGATCGCCGCAGCCGCGAGCGCCAGGGCGAGCTCGCGCGCGGCCGACGACGGCCCCGGCTCACGCACCTCGGCTTCGGCGGTGCGTCGGCCGGCCGCCGCGGTGCGCTTGGGGGCCCCGAGGGGAGCCTTGCGCGGACCCGTCCCCGGCACCTTGGGCGCGATAGCGCCGCGGCTGGGGGCATGCGTCGGCCCCTCGCGACCGGCTGCGGGGCTCGGTCGGCGCGGGCCGGTGTCGACGGAGAGAGCGCGGAGCTTGCGCCCTCCGCCCGATGCCGGCGCGTCGGGGACCGTGGAGTGCGACGCGCGGATCCGCGGCGATGCAGGGCTGCGCAACGCGCTGGCGGCTCCACGGGGCTCGGCTCGGGCTTCCCCGCGGGCGGGGCCTCGTCGGGCCGGCGGCTTCGACCCACCTGCCGGCCGCGGGGTGCGAGCCCCCGTCTTGGCCGGTCGTCTCTCCGCGGCCCCACGGCTGGGGCGCGCACCGGCTCCCGGGCGCTTGGCCGGGGGGGCGCTGGTGCTGGGGGCCCTGCCGGCCGGAGCCCTGCTGGTGGGGGCCTTCGTGGCGGTCTGCTTCTTGGCCGGGCGCTTGCTCTCGCCCTCGTCCTTGGTGCGCTTCTTGGTCGTCAACCGTGCCTCGCTGTGGTGCCGTGTCGGAGAACGCTCTCGGGCGTTCTCCAGGATGAGTCGGAGAACGCTCTCGGGCGTTCTCCAGGATGAGTCGGAGAACGCTCTCGGGCGTTCTCCAGGGTGAAAGCCGCTATCGCGTCTGGCCATCGCCATAGGCGATCCATTTGAGAGCCGTCAGGCTCTCCAGGCCCATGGGGCCGTAGGCGTGGAGCTTGGTGGTGGAGATGCCGATCTCGGCGCCCAGGCCGAGCTCGCCGCCGTCGTTGAACCGGGTCGAAGCGTTGACCAGCACCGCGCTCGCGTCCACCTCGCGGAGGAAGCGCTGGGCGTTTTCGTAGCGGGACGTGCAGATGGCCTCGGTGTGATTGGAGCCGTACAGGGCGATGTGATCGAGCGCCTCGTCGAGGGATCCGACCACGCGCACCGCCAGGATGGGCGCCAGGAACTCCGTCCCCCAGTCCGAGGCCACCGCGGCCTGGGCCGCCGGGAGCAGGCGGCGCGTGGCCTCGTCGCCGCGCACCTCGAGCCGGCCTGCGGCGCAGAGCGGGGCGAGCAGGGGGAGGAGCGCGGCCGCGGTGTCGGCGTGGACGAGCAGGCACTCCAGGGCGTTGCACACGCCCGGCCGCTGCAGCTTGCCGTTCTCGACGAGGCGGAGCGCCATCGCCACGTCGGCGCCGGCGTCGACGTAGAGATGACAGACCCCCTTGTAGTGCTGGATCACCGGGACCCGGGCGTGCTCGGCGACGAAGCGGATGAGCCCCTCGCCGCCGCGGGGGATGACGAGGTCGATCTTGCCGGTCATGCCGACGAGCAGGCGCGTCTCCTCGCGGCCCAGCGGAGGCACAATCTGGACAGCGTCCACGGGGAGGCCGGCGTCGGCGATCGCCTCGCGCACCAGGGCGCCGAGCGCGGCGTTGGAGCGGGCCGCCTCCTTGCCGCCGCGAAGGAGGACGGCGTTTCCGCTCTTGAGGCAGAGGGCCGCCGCGTCGACGGTGACGTTGGGCCGCGCCTCGTAGATCATGGCGATGACGCCGAGCGGGATCCGCACCTGACCGATGAGCAGGCCGTTGGGCCGCCGCTTCATCCCCAGCACCTCGCCGACGGGATCGTCGAAGGCGGCCACCTCCAGCAAGGCGTCCGCGACCGCGCCGAGGCGGGCTTCATCGAGGACGAGGCGATCGACGAGTGACTCGGCCAGGCCGGCGGCGCGGGCTGCGGCGACGTCCGCCGCGTTCTCCTCCAGCAGCCCTCCGGCGAGACCTCCGGCCGCGCGGAGCCGCTCGGCGATGGTGCGGAGGGCGCGGTCCTTCCGGTCCCTGCCGATGGGGGCGAGAGCGCGGGCCGCGGCGCGCGCGCGGGCGCAGAGGCCGTCGAGCTGGGACTGGATCGCGTTCTCCACGGCCGAAACCTACTCCGGGACGGTGCGCAGGCCAACGGCGTTCTGGGGCTCTCGCCGCCCGCCCTCCCGTCCTTTCGTGCTAGGTTCCGCCCGTGCCTGGCCGCGTGTCCCCTCTCGTCCTCCTCGCGTTCGCAGCGCTCGGCGCCTGCACCGGGGACGGGCTGGACGATCCCGCGATCTCTGCCTTCGGCGCGACCTCCGCCGCCCTTCCGATGGGCGCGGTCGGCGCTGTCGGGGTGAGCTTCCCCGCCCTCCCCGCCTCGCCGGGCGCGGAGCCCGCGGCTCCTCCGCCGCGCGGGCCGAAGGCCAGATCAAGTGGCCCGCGGTCCTCGCCGCCGGCCCCTCTCGACCCGTTCGCCGATCCGCCAGAGCCGTCTGGCGAGGCGGGCGCCCACCGTCCTCATCGTTCTCCCGGAGGGACCGCTCTGTGAAACCTGGAGTCCCGCTCGTCCTCGCCCTCGCCCTCGGAGGCGCGGCGTGCAGCTCGACGCCCGCGCCGCGGCCGCTCCCCGCCGATCTGCCGCCGCCCGAGTACGAGCCGGCGCGCAAGCTCGACCTCACGCCCCCGGCCCGGCCGACGGCGACACCGCTGGCGCCCCCCGCGCCCGCGCCTCCCGCTGCTCCACCGGCGAGAGGCTGAGGAGCGACCACGCACCGGGGGTTGTTTCTCTGTGTCCTGGCCGGTGCCCTCGCGAGCGCCCCGACCGCGCTTGCGGACGCTCCGGTGGCGCCCGAGGAGGCGGCGTCGAGCACCGTCCTCGACCCTGCCCGCGTGCGCGGCATCGAGCGTGAGGCGCTGGACACCGGCGACGCCGGGCGCGAGGCGGCGGCGGGGGCGCTGTTCATCCCCCGCAACCTGGTCAAGCTGGTCTTCCTCGCCAGCGGCGTGACGGCGAGCCTGATGCGCGACGAGCAGGTCGTGCCACGCGTGGAGGAGCTGCTGTCCCCGAAGCCGGGCTCCTTCTCGGTTCTCCCCTCGCTGTTCCTCGACACCCGCCGGCGGGCCAGCGCCGGCGCGCAGGTCCTGGGGAACCTCGGCTTCGCCGCCGTGCGCCTGGCCGGCGGCTTCGGCGGCATCCACGATGGCGTGGGCGAAGCGCGCGTGGGCTTCGCGCTGCCGCGGCCCCTGCCCTTCGTGCTCTCGTTCGAGGGGCTGATCGATACGCGCTCGACGCTCGACTACTACGGCGTCGGGCAGGAGCCGGGGACGGACCCGCGCAACCTGTTCCTCCGGAAGGCGGCGACCACCGACGGCGTCTACTTCGAGGAGCGCATTCGCGGCCTCGTCACGCTGGGCGCCCGCATCGGGCAAGACTTCGAGTGGTTCGTCTCGTCGAGCATCCTGCGCAGCCTGGTCGAGGACACGCCGGGCGGCGGTCCCGGGACCATCACCAGCGTCTTCCAGCCGGGGAGCGTCGCCGGGGCGCCGTCGCTGAGCGCGGCGGGGTGCGGGGTCACGGCAGCTCCGACCGTCTTCCGGACGGCTCTGCCGACCACCTCTTGCCCGGCTTCGAGCCTGATCACGTACACCGAGCTGGCGGTCCGGCTCGACACCCGGGCGTCCAAGAGCCGCCCCTCGCCGGGGGTGCTGGTGGGGGCGTACGGCGGCGTGGCAGCCGGGGTCGGCGACGATCCCTCGCGCTTCTACCGGCTCGGCGCGCAGGCGGCAGGGTTCATCAGCGTCCGGCGGACCACCAACATCCTCTCGCCCAAGCTCATCCTCGACGGCACGGTGCGGCCGGCCGGCGCTGCGCCGGTGCCGTTCACGCAGCTCGTCGGCCAGCCCGAGTTCCGCGGCATCGACTCGCGGATCGACGCCCTCGCGCTGGTCGCCTCCCTCGACTACCGCTGGAGCATGATCCGCTACCTGGGCCCGCGGATCTTCCTCGACATGGCCCAGGTGGGGCCGAGCATGGGGGCGCTGCTCAAGGCGCCTCCTCGCTTCGCGACCGGTTTCGGCTTCGATTTCTTCTCCAACTCCACCGAGCTCGGACAGGCGATGATGTCCTTCAGCTCCGAGGGGGTGCGCGTGCTCTTCACCTTCGGCGTCCCGACCCAGTTCGGCGACCGCCAGCACCGGCGCTGAGACGATGGACCCGAGGCCCACCGCCCTGGCACTTGCGCTCGTCGGATGCGCCGGATCGATCGTGAGGCCGGCGCGCTTCGTCGATCGGCCGCCGATCCTCGACGTCGCGGACACCGGGCCCATCCCCCTGCCCCGTCGTCTCGATCCCATCAAGGAGGCGACGCTGAGCACCGCCTACGTCGAGCGCCCCCTGGTGGAGGCCCTCGATCCCACCCGGCCTCCGGACGCCGGCGACGTCAACGCCTTCGACGACGTCCCCCGCTCGAGCTGGTTCTCCCCGGACGCCGCCGCGGAGTCGGACGCCGCCGAGCCGCCTGCGCCCCCGTTCCGCCTCCTGCCCGGCCCCACCGTTACGCACGAGGGCGGCCTCGCCGCGATGGACGCCCGTGGTCGCCAGTTCGAGCTGTGGCGCGATCCGGTCGATCGGCCCGAGATGGCGACCGGCGCGGCCGCCGCCACGAGCCGGATCCTGCGCGCGCTCGGTTACTATACCCCCGGAGTGTGGGCCAGGGACCTGAGCAAGGCCGACTTCGTCCTCCATGATCCGGCCGACGACGCGGCGGTGGAGGCCTTCTTCAAGGCCGGCCCTCACCCCAAAGGCTGGCGTTTCCGGGTGGGCGTCACCCGCTGGCCGATTGGCACGGACCTCGGCCCCACACCCACCCTGGGCAAGCGAGCCGACGACTCCAACGATCGAGTCCCCCACCAGGATCGCCGTACCCTGCGGGCGCTCAAGCCCATCTTCGGCTGGCTCGGCATGACCGAGGCCGGGGCGGCGGTGCTGCGCGACGCCTACGTGGGAGCGCCCGGCAGCGGGCACGTGCTCCATTACCTCGCCGGCCTCGGCGGGGCGCTCGGCGCGGACGCCGTCGTCCGGCCGCAGCCCCCTCGCGACGACGACGCCGACCTCGCGGGCCGCAACGTGTGGGTGACCCTCGGCTCGCTGGGGCTCTATCAACAGACGTCGCGCCTGACCCCGAAGCAGTGGCCGTCTCTCGGTGAGTATCGCGAGGACGTGTCCCTCGACGACTTCCGCACCGGCCCCCCCATGGAGCCGATGGACCGCCTCCTCCCGGCCGACGCCTACTGGGCCGCCAAGCGCATCGCCTCCGTGCGCGCGCCCGTCCTCGCCCCCGCGCTCGACGCCGGCGAGTACCACGACGACTCCGCCCGCGCGCTCCTCGGCGAGCTCGTCCGCGACCGCCAGCGCCTCACCGTGCGCTGGGGCTTCGCCCAGGTGACCCCCTGCGAAGTCGACCGCCTCGAGCAGGCCGGCCCGCGCTTCCCCGCCGCGGTGATCCTGCGCGACGAGGCGGTGTCGGCGGGGCTCGTGACGGCAGCGGAGGCCGGCTATCGGGTCGAGCTGCTGGATGACGACGGCAAACCCTGGGCGAAGCCGCTGCGGCTCGAGCGGGTGGGAGGAGCCCTGTTCCCGGTCCGACTGGCGGAGACCGCCCCCGGCTACGTGGTCCTGCGGGTGAAGTCCGCGCACTCGGGGCGGGAGGCTCCGCGGGCGATGGAGGTGCACCTGGTGCACGGGGGGGCCGCGTGGAGGGTGGTGGGGATCGTCCACTGACGGCGCGGATCCGCGTGAACCGGCACCTTCACGGGCGTCGACGCCCGCCGGGTCGGAGCGGTGCCTAACCGTTCGCGAACGCGCTCAAGGCTTCGGTCAGCGCCTCGGGATCGAGGTCGTGGCGGTGGGCGAGGTCCGCGATCCAGAGGGCCTCGCGGCGGCGGGCGACACGCTCGCTCAGCCGGCGCATCGCGGTGAACGTCAGCAGAGCGCCCGCGGTGAACAGCG